>Ga0126377_10000436_pt1 | contig 25171 bp, 25 predicted proteins | sample PanSoiMetPlot_22_FD_92647 | JGI IMG/M metagenome (GOLD analysis project Ga0126377, IMG submission 92647) | Tropical forest soil microbial communities from Panama - MetaG Plot_22 | ecosystem: Environmental > Terrestrial > Soil > Tropical forest > Bulk soil | place: Panama | collected 2016-02-17 | reverse complement strand
GCGTCCGTGGCGAATCACTGCCGTCGCCGATGGGGCCGCTCCCGAACCGTTTTACTTTCTTCGCTGATCGCGGCGCGAACAGTCGCTCCGCCGCAGCCACACCGCCGTCGCGTGGCGGAGTGTGCGGCGGCTCACCGGGCGGGCCTGGCGTCGGCGACCTGTTCGCGGCGTGAGGAGCGAAGTAACTAAATCGGGTCTGGAGGCGCAGCGAGCGCCGTCGCCGGTGATTCGCCACGGGCGCGCGGGCGAGCTGGTTATCGACACGATTCTTGGCTGTCGTTCGAATCATCCAAGGCGACGGCGTCATCGTCAGCTCCATCGCCGGAAGGCCCGATTTTCCACGTCGTCGAACCCGGGGCCCCCAACGCGCACGCTTGCGCGTTGGGGTGGGAATCGGGAGCCGACGCCAGGCCCGCCCGGTGAGCCGACGCTACCGACACATCTACAATGCCCACAAACGCGGCCGTACACAGTCAATCGTAGAACGCGGGCGGCTTCTTCAGCTTCGCGTTGGCAACGAAGTCGTGCTCGATCCAGATCTCGGTCTTCGTCTTCTTCAAGTACTCCTCGATCATCGCGCGCGACGCGGCCGACTGCTGCACGTTGAACTCGGTATCCGGAGGCGGGCGATGGAGCGTGCGCTCCTGCGGATAGTGATACAGGTCGCCCGCGATCATGATGCGACCGGTCTTGGCCAGATTCAGCACCAGGACCTGGTGACCCGGTGAGTGACCGGGCGCGGCCTTGATGATCGCCTTGCCGTCGCCGAACACGTCGTACTCGTCCTTCTCGAGGCTGATCGACTTGCTGGTCTTGATGTCGTCGAAGAACGTCCTGTTGACGCGCGTGTTGCCCTCTTCCCACATGAACGCGCGCTCGGCCGGCCGGGCCAGCCGGGTCGACGCGGCGAACTGATTGGCGTTGGCGTTGTGATCGACGTGTGCGTGCGAGAACGCGAAGAACGTGATGTCGCCAGGGCGGTACCCGAGCTCCCCCAATTGACTGCGCAGCGTACGCGGTACGGTGGTCACGGCCGCCGAGGTCGCGGTCGGGTTGCCCTGCTCGCCGCGCGCGCGGGCTTCGACCGTATCGTCCGGCAGGATCCCAAGGTCCCACATCAACGTCCCCTTCGGATGCGCGACCAGGAAGCACGGCACCGAGAAGCGCGTCTCACCGACTTCTTCGGGTGTGACCTTGTAGCGTTCCGTGCCGGCACGGTTGACATTGATCACGCCACAGTCGAACACGTAGAGCCGCATCGTCTTCGGCGCCTGAGGCGTCGAGGGCGTTTGGGCCGTGCGTGGTGAGAGGGCGGCAGCAGCGATCAGCGTGACTGCCGAGACGAGCATTCTCATGACAGCCCCCATGGTCCGCCTCCCGCCTTCGCGCTTGCCGCTACGGCGGGCAAGGAAAGCGGACACTACGTCTTAATATCGAGCGACGACCATACGCATAGCCTTGCCGGTCGCTGCTTCTTTCATCCTGGCCACGAACGAGATCTGCGTGCCGCGGCGAACGAGCAAGGGCTGCCCGAGTATGTAGGGCGTCGGCCACTCGGCCGATGCGTCTCTCGCGTAAAGCAGAATATCGGTCCCTCCGTCGGCTCTGCGCGCGGAAACCTCGAGCGAGGCGACGGCGCCATCGATCGCGGGCCGGAGTGCCCACACGTGCGTATCCGACGTCACAGGCACAGTCGCTCGGAACATCCCACTCGCATCGGCGGTCGCGTTCAGCACGAGGTCAGGCCTGGTCCTGGCATCGGCAGGATCCGCAAAGAACAATCCGATCGAACCACGATCGACGACCGGCTCGTTCGTCGAGCGGTAGTACACATCCGCCGCGATCCGCGAGCCTGGTGCGAGGTGCATTCCGACACCACGAGGCAGCTTCGTGAAGCCGTACCAAGGCGTCCAGCTTCCGAGCCATTGACCCGTCTGCTGCACGCTGAAGACAACGGCCCTCACCACCCGTCGATCGCCGGGCATGTACTCGACCGCGCGGATGCCGCGCTCCGACGTCAGCGCGGGATCGATGATCGATCGGCGGACGAAGTCGCCCCGCCCGACCTCGACCCGGCTCGCCTCGAGCGGCCGCACGAGATCCGGATCGCCGAGCTGCCAATGACCCACATGCGCCACTGCGCGAACCTCTTCGCGCGCTCGCGCCTGCGGATCGCTGACGTTGAGGAACACGGTGCCGGCATTGCGCGGCCCCAACCCTTCGACCCATGACACGAGAAACTGCGTCTCCCGCAACGTCAGGCCGTTCTCGTTGATGAAGTCGCCGTAGCCCGAGACCGCGGCCCACGGCGGCATGTGGCGTCGCAGGATCTCCGTCCGGATCGATCGTCCCCGCACCCACGTCTGCTCGTACGTGGACAGTGGGAACGCGATGCCGCCGTCCATGTGACACGCCACGCACCGGTTGTTCAGGATGCGGACGATCTCCCGATCGAACAGCACCGTCGTCGTCACGGCGCCATGCGAGAGCACCGGACGTGGAACGAGCACCCATGCCATGGAGAGCATGAGAACGAGAACTCTGTAAACCTTCACCTTTGCCCTGACCTTTGACCCTTGCCTTTTGACCTTTGACCTACAGCTTCACTTCAAACGTCGACACGAACGTATACAGCCTGTCGTTCCGCCGAAACTGCGTCCACGCTCGATAGCGTCCGGGCTTCGGCATCAGCCCGTCGAACGTCACCGTAGGACCACCGCGGATCTTCTCGAGATCGGCGCCCGGCGGGATGATGAACTGCGGCATGCTGTCGTCATCGCCGCTCGCGAGGATGTCGAGCGGATGCGTGTGGACGTAGTCCACCATGTCCTCGCTCATGATCAGCGTGTGACCGAACGCACCGAGGTAGGTCTGCAGATCGGTGATCGGGCGCCCGGTCGCCGTGTCGGTGAGATTGAAGATCAAGTGGCCGTAAAGACCGGCGACGAACGTCGGCGGATCGTACGAAACCATCGCGGTGATATCGCCCACCGTCTTCATCGGGCTGACGTCGGACACGAGGACGGCCGCATCGCGAACGAGATCGCCGGAGTAACCGGCCGTCACGATCGGGCGCGCGATCAACTGCGTCGCACCGCCGCCCGGCAGGAAGTCGGAGAGCACCTTGTAGTAGCCAGCCTTCGGCAAAGTGACATCGATGGTCCACGTGCCGTCAGGCTGCTCTTCGGGGTGAATGTGCTGGAAGTGCTCCATGTCCTGGCTGATCACGAACAGATGGTATTGACGCTCGTGTACCGGCTCGAACTTCGTGACCTGCTGTCCTGTGCCAGGATGAAAGACCTTGAAACGCCATTGCGCCTGTTCGCCCGGGCGCACCAGCGGCGGCGCGGTCGTGAACTCGAAACCGTAGTCGCGAACGTCGTACGGCGTCGCGCGCACGAGCGCCATGCCGCAGCGCGGGCACGTGCCGGCGATGTCGAGCGTGTAGTCGGGGTGCATCGGGCAGACGTACGCCGTCGCCTCGAGATCCGCCGCAGGGTTCTGTTGCGCGCCAAGATAGAGACTCGCCAGACACGTGCTCACCACGGCGCCGATCATCCACGCGCGTCGCCGTGCCTTCATGATCATGTTTGACAATGCGCCACGCCGAGAATGTGCGCGCTGGCACCAATCAAGCTCGGCTCGCTCTCGATTCGTCGGAGCACGCGTAACAGGCGCTCGCGCTGCGTGCTCTCGTCGAGCCACGAGTCCAGTTCGTTACTGACCCAGCCGGGGCCTTCCACCCCAATGAGCGTGTCGAAACGCAGCCCTGCGTCTTCGATTTCGCGAGAGATGTCTTCGGGACGATGGAAATATGCGGTCGTAAACCACTCAGGCCGGTTCGTCGGGTTGCGATGGATACCATCGCTGAGATCACCGTCTACGACAGCGGCGAACGTCGCGTCGCGAAGCGCGCCTTCCTGGATGCCGTCACACGCTGAGGCGAACCGCGAGATATACGCAGCAACAAACAGCCCGCCGGGCGCCAGTACGCGACGGGCCTCCGAGAGCGCGGCCACGCGATCGCTGCGTTCGATCAAGTGATACATGGGGCCGAGCATCAGGACGACGTCGACGCTCGCGTCGGACACATCGAGCCATCGCGCATCGCCAATCGCGGCGGCCACGAGCGGAGAGCTCGATGCGTTCGACAGCTCACTCGCACGCTCGACGTGTTGCGGCACGGGGTCGATCAGGTGAACCCGATAGCCGCGAGCAGCGAGCGGCAGCGCGTAGACGCCGGTTCCGCCGCCCACGTCGAGAAGACGAGCAGGCGGAGGGGGGAGGTGACGCTCGAGGATTTCGAACGTTCGGAGCAATTCGAGCCGGCCGAGTGAGGCCGTGAGTCGACGTTCTTCGAGCCCCAGCCCATAGAAGCTCAAGATCTCAGCGGCGATCATGCTGGTAGCGTAACCGATCGAATCACGCAGGGATCGCAGGGGTGCAGAGATCGCAGAGCTGCACGACGCGTGGCCCGCGCAGCGCGCGGGTGGATCGCCTCCGCGTTCTCTGCTCCTCGGCGACCTCGGCGTGAGATCTCTCAGCGATGAGGGCTCGTCGCGTTGCCTTCATAGGTGCCGGACCCTGGCCCCGGCAGCTCATCGCGGCGCGGCCCGGTATAGCGCGCGATGTGGAGGCCGGTGTCGTTGTCGACCCAATAGATCAGCCCGTCCTTGAAGACAGGATACGTCCGCGCGACCCCGTGCGGAATCGTGAGCGCATGGCCCACCTCGCGCGGCGTGTACGGGTTCGAGATGTCGATCGCTCGCAGGCCGTGGGCGTACCACGTCGTGAACACCAGGTTCTTGAACACCGTCGGATTGTGATTCTGCTGAGGGATGCGGCGGCGAGGCTGGCCGTTCGGCTCGGTGGTCGCCTGCGTGAGGCACTCGTCGATCTGATTGTCGGGAATCGCAAACGCGCCGACCATGACCGGCGTCATCTCGGACTCGACCGACACCATGCGCGCGTAGTTCAGGGGACACCCGCCGTTCTCGTCCGACAGCCAGACGAACGCCGGGCGCCCCTTCGTGTTGCCACGCACACGAGCAGGTCGATCGGGCACGAAGACGGCGCTGTGTGTGCCGGTCGGCAGCGCGTTGACCGGCGGATACACATCAAATCGCGAACGCGTCAGCAGGACGAGATATCGATTTGCCTTTGTCTCGGGTGATGCGTTCGAGGCGAGAAACGCTTTCAGACCTGGATCGTCGTTGACGACCATGTGCAGGCAGTCGCCCGCCAGCTGCGGCAGCTTCGCGGCGGCGAGGACGCCGTGCACCGCGACGATCGTCGATCGCTTGTTGCAGCCAGCGGTGCCCGCAGCGAGTTGGGCGTTGGTGCCGTGCGCGATCGCTTCGGAGTTCAGCACGTAGAAACCGGCGGTGGTGCCGGCGACATACACACGTTCCCCGTCGGGTGTCACAGAGAGCGAGTGCAGACGGTTCTGCTCGCGGTTCTGGAAGTTGCCTGGCTGGCCCAAGCCGTTCTTCGAATCGCTGAAGTCGAGGAATCGGCCGTCCGAGAAGAGGCCTGTCGCATCGGGGCGTTCATCGATCGGCGGACCGCCGACCTCCTGCAGCGTGAAGCCGGCGACCATCTGCGGCTTCGCGAGGATCTCGCCGGTCTGCTCGTCGGTCACCGCCATGACGATCGCATCGGGCACCGTCAGCCCGGGATTGTCGGGATCCGGCAGTCCGCCGGTCCAGTTCGTCACGTAGACCAGCACGCGATTGGCATTGGCGGGGTCGTGCCAGAGGAAGAACTCGTGCGACTGCGAGTGGAAGTCGACCGTCTCGCTCTTGAACGTCGGCTGACACGTATTCATGTCGATGCGATACGTCTCCATCCGACCGATCGTGTTGGTGCCGGCGTTGCGCACCAGCAGGTAGCGATCCTCGCCGCGCGTCGTGCGATAGACGAGCGATCGCAGCTCGCGATCGTCGAAGCCCTGATTGCCTTCCGACATCGCCGGAATCTCGCCGACCTGCACGGGCGGCTGCTTCTCCGGATTCGACTGAATCTTGAAGATGTTGATCGCGTGGCGCACGCCGGCCCCATTGGCATGACCCACGTAGATGCAGTTGCCTGCGATGCCGAGGCCGCGTCCGTCACCGAGACCGTCGAGATCGCCCCCGCGCCACGCGCCGGTCGCGGGGTCCTTTTCCGACGGCACGGTGATCACCCAATGCAGGTGCTCGAAGTTGCGAAAGAGGTGCAGCTTCTCTTCGACCGCAAACGCACCTGCCTTCGCATCGGCCTCCGGCGAGGTCGGATCGATCGTCCCCTGACGGTTCACGCGCACCGACGGCATCTGGCCGATCGGCGTGTCGAACGTGCTCGGCTGGCAGCCGGCGGGATCTTTCGAATGATCGACGCACTGTCCCTCGAGCACGCGCGCCGGCATCAGGAACAGCGCCGAGAGCGCCAGCACGCCGCCGACAATCGCCCTTCGCATCGTGTCTACCCCTTTCATCAGGATTGCCAGTCTACTCCTGGTGTCGATGGACGGCGGCCATCGACGATGGTATCGTCGTCGCCCTGGCGGGCACGCGCCTCGCACCTCCTGAATGCGGGTCAACGTCTGGTGATGGCACCGGAACGAGACCCTGGAGGTGACGATGTCACGCGAATCTCTTGAAGCACGGATGGATAGGTTGGAACGGCGAGTCGATCTCCTCGAACAGTTGCCGCAGCGAATGACGGCGGTGGAGTCGCAGATTGTGCAACTTCGCGACGAGATGCGGAGTGAGTTTTCTGCCGTCCGCGAGGAAATGCGAACCGAGTTGGTGGCCGTGCGGACCGAAGTAGCGGCTGTGCGGACCGAAGTGGCGGCCGTGCGGACCGAAGTGGCGGCCGTCCGCGGTGAGATACGCGACGTCGACGCCGGCCTCACGAAAGAAATGCACGCGCTGTTCAGCGCGAATGAACGTCACATGCGCATGCTGCATGAGGACCTCGTCCACCGAATCGCGACAATCAAGGGAGGGTGATCGCCAATGAGAACAGCACTCCTCTACATGAGCGTGATCGTCGGCAGCGCGCTGCTGCCCGCACATCCGGCAGCGGCCGACGAGGTGAGAGTGCTCTCCTCGGTCGGCATCAAAGCGGTCGTCGAAGCGCTCGCGCCGCAGTTCGAGAAGGCGACGAAGCACAAGGTCACCACCGTGTTCGATCTCTCGGCCACGGTGAAGAAGAACATCGACAGCGGCGCGCCGTTCGACATTGCGATCCTGACGCCAGCGCTCATCGACGATCTGATCGCCAAGGGGACGATCGTGTCGGCATCGCGGACCGTCGTCGCCCGCGTCGGCCTCGGGCTGATGACCCGCGCTGGAGCAAAGAAGCTCGACGTGAGCACCGTCGATACGTTCAAGAAGACGCTCGTCGACGCGAATGCGATCACGTTCGTGCCGGCCGGCGCCAGCGGTGTCGCCTTCCTTGCCACGGTCAAGAAGCTGGGCATCGCCGACATGATCAAGACGAAGCAGGCGGCGTCGGGTGACGAGGTGAACGCCAACGTCACGGGTGGCGCAGCAGACATCGCCATCCTGCCGGTGAGCGAGATCCTGCCGGTGAAGGGCGCTCAGCTGGGCGGCGTCTTCCCGGCGGACGTGCAGACGTTCGTCGTGATGACCGCCGGCGTCAACGCAAAGACGCGCGGCACCGCCGCACAGGAGTTCGTGTCGTTTCTGATGAAGCCGGCCAACGACGCGGTGATTCGAGAAAAGGGGATGGAAAGGCCAAAGTAGGGTTGATAGGGCCGCGCCTTCGGCGCGTGGGGTGGATGGGGCGCCGGGTATAATCCGCCACCATGAAGAACGCCCTTCTAACTGCCGCTGCGATCGTTCTGCTGCTCACTACCGCTCGGGCCGCGAACAACTACACCGTCGTCGCCGACTGGTTGAAGCTGCCCGAAGGCCGGATGCAGCTTGGCAATCAGCACGGCGACATCGCGGTGAGCGCAGCCGGCGACGTCTATATCAGCGTGCAGGACCCGGCCGCGGGTCTGCAGGTCTACAGCCCCGAGGGAAAATTCCTTCGCAATGTGAACGGCGCGCCGAGCGACTTCCATGGGTTCGTGATCCATAAGGAAGCCGATGGCGAGTTCCTCTACGGCGCAACCCTGCGCGGCCAGACGATCGTGAAGATGCGGCTCGACGGCACGATCGTCATGACGATCGGATCGTCGGCGATTCCCGACCAGTTCAAGATCCGCAATGCTCGAAGCAACCTGCTCTCGCTGCTGCTCACCGGTCTCGACGTCGCGCCCAATGGCGACATCTACGTGACCGATGGCTACGCCAGCGACTACATCCATCGATTCGACAAAACCGGGAAGTATCTCGTCTCGTTCGGCGGCAAGCAGCCTCCGTACAGCTTCAACACGCTGCACAAGCTCGCGATCGACACGCGTTTCCAGCCAGCTCGCATCATCGCCTGCGACCGCGCCAACAATCGCGTTGTGCATCTGTCGCTCGAGGGCATGTTCCTGGGGGTGGTCGCGAAGGACCTGCTGCTGCCGGCCGCGATCGTCATCGACGGCGACAACGCCATCGTCGGCGAGTTGAACGGCCGCGTGACGGTGCTCGACAAGTCGGGGGCCGTCGTGACGAGGATCGGCGCGAACACCGCGCAGGGCGTCGGCACCAACAAGATCCCGCCTGACCAGTGGCGACCCGGCTTCGTGCTCTCACCGCACGGAGTCGCGCTGAACGCGCACGGCGATCTCTTCGTGTCCGAGTTCAGCGCCTTCGGCCGCGTTCACCGCTTCAATCGGCAGTAAATGGCGGCGCAGAAATGTAATGGGGTCGGGAGTCATTGGCGGGAGACCAGTGCCAATGACTCCCGACCCCATTACATCGTCGTCAGCGCGCTCGCCGCAACGATTCTGGTTTCGCTTCAGGCGCAATCACCTGCTCCCAAGCCTGCGTTCGCCGGTCAGACCCAGCAGCCCGCGCCAGCGACGCCCTCGCCCGCGCTGAACGTCGAAACGATCACAACGCGTCTCAGCGGCCCGTGGTCGATCGCGTTCCTGCCAGACGGCAACCTCCTCGTCACCGAAAGCACCGGCACGATGAGGACGATCAGAGGCGACGGCGTCGTCTCGGCGCCGATCGCCGGCGTGCCACCAGTGAAGGTCGTTGCCGCGCAGGGACTCCACGACCTGCTGCTCGACCCGGGCTTTGCGCAGAATCGCCTGCTTTACTTCACCTATTTCGCGCCGCCTCGCGGCGAAGCCGCCGCCATCTGGCCGAACGAATTCTTCTACGAGCGGGTGTGGACGAAACCGCTCGCCGAGCGCCGGACGATGCAGGTGGGGAGCGAACGCGTGGCACGGGCGCGTCTGCACCCCGACAACACGCGCCTCGAGGAGGTCGAGGTCCTCATAGAGGGCGCCGAGCGGCGCATCGTGCTCGCCCCCGACGGTACGCTGCTCGTGACCGGCGCCGATCGATTTCGCTTCTACGATTCCGATCTCGACGGCGTCGATCACGACTTCACCGACAACCCCGACATCCGCCGCAACTTCTCGGGTCGGGTGATCCGCATCAACCGCGACGGCTCGATCCCCAAGGACAATCCGTGGCTCAGTCGCGCAACGGTGCTGCCTGAAACCTACGCGCACGGTCTGCGCGACCCTGAAGGCGCCGCAATCAATCCGGCGACCGGGCTGCTCTGGGTGACCGATCACGGACCGCAGGGCGGCGACGAGATCAACGTGATTCGCCCGGGACGCGATTACGGCTGGCCCGACGTGTCGTATGGATTTCAGTACGACGCGCGTCAGACCGACGGCCGCAAGAACGTCCGCGTCGGCAACGGCGCCACGTCGATGAAAGGCGTCGAGGAGCCGGCGTACTACTGGTTCCCCGACATCGGACCGTCCGGGATGATGTTCTATACCGGCGACCTGTTCCCGGGCTGGAAGGGCGACCTGTTCGTCGGCTCGCTCACGGCAACGCATCTCGTTCGCCTGGTCCTCAAAGGCGAACGCGTCGTGGCCGAGGAGAAGCTGCTGCTCGATCTCAAGCAGCGCATCCGCGATGTGCGCCAGGGACCCGATGGCGCGGTCTACGTGCTCGCGGGGAACTCACTGTTGCGATTGACGCCGAAGAAGTGAGGCACGAAGAGACACGGAGATTTTGGCCACGAAGATCACGGAGATCACAAAGGTGAGAAACGGAGATCGGGATAGTCGCGATTTTGAAGGGCTCCGTTCCTAAACTTCGTGATCTTCGTGATCTCAGTGGCCAAAATCTCCGTATCTCCGTGGCCCTACCGAGGATTATCGTGATGCGATCCATCCACGATGTGCTCGAGGTCGCGATCCTCGCAGCGCGCCGGCTCTTCGATCTCCACGTCGGTGATCCACATCATCTGCCCTTTCGGTGACCAGGGCTCGGCGAGCACCGACGGATCCTGGACGATCGCGCTGTACTCGATCGTGTCGCCGCGACGACGGAAGCGCTCGGTTACCTTGAGATCCTTGGTGTGGAACGCGCCGTTGTCGGTCAGCCAGGTCTCGTCGTTGAAGCTCGTCGTCTCGACCACGAGCGTGTCGCCTTCGATGCGACCGACCGCATCACCGAGGTAGCTGGCCGGCACGTCCTTCCGCCGGGGTCGCCCGTCGGTCGGAATGATCCGGAAGAACGATCCGTTCACATCGTCATAGAGGAAGACCACCTCGCGCGCGTTCTGCACGATCTTCGAGGGCGGGCCGATGCGCGGGACGCCGGGCGGCTGGCACTGGAGCACAGTGTCGTACTTCACCTGATGTTCGGTGAGGTCTTTCACCTTCGCGACGAACTCCGGTTTGTATTTCGGGAAGTCGGTCTGCACCGGCGGGAACGGCGCTGGCGGCGGGCCGCCGGCACGCGACGGCGGCGTGCAGCCGATGAGACAGATCGACCCGTCGGCCTTCGTCTGCGGCCGCACGAACTCGATGCCGCCGAGATGATCCCACGTGCCGTTGAAGTCGGTCCGTCCGTCGGCGAGCTTCGGCGTCGGCTTGGACGACAACTGCTTGAGTTGTTCGGGCGTCCCGCGCTGGGGCACGCGCGCGGACACCTGCGCGGCCACCGACGCAGCGGCCAGGGACATCGCAACGATCACGCTGCCGATCAGAGCACGGTATGTCATGGATGGCTCTCTGTCCGCGTGGGCTGACGCCCGCGCTCTACAAGGTCCGGCTGAAGCCGGACACTACATCCGCTCTACTGGCCGGTTGGCGCGAAGCTGTGACCGTCCGCGTAGGTGATTCTGTTGATCCAGCCCAGGTTCTTCGATCCGTCACGAGCCGGAACGGCGTCGATCGTCACCTCTTCACCAGGCTTGCCGGCCAGCGTTTCCCTGGTCAAGCCGGCGCGCCGCATCATCGCGGTCGGCAACGTCGACAGCGCCCACGTCGTCGTGCTGCCGTCTTTCTCTTTCACGTCGAGATGCACGTAGACGTGCGGGTTGATCCAGTCGATCTTCGAGATCACACCCTTCAACGTCAGCGGCTTGTTCACGTCGAACTGCCCCGACACGGAATGGTGGGCGAGCGCCGTGGAGACGACGAGCAGAACCGCCGCGACAGCAACGAAACCGGTCACTCGACAACGCATCGCTCGTACCTCCACGTCCCGCAGCAGGACAGCGTATGCCCGTGCGGAGGTCCGGTCAAGACAACTCACCTCACCAGCCCTACCTGCCCCACACTCGCCCTGGAAGATCTATAATCACTGCTCACACATGGCGCGACCGGTTTACAGCATCGTCGAAACCCAGTGCATGCCCGTCCTTTCGGGCGACCTGCACCTGGGTCTCGCTGCGTAAAACCGGAAGCGTTTCGATTCTTCAGCAATCACGCCCTTCCGGAAGCCTCACCGGAAGGGCGTTTTGCATTTCCGGAGGCTCCGCAGGGCGACCAGGGAGCGTCGCCATGCCACCGACCGCTGCCGCCGCAGAACTGAAGCAACTGTCGAAGTCGTTTCGCGTGCGACGCACGCGCGGGACTGGTGTCGGCGCCCGCCTTCGCGAACTGTTCAGCCGCGACACCCAGACGGTCGCGGCCGTTGATCGGCTCTCGTTTTCGATCGCGCCGGGTGAACGTGTCGCGTTCATCGGCCCGAATGGCGCGGGCAAGTCGACGACGCTGAAGATGCTCGCGGGGATTCTGCAGCCCGATGCCGGTGACGTACGCGTACTCGGCCTAGTGCCGTCGCGGCAGCGACGTCAGCTCGCGTTTCAGATCGGTACGGTGTTCGGGCAGCGTTCGCAACTCTGGTATCAGCTTCCGCCGCGCGACACGTTCGAACTGCTCGGCCGCGTCTACGAGATCGAACCACGTGCGCATCGGCGGCGGATTGACACGCTGTCGTCGGTGTTCGCGCTTGGTACGCTGGTCAACACGCCGGTACGTCATCTGTCGCTCGGCGAGCGGATGCGCTGCGAAATCGTCGCGAGCCTGCTCCACTCCCCGCGCATGCTGTTTCTCGACGAGCCGACGATCGGCCTCGACGTATCCGCGAAGGCGATGATCCGCGAGCTGTTGTGGACCGAGTCGGAGCGCGACCGCGTGACCCTGCTCCTCACGTCGCACGATACCGGCGACATGGAACGCGTGTGCTCACGCGCCATCGTCATCAACCACGGGCGGCTGATGTGGGACGGCCCGATTTCGGCGCTGCGCCGCACCTACCTCAAAGCCAAGCGCGTCACGCTGTGGAGCGAAGCCGAACGTCTCGAGCTGATGCTGCCCGGCGTGCGTGTGCTGTCCTCCGGCTCGTATCGGACCGAGCTGGAGATTGCGCTCGAGATCACACCGCTCGGGCAAGTGGTCGACGCCGCGCTCCGTCAGGCCGCCATACGTGACATGGCAATCGAGGACGCGCCGCTCGACGAGGTGATTCGCGCGCTGTACGCGGCCTCCCCGCCTGGAGGTGTGTCGTCATGACTGCCGCACAATGTGCGAAGTACGTGGCGTTCGCGCGCATCTCGGCGACGCAGGCCCGCCGCGAGCGCAGCGAGCTGTACGGCCGGATGGTGTTCTTCGCCGTCATCCTCGGCGTCTTCTCGAGCCTGTGGCGCGCGGTCGCTGAAGCCGGCATGCCGGTGGCTGCCGATTCCAGATCGCTCGTCTGGTATCTGGCGGCGACCGAGTGGATTCTGCTCAGCGCACCGCCAATCCACATCGACATTCAGGAAGCGATTCGCCGCGGCGATGTCGTCTACCGTCTCGGCCACCCGGCTTCATTTGTGGTCGCAGAGTTCGCGACCGGGCTCGGCGTGCTCGCGGTCCGGACGCCGTTCCTGGGACTGACGGCGTGTCTCTGTGCGTTCGCGTTCACCGGATGGATGCCGCCGCTCACCGCTCTGCTCATCGTCGTGCCGTTCGGGTTTGTGGCGAGCGCACTGATCATGGCGCTGTGTCTTGGAACCGGACTGCTGGCCTTCTGGCTTCAGGATGTCGCGCCAGTGTACTGGGTGTGGCAGAAGCTGATGTTCGTACTCGGCGGTCTGAGCTGCCACTCGCGTTGTATCCGGCATTCATCCAGCAGGCGGCCGAGTTCACGCCATTTCCGTCGCTGCTCGCGGCGCCGGCGTCGTTCGTGTTGGGAACTAATCTCGTCACGCCAGGAGCGCTGCTCAGAAGTCTCGTCCTCTGGAGCGGCGTGACGGCAGTTGCGGTCGCCTGGATTTTCCGGCGTGCGATCTCGAGGGTAACGATCAATGGTGGCTGATCACGTGTCGTTCGCGCGAGCGCTCGTTGCGACCAACGTCAAGGCGACGCTCGCCCTGCGCGGCGCCTTCGTCATCCAGGTCGTATTCATGGCGCTCAACAACTTCGCGTTCTTCGTGTTCTGGTGGGTGCTCATGGGACACGTGACGACGCTCCGCGGCTGGCGGCTTGGCGATATCCAGTTGCTGTACGGCATGGTCGCCTGCGCGTTCGGGCTGACGGTCACCGTCGCGGGTGGCGTCCGTCATCTCAGCCGCTTCATCGACGATGGCGATCTCGACACGCTGCTCACACAGCCGAAGTCGGTGCTCGTGCACGCGCTCGGCATGCGCGCGCAGCCGTCCGGCCTCGGCGATTTGATCTCGGGCCTCATCTTCATTGTCTGGTCCGGACAGATCTCCTGGCCCACGATGCCATTCGTCCTCATCGTCGTCATCGCCAGCGCGCTCGTTTTCGCCGCATGTGGGGTGATATTTTTCAGTCTCGCATTCTGGCTGGGGAGAGTTGAAACCGTCGCCACGCAGTTGTGGGATCTGCTGGTCATGTTTTCGCTGTATCCGGAACCGTTGTTTGGCGGGACGCTGCGGCTAGTGCTGTTCACTGTCCTGCCGGCGGGGTTCATCGGCTACGTGCCCGTCCGGATTGTTCACGCGCCGTCACTCGTCAACGCGATGAGCCTGCTCGTCGTCGCGATCGCATACGTGTGGCTTGCAGTGCTGATCTTCGATCGCGGTCTGCGTCGCTATGCGTCCGGCAGCCGGTTTACGACGTTCGGATGAATCCTTTCAGCGCTACCGGAAACGGAGGCGACGGTGGAAGCGGAGAGGAACATCAACACCGGGGAAACGGGGTTAACGGAGGAAATCAACCAATGTGATCAAGAATCCCGTAAGCTCCGTTATCCCCGTTATCTCCGTGTGACCGTTTCCGTTCTCTCCGTGTGAGACTTCTCATGAAACGCTACTTCGCTTCACTCGTCGCTCTGTGCCTGTTCACGGCCGCACCCCAAGCGGCACGCCGTTACACCGCTGCTCGCGACGGTGATGTCGTGACGCTGACCGACACGAGGAACGACACCCGCGTCTCGATCATGCCGTCAGTTGGAAACATCGCCTTCGACATGCAGGTCAGGGGACAGCGCATGCTGCGGTCCACGCAGGGTGACGCGGCACGGTTCAAGGCCAGCCCGAACGGGATGGGCATTCCGTTCATGGGACCGTGGATCAATCGTCTCGACGAGCAGGCGTTCTACGCGAACGGCAAGCGCTACGCATTCGACATGGAGCTGGGAAACGTGCGCGGCGCGATCCCGATCCACGGCTTCCTCACCACCACCGATCAATGGCGAGTCGTGGGGCTGAACCAGTCAGGTGACCACGCGTCGGTCACGAGCCGCCTCGAATTCTTCCGCCAACCGGCATGGATGAAACAATGGCCCTTTGCGCACACGATCGAGGTGACCTACCGCTTGAAGGACGGCATGCTCGAAGTGATGACGACGGTCAGCAACATGAGCGCCGACCCGATGCCGATCTCGATCGGATTCCATCCGTACTTTCAACTGACCGACACCATGCGCGATGACTGGACGATCGCTGTCGGCGCGCGAACGCGGTGGACGCTCGCCGCCAACAAGGTCCCGACCGGTGCGACCGAACCCATCGAAACGTTCTTCCCCGATCCCGCCGCGGCTCACCTGCGCGAGTACGACCTCGATGACGTCTTTAGCGATCTCGTGCGCGACGCGCACGGCCGCGCCACGATGTCGGTCAAGGGGAAATCACAGCAGCTCGACGTCTTCATCGGCCCACGCTACCGGGCGGCGGTGATCTATGCGCCCAAGGCGCAGAACTTCATCTGCTTCGAGCCGATGGCCGGGATCACCAATGCGCTCAACCTCGCGCAGAAAGGTCTCTACAAGGAACTGCAGACGATCGCGCCGGGAGGCACGTGGACGGAGAGTTTCTGGGTTCGGGCGAGTGGATTCTGATCGGCTGGAGGAAACGGAGAAGACGGAGGAACGGATTAACAGGAGAAACGGAGAAACGGAGGCCAGACGGAATTAAGCGAATTAGCTATATGGTCCTCACAAATCAGCGGCGTCCTGACAGACTCAGGCACAGTGATTGTCTGTCTCCGTCCGATCTCCGTGCCTCCGTTTCTCCTGTTAATCCGTTCCCTCCGTCCTCTCCGTTTCCTCACGACAGCAGCGAATGCAAATGGAAATGATGCTTCCCGAGCTTCCCCCCGTAGTTGCCCGCGGAGATCTCCACGACGCCTGGGCGGCACGCCGCGTCCAGACCGACGCGCAGCGCGCGCTCGATTGACTCGCGATCGAGGCCATCGACCACGATTTCCAGCACCGAGTTTGCACGATCGGGCACCTGGCTCTCGACGCCGTCCCGTCCTCGCAGCGTGGGACAGTACGCGTCGTTGGTGGACGCGGTCATGTTCTTGTACTTCTTCGCACCAACCTTGCTCCCGGCGCGAACGATGCCACCGGGAAACGGGAGGATGATGCCTCGCACGGCGCGCATCGCGGCGACGGAGGCTTCGGCCGCCTCCAGCGCCGCGCGCTGATCCTCGGCCAGGATGAGGAGGTTGCCGCCACCGATGGCCTTCTGAATCCCAAACGATTCCTGCACCAGGAACTCGCCTTCCATCACGGGAATGCGCCAATAGCGCTGGCCGTTGAGCACTTTGCTCGCCTGAAATCGATCGCCGAAATGACGGAGCTGCCCGCCGACGATCACGCGAACCGGTGCGTCGGGAAGACCGTCGAAACAGGCAGTCGTCGCGCACGTCAGCACAGTCTGGCCCACGCGATCGATGAGCTGTCGTTGCAGTCCGTCGGCATCGAAGCCGAATAGAAGAACGCTCACGCCTGGCCGAAGATCCGGAGTCACCTCCGGATCAAGCTCAGCTTCAATCCCTGCCTCGACCTTGCATCCGATCACCGAGGTTGCAAATCCGGTCAACGCAAGTGCAGCAGTTCGAGCCCACGCGGACGACTGCGCCGTGATGATCACACGCGCGGCCCGCATCCCGAACGCCTCGGCAAACGTATCGACAATTCTCACGCCGCGGCGCTCGGCGACGGCCACACGCTCCTCATTCATCGTCTGTAGTGTAGTGTTGATCCTGTCGCTCATGTGCACACGACGCGTCTCTCAAACGGCGGCTGCTTTTGTAATCGCACTTCTGGTGCTTGCCCTGAACGCAGTGTCTCAGGATCGTCCACTGCCGGATCCAAAAGTGTTTTTGCCCGAAGTCAAGAAACGTCTCCAGACCGATCAGTCTCTTCAGAGCAGTTACAGCTATACGGAGACGCGCCGCGAGCGGAAGGTCGACGGCGAGGGTCGCACGACCAGCGAGTCGGTGAAAGTGTTGGAGAACTATCCTGGGCTGCCTGGGCAGCAGCGTTGGGAACGTCTGATCTCGGAAAACGGCAAGCCGGTGCCGCGCGAGGAACTCGAGAAAGAAGATCGCGAACGACAGCGGAAGGCAGAAGAGTACGCACGACGGCTCGCGAGCCAGCCCGAGAAAGAACACGCCCGCCAGAATCGTGAGTTGGACAAGGCGCGACGCGAGCAGGCGGAAGTCGTCGATGACATCTTCCGCGTCTACGACGTCAAGATGGTGGGACGCGAGAGCATCGAGGGGCACGACACGATTCACTTCTCGCTGACGCCACGACCTGGGGCCGAAGCCAGGACGCGTGACGGCGGCATGATGCGTCACTTCACGGTCGCCGCGTGGGTGAGCGAAACCGACTACGAGCTGGTGCGGCTGCGCGTGGAGGCGATCGACAACGTCGGGATCGGTCTTGGGCTGCTGGCGCGCGTGAACAAGGGCGCGCGGCTCGACTTCGATCGGCGCAAAGTGAATGGTGAGGTCTGGCTGCCCGCGGTTGCCAGCTACAGCTTCAATGCCCGCGTGGGGCTGATCAAGATGCTGCGGCGGAATGCGACGCTGGAGTTCTCGAACTACCGCAAGTTCACCGTGGACACGTCGTCCACGTTTGCCCCGCCGGCGCAATAGGCGTTGTCAATCGTAGGGCGGGTCTTGCTGTGTAGACCCGCCTCCGACGCCGGGTCTAAAGAACAAGACCCGGCCTACATGTGTGTGTCCGCGTCTACTTCAGGTGCTTGTTCACCAGCTTGGTCATCTCGAACATGTTCACCGTGGACTTGCCACCAAACACGGGCTTGAGTGACGCGTCGGCCTTGATCATCCGCTTGTTCTTCGCGTCCTGCAGCTTGTTCTTCTTGATGTAGGCCCAGAGCTTCTTGGTGACCTCCGTCCGCGGGATCGCCTTCGAACCAACGACCTCGGCCAGCGCCGCGCTCGGCGTCATCGCCTTCATGAACGCCGCGTTCGGCTTGCGTGCGGCCTTCTTCTTCGCTGTCTTCTTAGCCATCTGATCTCCTTTGAAGATCTCTCACAGAGCGGTGGTCACGTCATTGGGGTCCGACCCCAATTTCACCCACATAGTCGCATCACGCGATTCGGTTTGCACCAGGAAAAACGACGCCGTTCACAGCTACGTGCGCCCGAGCGATGCGAGGATGTCGGCGTGTGTGGCCAGCCGATCCGGGTTCAGCGTGTTGACCGAGAGCAGCTGCGGCTCGAGCTTCAACCGCTCGACATTGTCCATGAAGACCATCGTGCCGAACGCGATCGCCGCCACCCATGTTCCCGTCATCATCGTCGGTCTCCTCTGGAGTCAGGATCTGACCCCGGCTCCAGCATTTCGGCGCGCGCGTTCGCCCAAACGATTCGTTGCGATTGCGGCATGAATTGCTCCCGCACGCGCCACGAGGGCGGCGTGACAGTCGGTGACGCTGTCCGCTTCGGCGAATACCGTGCAGACGGGCTGCCCCTGTTCGATGCGTTCGCCGGGTCTCGGGATGTCCGCGACCGTCGGATCAGCCAGCCACGCACGCGTGTCGCCGGCATCGGCGCGCTCACGCGCGAACACGATGGCCTTGCCGAAGGCCTGCCCGCCTCGACGCGTGGCGGCGAGCTCGAATGACGGCAGCTCGCCTCGCGCGCAGGCGGCCGCATGCGCACGAAACACCGAGACGCCGTAGGCGCGCTCGATCAGCTCCATCGACGAGGACCAGCGCGGATTGACTTCGATCGCGTAGGGAGCGCCATCGCGCGCGATGAAGTCGATGCCGTTGACGCCGACCAGCCGGAATTCATCGGCGACGACCTGCGCCAGTTTGTGCGCTGCATCCACGACGCCAACCGGCTCGCCCTCGCCATCGACGCCGACGATGCTCCCGCAGTAGCGATACCCCGAGGCACCGAAGGCCGCGTCGCCAACGAGCTGATACGAGAGGCCGAGCGGGACTGCGCGGCCGCGCGCAGCGACGAACACAATCGAGGCGGGACGACCCTCGATCCACTCCTGGAGATAGCAGCCGCGGGGCACGCGCGCCTGAGCGCTCCAGCGACGGACGTCTTGCCCGCCGCCGGATCTGAGTGGCTTCACCATCCATCCCCGCGGATCGAACGGATCGATTGCACCGATCGCGGGGGTCGAACATCCACGCCGGCGAAGCGTCTCGGCCAGCAGAAACGGATCTCGCACGCGTCGGAGGACCTCTGGCGAATTGCCCCAGAGCGCGCGTCCCGCGGCCAGCCGGCCGACGGCACGAGGATGGTTTTCAAAGCTGGAGAGATAGGCCACCGCGTCGCACTCGACGCTGCGCGATGCGCGCGCGGCGGCGTGCGCGGTGAAGCGCGTGCCGAAATCGCGCGGCAGCGACAGCGCCCTGACCGACGCGTGTTGATCGAGATCGGCGAACGCGTCGAGTGCGGTGACCGCAAAGCCGGCGCGCGCTGCCGATGCGGCCGCGGCTCTCGTCGAGATGCCAGCGATCAGGACCCGACCCATCACGCGATCCCGATTCTCTTGCGCGCGGCCGACGCCGTGATCACGTACAAATGATCGAGGACCGTGCCGGATGCGTCGCGAATGCCGAGCGCCTCGACCAACGGTGCCGACGGGCCGCCCGCCAGACCGTCGGCGATGAGCGCGGCCCCCTGTGCGGCATGACTGGCCTCGGAGACAAAGCCGTCACTTGATACGAGCGACACACGCGGCAGCACTGTCTTCAGTCGATCGGCGAGCTCATCGCGGAGACGTTGCACCGCCGCGCCACGGCCGGACATCACGACGTCGGTCACACCAGCAACGCTCACCGCGAGCGACGCAACGGATTTGATCGCATCCTCGACGAAGGCGCGCCACGCCAGCTGGGCTCGAGCGGTCGTGGCGGCTGCAAGATCAGCGATCGACGCGTGCGCCATTCCGGCAATCGTAGACGCGCCTCCCTGGAAAAGCATCTCCTTCGTCACGGTTCCCGCCAGGAATGCGACCTCGCCATCGAGCGCGCCCGCGGCGCGCGCCCCCATCGGCCCTGACGACCCGCCGACGCCGTCGACGATCTGCCCGCGCTCCACCGCGACAGCCGCGCTGAATGCGCCGCCAACCTCGAGCAGGATGAAGCTGACGTCGGACGGCTGGCATCCACGACGGCCGGTCAGTTCAGACAGGGCCAGCGCGGTCGCACACACTTTGTCCGCGGTTCCCATGTCGACGCGGTTCACTTTGCGATGCTGTGGCACCGATGTGAGATGGATGACACCGGGCAACAACAGGACTGGAAGCGATGCCTCGGCCAGCGCGCGCATCAGCGCGCCGAGACCACCGATTCCGCCCGGCTCGCCTGCGGGAGCCAGATAGGCGAGTCGAAGATCTATCTCCGACAGACGTGCGACTGAAATCAGCGGCAGCCCGTAGCCCGAGGGGCCGGCGATGAGATCGATCGGACCGGCGCTCCGCAGCATGTCGGCAACGAGGGATGGCGACGCGAGCGCCTCGGATGTGGGCAACGATCGATCGAGAACGACGCGCCCGTCGTCAAGGCCGCAGAGGCTGAGGCTGACGGTGCCTGGATCGATGCCGATGACTCTGGGCATGCGCAGTGTAATTCGAAATTGGGGTCGGGAGTCATTTCCTCAAGAACCCGATGGAAATGACTCCCGACCCCAATTTTGCATCTGCATTCTGCATTTACAGCTTGCTGGCGATCTCCGAGATGGTCTCGACATCGAGAATGACGTCGTTCTTTTCGAACAGCTTCGCAATGCAGACCCTGTGGATCTTCATCTTGAGGCCGCCGATGCCGAGCGCACCGAACGTGGTGATGCCGCCGCGGTCGGCGCCGTTGTCGGACACATCGATGCCGTCGATACCGAGCGGAGGAACGGCATTGACGTCAACAGCCACGCGAAGTCCGGCTCGTCCCTGCCACGCAAACTTCGGCACGAGGGTTACACCGGCCGGGCCTGCATTCAGCAGAAGCTCCGCTCGCTCGAGCGCCTTCGACGCAAAGGTCGCGTCGGCCATCGTCACTTCGTGAACGTTGCCGCCAAAGCGCTGTCGAATCTGAGAGGCAACGGCACCGCCGGCACGGCGGGTCGTCACAACGACTTCTGACCCCGCTTTCGCCATCAGGCCGGCGGCGCGTGAGCCGACGGGGCCCGAGCCCGCGATGACCACCGCGCGCTTTCCGCTCAGCCCGCCGGCGGCCTTCCGTATCTTCACGACCGCGGCCACAGCGGTCGTGTTCGCTCCGTTCGAATCGAGCATGACCGAGACGCGCATCGGGCCGAAGAACGCTTTCTTGACCGCTGCCAGCACCCGCTCCCCCGCGCCCATGTCGGTGCCGCCGATGAAGATCGCCGTGTTGTTGAGGTCCTTCGGGCCGCGCGTGAAAATGCAGCCGTGCACGAGATCACGAACCGCGGCTTCCGTCACGCCGCCGTAGCTCATGACCTCGTCGGCACCGGCGTCGTACGCGACGACGCGATCGAAGACGCTGGGATGAGTGGAGGTATCGAGTTGAAGCAGCAGCTTTCGCACGTGATCAGTGTAGGCCGGGTCTTGCTCTTCAGACCCGGCCCTTCGTGACGCTTACTTCGGCTACTTCGGCGAAAACGGATGCTTGGCGGTCTTCGCGCCCGAAATCACATCGTTCACCGCCGGCTTCTTTCCGAGCGCGCGCGCGATCGATTCCTTCGTGGCCTGGTAGTTGTAGTCGTAGATCTTCTTGTCGTCGCTCGCTTCCCAGTGGATGAACACTCCCACCAGGATGCAGAGATCGTCGGCTTTGTCGCGGGGGATGACGCCGCCTTCGACCGAATCGACCACGGCGCGGGCGACCGCCGCCTGGGCTGGCCCGAACATCTGCACCGCCTGCTTCGCGCCTTTGATCGTGACTTTGTTGAAGAGCAGTGTGTCGGGCTTGGCGGGAAGATTCGGCGAGACCACCGCAAGCAGGGTGGTGAAGCCGTCCTTGTTGTTCGCGAGCGCATTGCAGAAGGCGGTGCCGGCAGGCCCCGTCTTCGAGCCGATGATCAGGTCGATGTGCGCGACCTCGTTGCCATCGCCGACCAGCGACTCGCCGAGAAAGAAGTCCGCTGCCATGTCGAAGAACTCCTGTCTGGAGGTACGTCGGGTCCGCCTTTCAGGCGGCCCTGGTACGTAGCATCCGGCGTCAGCCGGACCTCCCGTTGCTTGTAGAAATGTCTGCGGCGCAGTCGATGCGCCAGAGCCCGACGACTATATCAAAAGCAACAGGAAATTTGGGCCGCATGGGCCGCCTGAAGGCGGCCCATACGTACGAATCTGAAGGCGGCCCTACGTACGAATCGGTGCGGTGGAAACTGCGGGCCGGGCACCTGCCCGCAACGGGCGCACGAGCAGCGTCAGCACGAAGCCGACTGCAAGCAAACCGGCCAGAACGTGCAGCGGCGTGTCGTAGATGTTGACCCGATCTGCCCCCGGAGGAAGGGCGGCCTTCGCGCGATTCGATAGTTCCGTGATGATCACCGGGCCGGCAATCGCCGCAGCCGACCACGCTGTGAGCAACGCCCCATGGATGGCGCCGACGTTCTGCGGCCCGAAGATGTCAGCGAGAAACGCAGGAATCGTCGCGAACCCACCTCCGTACATCGTGAGGACGACGTACAGCGCGGCCTGAAAGAGCCACCAGCTTCCGTCGGAGGCCAGCGGCGGCATCAGCAGGAACAGCACGAACTGCGTCACGAAGAACAACGTGTAGGTATTGCGCCGGCCGATGTAGTCCGAGCCTGACGCCCACATGAAACGGCCGCCGGCATTGAACAGACTCATGAACGAGACGACCGCCGCCGCTTCGAGCGGCGTGCGCTTGAACATGTCCTGCATCATCGGCGACGCCTGCGCGAGGATGCCGATGCCCGCCGTCACGTTGATGAAGAGGATGCCCCACAGCAGAAAGAACTGCGGCGTGCGAATCGCCTCGTTTCTCGTGACGCTCGTCGACGCGATCATCGGATTGATCTTGGTCGGTGGCGTCCAGCCGGGCGGCGTCCAACCAGGGGGCGGCAATTCCATCAGGCGGGATCCAGCCAACATCACAACGAGGTAAATCACGCCCAGCGCGATGACGGTTGTCGCGACACCGACGAGGTTCATGAGGTAGGCGTTGAGGTACCCGGCCACGAACGCGCCGCCGCCGAAGCCCATGATCGCCATGCCGGTCGCCATGCCGCGACGATCGGGAAACCATTTCACCAGGGTGCTCACCGGCGAGATGTATCCCAGACCGCAGCCGATGCCGCCGACGATGCCCATGCCGAGAAAGACGAGCACGGACTGACGAAGCGCGAGCCCGATGCCCCCGATGACGAGACCCGTGCCGAAGAACAGCGCCGCCGAGGTCGCCGCGACTCGCGGCCCACGCCGCTCGACCCATGGACCACCGAACGCGGCGCTCAGGCCAAGCAGCGCAAGCGCGGTGGTGAATGTCGTGTAAGGCGGGCTGAACCACCAGGGCGCATCCGGAAAGAGCATCTGGATCGGCCGATTGAAGACGCTCCAGGCGTAGACGGAGCCGATGCAGATGTGCACGAGGACCGCGCCAACAGGGATTCGCCAGCGATTCATGAGGCGGGATTATAAAAGAGTGCGTCGAGAGCACTCAGGGACGTGTAGGCCGGGCCTTTAGGCCCGGCGTCTCATGACATTCGCTTCAAGATCGCGCTCCCCGCCGCCCGGGTCCCCAGCGTGCCCCCAACATCGCGAGTCGTTTCATTCGCATGCACCGCGGTTTCGACGGCACGCTCGATTCGCGCGGCGTCGTCAGCGCGACCGAGCGTCTCGAGCATCAGCGCGGCAGAAAGAATCGCGCCGATCGGATTCGCGACATCTTTCCCCGCCAACGGCGGCGCCGATCCGTGCACCGGTTCGAACATCGATGTGCGACCAGGGTGAAGATTGCCTGACGCCGCCATCCCGAGCCCACCCTGCAGTGCGCCGCCGATGTCGGTGATGATGTCGCCAAACAGGTTGTTGGTGACGATGACCTGAAACTGTCGCGGGTCCTGCACGAGCATCATCGTGAGCGCGTCGATGTAGAAGTGTGTGCTCGGCACGTCCGAATAGATCGCGGCGAGCTCACGAAAGACGCGCTGCCACAGCGCGTGTCCCTGCGCCATCGCGTTGCTCTTGTCGGCCATCGCGAGCCGCAGGCCGCGGCGACGGGCGAACTGGAACGCGTGCTCGACGATGCGCCGCACGCCCTTGTAGGTATTAATCTCCTCCTGCACGGCGATCTCATCGTCCGTGCCGGCCTTGAAGCGGCCGCCGACGCCGACGTAGGCGCCCTCGGTGTTCTCTCGAAAAACGACGAAGTTCACGTCGGCGCGAGTGCGCCCCTTCAGCGGACAGAGCCGATCGTCGATCAGGCGCACCGGGCGATAGTTGACATACAGATCGAGCTCGAACCGAGTGCCAAGCAGGATGTCGCGTGCGTGCCGGTTGTCAGGCACGCGCGGATCACCGAGCGCGCCGATCAGGATCGCGTCAAACGATCGCAGCGTGTCGTAGCCGTCGGCAGGAATCGTCTCGCCAGTCGACAGGAAATGATCTGCGCTCCAGGGTAGATGATGGAGTTCGAGTCCGCCGAGCGCCTCGAGAATCTTCACGGCCTCGGCAATCACTTCTTTGCCGATTCCATCGCCGGGGATGACGGCGATCCGATGGGGCACTCGGGGATTCTAAGGCCTCAGGGCCCAGGCCTCAGGCCTCAGGGCTGGGCCAGGCCCCAGCCCTGACCCCTAGACCAGCCCTGGGCCCTGAGGCCTGGGCCCCGGGGCCTCTCAGAACCTCACGCCAAACGTCAGGCGAAACGTCCGCGGCGTCGTATAAGCGAAGCGATTCAACGCCTTGCCGAACGTGGGACTCTTTGCCCAGTTGACGCCTTCAACCGGCGTCGTCGTGAACGGATTGAATGGCTGATAGAGCGTCGGATTGGTCACGTTGGTCCGCACCGCGGTGTCGACGGTCTGGTTCTGGATGTTGCCGCCGAGCGCGAACGCCGCGCT
>Ga0126377_10000435_pt1 | contig 25222 bp, 30 predicted proteins | sample PanSoiMetPlot_22_FD_92647 | JGI IMG/M metagenome (GOLD analysis project Ga0126377, IMG submission 92647) | Tropical forest soil microbial communities from Panama - MetaG Plot_22 | ecosystem: Environmental > Terrestrial > Soil > Tropical forest > Bulk soil | place: Panama | collected 2016-02-17 | reverse complement strand
GCGCAGCGAGTCGGGCTCCTCGCCGGAGAAAAACACGCACATGGCGCCGTTCGGCCATTCGAGCCGGCGCTTGGTTTGCACCCACCGCGGGCGAAAGTCGCGGCCGCCGGTGGCGAGGATGCCAGCGGGTCCCTCCAGGTTCACGTCATGCAAGTCGGCGGTGGTCGGGCCGATGAGGTGGATGCGCTTGATGCCGGCGCGCACCGCGATGTGCACGGCGGCGCTCATGGAGTGCGTCTTGCCGGCGCCGCGTCCGCCGAGGTTTAGCCAGCACCAATCGAGGTGACGTGGCGGCAACTGATCCTGCCGCGCGGAAAACACCCATTCGTCCGCCATGCCGTCGCCGAGTTGATCGGCCAGTCGCAGGCGCTCGATCGGCGACAGCCGCGCCACGGCCTCGCGCGTGTCGTGGAGGTGGTGCACCTCTTGCAGAAAGCGATCGCTCATCGTTTCTTGCGTCGCAATACCCGGTTGGCCTTGGCGTGAATCTTGTCGCGCGTTGATCGGGAGATGTTGCCGCGGTTGTATTGTTGCGTAGCGCGGGCTTTGGCGTTGGCGGCGTGGCGCCGCGTGTGCACGGGAAAGCGGCGCGAGCCGGGGAGCGCGAATTGATTGCTCCTCAGGCGGTTGCGCTTGGCCGCGGTCAGAACACCCATGACACCTACTCCTCTTTGACCACCTCGCCATCGATCTCTTTGCCGTTGACGATGAGATCGAGCGCGCGGCGAATGCGGTCGGTGGTGTTTTCCTGTTTGTCGGCGAGCGCGCGGCCGAGAACATCATCGCTGCGCTGCGGTGCGATCAGGCCGAGCATTTTCGCGCGCAACTCCATGATTTTGAGCGAGATCGCGGTAGCGTCCACGTCACCGGCGCATGCTTTCTCGTAGTGACCCTTTTGCAAGGCATCGAGGCGATCGAGTTCAAGTTGGATGGCGCGTTGGCGCATGCCGGGTGTGACCGCGCCCATACATCGGGCGAGGGCCGACTCGACCTCATCGGTGGAGCAACCGAGTTCCTCGGCGATTGCGCGCACCGAGCCGCCGGCCAGCCGGAGCCGGAACGCCTTGCGGTCACGCTCCAGGCTGGCGGTTGGATCGTTTAGGGAGATAATCTGCGCCATGCGCACCTCCCCTTCGGGTGATCCGTTTATACCCGCACAGGTGACCGATAGTCGAGCCGCCGCGGTAGCGGTGCGCCCGCTCGTGGTAGCTCGGCGCCGGTTTGCCGCCGGGGTGGTGGGCGGTGCCGGCAAGTCCGCGGCGCTCGCCGCCATGGCGGCCGAGGCGCTGCAAGAGTTCGCGATCCCCACCGGCCACGTGGCCGTGCTGGCGCAAGAAGGGGCGGTGGCTTACGCGCTGCAATGTGCGATCGGCGAGGCGATCGGCTCGACCACGCCGCCGGCCGATCTGTTTTTCCCGCACCTCGCCGGGACCGTGTTGGCGGTGGCGCATGCGCATTCCTGGCAATTGCCGCTGGTGAAGGCGCAGGATCGGCGCCGCGTCATTGAACATCACCTGACACTCATCCGCCGCGCCGCCGGCCTCGCCGGGGATGAGGCGGCCAAGTTTCTGCGCGAGCGCAAGGCCGATCTCGTGGTGGTGCTCGATCTCGATCTACGCGCGCGGCTGGCCGAGCGGCAAACCCCGGAGTTATTTGCGGAAATGATCGGCGAGGGGCACAGCTTGCCGGCGTTGTCGTTCGTGCTGGAGGCGATCGAGACCTACCGCGCGTTCAAGGCGCGCACGCGCATCGTTGACGCCGCCGATGTGTTCGCCGGCCAGCTTACGGCCGAGGCCGAGTGCCCTCTGGTGCTGATCGATGAGGCGCAAGAGGTGCCGGTGCTGGCGCGCCGGGCGGTGGCGCGGTTGTTTCCGCGGGCCGGCGTGATGCTCGCCGCCAGCGAGGCCGCGGTGCTGGCGCAATGGTTCGCCGTGCTGCCTGAGGGGGCGCGGCTCATGCTCGAATTGCCGGACGGGTTCGGGTGAAAAAGGAAAGGCGACGCGAGCGGCTCTAAGGGGGCGGGAGGGGGGAGGGGCTTGCGTCGCCGGCAAAGTCGACCACGAAACGCGGGCCTTATAGGCCGGTGAGTGTGGCGCCGTCAAGGCAATGTTGCCGGAACGCCACATTCGTTTTATGATCGGGTGACAGGCTTTCACCCGATCGGGTGCGCGCACGGGGATTAGCATGGCAGAAAATCGCATCTCGCTCGCTGCGGCTCGCGGCAATTTCCTCACATGGTGCATCACCGGCTTGCTCCCGCTCCAGGAGCTATGCAAACCGCTCTACATCGGCCAGCAACTCACCGGCGCCGAGGGCGTGCCGGGCGAGTGGTATCGTATCTATTCCACCAATGAGGCGCGCGCCAAGTTCGGGAGCGGCTCGATCCTGGCGCTCATGGCGGAACAGCATTTCAATTGCTGCGATGAACTCCCGCTTTATGTCTCGCCGATCAACGACACCGACACCGCCACCGCCGCGGTGAACACGATCACCATCACCGGCCCGGCCACCGACAACGGCGCCATTGCCATCGCGATCCTGGATGAGATTTATGCGGTCGGCGTGGTGACCGGCGCCACTGCCGACTCGATGGCTTCGGCGCTCGCCGCGCAATTGCAGAAAAACAACAACCTGCCGTTCACCGTCACGGTGGCGGCTGGCGTAATCACGCTCACGGCCAAGAACAAGGGGCCGGAGGCCAATTGGTTTGCGCCGATCCTCAGTCCGAATTTCGGTGACGCGCTCCCCGCTGGCGTCACGGTGGTGTTTGCGCAAACGACTCCCGGCGTCGGCATCATTGACATCTCCCCGGCGGTGGCCGTGATGATGTGCGCGTGGGATTGCATCGCGCTCGGCACCGAGGATGAGATTGCGGTCAACACGTTCATCCAGCTTGTGCGGCAGAATTGGCGCTGTGGTGTGCAAGGGGATTTCCGCGACGGCCACGTGTTCCACAGTCGCACCGACACCGCCGGCCAGATCGCCGCCTATGGGATGGATCGCAACAATCCCGAGGAATGCGTGATCCCGGTGCGTACCGGCTACAAGTATCCCGGCTTCATCATGGCCGCGGCCATGGCGTCACGCGTGTGCTGCACCGCTTGCTATGATCCCACGCGCCCGGTGCAGTATGATAACGGCGTGCTGTGCCTGCTGTTCGATGAACAGCAATGTACAACGATTTGGACCGCCGAGGAGAAGCGGGCATTTTATGACAGCGGTATTGTAAATTGGGACGTGGCCAACTCGCGCGGCGTGCGCAACACCTCGCTGTGGATCGAGGAGCCGTTGACCACGTACAAATACAATCCGATGACCGGCGCGCCGGATGGCGCATGGCAACGCGTCGAGTCGCGCTACGCCACCGCCAAGTTTGTGCGCGATCTCGGCTGGTGGTATCGCACCAACTACTCCTCGCATAGTCTCGTGTCGGATGGCACGCGCATCCCGCAAGGCAAACGCGCGGTGAGCCCACGCATCTTGCAAGCCTCGATCCTGGCATGGCTACGCGCCACGCAAATCGGCTGGACGGCGGAGGACCCTGGCCAGCTTGAGCGCATGGTGCGGGTGGAGCGCACGAACACGCCGAACAATTGCGATCCGAACCGCGTCAACGTTTTGATCGATCTCGATCTTGTGAATCAACTGGCGCGCATCGCAACCTCCATCGATGTCTCGCCGGAGTTTGCTTGCATCCCGCCCACCGCAATCGCGGCCTGATAGGAGTGACCCATGGCCTCGTGCATCAAATGTAAAGGGGTTTTGAATTTCGTCATTCAGGGCCGCACCATCCGCCTCCAGTCGGACGGCGACGTGACCGTGCTGGTGTCGAACGAAAACCGCACGGCGACCTATGACGGCGAGTTCACGCGGGAGGACCGCAACCCGACGATTGTCGCCACCGTGGTGGTGCCGATCGACATGTACGTGAGATATTTCCAGGAGATTTGTAACGTGCCGCTGGTGCTCGAACTCTGTGATGGCCGCACGTTTTCGACCGAGCACGCCAGCAACGTGAGTCAGGACCCTTACGACGCGAAAAACAACACGCAACCGCTCGAACTCATCACCGATGAGATCGTGGAGCTATTGCCGCAGGCGGCGTGATCTTAAGGAGGCACCATGGCGCGCGAGTATGCCACGCTCGAACTCCGCCAGGATGTGACCACCAAGGGCGGCGCTACGACACACGATATTGTCGTGTATCGCCCCACCACGCGCGAGCTAATCGACATCCTAGGCGAGCCGCGCCGGCTGGTGCCGCAAACGCAACGGTTCGTCAAACATCTGTGCCGCGCCAAGGCCAACGGCTCGGCGCCGGAGGAATTTGACGCCGATCAAATCGACACCGGCGACATCACCGATTTAAATCTCGTGCTGTCGGAGATGCTCACCGAGGCGGACGGGTTCCCCGAGCCGCCGGGCGACGGCATCAACGAGCCAATCACCTATACGCTGGTGCATCCGATCAAGCTCACCGAGCGCAGCAATAACGGCGGCTCCGATGGCATGACGATCGAGCAAATCCAATTCCAGGCGCGGCGCATGCGCGATGTTACGGATTTTCTCGACGCGCCAACCGGCCAGGATTTTCCGGCGTTCATGCGCGGCTATGGGACGTTGCTCGGCGTCAACATGCCGATGTCCGACTCGATCATCTATGCGCTCGATTTTGTCGACTACCTAGCGATCAGGCGCAAAATCATGGGAAAGCTCACGGCGCCTCGGCGGAGGTGGACGAAGCTATAACCATGATCGCGCTACAACTCCGCTGGCCACCCGGCTCGTGGGATGACATCCCGATCACCCGGCTGGTGCGCATCGTCAACGCGGCCGAGGAACTCGCCAAGAGCAAACGACTGCCGACGATCGAGTGAGTGCCCGGCATGGCTGATGTAATCTCCACCGCACTCCTCAAGACCGAGACGCAGGGCGAGGAAAAGGTCAAGGCGCTCTCCGGCGATTTCAGGGAACTCGGGGCCGCCGCCAGCAGCGTCAACAGCACAATTGCCGACACCGGCAATGCCGCCAGCAAATCATTCCAGGATGTTAGCGCCAAGGCCGGCAAGGCGCTGGAGGATATGCGCAAGTGGGCGGCGCCGGAACTCACCGAGGCCAAACCGTGGGAAGCGCCAAAAGTGGAGCGCACTACTGACACGGCAAAATCAGCGGCGGCATTAAAGGATTTTGGGATGGATGCGGCCATGGCTGGCGTTACGCTCGCCGCTGGTGCCGCCACGGTCGCGCTCGCCGGCCTTTCGGTTCAACTCAAGGTGATGAGTGATGCGGTGAGTTTCGCCGATCAGTGGGCGCAGGGCATGGTCAAATCGTTTGGCCAAGCGCAACGCGCGGGCGAGGATTTGGATTCGCAACAGAAAAAGACCTCGACCGCCACCATGCTGTTCGGCAAGCAAGCCGAGCAAGTGCAATTTCAAGTGCAGAAAGCGACCACCGATTACGCCATGGGCGCCAAGCGCACGAGCGCCGAACTCGGACGCCTCGGGCTCGATCAGGAACGCATCGGCGAGATGATGGGCCGCGGCGAGTTCACGCCTACCGGCTTGCTCAAGTATTTTGTCGGCATCAAAGAGCAATTGAATCAGGCGCTCGCTACCGCGGGCACGCCGGAGGGGATTGCCGAGGCCAAGGCGAACATCGCGAAGCTAGGGCAAGACATCGCGGTGACGTTTGGCCGGGCCATGGAACAAAAAGTAATGGAAAGCACCACGGGAACGATCGCCGCCACCGAGGCGGCGGCGGGGCGCTTTGAGTCGATGACCACGGCAACGCAAGCGGGGCTTGAGAGCGCGCAGGCGTTGAACACCGCATTCGGCGAACTCTTTGGCACGATGGGGCAACTCCGGAACATCATCGGCGAGACCGCGGCACCGGCAATCACCTCGCTGATGAATACGATTTCCGAGGGGCTGCGGACGCAGGCGCCGACCATCTCCACCGATCTCGGCAATCTCGCGGCGCAAGGGTTCAAGGCGATCGAGGATGCAATCAAGACGGTTGATCTCGGGTCCGCAGCGCAAGAGGTGTCGTCAATCCTCCGCGACCTTACCAGTGCCGTGAGCGGGCTCGGCAGTGTGCTCAAAGGGATTGCCGAGGTGATCAACACCCTCATGGCGATCGGCCAGGGGCTCACCACGGTGCAAAGCAAGATTCAAGAGTTTGGCCGGGAGTACGGGCCGGCGGGAATCTTTTCAAAAATATTTGGCGCCGAGGCGGCCAAAAAGTTCGGCATTGAACCGGGGAAAACGCTCCTCGAACGACAGGCGCAAGCCGCAGAGGATGCCAAGGCGGCGGCGGCGGCCAAAACGCAAGAGGAGATCAGCCGCAAGGCGGCGGCGGCCTCGGCGGCGAAATTGCCGGAGACTCCAGCGGTCGACATCGGCGGCATATTCCCGAGCGCGGGCGAGGTGCAAGCCGCGGCCTCGGAATTCAAGAGCAATCTCACCGCGGCGGTGGCAGCACCGGCGCCGACTGCCGCAGAGGCGGCCAAGCCTGCGGCGGCGGCGGCTGCACCGGCCGCGTTGGACATGACGGCCGCCGCGCAGCAATTCGCTGCGGCGCTCGCCGGCATCGATCTCACACCGGCGGCGACAACCATGGCGCAGGCCATTAATTCCAGCATCGATCTCACGCCGGCCGCCTCCACGCTGGCGCAGGCGATCAACAGTCAGATTGATTTTACGCAAGCCGCGGCGGGTGTGCCGGCGGCGATCACCGCCGGGCTCGATTTCACACCGGCGGCGGCCAACGTGCCGGCGACGATCAACGCCGGCATCGATTTCACAGCCGCGGCGAGCGGCGTGGCCAGCACGATCAACAGCGGGGTGAATTTCTCCGCCGCGGCGCAAGGCGCGCTCGCCACCTTGAACGGAGTGAATTGGAGCGGCGCGGCGGCGGCGGCGGGAGCAACCATCGCGGCGGCGATTCGCGGCGCCGCCTCGGGCATCAAGATCAACGTAGCGGTGCCGGGTGGCATCGGCGCCGGTGCCGGCGCCAAATCCACCGGCCGCGATGAGGCGGCGGACTAGAACCATGGCAATCGATTGCGGCGATCCCGTCTATCTCGCGGCCTCCTGGAAAGGCGTGCCATTCCACGTCGAGTCGTCGGATGACGATTTCGGCCGGCGCGGCGATCTCTACGAATATCCGTTGTCCAATGACACCGGCTACAAGGACCTCGGCCGCAAGGCGCGCAAATTCCAGGTCGAAGGCTACCTGATCGGCGCCGATCAGGTGGCGCAAACCGTCGCCATGGCGACGGCGGCGGAGTCCCCCGAGCCCGGCATGCTGATGCACCCGATGTACGGGTCACAGCTTGTCGCGTGCGTGAAGCTCACCACCTCGGCGCAGTATCGCAAGGAACGGCGTCGCACCAAGCTATCGTTCGAGTTCGTAGAAGCCAATCCGTCAATGGCGCCGTTCGTGATCGGCGCCGCGATCTCGGCGCTGTTCACCGCGGGCTCGGACGCGGTGTCGGCATCGAAACAGCGGGCGACCTGGACGCCTACGCCGGCCGTTACCGACACCACGCGCGCGATCTCCAACAATCTGGCGCGCCAGATTGAGCCGGCAATCGATGAGGACTCGTTTGATGCGATCTCCATGCTGGAGCGCGGCGATCCGTTGACGCTGTTCCCCACGGTGGAGCCGGAGCCGCTCCAGCCGCGCAATCTCGTGCTCGGCGTGCCCATGACCGTGGCGTTGCCGTCCGAGACAATGTTGCCGCTCCCGTACCCGACATTTTCCGACGCCGCGGACCCGATCGACAACGGCACTGCCACCGTGCGGCGCATCCATCTTGATGCGCTCCGCCGCCTGCGCGAGTTCAATGCCTATGTGGTCGACAGGAGCGACGGCACGCCGAGCGTGGAGTCGCTGATCGTCACCACGCGGCTCGCCATGATTCGCGACTACGCGCTCACTGCCGCGCAAACCAATTACAAAACCGCCGTTGAGGCAATGGCCGATCTCGATTTCATCATGGCGGTGTATGACGATGAGGAGCGCGTTGCCACCGAACGCTGTGATGATGTGCTGGTGAACGCGATTCGCACTGCGCGCGCCAGCGCAGCATCAACGATCCTCGGGCAGGCGCTCAATCTGCCGGCGGTGGTTGAGACCGGCGGTGCGCAAGGCATTTGGCCGTCGCTCGTGGTGGCACAGAAACTCTATGCCGATGGCCGGCGCTACGGTGACGTGGAAAATTACAACGCCAGCATGCCGCCGTTTTTCATCGGCCGCGACGTGATCGGACCAGCAGCGTGAGGCCATGGCAAACGAGGGTGCCGGCACCGCCATCGTGGAGGTAGGGGGACAGCGTTATGATCGCTTTCTCTCGCTCACGCTCACGCGCTCAAAAACCGATGCGACCTGTAGCGGCACCATCGTTCTCTCGTGGCCGGGCGCCGAGCAATTCAACGCGCAGTCGCCGCCGGCTCAGGAGTTGGTGGATGGAGCCAGGGGCACGATGATCCTTGACGGCCAGCTAGCCGCAACGTTCCGCATTGACACGCGCACCTCCAACGGCACGCCAACGTCATTCAAGCTCGATCTCTCGTTTCGCGGCCTCGCCTCATCGATCGTGGACTCGCACTCCGACCACGAGAGTGGCCAGGAAAACAAGAAAAGTCCGCCGGACATCTGCAAGAAGCTGATGGAGGGTTACGAGCCCAAGCTTGTCGACAAATCCGGCTACAGCCGGCAACTCGAACGGTTCATCATCGATGAGGGCGAGTCGGTGGAGCGCGCGATGCGTCGCGCCACGCGCGAGTTCGGGTTGAATTTTACCGAGAACGAGCAAGGTGACGTTGTGCTCCAGAAAAAGGGGGACGATGAGGGCACCGGCATGCCGCTCATGCTCGGCCGCAATTTCGTGGAGTGGAGCGTAAAGCGCGACATCTCCCCGCGCATGTCCAAGGTCAAAACCAAAGGCAACGCGGTGCCGACCGATGAAAAATACGGCAAGGATGCCGAGGAGTTGGCCGGCGAGGCGATCGATGAGTACGTAAAACACAAGCGGCTGTTGCGCATCCTGATCGACTCGGATCACGACAAAGAGACACTCAAAAAGCGCGCCATCACCGAGGCGCGGCGCCGCAAGGCGCAGGGGCTCAATGTCGAGTTGACGATGAGCACGTGGACCGATGACGGCGGCCAGCTTTGGAAAGTCGGGCGCATGCACCACGTGAGCATTCCGGTGGATCAGGTAGATGATGACCTCCAGATTTCATCGGTGACGTTCACGCTCACCGTGGATGAGCGGCGCGCCAAGGTCACGTTGGTTCCCAAGGAATCGTTCGGAGATGAGGGTGGGGCCGGCAAGGACAGCGGCAAGTCGGCCGGCGGCAAGTCGTCCAAATTCTCCGGCGGCATCAGCGGGGGCACCGCATGACAACCAACAATTGGGAGCACATGCGGTTCCTCCAGCACAAGGTGAGGAACATCCTACGCCGCGGCTACCTGCTGAAAACCTATTACGACAAGAAAATTCTCCAGGCGAGAATCAAAACCGGCGTGGAGATCGAGAACGATCGGCTCGATTGGCTCCACCCGGTGGGATTCCTCGGCCGCGTCAAGCCGGCCGATAAGGCCGAAGTCCTCACCATGGATGTCGGCGGCGATCCCTCGCGCCGCGTGATCTGTTGGGTGATCGGCGACCGCGAGCACCATCCGAAAATCGAGGAGGGCGAGTCGATCCTCTACTCGCCGGGTGACAAGAAAAAATTTGTGCGCGTCTACAAGAAGCCACAACAGGATCAAGGCGGCGGTGGCGGTGGCGGCCAGGGCCGCGAGGGTGATGGCCAGGAACAGAGCGAAAGCAAAGAGGGCATCCACACCAACGCCGATGATCTGCCAATCTCATCGCAAACCAAGGACACGTTTCAAGGCAATGCGGACAAGGGGCAAGGGTTTTCGACACAGGCAAATTTCGACATCAAGGCCGGCCAGAATACGCAATTCGAGGCGGCGAAACACGTTCGCAAGGGCACCACCTATCGCGACGGCGACACCTACACCAACGGCACCGAACACGCGACCGATCACGTCGCCGGTGGCGGGGCAACCGTAACACCGCCCGGCGCACGCGCCGGCACGGCCGGGCATCCGGACGGCTCGCAGGAGTGGGGCGCAAGCGGCCAGCCGGGCAAGGTGAGCTTGCTCGACATCGGCGCACGGGTGGCGGCGCTAGAGGAGGGCGGCGGCGGTGGCGAGCCGGGACCGCCGGGACCGCCGGGACCACCGGGGCCGCAAGGACCACAGGGGCCGGCCGGGCCGCAGGGCCTCATCGGACCGCAAGGGCCTAAGGGTGACACGGGAGCGCAGGGATTGCCCGGCGCGCAAGGGCCGCCGGGCGCCACTGGTGCCACCGGCCCACCGGGGCCAAAGGGTGACACCGGCGCCACCGGCGCCACTGGCCCGGAAGGGCCGCAGGGGCCGCAGGGTGAGCAAGGGCCGCAGGGCGCGGCCGGCACCGGCATCACCATGCGCGGCTCGGTGCCAACCGAGGCCGATCTGCCGGCGACGGCGGCACAGGGTGATGCCTTCATTGTCCAGGAGGACGATAGCCTATGGATTTACGACGGCACCGAATGGGTTTCTGGCGGCTCGATCCAAGGACCGCCGGGCGCACAAGGGCCGATCGGACCGCAGGGCAACATCGGGCCGCCGGGACCGCAAGGTGAGCCGGGGCCACAGGGGCCGCCGGGACCGGGCATCAGCGACGGCGACAAAGGTGACATCACGGTGTCGGGTGGCGGCACCGTCTGGACGATCGATCCGCAGGCGGTGACGTATCCCAAGATTCAGAACGTCACCGCCACCGATCGCATTCTCGGCCGCGCCTCGGCCGGCGCCGGCACGATCGAGGAGATCGTTTGCACGCCAGCGGCGCGTAACTTGCTGGACGACACCACCACCGCGGCGATGCGAACCACGCTAGGGCTCGGCAACGTCGACAACACCAGCGATGCCAACAAGCCGGCCTATGGTCCGTGCGGGCGGCTGATCTACGTAAGCCCCACGCAAATCAGATTCGTGCCGTACAACGGCGATCGCATCAGAGTGCAAGGTTTGTGGGTTGCTATTCCGGCGGCCGGCGTGAACATTGCCAACACAAATGTCAATGTTGGCGGCGCGGCCGGCCAGAATCTTGCGGCGAACACGGTTTATCTCGTTTGCCTCAACCAAGGTTTAACTCCCGCATTCTTTACCCTCGTCAATGGTCACGCGGCATCGCAGACGGCCGGTAACGTCGGCACCGAAATTCTCGCCGGCAATGACGGCTGGTCACTCATCGGCATGGTGCGCACCGACGCGAGCGGACAATTTGCCGCGAATGTCAGGCAGCAATTTTGCCTGTCTTGGTTCAATCGCCAAAGCCTTGCGCTCCTCGGCGCCAACACGGGCGGCGCCGGGAGTGGATCAACCGCGACGGTTGAGACCACCGCCGCGGCGCGCGTCGAATTCCTGGCGTGGGGGACCGAGGCGGTGCAGCTTGTGATAAGCGGTTTTTGCTCGAATTCGGCGCAGGTGAGCGCGGTTTATAATTTCTTTTGGCTTGATGGAGCGGCGATCAGTGCCGGTGTTGTAGCGTCGTATTTCACGCCGTTCACCGCGAATGCGTGGGGTGCGGTGAGCCTTGCCTATGCCGCCGCGTTCGCCGAGGGTTATCATTTCGCTTCACCCGCTCACGGTGTTGCCGCCGGCACCATGACGCAATACGCGGCGGTTAGCGGAATAGTGCGAGGATGACATGACAACGATGATCAACCCGTGCGCGCCGCCGCCCAAGCGATGTAAAACGCCGATCTATCCGCTGTCGCAGCCCGGCATCTCGGCGCGGCTCATCCCGACATGCGCCGTGAGCTATTGCGATCTCCTCGGGTGCGGCGATCCCAACTGGCGGGTGACGAATGCCGGGACGCTCGATCGCTCGCACTGGATCGAGGGATGGATAGCCACGCAATTGTTCACCCGCGGCGAGGTGTCGTGCCAGGAGAATCCGCTTGGCAAACGCGACGGCGGATGGTGGGCCGACTCGTTCCGCTCCGATCGATTCCGCTCGGGCTCTAAACTGTGGTCGTTGCAATGGTCGTCGGTGACGAATGACACGCTGGTCAAGGCGCGAGCCTATGCGCTGGAGGCGCTCCAATTTCTCCTCGCGTGGGGCGTGGCGTCCAGGTTAACGGTTGACGCGCTTTACATCTCGCGGTTCGTTATGCGCCTGCGCGTCACCGTAGCGATCCCCGGCGGGGCGGGGACGCCGGTGGCGCCGGCATCGTTCATGTTTCAAGGCGAGATCGTGCCGGCCAAAGGATGGTTGTGGAGCGAGTATAAGCCATGACAGTCATCACCTCGATCGATTGCGTGTTGCCGCGTCCGGACATCGCGACGCTACAGCAACAGGTCGCAACCGAACTCTCAAAGCGGTTGCTCGGCGGCGCGCCGGTGCTCCCGCTGTCCGCCGAGGACGTGCTTTCGTTCGTGATGGCCGGCACCGCCAATCTCATGCACGGATTCGTCACGCAGGCGCTACGCGAGAACGATCCGACCACCATGTGTTGCGATAATCTCGTGGTCTACGGCGCGCGGCGAGGCTACAACCTGCGCGGTGCTACCCGCTCGAAAGGCTATGTTGCGATCACCGGCACGCCTAACTCGCCGATCTCCGCCACCATTCGGTTCGTCGGCGCCGCCTCGCGTGAATACAAGCTCGATCCGGCGGTGACGTTCAATCCGACCGCGCTTGATGCGAGCGGTGGCGCCGTGCTGCGCGTGGTGGCGACGCTCCCCGGCGCCGAGTTCGATCTGCCGGCCGGCTCCTCGCTCACGGTGGCCACCACGTTCCCCGGCATTGACATTGCCGCCACGGTGGTGGGCAACGGGCTCATCGGCGGCACCAGCGATGAAACTTGCGAGATGCTGCGCGCGCGCATCATCCAGAGCGAGTCGAGCGGCGTGATCTCGACAAACGGCAAGTGGTATTTGCAACAGGCGTTGAGCTATCCCGGTGTGACGCGCGCATGCTTCGATGATTGCGAGGGGTGTTGCGATCCGTCGCATGTGCTCATCTACCCGTTTATGGAAGGCGTTTATGGTGATGCCGTTACCGCACCCTATGGCGTGCCGCCCGGCGAGGTGCTGTGCGAGATGACCGAGTGGCTGTTTGGCGTGAACCGCGGCCACGGCGAGGGGCTCGCGCCGTTCGGCGTCACCGGCCAGTTTGCCGCCGCCTTGCCCACATTTGTCACCGTCAAGGCGTATTGTTTCCAAGGGTGTCCGGCCAGTGCCGAGGATCGGATCATGACGGCACTGCGCACGCTCATCCGCGCCACCACGTGCGTGGGCTCGCGCATCTGCAAGGAACAATTGCGCGCCGCGGCTTATGCCGCCGTGGGACCGGATGCGTGTTTCTCCACCGTGGTGCTCGAATTCGATTCGAGCCTGTGGCGCCAGGATGCGGCCTATGCCTATCTCGCGTGTGGTCATTTTCTCGTGGTCAATGATGTGCAACTGATCCCGACCTATCAATGACAAGCGGACCCGACATCGCGCCGATCAAGTGCTACGAGCGTGACGCCTGTTGCGGGCCGTCGCCATGCGCGATCGATACCGACGAATTCATTTGCCAAGTGCGCTCGCTCCTCCCTGAGGGCGAGCCGTGGAACAACACGCGGCCGGCCACGCGCACACCGCCGGTAAATCAGGGGGCGATCACCATCGGATGCGCGCGCGTCGGCTGTGAGCAACTCGTGCTCGGCGGATGTTGCGCCGACATCATCCCGTGTGAGGACCTGCCGGCGGCGCCGCAGCTTGCCGTGGTCGACTCGTTCTCGGCCGTCGCCTACGGCGCCGTGGTTGCGTTGTGCAGCATGCTGCGCGAACTCGATCCATGTACCGCCGAGGAGACCGTGCGCCGGTGGGCCGCGCGGTTCGGCATCGGCCTCCCCGAGCCGTGCAGCGCGCCGTTTAGCGACAACGTGCTCGCCATCCTGGTGTGCCTGTTCGTGCGCCTGCCGCACGAGATCATCAACATGGCGCTCCTCAAGGAATTGGCGGCGGCGTTCGGCGTTGATTTTATCGTGCGCGATGCCGGCGATATGAATTGCGGGCCGCTCGGCTGGTGGACCATGGCACGCGATCGGCCGCAGTGTCCCGAGCCCGTTACCTGTCCGCCCTCACCCTCCGATAATCAGCCGCTCATGCGCATGGTGGCCTGTAGCCCGTCGCCGCCGCTGTCTTTGAATTTCATCCTATCACCCGCCGATATCCGGCTCCCCGACAACTGCAATCTGCCGCCCAATCCGGCCGTGCTCCCGCACGATCCGGAGCTATATGAGGCGTTCAAATGGCTGTTGCCGCGCATCCTGCCGCAACAAATCCTCGCCTGCGTTTACGAGCGAGACCCCGCTAATTGCATCGTGTGACTTTCCAGCTACTACCCGTTCGGGTATGGTGCGCTCACCCGTTTGGCGAGGGGCTCGCTGATGAGCGCGATTTTTCCTCCCGAGGCACAGGGCGGCGTCCCACCGGGGCCGGAGGTCTGCAACGGCTACACGCCAACGCATCCGGTGAGCGGCGGCGGCCCGTTCTACGTCGCGCACGATTGCACCACCACGCTCACCGATTGCCAGATGAACGGCATCACCAGCGAGATTCTCGCCGCCGTTGATCGCCTCGGGTTCGCCTATGACTCGATGCGGGTGACCAATCTAGCCGACGCGCTCACGGCGCTGTTCAACAATCTGTCAACCGGCAAACTCAACATCTCCGGCGGGACCATGACCGGCCCGCTCATCCTCAACGCCGATCCCACGGTGCCGCTCGGCGCCGCCACCAAGCAATATGTTGACGCGGTGAGCATCGACATTGACGCCGAACTCGCCACAAAAGTGAACAAGGCCGGTGACACGATGACCGGCCCGCTTACGTTGTCCGGACCGCCCACCGCCGCCAACCATGCCGCCACGCGCGCCTATGTCGATGCCGGCGACGCCGCTGTGCAAGCGCAAGTCACCGGCCGGGTGAACCGCGCGGGCGATACCATGACGGGCACGCTTGTGCTCGCCGGGCCGCCGGCTGCGGCGAATGACGCGGCGACAAAAGGCTACGTTGATGCGATGGCAGGTGCCGGCACCGGCATATTCCTGCCGCTGGCCGGCGGTGCGATGACCGGGCCGATGACCCTCGCCGGGCCGCCAACGGCGCCGCTCAATCCCGTGACGCTGCAATTTTTCAATGATCAGATGAGCGCGGCCGGTTTGTATCCCGACGCGCCCAACGATGGCTTTGCCTACGGGCGCCAATCGCAGGCGTGGCAAAGGGTGGTGCGGCTCGCTGGCAGCACCATGACCGGGCCACTGATTCTTTCGACGGCAACGCCGAGCGCCGCGCTTGAGGCCGCGCCCAAGGGCTACGTTGACGCGCAGGTGACAGCGCAAATCGGCAGCAAGGTGAATCGGGCCGGCGACACGATGACCGGCCCGCTCGTGTTGGCGGGTGATCCAACGGCGGCGCTCCAGGCCGCGCCGCGTCAATACGTCGACACACGGTTGATCAAAACCGGCGACACCATGACCGGGCCGCTCACCATGAACGTTGCGGCCGGCAACTTTGCGTGGAACGTCAACGCGAGCAAGGCATACGCGACTGGCAACGGGCAGGGATTGTTCACCAGCATTTTAGATGTGAAAAGCAACAACGGCACCGATGCGCACCTGCGATTCCTATCGGCAGCTAGCACCGTGAATGCGGAAATCGTCGATGTGCAATCGATCAATTCGCTGGTGTTGCGCGTCGGGGGCGGCAATACCGCAACGCTCGACTCCGTCGGTTCTTTGCGACTCTCCGGACCAGCCAATGCCGGCGGCGTTTACCTTGGCACCGGGAGCGACGCCGCCGCGATGTTCATCGAGGTGGTGGGTGGTGATTTCTATATCAAGGCGAATGCGTCCTATTATTTCCGCTACAATGCCGGCAATATCTACTGGTGGACTCCGGCCGGCGGCGGCGGCGGGAGCTATGCCTTTAGCGCCGATCCTGCCGGCAATTTCTATGTTCGATCACAAGCCTACAAACCCGGTGGCGGCCCGTGGACTGACCCGTCCGATGCGCGGATCAAGGACCGCGTTGCCGACTACACCACCGGGCTCGATGCGATCCGCGCGCTGCGGCCGGTGAGCTATCATTTTCTGCCGGCGACCGGGCGCGACACCGAGCGCCAATATATCGGGCTCGTGGCGCAAGACGCCGAGCCGGTAATGCCGGAGTGTGTGTCGCAACAAGCGGTCACGCTCGGCGATCTCCAACTTGACGACATGCGCGTGCTCGACACCGGGCCGATCGTGTTCGCACTCATCAATGCCGTGAGGGAATTGGCCGAGGCCAACGATGCGCTCGCCGCGCGCGTGGCCAAGCTTGAGGGGAGAAAACGTTGATGCCCACCACCCGCGTGATCGATCTCTCACACCACAACACGATCCCTGAGTCGCTCCTGCCGGCGCGCGATGCCGGCGTGTGGGGCATCATCCACAAGCTCACCGAGGGCACGAGTTTCGTTGACAGCAAGGTGCAATCGCGCCGCTACCTCGCCCAACAGGCCGGCATGTTGTGGGGGCTCTACCATTTCATCCGTCCCGGCAAGATCACGCAACAGGCGGAATTTTTCGTGAGCCAAGCCGAGTCGCTCGGTGTCGCCGATGACGCCACGCTCTATGTGCTCGATTATGAGGATACCGGCGTGTCGCTTGATGACGCGCTGGAGTTCATGCGCAAGGTGGAGGAGCTAACCGGCCACGTGCCAGTGCTTTACAGCGGGCATGTTCTAAAAGAGGCGCTCGGCGGCAAGCCCAACGCCGAGATCAGCGATTATCTGTTGTGGCTCGCGCAGTATTCATCCGCGCCGACAATGCCGGCCGGGTTCGATTCCTATTGGCTGTGGCAATTCACTGAAAGCGGCTCGGTAGCCGGCATCACGCCGCCGGTGGATTGCAATGCGTTCGACGGCACCGAGGATGACTTGCGCGCGTCATGGTCCGGCACCGGCGAGCCGGCGCCGGGACCGGGGCCGGAGCCCGAGGTGGCCACCGTCACCATCACGATCGCGGCGCCGCCCGGCATCAACGTGGTGGTGCGCACCGAGGAAACAGCATGAACGGCGGCCCCGTCACCGAGGGAGTGCGCGGATTTTTTGATGCGCTGAAAGCGCAACCGTTGTCGCTGGCGCTGGTGGTGATGAATCTCGGTCTACTCGGGTTCCTGTATTACACCGGCATCGAAGCGTCGAAGCAACGCAACGCCGAGATGGCGTTGATGTATCAAAACCGACTCGACGTGGCCAAGTTGCTGGCGGGTTGCTACCCGGCGGCGCCGCAGAGGGACGCACCACAATGAGCGATGATCGTTCGCAGCCGCAATCAACGGTCCAGGTGGTTGGCCGCGTCGCCGAGGATGTGGTTGGAGGTTTCAGGGGCCAGCCGCTCTTGCTCGGCATCGTGGTGCTCAATGTCGTTGGCATCGTCGCCGCGCTCTACTTTTTGAATCTCCTGGCACAGAACAATTCGACACACCTCAAACAACTGATGGAGCAAACGGCGGCACATTTCGAGGCGGTGATGAAATTGTGCACGGCGGCGCCGGGACAATATCGCTTGCAGAGTGATCCACCGAGCGGGCACCAATAGAGGGCAAAGCGATGTCCGGATGGCATCCCAATTCCAATGACGGCGGCCTGCCACCAAACCCGGCGAGCCCGAACAATCCCGCCAACGCTTTCCCGCCGGTGCACTATCCCGTCAACACGAGCGCGCTCTACTACGGCAACGGGTGCGATGTGCGCCTGCGGCCGGAGGTGGTCAACTCGCTGATCTCGGAAAATCTGGCGCTCGTTGACAAGGCCGAGGTGCACTATGATCCCGGCCGGCTCACCAATCTGTTGCTCGGCTCGGAATATCTCATCCAACGCGGGCGCACGGTTGGCGCGCTCCTCACTGCCGGGCCGAGCGCCTATGTCGGCACACTCGATCCACCGGCCACCAGCTACAACGATTTCATGTGCCTGCGCGTGGCGCCGGCCATCACCAACACCGGCCCGATAACGATCAATCTCAATGGTGTTGGCCCGGCTCCGGTGTTGCGTAATGACGGGCAACAGCTACGGGCCGAGGATTTTCCGGCGGACATCCCGCAAATCATCGTGGCGCGCGGTGGGCAGTTTTTTGTCCCTTATCTCGTGCGCTCGCAAGTGCCGATCTTGCTCATTGGCGCCGTTGACGCATGGGTGAGAACAGATGGCAACGACGATACAGGCGACGGCACCGCCAACACGCCGCAAAGGGCATTCCGCACGATCGATCGCGCGTTTCAGGTGGTGGGCGGTAAATATTTGCAGACGCCGCTATTCACGCTCAACATCAGACTCGGAATTCCCGGCACCTATGAAGCGTTTTACCTCGGTTCGTTTAGCGGCAATCTCAACATCATTGGCGACATCACCAACGCGAGCCAGTACCGCATTCGCGGATTGACGACGGGCTCCGAGCGTTACAGCGGCGGCATCTCGAACCAAGCCAACACCTCCATCCAAGGCATCACGTTCGTGATGGACTCAACGGCGCCGATACGCCATTGGGCCTTTGCGTGCACCGGCGGCGCGCAAGTCCAGCTTTGGAATTGCCGATTTGAGGTGACGATCGGAAACAATCGCGCCACGTTCATCGTGGTGAGCGCCAACGGCATCCTCACGTTCCGGGATTCCTTGGTGATCGATGGCGCGGGTGGCACCTATGAATATCTTATTTACTGTCAGGCGCAGGGCAACTTTTTCGGCGGCACTCCCGGATCGAATTTGACGTTCCTAAACACAACGGCGGCGGCGGCGAGCATTGAGGTGGATATGTTGAGCCAATTTTCCTATGTCGGCGCCACCGTTGTCACCACCAACACGCGCGGCGTTAAGTACGGCGTGACTGCCAACTCGGTGGCGTATTTCGGCGGCCAACCGATCCCCGGTGATCTGCCGGGATATCAGAACACGGGCGGACAGGTGCTTTAGTGGAGGCCGTGATGGCAGGTTTCAATTTCATCATGACGCAAATCGCCTTGATGCAACAAATCGCATCCGGCGCGCCGCTCGATCGGCCGCCGCGCGAGCCCGAGCCGGCACCGGAGCCGCCGGCCGCGCCGCCACCGGCCACCAAAGAGGAGGCCAAGAAATGATCGAGCTTGCGATTTCGATTCTGTGGCTGGCGCTCGGGGTGATCGTCTTGCTCGGCGTGGTGTGGCTGGTGCTCTACGGCATCAAGGTGTTCACGCCGATCCCGCCGCGCATTGAACAATTGGTGTGGATCGTGGCGCTGATTCTCGTGCTGATCGGCGTGTTGTCGCTCCTCGCCGGCCATGGAGGCTCGGTTCGGCCTCCTGCGCTCCTCCGGTGAGTCGCGCGTCGAACCGTTGCCGCCCTATCCGCCGCCGCCACCGCCGATTTGCGAGGGATGTTGATGGCCAAGCTTCCACTGTCACGCGCACAGGTGACCAAGGGCACGCGTTGGCTCATGGGGAATTTCGCCGACGACATTGCCAAGGCGGTCGCCGGCAAGCCCTACGGCGCCGATATTCTCTGCGCCATCGCGTGCAAGGAAACCGGGTTCATCTGGATTCCGCGCGCCGACAAGATGGAGGCGGCAACGCTGTTGCCGCTGTTGATCGGCGACGCGAGCGGCGACGTTCCCGGCCACGGGCGCAAGGCATTTCCGCGCAACACCGCAGCATTCCGCGCCGCCTACGGCAACGCGTTCACCGAAAAACTGATCATCGAGACCAACCGGGCGCGGGCGCTGCGCGGATTGTCGGCGGCGCACATCATCTACAAAGGGTTCGGAATTTTCCAGTATGATCTCCAGCACGTGCAAACCGATCGGGAATTTTTCGAGCAACGCATGTGGCACCGCATGGGGCCGTGCCTTGAGCGCGCCACGCGCGAGCTAGATCGCACATTCAGGGCGGCGGGGGGCGATACCCGCGACGCGGTGCGCCGCTACAACGGCGCCGGGACGGCGGCGCAAATCTACGCCGGGCATGTCATGGCGTTTGCCGAGATCGCGCGGCCGGTTGTCGCCTGATCACTGGCAATTGCCCGGCGTGGTGCCGGGAAATGGCTGATGGTTCTGCGGCGGGGACACTATCGCGTAGAACGAATTGCACTGCGTTCCGGTGATGAAAAAATCGCCCCTGAAGGTCGCTCCCTGCGCCGCAACCACCGACCACGTGCCAGCGTTGATGAAATAGCCGATGCTGAAAACGCCGTTAATGGTGAACGGGCAGGCGAGCATGTTTAACTTGGACATGCTATTCACATCGGCATGCACCGCGGCGTTGCCGGCGATCATCACCGGACCAACGCATGACGCAATGGAAAACTCGTTGAGCGAAACGTGCTTTTCCATGTTGCCAAAAATGATGTTGCCGTAATCAACGATCACGTGTTGCCGGCCGGCAATGCCGATGACGCCGCCGACGTGCGCCACGAGTTGCATACAGCTAAAAATTCCGATGGCGTGATCCTGGACCCATGCGAGAGTCGAGCCCGGTATAGTGCCGATGAGGCGCACCGCGGACGGGTCCTTGCAATCGCCAGAGAAGCTCGCAAAGCGGTAATAAAAAACATTGATTCCGGGATCGATGTAGTCGCCGGGCGCGAGTTGGATGTTGCAGACATCACCCGCCGGAGCATCGGCGCGACAGCGCATGAAGGCGCCTTGCGGCGTGCACGGCTGCGCCTGCGAACACGGGCCACTATCCACGCCATTCGGCGCGGCAAAGTATGAGCCCGACGCCGCCACGGCCGCCGAGGGCGCGGTCAACATCAACACTGCGAGCATCAACGTGCGGATCATTGCGCCTCCGGCTCGATCTGCACACGCGCGCCGCTGCCGCCGCGCGGGCCGGGGCGAAATTCTGCACCGCCGCAGTCGGGACAGCGGCCGGCCTGGAATGCCGCAAGGATCGGATCGGCCTCGCTCATCACACCCACACCTCCACAATCACCGGATCATCAGCCAACTGGCGCGGGAGCCGAGTGAGGCCGAACGGCAAGAGCGCGCGCACCTCGGCCAGCGTCGGCGCGGTGTACATATCATTGGTGGTGCCGATCGCGCCACCCATGAGCACCTCCGATCGCCGCGCCACGAAATGATCGGGATAGTCGCGCGGGTGGTCATAGATGGTCCAGAGGCTCAGAACGGCCGGCGCGCTCATGCCGCCACCGCGGCATCGATCAGGTGCATGGCGGCGCGCAATTGGTGCTCCAGGGCCACGATCGCATCCCGCCCCTCGATCTCGGCAATCTGGCGGAGATGCGGCAGGCCGGAATCGATCGAGGCCATGATTTCCTCCCGCGTCGCGCGCCGCCCCTCGGCGTAAAAATGGAGCGTCTCCGGCGCTCCGACCGCGAACAATACTCCGCCGCCGGGCTGGCCCACCAGCCGGTAGCTCTTGGTTATCCAGATGAGAGTCACGCCGGGATTGCGCTTAAGGCCGATCCCGGCCGGCGCCTCGGCCTCCTCGGGGATGTCTTTCTCGTTGCGCCGCATGCGCGGCCGGGTGAGGAACGGACACGCCTTGACGGCATACTCGGCACACTCGCGGTGTGATGGCGGCTCGGCGCTGATCCGGTTCACCGCGCACATCGGTCCGATCGTGAAGGCTTTGAACCGGCCGAGCGTCTGGCCGCACAGCCAACAGAGATCGGCGCGCGCGGCGCGGCCGAGCCGGCCGGGGCCGATCACGCGAAAGTCGGGCTCGCCATCCAGCCAGCCGACGAACCACGGCACCGGGTAGCCGGTGGCGCTGATCGGCAAGTGCCGCATGCGGCCGGGCAGGTGGATGGCGCGGATCGAGGCGTTGAGTTCGGGCATTTTCTCCTCCGATTTAGTCCCGGCCCAGTCCCCGGCGGTTTCGTCTTATTGTGGTATTTTGGTGTGGGCGCCTATCATCTTGTTTTTTCTTTCTTTTTTGGTCGGAGCGCGGGGATTTGAACCCCGGACCCCCAGTCCCCCAGAAGGGTTTCTTGACATCGTGAGTGGACTACTCTAGACCCGTAATGGCTCACCATGATACAAATTATACCGATGGCGTGGGGCTTACTTGAACTCAGAGCATGGGTCATTATGTATCGTTGAGGGCCAAGGCAGGTCACTAAAATTAGTCCTGACCTAGTCCTGACAAGCGGCGGCCTCGAAAAAAGACTGGGGGTTGCCGCCAACCAACTGCAACCACGACAGGAGCGAGGGGAATGCAAAAGCGTGAGAAGCGGCGCAAGCTGTTCACCGATGAATGGATCAAGGGCGAGACCGAGATCGCACAGTGGAGCGACACCAAGGCCGATGGTTTGGTGTTGCGCATCACCTCGGCCGGCGACAGCGTGCTCACCAAAACGTTCGGCCTGCGCTACTCGTGGGACGGCAAGCAACACCGCCTCCGGCTCGGCGAGTATGGCCACAAGGCGGGGCAATTGACGCTGGCCAAGGCGCGCGAGGAGGTGGGGCACTGGCGTGAGCAACTCCGCCAGCGTCGCGCGCCGCATGCGGTACACGCCGAGGAGAAGGCGAAAGCCGCGGCGGCCGCGGCGGCCGCGCTCAGGCGGCGCACGTTCAATCAAGTGGCTGATGAGTACATAGAGGAGTACGCCAAGAAACAGAAAAAATCCTGGAAAAACGATGTCGGTTATTTGAAGCGGCCACGCAAGCGGTGGGGCGATCGCGACATCACCACCATCACGCGCGAGGACGCGATCGACCTCCTCAAGTGGATGAAAAAGCAAATCCCTGTTGCCGTGGATCGTGTGCAATCCGTGTTGCACAAACTTTTTAAGTGGGCTCAGGATTCCAACGGCTACGTCACCGCCAATCCGTTCGCCGACGTTGATCACCATGGCACCGGCGGCGAGGAGCGCGAGCGTGTTTTGACCGAGGAGGAGTTGCGCATATTCTGGCGCGGCCTCGATCGCATTGATCTGCCATGCGAGCGCGCGGTGGCGCTGGCGCTCAAGATGATCCTTGTGACGGCGCGCCGGCCGGCCGAGGTGGCGAGCATGCTCAAAACCGACATCATCCAATTTAAGGGCGGTCCGGTTTATCAACTCCCCGGTGACCGCACCGGCGTCAAGGCAACGAAAAAGAAACAGAAAGCCGCGGCCTATAAGGCGGCGATGTCGGAACTCGCGATGGAGATTTACCGTGAGGCCATCCGGGACACCGCCGAGGATCAGCCGGCGGTGTTCGCGTCGCGGTTCGGTGATCGCGGCCCGATCGCGCGCCATACGCTGTCGCAGGCGTTGGCCGGACGACATGACGGCAAAACGCCGCGCGCCGGCATCATCGAATTTCTCGGCCTCGACAAGATCGCGGAGCGCAATGGCGCGGATTGGTTCACGCCGCACGATCTCCGGCGCACGGCGGCAACGCTCGTTGCCAGTGCCGTGGAGGATGACGGCGAAACGCCACGTGTGCACAAAATCCATATCCCGATTTTGCTCAACCATCATGGCGACAAGATCATGCTCCCGGCGGTGACGCAAAAGCATTACGATCACTCGGAATCGATCAACGAAAAGCGCGTGGCCGTGCGCGTGCTAGAGGAGGAAATCAGGCGCATTGTGGGCCTCGAACCAAGGCGCAAGCCTCTACGTGTCGTGAGATGAAACGCGGCGGAGCGGCCGGGTTTTTTGCCACGCCGCCACCTCATCGGCATACCAAGCGATCCGGCGCGCGCTAAGACCAACGGGCGCCGGAAATGTTTTTGCGGCCACCCACCGTTGCAACGTTTTGCGGCCAACTTGCAGAATCGCGAGCACCTCCTTCTCGCGCAACATTGGCCGTGGTGCGCTCGGTGGTGCCGGTGGTTCTGTCGGCTCCGCTCGTTTTCTCCTCGCCAGCATCACATCACCTCGCCGGGCTTGGCACCCTCGGCCGAGATGCGCCGCCACAACACCTTGACATCCTGTAGCGTGAACAGCCGATGCTTGCGCCGATTGCCAACGCCGATGAGGCGAAATGGCAACATGCCGCGATCGATGTAGCGGCGCACGGTGGGGCGTGAGAGTTGCATCGCGTTGGATAGTTCCGGCACGTTGAGATAGACGCGATCGGCGAACGCATCAACCACGCGCGGCGGCAAGTCCGCCGGGACTTGGTGCGGCCGGCGCCGCTTCATCCGCTTGTAGGTGGTCAACCGCTCCAGCCGTCCGCGCTTGCGCGCCACCAGCCGGGTGCCGCCGGTGCGCCGCTTGGGCCGCTTGCGACCATCGGCCTTGCGTGCTGTCATCACCATCTCACGCCGCTTTGATTTTCTCGGCCACTTGCCGGAAGCTTTCCAGGAATTCGCGTTGCGCGGTCACCACCGCCTCCAGGCGCGCCACTTCATCCGACAAGGCGGCGTTGCGGTTGTCGAGTTGCAGACAGCGGGCGCGGACCTGATCAAGTTCGCCGTTGAGGGCCTCAATCGTCGCCTCACGCTCGCGCGCCTCACGTTCGAGCCGCGCCACCTCCGCCACGGTTTCGCCTACATCGGCGGCCAACTCGCCGGCCTTTTCAATGAGGCCGTCAAATACCGCCCGCGCCCGCGTGTAGGTCTCCGCCGTGATGACCGTGCCGACCGTGCCCATTGCCTCCTCCATTGTCCGATGAGTGAATTGCGATAGCGGAGCCACCGCCGCACGCCGAGCACCGTCAGGACGGCCAGGGCGGCGCCTACAGCGATCGCCGCGCGGCCGAGGTAGTCCGGCTCACCCTCCGGCGTTTCGCTCACCTGCGCCCGCGCGGTGGCCTCCGGAATGGTGATTATCAGCGGGGGCGGGGGTGGCTCGGCCTCGGTGAACGCCACGGCCACCCGCAGGGCCGGAGCCCGCACCGGCGCCGCTGGCGGGTCCTCGATCTCCGGCGGCGGGGGTGGGGGCGGCGGCGGGGTGATCGGGGCCGGCGGCGGCTCGGGACTAGGCGACGGGCGCGACGCGCGGGCGGCCGTTGTCGCCACCTGGGGGGCCGCCGGCCGGCGCGAGGCGTGCCGGCGGTGGTGACGATGGCGGCGAGCCCGCGGCGCCGCGTCCGCCTCCTGCCGCGCCGTCCGGCGTGCACTGACATCGGTGGCGACTCCGGCGGCGGAGGCACCGATGCCCCACGTGCTCAACGCCAGCGGCGCGGCCAGGAGCAAG
>Ga0126377_10000433_pt1 | contig 25241 bp, 15 predicted proteins | sample PanSoiMetPlot_22_FD_92647 | JGI IMG/M metagenome (GOLD analysis project Ga0126377, IMG submission 92647) | Tropical forest soil microbial communities from Panama - MetaG Plot_22 | ecosystem: Environmental > Terrestrial > Soil > Tropical forest > Bulk soil | place: Panama | collected 2016-02-17 | reverse complement strand
GGGCGAGCTCGCCGGCCCCCATTCGTAAGTCGGAATGTCGTAAGCGCCCAGGTTGAGTCGCCCCAGATCGACCTTCCAGAGAAAGCGCCCATCGACGTCGTAAGCAAAGACGCCTTGCGACCCGAACCACGCCACGACAATGCGCCCGTCGGTCGCGGGCGTCGAGTTGGCGTAGGTGGATTTGATGTGGCGCTTTTCAATGGGCGCGCCTTCGCGAGCTATGCGCTCCCAGAGGATTTTGCCAGTGCGTTTGTCGAGCGCGTAAATCATCCAACGCTGCGGCGACCGATCCTGCGACGCGTCGCCATCACCGTACAGCCCGGGCCGGAAGCTGGCTTTCGGATCGCTGCTGACGGCGCTCGTGACAAAGATGCGTTGACCCCAGACGACCGGGCTGGAATGGGCGAGGCCGGGAATCGTCGTGCGCCAGAGAATGTTCTCGCCCGTCTTGCCGTCCCACCGGTCGGGCAAGTTCTGCTTCTCGGCCACGCCTGACGCCTGCGCCCCGCGAAACGACGGCCAGCTTCCAATCGCGGCGTCCGGCTCGGGACGTTTGGGCGGACGCGCCCTTGCCGTGCTCTTGATGCTGCGCGGGGGGATGATTCTGGCTTCTTCGGCGGGCGACCAGACGCTGCGGTCGAGAATCATCCGGCGCACCACGCAATCATCCGCGATCACATCTAAGCTGACGCGCTTGACGTCAACCCGAACCCGATAGCGTCCGAGGCCTTCGCAGCCTTTCGACGCTTTGGACGTGGCCAGCTCGATCTCGTCGCCTTTGAGCTTCCAATTGCCGCTCAGCGCGGGCCAGCCGGCGCCTTCCAGCTCGAACGCGCCGGCGGGATCGAAGCGCGCTTTGAAGACGCCGAACTTCAACGGCGTGGAGGGAAGCTGTACGCCCGCCTGACGGCTTGTGATCACCGGTTTGGAGGCCCCGGCAATTGCAATCGCCAGCGCGGCCACGGGACCGAGTCCGCGAAACAACATTCTTTTCATTTCCGCTCCAATCTTGATTAAATGTCTCCTGTGATGTTAAGGCAGGTCGCTAGTGTGGTTACTCTGGTTGTAATTGAATCCCCGCGATTTTGCCTTCCTTCGTCAGCATTATTTTGCCGAACAATATTGTCTCTTTGAAAGTAAGCCGGTAACGATAAACGCGATTGCCGACTTCTTCCTTACGCTCCACTAGCTCAACCAAACTGAGCGCCCCCAGTGATTTTAGAAATTCGCCAGCCTGCTTTGCCGCATCTGGGAAGAGTTTAGCGCCCGCTTCTGCTGTGAAAAGATTGGGGTCGACTGCGCCCTCGGCGAACTTTTGCACAAGTTCCTTAACCAGCGCGGTCACCTTTGGTTCCTTGTCTTCTATCGCCTTAACAGGAGGCGCCATGAGTTCGGGGTTATAAATCGCAGCCACATCGCGCGCGATTTTATCAGCGTTTCCCTGCGCCAGATTGGCGAAAACCACGACAGTCAGCTTATCGTCAACATATCGCCCGATATAAGATCTGAAGCCTTGCCAGCCTCCGGCGTGATAGATGACGCGTCGCCCCTGCGTTTCGGACGGGAACCAGCCAAAACCATAAGGATAGGTCTCGCCGTTGTTCAGCTTCACTGCTGTCCACATTTGATCGAGGCTTGACTTCTTAAGGATCTTTTCGCCGTAGAGCGCGGCGTCCCACTTCGCCATATCCAATACGGTAAGATAGAGCGAGCCGTCAGCAGTGGTGTTGAGGGTTGGCGAAACCCATTCCTGATTCTTCAGTTCTCCTTCTACGAGGCGGTATCCGGCGGCGCGGTTGGGGATAATGTCGGCCTCGTTGATGACGCGTGCCGTATTCATTCCGAGTGGTTTGAAAATACGCTCTTGAAGAAAATCTCCGTAGAACTTCCCGGTCAATTTACTGATCATTATGCCGAGCACGAAATAGCCCAGATTACTATAGCTCCACTTTTCGCCGGGCTGGAAAGTTAATGGAATCGACGCCGCATGTTTGAGCAGTTCGTCTTCCGTGTAGTCGTTGCGGAGACCGAGATCAAACGGGTACATGATCATGCCTGCCGTATGCGTGAGCAGATGTCGGACTGTGATCCCACTCCAGCTTTTCGGCGTATTGTCGAGATATTTGCTGATGCTGTCATCGAGTTTGATTTTGCCCTCTTCGACAAGGATCATTACGGCCGTCGCAGTAAACTGCTTACCGACAGAGCCGGATTGAAATACTGTTTCAGGTTTGACCGGGACCTGATGTTCGACGTTGGCGAAGCCGTACCCTTTGGCAAGAATGATTTGACCGGCTTTTATGATAGCAAGCGAAAGTCCTGGGATGTGTTGCTTCTGCAGCTCGGCTTTGACGTACTCATCGACTTTGGCTGACATGTCCTCCTGCGCAGCGCAGGGCGTGACAAACAGCAAAATCATTCCAGCGGTAATAGCAAGTAAGCGTCCTAAAGTTGTCGCTTCGATACGCATCGCCTCGATCAGTTCCCCAATCATGGTTTCACTCATTTCCTTTGACGCTGACGAGTTGGTTGTATTTGTTAAATCGGAGCATGCAGGATTGGGACAGATAATAGGCCAACAGCCGAACCGACCCGCGGCGCCAGAGCCGTATCGGCGCCGTCGGCTCCAGTTCGTTTTATTGAGGCTCAGGTTGCGCATAAATCCTGGGCGCGCACGCGGCCCGCGTGCGCCCCCATGGCCCAGCGATTGCGGCTCACTGTGACTTGTTTACTGTGACCACATTGTCATCCGGGTTACGATCAATCAGCTTATTGTAAGGATCAATCCCGGCGCGAGTGGGTTGTTGGTCGACCGTCACCTCGAATTCCGTTTCAGACTGCGTGATTCGGCGCTTGGCCAGGAACAAGGCTTTTTCGTTTTTCTTCTCGCCGATGAAGACGCCGAAGTCTACCAGGTCGTCGATCTGAATCTCCTTCTCAGCGCCCAGGCCGTCGGCGCGCAGCTTCTTAGCTGAGACTTTGATCTTCACCACATACTTCTTGTCGGGCGTCTGGCGCCAAGTCGCCTCGACCGCGCGGTTATCGAAGAGCGTGATCGTCTCGAACAAATCCGTGATGATGTACTTCAGTTCGTCCGGAGTGGCCTCTCGCATGGCGTCCACAAACTCGATCGAAGTGGTGTAAGGCGCTTCCTGAAATTTCACCTTCTCCAGATATTTTCTCAACGCGGCGTTCAATCGCTCCTCGCCGATGTAATCCTTGAGCGCGTACATCACCAGGCTGCCTTTCTGGTACCAAACATAAGGTTCGCGTTGCACCCGTGAGATCGGAGGCTCTTTACGCCGCTCACCGCCGCGCCCGCGCAGGTAGCGGTCGAGTTCATGTTTCAGATACATTCGGATGTTTTGCGGACCGACCTCCTTCTCCATCACCATCAGCGCCGAATACTGCGCCAGCGTCTCTACGAGCATATTCGACCCTTGCGCGTAACATCCAGAGACCTGATGTCCCCACCACTGATGGGCTAACTCATGCCCGGTTACGTAAAATGGAACGTCCAGGTCGTCTTCCCGCGTTCCATGCGCGATGAAGCCTATGCTCTCTGAGTACGGTACCGTGTTCGGGAACGATTGCGCAAAAGAGCGATATCGCGGGAATTCCAGAATGCGGAACTGCCGGAATTGATACGGGCCGAAATTTTTAGTGAAGTAATCCAGCCCTTTCTTCGTTGATTCGACCATCCGCGCGACGTTGTATTCGTGCTGGCGGTCGTAATAGACCTCGACGCTTACGTCGTTCCATTTATCCCGCTTGACCTCATAGCTGCCGGAGATGAACGAGTAGAAGTTGGCGATCTTCGTGTCGCCCATGTCGTAAGCGAAATAGCGCCGCCCGTTCTCGGTCCACTCGCGCTGCAAATAACCCGGCGCGATCGCGATCTGATCGGGGGAAGTGCTGACCAAGCTTTTAAAGTGAATCCAGTCGGAGTCGCGCGAGAAGAGACTTATGTCGCGAGCCTTCGGGTCTTCCGGGGCGGGCATGTCGGGCGTCGGCTCCAGCCCCTGATCGCGGCGCTGGTCATCATCGCTCAGCTCGTATTGCCGGCTGTAACCAATGGTCGGAAAATAGTCCCTGTCGAAGAAAGTGCCGTTGTAGGCGAATTCCGCCTTCTCGCCGCCGTCGCGGAAGCCTTTGTTCTCATAACCGGCGTTGAAATCCATCCGCAGCGACTCTTTCGGTTTGAGCGGTTCGGCGAGCTGGTAGATGTGATAGCCGAGTTCCTTGTCCGTGAACGTCTCTTTGAACTGGCGGTCTAACGAGAGCTTCTTCAAAGACTCGTTCTGGTCGAGAACGTGCAGGTCCGTAATCGGCTGGTCAGTTTTATTGATCAGCGTGAACACTCCGGTCGCGGCAAAAGCCCGGCGTTCGGGGAATATATCAACTTTCAGGTCAACCGCGGTGATCTTGGGTTGCGGCAGACCTTCGTACTTTTTGTACTGCTTCTCGTACCGAGCTTGTTTGACGCGGAGCGACTTGGAATCTTCGTATTTATTCAGCCGGCGCGTGTTTTGATAAATGTAGCCTCCGATTGCGATAAAAGCCACGACGAAGGCGATTCCGATGACATTGATCGGGAAGCGAAAACGATCCGCCGCCTGCTTCAACCGCGATCGCCAATCGACGTTTGTCCCGCGCCGCGTGGCCATCACTGTCACTACCCCCAGAGCCCCTACGCACGTTAACCAGTAGAGTGTGAACCAGAGGACCGGTTTGACGAAATGGCCGTAGCCGTTCATGTCCGAGTAGGTGTAACTGGGCAAATCGGCGAATTGGTACAGAGAGCTTTCGAACCCGTACCGGGCGACCACTTCCTGGACGACAAAATATCCGATCACCAGGGCGTGACCGAGAAATTTGTTCGGCAGCGCCGTTTGCAGAAAGAGCGCCAGGATCGAATACTGCATCAACATCGGCAGCCCGATCAGAAAAAGTTCCTTTAAGTAAATGTGCGATTCAAAGTTGAAATAGCCCTGCAGCGCCTGCAACACCACACCCGAAAGCATCAGGACAGCGAGCAACACGACCTGCACAATCGTCAGCGCGACAAAGTGGCCGGCGAAGTTGAGCCAGCCCGGTATGGGAAGCGCGTCATGAATCTGATCGTATTTCATCCCGCGCTCCTTCCAGACCAGTTCGCCGGCATATAGTGTGGTGATGACCAGCATAAAAAGAAAGAACTGGTTCTTGACCATATCGGCCATCAGATATGTCACCGGGTAGACCGGCGTGTCGTATATCCTGCCGACCTGCCATCCACCAATGAAGACGAGTACGACGCCGATAAGCACGAGGGCGATGAACGGAATCTCTTTAACGATGGAAAGCAGGCGCATCCGCGTGAGCGCCATAAACTGCGTCAACGTCGAGCCGACGTCGAATCGCTTCCTGAACGCAATAGCGGCGGGCTTGAGAGCTGGCAGGGCTTCTTCGTCGGCGCCTTCAACCGGGTTCTTCCGCGCGCGTTTGAGGGTCAACGCTTCAGCCGAGAACGGGAAGAAACGAAAGACAGCCACCGTGGCCAGCGCGCCGACGCCGAGCCAGAGCAACCGGTTCCAGGCCATCACGCCGGTGAACGAGATGGTCATGGTATTCTTCTCGGTGATCGTCCAGTAACGCGTCATTTTAGCTAGCGTAACTAGCCCCAGCGGGTCTAACAGCGCCGGCCAGTAGTTGTTCAGGTTGTTCGGATTGGCGGAGACCAGCACCCAGAAGATCAATTGGGCGGCCAGGAAAACGACGCCTTGCAGGTAGACGAATACGATGTTCCGCGTCAGCGCGCCGACCATAAAGAACAGCGCGCCGATGAAGAGAATTTCAGTTACCGTGAAGAGCAGGAAGGGTTGGACATGAAACCAGAGGTTAATCGGCGCCAGCCTCGATTGATCGGCCCATGGCATGAACTTTCCGATCATCATCCCGAAGACGATTCCCGAAAAGATCAACGCAGTGATCACGAACGAACCGAGCATCCGCCCGCCCAGATAGTCCCTCTTCTTCAGCGGCGTTGTGAAGAATATCTGATACGTGTCCTGCTCGAAGTCGCGGTAGATCGACGTGCCGAAGATCGCGGAGATGACTACCAAACCGAAGGCTGTGAGCTGCGACATCACCAACGACATCGTGTAAGGGCTGTTGACGAAAACTTTCCCGCCGAAACTGCCCGGCCCGAATTGCCGGACATTAACGGAGAAGAACGCCATGAAGAACCAGATCGCGAAGTAGACGTATGTGGAAATCCGCTTGAGGCGGTATTTGATCTCGAAGAGAAAAAGCTCCCGAAACATCGCATCTCCTCAGAAAAGGTAGGGCAAACTGGCAGTTTGCCTAGTCTTCCCGAAAGACCGCATCGAAGGAGTCAAGGCAAACTGCCAGTTTGCCCTACCCTCACACCGCGATTTTCATTCTTTCAGGGCGTCGCAACGCGACATAAAGGCTCCTCAGAAAAAGTAGCGCAACCTGCCAAGGTTGCGCTGCTTCGGCAGGGACGGGTACGGCTCATTGGCTAGACCCGTTTTGCGGGCCGTGATTGATCTTCAGAAAGTAAACGTCTTCCAGGTCGGCCTCGACCGGCTGGAAGCTCGCGTCCGGCCGAGCTTCACTGAAGACTCGAACCTCGGTCTGGCCCGCGACCAGGCGCCTCGAGAGCGTTTTATGGCTCGACAGGTAAGCCTCCAGTTCTTCCTTCGGGATGATTTTCTTCCAGACCTTGCCGTTGATGGAGTCGATGGCGGACTGCGGATTGCCCTCGGCCAGCACTTCGCCCTGGTGGATGATCGCCATTCGCGTGCAGAGTTCGCGCACGTCGTCCACGATGTGCGTCGAGAGGATGACGATTACATTCTCGCCGATCGACGCGAGCAGGTTGAGGAAGCGGTTGCGCTCAGTCGGGTCGAGTCCGGCGGTCGGCTCATCTACGATGATCAGCTTCGGATCGCCGACCAGAGCCATTGCGATCCCGAACCTCTGTTTCATCCCGCCGGAATAACCGCCGAGTTTTTTCTTGCGCACGTCGTGAAGGTTGGTCTGTCGCAGCAAACCTTCCACCAGGTCTTTACGTTCGCCGCGATTGGCGACGCCTTTCATTACCGCGACATGGTCGAGCAGGTCGAGCGCGCTCATCTTCGGATAGACGCCGAACTCCTGTGGCAGATAACCGAGGATGCGCCGCACGCTCTCTTTGTTTTTCAAAACATCGAGGTCGTCCAGAAAGATACTGCCCTCGTCAGCCTCCTGCAGCGTGGCGATAGTGCGCATCAGGCTCGATTTGCCAGCGCCGTTCGGGCCGAGCAATCCAAACAGACCGGTCGAGATGTCGAGCGAAAGGTTCTTGAGCGCCTTGACGCCGTTGGAATAGGTTTTCGAGAGGTTCGATATTTTTAGCCGCACTGAGAAAGTCTCCGTCATGAAGTATTATCGCCGATTTTCAGCATGGCTTTCACGAAGCGCGCAACAGACCAAATTCGATCAGCCAGGATGACGTTAATCAGCAGAGACGCCGAGCGGCGCTACTTCACGGAGTATATGCGATCACCAGGAATTTGCGCCAGGGCATCCTCTACTGCGCGCCGCTCCCGGTCAAATTCACCGGCGCTTCAACCGTCAGGGTCAACGCCATCGTCGCCCAGCTTGAAGCGGCGGCGGAGATCCATTGGTTATGGCCGTAGGGGAATCCGCTTTCGAAATATTTCTGGAAAGGGAACGAGCGGGTCTGGACGGCCCACGAACCGTCCGCGGCTTGATTGGCGAGGAGATATTGGACGCCGCGTTGATAAGCGCGATGAGTGACTGGCAGCCCGCCCGCCTGATGAAGCGCTACAAGCGCCTGCCCGGTGGCGTACGCGTCGCTTCCGAGCGTCGTCTGTTGTCCCCAGCCGCCGTCTTTTTGTTGCCGGGCCAACAAGCCTCGGGCCGTTTTCTGAAGCGTTTGCTTGTCGGCGTTCGCCCAGGCCAGCCCCAAAAGCTGAAAGGCCTGGTCTTCATTGCTCCTGGGATCCGCTTTCGACAACCATTCGCGCGCCCGTTCGACGCGGTTTTGCGCTTCCTGGCCTAATCCTTTGGGAGCGTATAACCGCAAAGCGCGCAAAGAGAGCGCAGTAGTCGCTATATCGGATCCCCCCAGCGGCGGTCGGTTTGCGAGCCCAGACCAGTGGCCGTCTGCTATCTGCCTGCCGATCAGGTAATGAACAATGGCGTCGGTTATTTTGTTCGGCGATTGTTTGTTTGCGGCCAGGCCGACCAAAGTATAGCTGGCGGTGACCTGCGCGCCGCCGAACCCGTCCCCTTGCAGCAGCTTCTCGCGCCCCGTATTCCAAATGCCGAGTATCTGTTCCGACTCTTCGAGCGATGTCCGCTCGCTCAATTTGAAGCCGCGTTCGCGCGCCAGAGCCGCCGCCATCGCGGGCAGGGAATTGTGGTGACAGGAGGCGCAACCCGTTTTCTCGATAAACGGCAAGCGGATGCTTTCCAGCAGCGGCAGACTTTTCTCAATCGCTTTTCTGACGGCGGCCGGATCGCTCCTCCTGCCCGACGCTTTGCCCGAGGCTTGTGATGATTGATCCGCGATAAACAGCGCAACGGCCAATGTGAATGCCAGAGCAGTTGCGATTCGTTTCATAAGGCTCCTCCTATAATCGCCATCCGGCTACTATTCTTTCGCGCCCGCTTTTTCGAGCAGGCGGACAATTTCAGTTCTTCCTTTTCTTCCGGCCAGTTTCAAAGACGTTTCGCCGTCATTGGCTTTGAAATTGAGCTCGACCCCCTTGGCCAAAAATGCTTTGATCAATTCAGGATCACTGCTCTCGGAAGCGGCCGCAAACATCAGCGCGGTGTAGCCGGACGCATGTCTGACGTGCGCGTCGGCGCCTTTTTCAAGCAGCAGCCTGACCGAACCCAGATCGCCCCTTTGAGCCACCAACATCAAAGCCGTTCCGTTGTGGTTGTTTCTGGCATTGACATCCGCGCCCTTCTCGATCAGCAGCTTGATGACCTCGAAGTTTCCGACGTAGGCGGCGTACATCAGCGGCGTTCCACCGATGTTCTCTGGGATGCCGACGATGGGGGACATCAACAACGATTCCCTGATCTTGGTTAGTTCGTTAGCCCTCTTTGCGGACACCGGCGCAGGCCCACCGATCTTGTTTCCGTTATTCGGGTCGGCGCCTCTTTCAAGAAGCAGTTTCACAACCTGGATGTCTCCACTTCGCGCCGCCGCGCCCAAAACATTCGCATCGGTCAGATCCGCTCCGTGGTCGAGCAGCAACTTAACCACTTCCGCTGACCCTGCGCGGGCGGCGGCGATGGTCAGGGCGGTATGTCCCTGGTTGCTTTTCGCGTTGACCTCCGCGCCTTTTGCCAGCAGCAGCCTGACTTTATCCGCCTGGCCGACAGCCAGCATGAGAGCGGAGGCCTCCGATTTGCTTCTGGCGTTCGGGTCGGCGCCTCTTTCCAGCAGGAGCTTCATGCAATCAACGCCCGCATACATCGCCGCGTACATCAATGCGGTTAGACCATCATCGTCCCTGGCATTGGCCTCCGCACCGTTGGACAAGAATGCTCTCGCCGCCTGAGCGTCGGCGTCGCGGATTGCGGCCAGCAGCTTTTCATTCGACCCATTGTCCCGAATCGTGGTGCCTGCGCACGGCGAACAGGCGAAAACGGCTCCCAAAAAGATCGCCAGCAGAGTTGAAAAATTGGCATACAGTTTCTGTTTCATACTCGATTTTCTCCAGATGGGGCGACCTCATCGCCATCGGAAGACTCATTTCGGGACATTAAGATTGCCGGCATCTCTTCGGTGGGGGCCGCGTGAGGAGGAACCGTCCGCTCAGCCTCTCCCCTGGCTAATGGCCTTGTTTCTGGCGCATACGATCCGGCGCTACTCACGACGATCGCAACCTCGCCACATCTCGCGCAAAACCGCGCCCCTTCGGTCAGATCGCCGCCACATCGTCTGCAAATTCTCCCTTCCATGTTTTTATCCTTTCTCCTCGTGTCTGCTCAGCCCTGGCGGAACCGCGGCTGGCAGTATCATCTACCTGAGATTTAGGGCAGCACCCTGACGAAACCGTACATGCGATCGTTGACAAAATGTGGAAAGACCCCGCAGATCACCAGATACCTCCCCGGATTTGCGAAATGCACCACTTCAACGCGGTCGCGTGGTTGCAGGCTCGGATCAAGTCCCCTGTAGATTCTGTTATTGGGATCGTCGATCAGCGGCGGCCCTGGTGGTTGCGTTACCGGAACAGTCAAGGCTGTATTGATGTCCTCAGGCTGGGTCCCATCTGCGTAAACGTTTATATTGTGGAACCCGGCGATGATGAAATTGACCGTGCCACCCGCCTTAATTGTAGCTTCCCGAGGTATCAATTCGTGATGGTTAGCTGTTGGCAGTGAGACATTCGGGAACCTATCCACAGGGGTCATCCATTCGCCGAAGCTGACGGTAGCATTGCTCAGAGGCCCGTCGAGAGGCGGGCTCCCGGAAGCATGCCACGAAAGTCCTTCACGCTTCGGTGATAAATAGGATGCAATCCCAATGGCAAGAACAGTCATAGCGCAAAGAATTGATAAGCGTAGACGTGTCATATCTTTCCTCCTATCGGTGTTAGGTTATGGTTTTGGCATTCCTTTTCTGTTTCGTATCCTGGCCGGCTACTTTTTCGTCAGCCCTCCAACGCTCTGGGCGGCGGCCGGTTTGAGCGATTGGCCGTCCACCGTGTACTCGATAAAGCCGGTCATCATCTCGTCATAGGTCGGCTCGCCGAAGCGCACGGCCTGCGTCGGATCGGGGTTGTTCTTGTTACGACCCGAGTTGTCGAGGTATCCCGTCACCATGAATCTGGTCCCCTTCGGAATCGCGATGGATCGCTTGAATTTGTAGATGGTCTGCCACGAGAAGTCGTACCTGGGCACGTTGAGCAACACCTCCGAGCGGCCATCGGGATAGAAGACCTTGATCTCCATCGCCTTGCCGCGCTTGTGCATGTGCGGCGTCGCGCTGATGAGATGGATGTCTTGCGCGGCCGTCCAGCAAGCCGTCACCCGGTGGTTCTCGGCGCCCGCTGGAATCCGGAAGTAGCGGTTTGTAATCGGGTACGTGACCGACTCCTTCTGAGGCGGCTCCTCGGCGAAGACCATGCCGATCATCGAGCGATCCTTCTCGACCTGGCCCGCCGTCTTTGAGTAGTGGATCTGCAAAAGGATCTTCGAGCCGGCGGGGATCTTCTTGACCGTGCCCTGCTCCCGGGTCGGGGGCTTCACCCCCGGGGCAAAACCAGTGAGCAACATCCCGGTCCTGAACTGACCGCTGCCATCGAGCTGATTGCCGCCCCCGCCGCTCGGAAGCTGACAACCGTCGTCGAAGACCGGCACGTCCGGCTTCAGCCGCAGCAAAAAACCCTCCTTGTAGAGGATCGGAGCCCGCTCGGCGCGCCTCTTTTCGATCTGATCTCTGGTCGGCGTCATCTGCGGTTGGACGCCTTCCAGCGGCGGCAGAATGACGGCGATGATGTGATGGACGATCCTGCGATTGCCCGGGCGCGCTTCGGCGATCTGCACGTATTTGTCTTCGGTGAAGCCGGGATCAATCACGAAGTGCTGATACTCGTCCGGCCCGTTGGCGTCGAGGGTGAACTCTTCCGGCATCTTCAGGACGAGGTCAGGCTGACCGATGTTCCAGCCTTCGACGAACTTCGGCGCGGGCGGCAGATCGCGCGGCTCGCCCTCTTTGGCGCCGCCATCAACCCAGGCCGTGATGGTGTCAATCTCGGCCTGGGTCAGTCGGGGGTCGTTTGAGAATTGCCCGACGCTTGGATCGGCATGCCAGGGCGGCATTTCGTGGCTGAGGACTTTTTCGCGGATACTGCGAGCCCACGGACGAGCGTCCTTGTAGCTCAAGAGCGACATCGGCGCGGCCTCGCCGGGACGGTGGCATTCGGCGCAGTTCTTAAAGAGGATCGGCGCCACATCTTTGTTGAAAGTGACTGCTGCCTTCAACTTCGCGAGGCCGTCGGCGTTGCCCGACGGAATCACGAAGAGAGCGGCGGCCAGGATGGTTAGCGTAGTGAGAGCGGCAAAGAGCATTCTTTTCATGATCGTAACCTCGCTTGATAGTTGAAGAGAGGGTGGAACGTCGCCCGCTCCCTGTGGATTCCCGAATTGCCCTGACCTCGGGCGGGCCTTCCTCGCCCCTGAATCACTCATGTGAGATTTGCGGCGAAAAGCGGGAACGTCATCGAAGCCTTATTCGGCCTCAGCCGCGTTTTCGCTTTGCTGCCGGTGTTGACTCGCAGCAAAAGGCGTCCTTCGGTTTTCCTTCTGTTGATCGCTTACGCATACGCATAGGGCATGCTTCGTGCCAGTGGCCGAGACCGAGACCGCCACGAATTGGGTTTTGCCGTAACCATTTGCAGGCGGATGAGATGTCCTTGGGGGCCTCGGCAGAGGAGTATGGTCGCGCAGCATTCGCGAGAGCCCTACTGCTATCCGATCGGATAGTCCGGCTATCCGATCAATTAGTTGAGAGGGGAGCAAATGATGGAGCGTGATCGCCGGGAACAGAGCGGTGTGGAAAGAGGCTGAGGCCGACCTGCCGATTTTACGCGAAGCTAAGCAGGGGTAAGAGCTTGCGGCAAAGCAGTAAGCCGCGGGGATCGAGCCGTAGTAATGATCCCGACCGCGAACTTGTCCTTCTGCTTTCCTTCTGATAGTTGCTTACGCACATTCATAATGCACGCCTTATGCCAGTGGCCGAGACCGAGGCCGCTACAAAGAGGTTTTACTATATCTATTTGCAGGCGGATGAGATATTCTCAGGTCGTCTCAGCAGAAGAGGGTCGTCGCGCGGTGTTCGCAATCGCCGTAACGCTATCCGATCAGATAGAACGGCTATCCGATCAATTAGTTATTCAGATCAGACCTTACAAACCACTGCGCTCATTCACGATGCTTGGACCTTTAGCCAGAAACGGTCAGGCGCGGCTGGCCGGATCGCAGCTGCGGCGGAAACTGTGAGTGGAGCAAAATGATGAAGCATGATCGCTGGGAACGGATCGAACGGCTGTATCACGCGGCGCTCGAACGCCAGCCGGATGCGCGCGATGCTTTCCTCGACAGGGCCTGCGCGGGTGATGAAGACTTGCGCCGCGAAGTCGTGGGGCTGCTCGCCTGTGATGTTCCGGGCGACAGCTTCATCCAATCGCCAGCCATCGAAATCGCGGCCAGGGCGATGGCCGCCGAGCCGCTCAACGAAGCTTCAAACAAATCGATGGAGAGCTTTATCGCGGCCTCTCAGATCGGCGCCTACCAACTTCTCTCGCCGCTCGGGCGCGGTGGGATGGGTGAGGTGCATCTAGCGCTTGACACACGGCTCGGGCGGAAAGTCGCTGTAAAGCTATTACCCGCCGCGTTCACAACCGACCCTGATCGCGTGCAACGGTTTGCACGAGAAGCTCGCGCCGCGAGCGCGCTTAACCATCCGAACATCATCACGATTCACGAGATCGGCGAGGTTGCGACAGAAAACGGGAGCCTGCGCTACATTGTGACCGAATACGTCGAGGGCGAGACGCTGCGCCAGCGAATAGCGAGAGCGCCGCAGCAAAGGATCGAGCCGACAGAAGCGATTGAGGTCGCCTTCCAGATTGCCTCCGCGCTCTCAGCCGCGCACGAGGCCGGGATCACGCATCGGGACATCAAGCCGGAGAACGTCATGGTGCGGCCTGACGGATTGGTCAAAGTCCTCGACTTCGGATTAGCCAAGTTGACGACTCCGCCGCCGGAGGCCATTGACACCAATGCGCTGACTCTGGCCCGGGAGATGAGAACGACGCCGGGAGTGATCCTGGGCACTCTGTGTTATATGTCGCCGGAACAGGCGCGGGCGTGCGACTTGGACGCGCGGTCCGACATCTTCAGCCTGGGTGTGATGCTTTACGAAATGATCGCGGGCCGCGCTCCGTTTGCGGGGACAACGCCGAGCGAGGTGATTGCCTCAATCCTGCGGGACGAGCCACCGCCGCTTGCCAAATGGGCGCCCTACGCGCCGCAGGAATTTGAGCAAATCGTCGGCAAGGCGTTACGCAAAGACCGGACGGAGCGCTACCAAACCGCGAGCGAGTTGGGCGCCGACTTAAAAGAGTTGAAGCGGAGGATCGATCTCGGGACGAGATTTGGTGTGGCGGCCCCGCAGATCACTTCTCTATTCAGCCTGAGCAAACGACCTCATATTGTGATAGGCGTCTTCGCTCTCCTGCTGCTAGCCCTCGCTGGCATTGGACTCTACCGGCATTTCATGTCTGAGCAGAGAGTTGAGTCGCTGGCCGTCTTGCCTTTCGCCAACGTGAGCGGCGACCCACAGGCGGAATACCTGTCCGACGGCATCACCGAGAGCCTGATCAACAACCTCTCGCAACTGACCCATCTGAAAGTGATGTCGCGCAACTCCGTCTTCCGATACAAAGCGCGCGATGGGCAGACGAGCCTCCCTGATGCGCAAGTGGTCGGGCGCGAGTTGAATGTGCAGGTGGCGCTCACCGGCAGGGTCACGCAACGTGGTGAAGACTTGCTCATCAGCGTCGAATTGGTGGATACCCGCGACAATCAGCACCTCTGGGGCAGGCAGTACACGCGCCGGCTGGCCGATCTCTCCACCGTGCAGGAGACGATCGCACGGGACATCGCCGAACGGTTGCGCCTGCGCCTGACGGGCGAAGAGAGACAACGGCTCGGCCGGCGTTACACTGAAAATACGGAAGCCTACCAGCTTTATTTCAGGGGACGCTTCCACTTTAATAAGCTCACTATCGAAGGTATAAACAAAGCGGAAGAGTTCTTCCGGCAAGCGATTGACAAAGATCCGTCTTTCAGTCTGGCTTACGCGGGGCTGGTGGATTGCTACAACTATTCCGGCCGGCCGGCGGAGGCGAAGACGGCCGCGATCAAGGCTTTGGAGCTGGACCATCTGCTCGGAGAGACTCACGCCTCGCTCGGGTTTCTCAAGTTCCTTCATGATTGGGACTTCCCCGGAGCGGAGCAGGATTTCAAGCGCGCCCTGGATCTGAACCCCAACTACGCCCCCGCGCACCACTGGTATGCCATCTATCTGGCGAATATGGCGCGACACGATGAGTCGTTTCAGGAGGCCAGACGGGCGCAGGAATTGGATCCACTCTCTCTGCTTATGAACGCGACCGTCGGCATGATGTTCTGCCTGGCAGGCCGGTCCGACCAAGCCATCGCCGAGCTACAGAAGGTGTTGGACATGGATGCGAACTACGCGCACGCGCACAACGCGCTGGCTATGGCGTATGAGCAGAAGGGAATGTACGATCAAGCGCTCGCCGAACATCAAAAAGTGCTTGAGCTTGGCGGAGGCCAGGAACCATTCAAAATATCCGTACAAGCATTGATAGCGCAAGTTTACGCGGCGCAGGGCAAGCGCCGCGAAGCGATGCAGATTCGCGATGAATTATCGCAGCGGCCTGATACGACGCGAACCTCATTTCTCATCGCGCAGATCTGCGCTGTGTTGGGAGAAAATGATCGAGCGTTTGAATGGCTGAATAAGGCTTACGACCAGCGCAGTCCGCTGATGGTGACCCTAAAAGTGGATCCCAAACTTGACAGCTTGCGACGAGACCCGCGCTTCCAAGACCTGCTGCGGCGTGTCGGTCACACACCCTAAACGAGAACGGGAAGCCGGTTTGATCTCGGAATTACAGCCTGTCATTGGCGTCCCGGCGCCGGGCCTTCCAGATCTCTTCCGACGGCCACTGTCGCGCCCACTCAAGATTGACGTACGGGTAGCGAGTCGTCCCCCCTTCCGGGGCCTGGACTTCGATCAGGTCCTCAATCTCGAACCCACTACGCCGGAGCAATCTGATCCAGTCGCCATGGGACAGGCTGAACTCGACACCCATGCTGCCTGGCCATTCGATCCGATACATCCCGAACGCCGGCCGCAGCAACCGGTCGCTCGCGGCCAGATCTTCTTCCTCCGGCGCGCAGAGCGTGAGGAGGGCTGAGTTTATGAGGAAGATGAGCTCACCGCCAGGACGCAGGATACGGGCCGCCTCCGGGACCCAGCGATATGGGTCAGCCCACAAGCACACGCCATACTCTGAGATCGCGAGGTCGAAGCTCGCATCGGGATACGGCACTAGCTCGGCATTACCGTGGATCAGCGTAAACTCGAGTCCGTGCTCGCGCTGAAGCCGGCGCGCTGTTGCAAGCTGGGCGGCGGAGTTGTCGATCCCGACCACGCGCGCCCCGCGGCGGGCGAGCCACGCCGAGACATACGCCGCGCCGCATCCTAGCTCAACCGCGTCCTTGCCGGCGAGATCCTCCGGTAGTACGTGGAGATCGGAGTCCGGCACACCCCAGATGCCCCAGGTCGGTTCACTGCGAGCCCACGCGCGTTCCCCCGGCCCCGCATACTCCGCCGCCTGCGCGTCCCAGTGTACACGGTTGCGGCGCACGTGCTCGGGCAGTTCTGCTTCATCATTCATCATTCGCATCCTCCAAATAATCCGTCGCGTCATCGCTGTAGATATACCAGTTAAGACATAACCTGCCCAAGCTGTGACTCGCAGCCAGGAGCTTACCGCTTCGACAAGAGCTGCCGTTTCGCTTCTGCGATGCGCTGATCAAGCCAGGCCTTGAGGGCCGTGTTGAGCGCCAGGCAGCGGTCGAAGTCCTGATTGGCTTCGTCCTCTCGGCCTTGCAGCAACCGCGCGAGTCCGCGTTCCGCCCAGGCGGCGACCAACTCCGGGTTCAGCTCGATGGCGCGGCTGAGGTCAGCCTCGGCGCGATTCAGATCGCCCTTGGCTTTCAGGAGCGCGCCGCGATCGAACCAGGCCTGGGAGTAGCGCGGCGCCAGCGCAATCGCCTGGTTGTAATCGGCCAGCGCGCCGTCGAAATCCCCTTTCGTCCGCCGCGCCGCGCCGCGCTCGATCCAGGCTTGAAAAAAATCGGGATTGAGTTTGATCGCGCGGGTTTGATCGCTGATCGCGCCATCCAGATCGCCCAGATTGAGCCGCGCCACGCCGCGATTGGCGTAGATTTCGGGTTCGCGCGGGTTGAGTTTGGCGGCGCGGTCGAGATCAGCGAGCGCGCCGCCATAATCTTTTTTATCGCCTCTCGCCAGGCCGCGGACATACCAGCCCCTGGCGCTCTTCGGGTCGAGTTCGATGCCGCGGGCGCTGTCGTTGATCGCGCCGTCCAGGTCTCCCATCTGATACCGGGCCTTGCCGCGATTGACGTAGGCTTCGGCGAATCGCGGATCGAGTTGAATGGCGCGGGTGAAGTCGGCGACGGCGCGCTCGTAATCTTTCAGACGCCACCGCGCGACGCCGCGACTGTTGTATCCGTAAGCGAGTGTCGGATCGGAGGCGATGGCGAGGTCGTAATCGGCGATCGCCCGTTCCCATTCGCCTTTGGCGAGCCAGGAGGCGCCGCGTTCTATGTAGGAGATCGCCGTAGCCGACCGGGAGGTCAATGGTTGCGCCGCCGCCGTCGCCAGCGAGAGCCAGCACAGAGTTGAAAATAACGTGATAAAGGGCGCCGGTATGCTTTTGATCTTCATTGTTATCCTCCTGTCTGCAATAGCGCTCGGCTTCTATTGAGTCTTACGATCGGTCGCTTTGGTCGCCGGGACTCCCTCAATGGACGGTTCGAGCGACACTTCCGGCTCTTTGCCGGGCCTCATGCTGCGAATGAAGTCCTGCTCTGCTTCGAAGCCTTTGCCCATCGCCCTCAGGGCGGCGCTGCGGTTGAAGTAAGCAAGGTTGAAATCCGGGTTGAGACGGATGGCCTCGGTGTAATCGGCGATGGCGCCTTTCAGATCGCCCAGGGCTTTGAGCGTCACGCCGCGATTGCAGTAGAGCAGCGCCAACTGAGGGTCGATCTCAATCGCCCGGTTGTAATCGTCGAGCGCCCCGCGCAAATCGCCCCGGTCGTGTTTTATGCCGGCGCGGTTGTTCAGCGCGACGGTCAGGCGCGGGTCGAGTTCGAGCGCGCGCTCGTAGTCGCTTAGCGCCGCGTCAATCTCGCCTTTGTTTTGCCAGGCCAGACCACGGTTATTCAATGCGATGACCGAGCGCGGATCGAGCCGGAGCGCCTGATTGAAATCTTTGATGGCCTCATCCAAATCGCCTTTGTTGAAGCGGGCGTTTCCGCGCTTGATCCAGGCCATGACTCGATGCGGATTGAGCGCGATCGATTCGTCGAAGTCGGCGATTGCGCCATCCCAATCGCGCAAGTCATAACGGGTGACGCCACGGTTGTAGAGCAAAACCGCCGGTTCAGGGTAAATCGCCCCGACGTGATTGGAGGCGTACGCGCCGGGAGAGATCGTGGAAGCGATGTCAATGGCGCGATCGAAATCACTCATTGCCCCCTCCAGATCGCCTTGTTGATAGCGGGCTACGCCGCGTTTGAAATAGTCTTCGGTGGAATTGGCTCGTGGCGACCCGGTTTGCGCCGGCGCGCCGGAGAGGCCGGAGATCGCGAATGAGGCGATGACTAAGAGCGTGATGAACAGAATGACTTTCATTTGTGTTCTCCTCGGAAATGGTAGGGCAAACTGGCAGTTTGCCTAGTCTTCCCTAAAAGCCGCATCGAATGAATCAAGGCAAACTGCCAGTTTGCCCTGTTTTTTCGAAAGACCTCATTGAAGGGGGCAGGGCAAACCGTCAGTTCGCCCTACCCCCTCATCGGTTGATTTGCTTACTGCCCGATCTGCGCGTTCACGGTGACGATTTCCGGCTCGGCGTCCTTCATCGTCAGAAGGTCGCGTTTGGCCTTCGCCGCTTCACGCTCGGCTTTGGACTTCGGCAACTCTATCCCGCTCGAGTAGGTGATCACCTTCGCCAGGAAGTACTGATCGCCGTAGCGGTGGAAGACCAGTTGCGGCTTGCTGCCGGCGCGAACCTGACAGTCCTGCGTGATGGAACTGGCGGCCCGCTTCGTCTTCCAACTGCGTACCACCATTGCGCTTTGGGCGACGCCCCTCTCGACGGTGTATTTGCCCGCCGGGAGCTTCTCGCCGCCGACCACGAAGTCGAACGGGATGTTCGCTTCGAGGCTCCTATCCAGGCCGGCTAATCCGGCGATTGACAGGGCGGCAATGACGCTCAGTGTGATGACGGCGTTCAGAATCTGCTTTTTCATTGTTTCCTCCATTCGGTTTCTGCGGCAGCCGCGTTTTCGCTTCGCTGCCTTTGTTTATTAGCCGCGGAAGTGTTCTTCAGGTTTCCTTCCGTTGATTGTTTGCGCCTGCGCATAGGGCAGATTTGGCGCCAGTGGCAGAGCCCGATATCGCCAAGAATGGAGATTTACCCTAACTATTTGCCGGTGAATGGATTATTCTTGTGCGGGCCTTGGCTGGGAGTATCGTCGCGCATATCAGCAGCAGCCGTCACGCTATCCGATCGGATAGGATGGCTACCCTATCAGATAGTTTTTTAGACCGGAGGACAATGTCCGGAGGTCGCTATGCCCACTCTGCAACGCAAGACTCTGCAACGTCAGTTCGTCACACTGGCTTTTTGGCTCGTTTGCCTCACCTCTTTTGTCGCAGCGCAGCAACTGCCCCTCAAGATCTATACGACCGCCGATGGCCTTGCTAGCAATCGCATCAGCCGAATAGTTCGAGACTTGCGCGGTTACCTGTGGTTCTGCACAGAAAACGGGCTATCCCGATTTGACGGATCCAGATTCACCAACTACACGGCCGAGCAAGGTTTGCCTTATGACGAGGTAAATGACCTGCTGGAGACCCGCAGCGGAGCCTACTGGATTGCAACGGGTAACGGGCTGTGCCTGTTTAATCCGAAAGGCTTGCCTCTGCCCAATGAGCAAGCATCGCTTAGATCCAATCCGATGTTTGTCGTTTACCATCCCGGCGATAATCGGATGGCGTCGAATATCAAAGCGCTTTATGAAGACCGATCGGGGGCCGTCTGGGTCGGGACGTGGCGAGGGCTTTACCGGCTGGAACAGGCCGGCGGCCAGGTGAAATTCCACTATATTGAGTTGGGGGCGCCGGCAAGTGAGCCTCAGGCACAAGTCGTGCGTAACATACTCGAAGACCGGCAGGGGGCGTTGTGGCTGACAACCGACAGCGGCCTCTATAGACGTTTCTCTGATGGGACGGTGGATCGTTTTACCGAGAATCATGGGTTTTCGAGCGAGAGGTTGCTGGGCCTGATTGAGGATCAAAAGGGCAGATTATGGGTCGGCGACAGGTTCGGCGGGCTTTGCCTACTGGTCTCCAACCCCATTGCGAACAAGCCTGTAGTCGCCCGCAAGTATGCGACCAAAGACGGTCTCGGGTGTGTTCGGGTCGTAGCGCTGTATGAAGCGATTGATGGAAGATTTTGGATAGGCGCAGATTGCGGGCTGGCCGAATTGCTGCCAAACGCCGAAAGCGCCAGCCGGAGAATAAGCGTTTCCCTGGGCAGCGAAGAATTGACGGATACCCGTGTCTGGTCTTTGGCCGAAGACAGCAACGACAATCTATGGGTCGGCACAGCCAACGGCGCAATCAAAGTGGCGAGGGGGGGATTCACAACTTACAAGGAGGCGGATGGACTCGGCAGCCGGCATATCTGCGCCATGATGGAACCACGATCGGGCGAATTTTGCGTGTACACGAAAAATGATCATCAGGCCTTCATCAACCGCTTCGATGGCAAACGGTTTATCGCAACCAAACTGAATCTTCCGAGCCATGTTCGCCCCGAGATTTGCGCAAACTGCCGGTGGGACGGGGAGGGCCGCTGGTGGATGGCTATAACCGGGCAGTTACTGCGCTTCCCGAAAACCTTTCGCGCTGACGACCTCGGGCTGTTGCGACCCGAAGGCGTCTATCCTGGGATCATCGCTCAAGCGAGGGGGCAAATATACAGCCATTATGAAGACAGGCGGGGCGACCTTTGGATCTCGACCACAGATCGCCTCCGACTCATGCGGTGGGACCGTCGCTCAAGAGTGATTTACGCGTATCCGGAAGCTGAAGGTCTGCCTCCTCCTGGAAACGCGGCGAATTCGTACGCGGAAGATCGGGCAGGCAACCTATGGTTAGGCTTTGGAGACGCGGGGCTAGTTCGCTACGCGAAAGGCCGCTTCCAACTCTTCACTTCCGCCGACTGGCTTCCGGCAGGAGCAATCAAGAGCCTGTACGGCGATAGCAACGGGCGGCTCTGGATTGCGTTCAGCCAGGGGGGCCTTGCTCGTATTGACGAACCGGCGGCGGAGCGCCCGGCGCCCGTTATTTACACAGTCGCCGAAGGGCTTTCAAGTAACAGGTTGCGGAGCATTATTGAGGACAAGTTGGGCCGCCTCTACATAGCGACTGATAATAGCCTGGACAGGCTTGATCCGGTGACAGGGCGCATCAGGCATTTCACAACCGCGGACGGATTGGCCAATAATCAGGTGAATAGCTGCTTTCGCGACAGCCAGGGGGCGCTCTGGTTCAGCACGAACACTGGGCTTTCGCGGCTCATCCCCGAGGCTGATCGCGTACAGCCGCCGCCGGTTGCGCTCATCAACCGGCTCCACATATCGGGCAATCCTTATCCGGTATCGGATCTGGGCGAAGCGATGGTCCGCGAGCTGGAACTGGCGCCGGACCAGAGCAATATCCAAATAGACTTCGCCGGCCTTGCATTCGGCGCCGGCGAGGCTCTCCATTATCAACATAAGCTTGAAGGCGCTGACCAGGACTGGAGCGCGTTTACCGAGCAGCGCACGATGTATTTCGCAAACCTTGCGCCGGGCCGTTACCGGTTCCTTGTGCGCGCGATAAATGCCGACGGAGTGGTGAGCGAGACTCCGGCGAGCTTTTCATTCACGATCCTGGCGCCAGTTTGGCGGCGGTGGTGGTTCCTTACCATTATCGCCGCAACATTAGGGCTGTCGGTCTTCGGCGCGTATCGGTATCGAGTGACGCAGTTGGTCAGGATGGAACGTATACGGTTGCGCATCGCGCAGGATCTGCATGACGACATAGGGTCGAGCCTCTCGCAGATCGCCATCCTCAGCGAAGTCTCTCGCCAGCGCCTCGGCAGTGAACAGAACGGCGTAGGCGAATCGCTCGCGCAGATCGCCAACACTTCGCGCGACCTGGTGGATTCGATGAGCGACATCATCTGGGCGATCAATCCGCGGCGCGACCGAGTTAGCGATCTGACGCAGCGCATGCGCGGATTCGCCAGCGACGTCTTCACCGCGCGCGAGATCGAGTTCAGCTTCCGCGCGCCCGCCGGCGGGCTGGAACTCAGGCTCGACGCCGATCTGCGGCGGCAGCTTTACCTGATCTTCAAAGAGGCCGTCAACAACGCTGCACGACACTCTCGCTGCACGCAGGCGGAGATCGAACTCGACGTCGCGCAGGACCGTCTCCTGCTCCACGTGCGTGACAACGGGCGCGGCTTCGATCCGAATGGCGACGCATCCACAAGCGGAAACGGCGCCGGCCTCGCAAGTATGCGCGAGCGGGCGCGGGCGATGGGCGGCGAGATCGAGATAATCTCGCAGGCGAACCAGGGCGCGGCCGTCAAGCTAATTTTACCGCTCGGCCCCCGCGCAGCCTCGCGCTGGCGTAAATACCTACCTGTGTGAGTGGTGGCTGCCGCCCTCGAATGAGAGTATGCTGAGCGCGCAGGCCAAAATTCCGAAGGAAGTGACGCAAACAGGACAGCTAAGCTTTCCATACAAGTCTGCGATTACTCTTTGTCCCGGAGGGACGACGGATATTAGCCGAGGAAAACCACCGGATGCGATCGGAAACATCCTCCAGTCCAGGATGTCAACCCTGGAGTGGCGACAGACAACGCTTGATCTGGCGCCACTCCGGGGCTGGTATAGATTCCCCCACCGGCCCCGGTGGTTACGCTACGCTCCCTCATCGGCTAATATCCGCCGCTCCTCCGGCGCTAAAAACTTGTCAGAAACCTTTAGCCGGATCGCTTTGCGCTACGATTGCCGAATCAGATGTCTTCAACAGATTCAACAACTTCATCTTCACTGCCCGATCCGATCAAGGTCGCGATCATCGAAGACCAGCGGACGATTCGCGAAGGCCTGGCCGCGCTTATCGGCGGTACGGACGGGTTTCGCTGCGCTGGCATTTACGGGTCTATGGAAGAGGCTTTGAAGAAAATTGGCCAGAAGGCGGAGGGCGCGCCGGATGTGGCGCTCCTCGACATCGGCTTGCCCGGAATGTCAGGCATCGAAGGCATCGGTCTTTTGAGAAAGCTTTGTCCCGCGATGCCCATGCTAATGCTGACGGTTTACGATGACGACGACCGTATCTTCAAGGCCATCTGCGCAGGCGCGCGCGGCTACCTGCTCAAGAAAACCCCGCCCGCCCGATTGCTCGAATGTCTCAGCGAGGTGGTCGGCGGCGGAGCGCCGATGTCGCCCGAAATCGCCCGCCGCGTGCTCGAAATATTCCAGCAGTTCCATCCGCCCGATCACGTTGATTATCAGCTTACCCCCCACGAACTTCGATTGCTGAAGCTGCTGGTCGAAGGCCACAACTACAAGACGGCGGCCAAGGAGGTCGGGACGAGCGTCAACACCGTCTCGTTCCACATGAAGAACATCTACGAAAAGCTCGAAGTCCATTCCAAATCCGAGGCAGTCGCCAAGGCGCTCCGCGACCATATCGTCACCTGAACGAATTCCGCCTCCATTACCTACCTGTGTGAGTGGTGACAGCCCGCCACAAACCGGTTATTTACATTACGCCATTATCGAGTCGTATTAATCGCATTGTCGCTGCCGATCGCGTTCCCGACGCCGGCGCGAATGAAAAACGTCGCCGACACACCCCGGGCCAAAAAAAGGCTCAATAATCTCGATTGGGAACAATTCCGCAATTACTTTGCTGATGACGCAACAGTGTTCTTCCCATCAGCGACAATGGCCGCCGCCAGAGCCAATGGCAGGACTGAAATAGAGGCAATATTCAAGACTTTATTTGACGCCGCAAGGAAGCGGAAAGACAGCCCGCCATATTTGAACATCGAGCCGAAGGATACGAGGATCAGAGTGTCGGGTAATGCGGCGGTAGTGACATTTCACCTGGGAGGGAAAGATTCATTGGGCCGACGGACGATAATTTTCGAGAAGCTAAAAGGGAAATGGCTGATTGTTCACCTTCATGCTTCGACAATGGCGCTCTAAAAATGAGACAAGGTAACAGAGTAGCTGTGTTCCTCCGAAAATCCCTGGGCTCCGATCGCTTCCAGCGCGCCTGGCTTCATTACTCGGACATTGATCGAAGCCGAGCGCGCTGGAAGCGATCGGAGCCCAGGGCAATTCTCAATTGTTTTGATCGGATGACATTGATCCGCTTACTGCCCGATCTGCGCGTTCAAGGTGACGAATTCCGGTTCGGCGTCCTTCATCGTCAGAAGGTCGCGTTTGGACTTCGCCGCTTCACGCTCGGCTTTGGACTTCGGCAACTCTATTCCGCCCGAATAGTCAGTCGCCTTCGCCAGGAAGTATTGATTGCCGTAGCGGCGGAAGACCAGTTGGGGCTTGCTGCCGGCGCGAACTTCCAGCCCCTGCGAGATGGCGAAGACGGTCTGCTTCGTCTTCAAATTGCGGACCTCAAGCGTGCCCTGAATTATGCCCGTTCTGACGGCGTAATCACCCGCCGGGAACTTCTGGCCGCCGGCCATGAAGTCGAACGGGATGTTCGCCTTGATGGGTGCGCTCAAGCCCGCGAATCCGGCGATTGACAGGGCGGCGATGACGCTTAGCGCAACGACGATGTTCAGTATCTGCTTTTTCATTGTTTCCTCCATTCGGTTTCTGCGGCAGCCGCGGTTTCGCTTCGCTGCCTGTGTATATTGGCTGCGGAAGGCGTCCTGCGTCTCTCCTTCCGTTGATCGTTTACTCCTCCGCATAGGGCATACTTTGTGCCAGTGGCCGAAAGCGAAATCGCCAAGAATGGTGATTTACCCTAACTATTTGCCGATGGTTGAATTATTCTTGGGGGGCCTTAGCTGGGAGTGTCGTCGAGAAGTATCAGAAACAGCCTTAACGCTATCCGATCGGATAGTCCGGCTATCCGATCAATTACCTTTTAGGACACCGGTAAAGTACCGCGCGCGTAAGCAAGCGGCTGCCCCATCGGTAAGACGCCTGCTTATGCGCGCGGAAATGTAGACCAGAGGCCGAATATGAATCCCAGATTGGTCGCC
>Ga0126377_10000432_pt1 | contig 25248 bp, 29 predicted proteins | sample PanSoiMetPlot_22_FD_92647 | JGI IMG/M metagenome (GOLD analysis project Ga0126377, IMG submission 92647) | Tropical forest soil microbial communities from Panama - MetaG Plot_22 | ecosystem: Environmental > Terrestrial > Soil > Tropical forest > Bulk soil | place: Panama | collected 2016-02-17 | reverse complement strand
TGGCCCTCCGGCGCTGCCACCGCGGGCACGAGGCCGTCGAGCGCGGCCTTGCGTGGGCGGCGGGGATGCAGTCGCGGAGCGGCGGCTGGGGCGCGTTCGACGCCGACAACGAGGCGTTCTGGCTCTACAAGCTCCCGTTCTGCGACTTCGGCAAGGTGACCGACGAGCCGAGCGCCGACGTGAGCGCGCACGCGCTCGAGGCGCTCGCCCCGGAGCGGGGCTACGACGACGAGGTGCGCCGCGGGCTCGACTGGCTCCTGGCCGAGCAGGAGGACGACGGCTCGTGGTTCGGCCGCTGGGGCGTCAACCACATCTACGGCACCGCCGCCGCGCTGCCCGCGCTGGAGGCCTGCGGCATCGAGCCGGGCGACCCGGCGATGCGGCGCGCAATCGCCTGGCTCAACGGGGTCCAGAACGACGACGGCGGCTTCGGCGAGACCGTCGATTCCTACGCGGATCCCGCCCTGCGTGGCCGGGGGCCGAGCACTCCTTCCCAAACTGCCTGGGCGCTATTAGCCTACGTCGCTGCCGACGAGGCCTCCAGCGTGGCGGCGGGGAGGGCCGCCGAGTGGCTCTGCAACGCACAGCAACCGAACGGCGACTGGGAGGAAGCGCACTACACGGGAACCGGCTTTCCGCTTGACTTCATGATCCGCTACCACCTCTACCGCCTGCACTTCCCGTTGCTTGCCCTAGGTCGTCTACGAGAAAGGCTCAGCCGATGAAGTTTCCGCTCGCATCGACCGTGCAGATCGCCCGCTACGTGTCGCAGCAGCAGCGCAAAGGCGAGCGCTATCCGCTCGTCCTGATGCTGGAGCCGACGCTCGCATGCAACATCGCGTGCATCGGCTGCGGGAAGATCCGCGAGTACGAGTCGAACAAAGCGCGGCTCTCGGTCGAGGAGTGCATCGACGCCGGCGAGCAGTGCCCTGCGCCCGTGGTCTCGATCTGCGGCGGCGAGCCGCTCGTGTTCAAGGGGATCGAGGACGTCGTGGCCGGCTTCCTCGAGCTGAGCAAGAACATCGAGCTCTGCACGAACGCGCTCCGGCTCGAGCAGTTCCTGGACGTCTTCGAGCCGAACAAGCGGCTCACGTTCGTCGTGCACCTCGACGGCATGCGCGAGATCCACGACTACATCTGCGACTACCCGGGGCTGTGGGACATCGCGGTCGACGCGATCCGCAAGGCGCGCGCGGCCGGCTTCCGCGTCACGACGAACACGACGATCTTCAAGGAGACCGACCCGAACGAGGTCATCGAGATGATGGGCTACCTCACGAACGAGGTCGGGATCGACGGGATGCTCGTCGCGCCGGGGTACCAGTACTCGCAGATCGACCCGAACCTGACGATGACGCGCGCCGAGCACGAGGAGAAGTTCCGCATCATCCGCTCGGCCGCGCGCACGAACGGCTACCGCTGGCTGGCGACGCCGATCTACCAGGACTTCCTGGCCGGCGACCGCAAGCTTCCCTGCGCGCCGTGGGGCTCGATCACGCGGAACCCCTACGGCTGGAAGGGCCCCTGCTACCTGCTGACGGACGGGATCTTCCCGACCTACGAGGCGCTCCTCGACGGGATCGAGTGGGAGGAGTACGGGCCGGGCAACGACCCGCGCTGCGAGCACTGCGCGATCCACTCCGGCTTCGAGCCGTCGGCGGCCTTCGAGGCGTCGGGGAGCATCCGCGAAGGCGTCCGCAGCGCGGCATGGACGCTGACGGGGTGACCTTCGCCTGCGCCACGACGGCGGAGCGGCGGGTCGCCCGCCGCGCCGGGGCACGCGCCGCCCTCGTCGGCCTGGCGGCCGCGAACGGCGTGCCCGACGGCCCGGTCGTCTCGTTCGGGCTCGCCGGCTCGCTGCGCGACGACCTCGACTGCGGCACCGTCCTCGACGCCACGCGCGTGGTCGACTCCCAGGGCGGCGTCCTCTGGGAGGGCGAGCCGCTCGGAGTCCCGGGCGCTCGGCCGGCCACGATCCTCGCGGCCGAGGCGATCGTCGACGACCCGGACGAAAGGCGGCAGCTGCACGAGCGCACAGGCGCCGACGCCGCCGACCTCGAGAGCGGGCCGCTCGCCCGCAGCGGGCGCCTGCAGGGCGTCCTGCGTGCGGTGAGCGACACCCCGGAGCGAACCCTCGGCGGGATCGCGGGCGCGGTGAAGCCGGACGGTGCGACCAGCTGGCCCGGCCTCGCGCGGGCGTTCGCGCGCAAGCCGCGCGGCGCGGTGCGCGCGGCGACCGACGCCAGGCATGCCCTGGGACGCCTCGGGGAAGCAACGAAGGGATGGTCGCGCTGAAGCGGGTCCTCCTCGCCGCCCCGAGGTCGTTCTGCGCCGGCGTCGACCGCGCGATCGAGATCGTCGAGATCCTGCTTGAGCAGCACGGCCCGCCGGTCTACGTCCGCCACCAGATCGTCCACAACGACCACGTCGTCAAGCGGCTCGAACGTCTCGGCGCGGTCTTCGTCGACTCCGAGGACGAGATCCCGGCCGGGGCGATCTGCGTGCTCTCTGCGCACGGCGTCGCGCCGTCGGTGCGCGAGAACTGCGAGCGCCGTGGGCTCGTCGTGGTCGACGCCGTCTGCCCGCTCGTCTCGAAGGTGCACGCAGAGGCCCGGCGGTACGCAGACACCGGCCACCTGGTCGCGCTCGTCGGCCACGCCGACCACGTCGAGGTGATCGGGACCCGCGGGGAGCGGCCGGAGGCGACGGTCGTGATCGAGTCGCCGGAGGACGCCGAGAAGCTCGACTCGGGCGGGAAGCCGATCGCGGTCATCACGCAGACGACGCTCTCGCTCGACGACGTCGCCGAGACCGTCGACGCGCTCGGCCGCCGGTTCGGCGACCTGAAGCGGCCCGCCGCCGACGACATCTGCTACGCGACCCAGAACCGCCAGGACGCGGTGAAGGCGATGGCGCGGAACGGCGCGTCGCTGATCCTCGTGATCGGCTCGGAGACGAGCTCGAACGCGCGGCGGCTGGTCGAGGTCGCCGACCGCGAGGGCGCGACTGCCCAGCTGATCGACGGCGAGAGCGGGATGGACCCCGACCTGCTCGAAGGGCACGAGACCGTGGGCCTGACCGCCGGCGCTTCGACCCCCGAGGAGCTCGTCGCGCTCGTCCTGCGGAGCCTCGCGGCGCTCGGCTACGACGAGCTGGAGGAGATCGAGGTCGCCCGCGAGAACGTCAGCTTCCGCCTTCCCCGCGAGGTGACCACGTCCGCATGACCAGCATCGAGGTTCCCTATTCGATCGCGTCGGCGCTGCCGTCGCTGACCGTGCTCGACATCACGAACGAGGTGCGACGGGCGCTGGCCGAGTCCAGTTGCGAGAACGGGATCGCCTACGTCTCCCCGCTGGACGACATCGCCCTGGTGCGGGTTCAGGAGCGCGAGAGCGGCTTCTTCTCGGATCTCGAGGACCTGCTGACGCGCCTCGTGCCGCAGGAGGAGGCCGACCGCGAGCGGATGCTCTGCATGCTGCTCGGCCCGAGGACGGAACAGATCCCGTTCAGCGGCGGTGAGCTCTGCCTCGGCCAGTGGCAGCGGGTGCTGCTGCTCGGCTTCGACCGTCCCTCGCGGCCGCGCTGGGAACTGACGCTCCTCGGCTGAGCATCCACGGGGCCGAAGCGGCCCTCTTTCGGCCGAGCGAGGCGAGGTGTCTATGCTGTTTGCATGGATCGTGCCCGACGGCACCAGCGCCTCTCGTCGGCTCTGGCGTTCGGGCTCCTGGCGCTCGTCGCCGAGCTCGTCGGCCGCAGCCTGACCCACCGGCTGGACGTCGGGCGGCACGTCACCACCCCGAGCTACGCGGGCCAGGACTACTACCCGTTCCTGCTCGCCGGGGTGAAGCTCAGCGTGGCGCTGCTGCTCGCGCGGCTCGCGTGGCGCTTCGTGCGCGCCCGCGCCGCGGCCCGGGCCGGTCAGCGGGTGCTCGCCGCAGTCGGCAAGAAGCCGGCCCCGGCTCCGCGCTGGCGGCTCGACCTGTCACCGCGGCTCTGGCTGGCCTCGTTCTGCGTCACGGCGCTCTTCTACCTGGTCCAGACCGACGCCGAGCGCGCGTCCGCCGGGAACTGGCCGCTGTTCGCGCCGTGGCTGCACAGCTCGGCGCTGCCCGTCTTCGCCGTCCTCGCGGTGCTCGTCGCGCTCGCCTGGAGCGCCGTCGCGCGCTGGCTCGAGGAGTACGAGCGTTACGCGGAGGACACGTGCCGCCGCGCCGGCTGCGTCGCCGCTGAGCCGACGCTGATCCAGTCGTACTCGACCCACCGGGCGGGAGTTCCGCCCCGCAAGCTCTTCGGCCTCGCCTTCGAGAGCCGACCGCCTCCGCTGACGGCCTAGCCCGCGGCCAGCCCCACCCCGCGGGCTTCGTCGTGCCGTTAGCGAGGGAGGTGAGATGAGCACACAACTTGCGTCGGAACGGTTGGCTGTCGCCCGCCGGTCGGCCCGCGCCCGCGTGATCTTCGCGCTCGGGCCGGTGACGATCCTGGCCGGTTTCGTCTGGGCGATCCTGCAGCCGTACCGCATAACGCTGCTGCATCCGCGCGGGCAGGGGTTCTGGTGGCTCCTGGTCGAGCCGCCGCTGCTCGTCGTCCTGGCCGGGGTCGCCTTCGCCCTGGTCGTGGCGCCGGGCCTGATCGACGACCTCGAAGAGGCCGAGGCCTGATGATCCCGCCCGCCGAGCACGTGCACTGGCTCTTCGCGACGGGCTTCCTGCTCCTCGGCCTCTGCCTGTTCGCGCGGGCGGTCGTCGGCGAGGAGGTCTGGGGCCGGCGGCGCTGGCGGGCCTACCTCTGGCCGAGCCTGCTCTTCGGGCTGGGCGTCCTGATGTGGCCGGTGATGGTGTTCTTCACCAACTCGGCGATCCACATGATGGCCCACGGGTCGTGGGCGCAGACGATGATGCTGGCCGGCGCCGCCGAGCTCGGGCTCGTCCGCGGCAAGCTGAAGAGCCCGCTCTGGCGCCTGGCCGTGCCGCTCGCGCTGTTCGCTTCGGGTGCGGCGCTGCTGGTACACGAGCAGAACGGCTGGTTCTTCGCGCGGTCGGCGTTCCTGCATCACGCGCTCGGCTGGTGGGCGATCGCGGGTGCGGCCGTCGCGGTCGTCAGCGCCCTGCGGCCACGCTCGCCGGTCTGGAGCTCCGGAGTCGCGCTCGTGCTCGTCGTCGTGGCGGTCTTCCTGTACTGCGACCGGGACGTGGCGCCCGTGTTCGGCCACCTCTCGCCGCTCGCCGGGGAGCGGCATCGATGAGGAAGCTCGCGCTCGTTGCGCTCGCCGCGCTTGCGTTCCCGGCAGCCGCCTCCGCGCATGCGACCCTGCGCTCGACCGACCCGTCCTACGGCAAGCGCCTGCAGCGCTCGCCGACGGCGGTGGTGCTCCACTTCGACCAGAGCGTCGACGCGCTGCCGAACGCGATCAAGGTCTACACGGCCAAGGGGCGCATGGTCTCCGGCACGACGCGGACGAGCGGCGACAAGCGGACGATCTCCACGCCGGTGCCGAAGCTCGCGCGAGGCGCCTACACGGTCCGCTGGAGCGCGGTCTCCGCGGACGGGCACGTCGTCTCGGGCGTCTTCACCTTCGGGGTCCGACACCGGGCGCCGCCCGCGACCGAGGCCTTCGGCGCCGGCGGCCCGACGACGGCCGAGCACATCGTCCGCTGGCTCTACTTCCTCGCGCTGGCGCTGCTCGCCGGGGGTCTGGGCTTCCGGCTGCTGATCGTCCGCGGGCCGATGCCGCACGCGGCCGAGCGGCGCTTCTACCAGGTCGTCGGCGTGGGGGCGGTCGCGATCCTCGAGGTCGGCATCGTCGCCTTCCTGCTCCGCGCCGAGGATGCGCTTCAGCTGCCGTTCGGGAAGTTCCTCTACGGCGATCTCTCGCCGATCGCGGGCGGCACGCGGTTCGGGACCGCGTTCGTGGCGATGACGCTGGGCTACGCGCTCGTCAGCGCGCTGGTCTTTCTCGCGTGGCTGACCGACCGGGTCTCGCTTCTGTGGGCGCCGTTCCTGCTCGCGCTCGGCTTCGCCTCCGGGCTCTCGCTGTCGGGGCACTCGGCCGCCGACGCCGGCTCGTCGGCGCTCTCCGAGGTCGCGGACTGGGCCCACCTCGCGGCCGCCTCGCTCTGGGTGGGCGGGCTGATCCAGCTCGCGTTCGTCGTCTGGCCGCTTGCGCCGGACCTCAGGCGCGCGGCGTTCCTGCGCTTCTCGCGGATGGCGACGCTGCTGATCGTCGTGATCCTCGCCGCCGGCACCTACCTCAGCGTGCTGCGGCTCCCGCGCCTCTCCGATCTCTGGACAGCGGGCTACGGCCAGGTGCTGCTCGTGAAGCTCGGGCTCGTGTCCCTCGCGCTGCTCTGGGGCGCTGCGCACCACTTCCTGGTGCGGCCGAAGCTGGAGCGCGGCGCGCCGCTCCTCGCCGGGATCCCGCGCAGCCTCGCCGGCGAGAGCATGGTCGGAATGGCGATCCTCCTCGCCGCGGCCGTGCTCGTCGACTCCAAGCCGCCGCCGCAGCCGCTGGCGAAGCAGCCTCTCGCGCAGCGCGCTAAGTAGGACTAGACGTTCCGGCGCTGCAGCGCGAGCACGTTGGCGACGAACGTGCGCGTTTCCTTCAGCTGGCCGTTTCTCCGCACGGAGGAGGGGCCCTGGTACCAGGCGGCGAGCGCCATCGTCGGGTTGCCGTGGAACTCGCGCAGGAGCTGGCGCAGGAAGGCGACGCCGACCTGGATCTCGCCTGCGACGGTCCTCGGGACCCGCCGCCGCAGGAGGATCGTCTCGACGTACTGGTGGGTGACCGGCAGCACCTGCAGCGCGCCGCGTGCACCCGAGGCGGAGACGAGGTTCGGGTTGTAGCCGGATTCCATCCACGCGAGCGCGCGGACGAGGCCAACGTCGACGCCGTAGGCGCGGGCCCAGTGCTCGAGCAGGCCGCGCACGTTGGTCGGCACCGCGCGGACGACGCGGACCGGCTTCCGGCCGGGCCTCAGCGCCGGGCGGCCTCGCCCGAACGAGGCGAGCGTGCGCGGGCCGGCGATCCCGTCGGTCGAGAGTCGGCGCGACCGCTGATAGCTGCGCAACGCACGTGCCGTCCGCTGGTCGAAGTAGCCGGAGACGGGGACGAGCGCGCCGCGGCGGGCGAGCATGAACTGCAGCACCGAGACGTCCCAGCCGAACATCCGCAGCCGGAGCGTGCGCCGCCCGAAGAGGGGCTGGCCGAGCGGGCCGAGCGCCGAGCGGGTGCGCGGGCCGGCGCGGCCGTCCGGCGAGAGGCCGACGCGGCGCTGGAACGCCTTGGTTCCGCGCACGGTCCCGGGGCCCGCGATCGCGTCGATCGGCCCGTTGTAGAGCCCGTATGCGCGCAGGGCGACCTGCAACCCGGCGATCTGCGGGTTGGCGGCGTGCGAGGCGGCGGCGAGCCAGAGAGCCGCCAGCGCTCCTGCACAGAGAGCTGTGAGCCTGCCGGCCACGGGCGGACCTAGTTCACCCGCGGCCTCCGGATTCCTCCCGGTACCCTCGCGACCTCATGCGATGGGCGATTTCCGGCGGTGCCGGCTTCTTCGGGCTCCACCTGGCGAGGCGGCTCCTGGAGCGCGGCGACGACGTGCGCACGCTCGACCTCGTGCCGCTCGACGACCCCGGGCTCGAGCGCTCGGTGGAGGAGCTGCGCGGCGACGTCCGCGACCCGGCCGCGGCGGCGCTCCTCTGCGACGGCGCCGACGTGGTCGTCCACGCGGCGGCGGCGCTGCCGATCCAGGCCTCGCGGGAGGCGATCCGCTCGGCGAACGTCGACGGGACGGCCGTCACGCTGGCCGCCGCGCTCGAGGCCGGCGTGCCGCGGGCGATCCTCATCTCCTCGACCGCGGTCTACGGCGTCCCGAAGCACCACCCGCTCCGCGAGGACGCGCCGCTCGTCGGTGTCGGCGACTACGGCGAGTCGAAGATCGAGGCCGAGCGGGTTGCGCGGCGGGCCGGGCGGCGAGGGCTCGGCGTCGTCGTGATCCGCCCGAAGACGTTCATCGGGCCGGAGCGCCTCGGCGTGTTCGAGATCCTCTTCGACTGGATCCGGGAGGGCCGCAGGATCCCGATCCTCGGCGACGGCTCGAACCGCTACCAGCTGCTCGCGGTCGAGGACCTCGTCCAGGCGACCGTCGCAGCGGCCGAGGCCGACGTCGCCGGCGAGACGTTCAACGTCGGCGCGACCGCCTTCGGGACGGTGCGCTCCGACCTCGAGGGCCTGATGCGGCACGCCGGCTCGGGGAGCCGCCTGCGGCCGGTCCCGGCGCGGCCTGCCGAGCTCGCGCTCCGTGCGCTCGAGCTCGCGCGCCTCTCACCGCTCGCCGAGTGGCACTACCGCACCGCCCACCGAGACTCGTACGTCGACGTCTCGAAGGCCCGGCGGCTGCTCGGCTTCGCGCCCCGCCTCTCGAACGAGCAGGCGCTGTGCGATACCTACGACTGGTACCTCGCGAACCGCGAGCGGCTCGCGCAGGCAGGCGTCACGCACCGCGTGCCCTGGGACCAGCGGGCGCTCGGCGTGTTGAAGCGCTTCAGCTAGCCGACGTCGCCGTACGCGTCGAGCGTGTCCGCCCAGGAGACGTCCGCCCACGAGACGTCGCTCCAAGACACGTCGCTCCACGAGACGTCGCTCCAGGAGACGTCGCTCCACGAGACGTCGCTCCAGGAGACGTCGCTCCACGAGACGTCGCTCCAGGCCGCCGACGACCAGCCGTCGAGCCACGAGACCGAATCCCAGGAGTTGGAGGCCTTGGCCGCAGCCACCCAGGCGTCGCCGTCGAACGTGGGCAGCCCGTGGTCGTCGATCAGGAAGCGCTCCAGCGCCAGGTTCGGGTTGGGCGCGGTCGTGAGCGCGGTCGCGCCGGGCGCGTAGACCTCGCCGACCCCCGCCTCGGGGATCCGCGCGTGGCGTACGGGGCGGGCGCTGACCATGAGGGCGCCCTTGACCTGGTCGGGCGTGAAGTGCGGATGCAGGGCCAGGATGTCGGCCGCGAGCCCGGCGACGATCGGCGCCGACAGCGAGGTGCCGGACAGCTTCACGTACGTCCCGTTGGGCGTGCGGATCAGCTGCCCCGGGCGCTCCTGCGCGAGCGTCGAGTCGGCGGGGATCGGACCGACCAGGTTGCGTCCGGGAGCGCTCACCTCGGGCTTCGCGAAGCCGTCGAGCGTGTAGCCGGAGACCGACCACGGGGCGACCGTGGCACGGTCGGGGCTCGTCGAGTTGCCGATGTCGAGCGCGCCGACGGTGATCGCGAACGGGTCGTTGGCCGGCGCGAAGGCGACCGGCTGGCGCTTTCCGGGCACGCCGTAGTTCCCGGACGACGTGACGACGACGACGCCGCTGAACCAGAGCTTCTCGATCGCCTTGTCGAGCGGGTCCCAGCGGAAGCTGCTGGGGGTCGACGAGTGCAGCGAGAAGTTCGCGACGCGGATGCCGTACCGGTCGTGGTTCTTGAGGATCCACTGCGCGGCCTCGATCACGTCGCTCGTGCGGGCCATGCCCTGGTCGTCCATCACGTCGAGCGAGACGATGCCCGCGGTCGGTGCGGCGCCGGCGTGGCCGGGTGCCGAGCCGGCGGCGAGGCCGGCGACGAGGGTGCCGTGGCCGCGTCCGTCGCCGCGCGAGTTGCCAGGCAGCGACGTCAGGTCGACCTGTGCGAGCACGCGGCCCGCGAAGTCGCTCCGGCTCGCGTCGATGCCGGAGTCCACGAAGGCGATCGACGGCGCCGCTGCGCCGCGCCGGTCGGCGAGCTGCTGCCAGAGCTGGTCGACGCCGACGGCGGATGGCCAGAGCTCGCTCGAGGAGAACGCGGGCGCGTTCGGCTTCGGCTTCTGAGGCTTGTGGTCGTGCCAGCCGTTGTCGTGGCGATCGAACCGGCGGCCCCACCCGTGGAGCGAGTCAAGCACGACCGGCTCGTCGGGGATGACATCGAGCTTCGAGTCCTTCGCGAGCTTGCGCAGGTCGCCGGCGCGCACGCTGCCGGCGGCCGCGTCGACGATGTCGAGCTTGGTGCTCTCGTCGTCGGAGACCTTGTCGAGGGCCTTCTCCGCCTGCGCCGCCCCGTCGTCGCTGAGGACGATCACCGGGACCGTGCTGTTCGGATTCTGCGCAGCCGCCGCCTCGAGGGCGGGCGCGAGAACGCCGGTGGACTGGGTGGAGCCGCTCTTCGAGCCGCCGGAGCCGGCGCTCGCTGCGAGCGGTGCCGCCAGGGCCAGCACGGCGATCACGAGGATGGCGCGCTTCAGCACCAGCCCTCGGCCTTCACTTCCGCGACCGCCTCGGCGCGCGCCCCAGAGCCCGCTCGCACGAGCCTCCCCACAACTGCCCTTCTTCATAGACCCCAAGTTCCTCGTCCCCTTTCCGCGCGCTCGGCGCGGTGCCGCAATCTCTGCCCCGACCCTATGTAGGCCCACTGGGGCCGATATCACCCTGAAAGGGGATTCGACCGCGAAAATCACTCGTTCGAGGGAACGGATCGGCCGAGGGGCCCTCCCTATACTCGGGCCGGTGCTCGACCTCCTCGACTACCGCGCCCGCTTCCCGATCCTCGAGGAGACGACCTACCTGATCAACCACTCGCTGGGCGCCATGCCGGCCGCGGCCGAGGAGCGCGTCCTCGAATACGCGCGCACCTGGAGGGAGCGGGGCATCCGGGCCTGGGGCGAGGGCTGGTGGGACATGCCCCTCACGGTCGGCGACCAGATCGGCCGGCTGATCGGCGCCCCGCCCGGCTCGGTCTCGATGCACCAGAACGTGACGATTGCCGAGGCGATCGTCCTGTCGTGCTTCCGGCTCGGCGGGCCGCGGCGGCGGATCGTCTACGAGGAGGGGAACTTCCCGTCGGTCCGCTACCTCTACCAGGCGCAGGACGCGGACGTGGTCGTCGCCGAGGATGCGGAGGGCGTCGTCGAGGCGATCGACGAGCGCACGCTGCTCGTGCCCGTCACGCACGTGCTTTTCAAGACCGGCGAGATCCAGGACGTCGAGGCGATCGTCGCCCGGGCCCACGAGCACGGCGCCCACGTCGTGCTCGACGCCTACCAGTCGGCCGGCACGGTCCCGCTCGACGTGACCGCGCTCGGGGTCGACTTTGCCGTCGGCGGGTCGGTCAAGTGGCTGTGCGGCGGCCCGGGGGCCGGCTGGCTCTACGTGCGCCCCGACCTGGCCTCGCGGCTCGAGCCGGCGCTGACCGGCTGGCAGGCGCACGCGCGCCCGTTCGACTTCGAGCCCGAGCAGGAGTACGCCGAGGGCGCTGCGCGCTTCCTCACCGGCACGCCCAACGTCCCGGCGCTCTACGCGGCGACCGCCGGCTACGACGTGATCGAGGAGATCGGCGTCGACCGGATCCGCGAGCGCTCGATCGAGCAGACGACGCTCCTGATCGAGCTGCTCGAGGAGGCGGGCTTCTGGGTCGGCAGCCCCCGGGACCCGGCCAGGCGCGGCGGCACGGTCGTCGTGCGCACGCCCGACTTCGCGGCGGTGGACGCCGAGCTCGCGCGCCGCGGGATCCTCTGCGACCACCGGCCGGACGTCGGCCTGCGGCTCGGGCCGCACTTCTTCAACACCGACGACGAGCTTCGCTTCGCGGTCGACCAGATCGCCGACATCGTCGGCGCGACGGCCGCTACGCGCTGAGCAGCTCGGCCAGCCGCTGCGCGTAGGGCGGGCCGGTCGGCTCGTCCTCGTGCTTGAAGTAGACGTAGAGGCGCAGGCCGTCGTCGAGCAGCGGGCGCAGCTTCCCGGCCCAGGTCTCCAGCGCGGCGTCGTCGTACGGCGGCTCGCGCATGCGCAGGTAGCGGAACGGCCCGTCGCCCTCCAGCGCGTTCACGCGCGCGGGCACCTCGACATCCGCCCACGACTCGTGGCGGAACTCGAATGCGTACTCGAGCTCCGGGTCGAGCGAGCCGAGCAGGAGCGTGAGCATCCCCTCGTCCTTCGGCCTCGTCTCCGGGAACTGGACGAGGATCGGGCCGAGCCGGTCGCCGAGCGCGCGCACGCTCTCGCAGAAGGTCCCGACGAGCTCGAGCCTGCCGCCGTGCGTGATCCGGCGGGTCATCTTCACGGCGAAGCGGAACTCCGGCGGCGTCTGCGCCGCCCAGGCGCGGAACTGCTCCTCGGAGGGCAGCTGGTAGAAGCTGGTGTTCAGCTCGACCGACGGGAGGCGCTCCGAGTAGAGCCTCAGGAAGTCCGCCGGCCGCGCCTTCTCCGGGTAGAACCCGCCGCGCCACGTCGGGTAGGAAAAGCCGGAGGTGCCGACATACAGCCCCGGTACACTCGCCGGCGTGGCGGTCATGTCCGAAGTGATACCCGAGAACACGATCCACGTTCTCGACCACGGCTTCGTGCGGCTCGACGACGCGATGGCCGACGACCTGTCGGTCGTGAACGGCGCCCGGGTCAGCTTCGCGAAGCGCCGCGAGGAGATGGACGAGGCCGACGAGGGGCTGATCCGCTTCCTGATGCGCGACCGGCACGGGACGCCGTTCGAGCACAACTCGTTTCGCTTCCACATCCGCTGCCCGCTGTTCGTCGCGCGCGAGTGGATGCGGCATCGCGTCGGCTCCTTCAACGAGTTCAGCCTCCGCTACGCGCGCGCGACCGACGATTTCTACGTGCCCGAGGCCGAGGACGTGCGGTCGCAGGTCGGCAAGCCAGGCGCCTATTCCTTCGAGCCCGTCTCGGACGAGGTCGCCGAGACGACCCGGCAGAAGCTCCAGGAGGTCTACGACCACGCGTACGCGACGTACCAGGAGCTCGTGGAGCTCGGCGTCGCGCGCGAGCTCGCGCGGTGCGCGCTCCCGGTCGGCGCCTACACCGAGTTCTACTGGACGATCAACGCGCGCTCGTTGATGAACTTCATCTCGCTCCGCAACTCGGAGACCGCCCAGCGCGAGATCCGCCGCTACGCGGAGGCGTGCGAGCGCTTCCTCGAGCAGCTGATGCCCGTCACGTACGCCGCCTTCGTGGCGAGCGGCCGCGTCGCGCCGTAGCTGCGGCTAGATCCGGTCCGTGCGCAGGACGACCGGGTGGTGGGCGTCCGGGTGCGCCGTCTGCTCGCGCGTGACGATCCAGCCGTCGAACGTGCGCAGGTTGTAGGGCGCGTTCAGCCGGATCGTCGACTCGAGCTGGCGGCTGACACTGAACGTTCCGCAGCTCGCGACGGCCGCGCCGTGGCGCGTGAGGTACATCTCGTAGACCGAGCCCCTGGGCAGCGGCTTCAGTCCGCGCACGACGACCTTGAGCGGCCAGTTCCCGCCGGAGTCGAGGTTGCCGATGTCGATCGTCCCGCCCGCGGCCGAGGCATTCGGAACGCCGTGCATCTCGACGGTGAAGACCGAGTTGAAGTTCTTGGTGTGACCGACGAGGTAGCCGCCGAGGAAGGCGACGAGCGCGACGGCCGCGGCGGCCGCGATGGCGACGCCGAGGCGGCGGCGGGGCAGGAACTCGAGGTTGCTGTCGCCGGCGACCGGGCGGTCGATCTGCGGCTCGGAGAGCGCTGGCGGGAGCTCCGGGGGCGGCCCGGCCTCGACGAGCAGGTCGTGGACCCGCGCGAGCCGGGCGCGCTCCGCCTCCGGAAGGTCGTCCCCTACGAGCTCGTGGAAATCTGGCTTGTCGGTCATTCGAGCTCGGTCTCCAGCAGGTCGGCGAGCCGCGCGAGCGCAGCCCTGGTTCTCGTCTTCACGGTCCCGAGCGGGATCCCGAGGTACTCGGCGACCTCGGACTGGGACAGCCCGCTCCAGTAGGCGAGCTCGATCACCGTTCGCTCGTTCGGCGAGAGCTCCTCCAGCGCACGGTGGATGCGCCAGGCGGTCCAGCCGGCCTCCGCCTGCTCGGGCGGGCCTGCGTCGGGCGAGGGCTCGTCGGGCACCTCGGCCGGCGGCTCGCTCCGGACGCGGCCGCGGTCGATGATCGCGTTCCGCGCCACGGCGTAGAGCCACGGCGCCCCCGGCCCGCGCTCGGGCTTGTAGCTCTGGGCCGCCCGCCACACCGACGCGAACGTCTCCTGCACCGCGTCCTCGGCGCGGCCGCGGTCGCCGAGCCGGCGGAGGGCGAGCCCGAACACCGGCCGCGCGTAGCGCTTGTAGAGGAGCTCGAACGCGCCGCGGTCGCCGTCGCCCGTGAGGACGATGAGCTCACCGTCGGTGAAGTCGGTCGCTGCCACCGCCCGAATCGTGGCTCTTGCGGGCGCGGTGGGCAAGCTGGGCGATGCGAGAGCGAGCTCCATCAGCCGTATTACGCCGGTTTCGGAGGCGTGGATTGGAGCAACCGGCCGCCGTCGACGACCAGCGTCGTGCCCGTCACGAATTGCGCACCGGCGAGGTACGCGACGGCTCCGGCGACGTCCTCCGGCGACCCGATCCGGCCGAGCAACGTCTCCGCGGCGCGCCGTTCCTCCTGCCCGGGCTCGACCGCGACGGGCCCGGGGGCGACGCCGCACACCCGCACCTCCGGCGCGAGCGCCTTCGCGAGCACGCGCGTGAGCATCGCCTCGGCCGCCTTGGCTGCGCAATGCGCGGCGAACGACGGCCACGGCATGTAGGCCGCCACGTCCTCGATCAGGACGATGCAGCCGCGCGACTCGCGGAGATGGGGAGCGGCTGCCTGCGCCGTGAAGAACGCGCCCTTCGCGGTCGCTCCGAAGGCCGCGTCCCAGTCGGCCTCGTCCAGCTGCTCGAGGGGCTTCGGCGCGAAGCCCTCGCCAGCGGCGTGCACGAGCAGGTCGAGGCCGCCGAGCTCGCCGGCCGCGCGCTCGACGAGTGCCCGCGCGTCCTCGACCCTCGCGAGGTCGCCGTCCTTGCGCCCGGCCGCGAGCACCGACCACCCGTCGCGCTCCAGCCTCCCGGCGATCGCCGAGCCGAGCCGGCCGGTACCGCCGGTGACGAGTGCCCGCATCGGACGGCGGCTAGGAGGGCGCGCCCACCTCCGCGACGGCGCGGTCGAAGCGCTCGCCCACGGCCGTCCAGTTCACGACGTTCCACCAGGCCTCGAGGTAGTCGGGGCGCCGGTTCTGGTACTTGAGGTAGTAGGCGTGCTCCCAGACGTCGATGCCGAGGATCGGGAAATCGTCGTTGAGGATCGGAGAGTCCTGGTTCGGCGTCGAGTAGACGGCCAGCCCGGTCCCGTCGTGGACGAGCCAGGTCCAGCCCGACCCGAAGCGCTTGACCCCGGTGTCGTTGACCTGCTGCTTGAGGTCCTCGAACCCTTCGAACGTGTTCGCGATCGCGTCGGCCAGGGCGCCGGAAGGCTCCCCACCGCCGTCCGGTCCCATGATCTCCCAGAAGAGGGAGTGGTTGACGTGCCCGCCGGCGTTGTTCCTGACCGCCATCTGCTTGTCCTCCGGGAGGACCTCCAGGTTGGTCAGGATCTGCTCGATCGACCTGCCGTCGAGCTCGGTTCCCTCGAGCGCCTTGTTGGCGTTGTCGACGTACGCCTGGTGGTGCTTGTCGTGGTGCAGGCGCATCGTCTGCTCGTCGATGTGCGGCTCGAGCGCCCCGTAGTCGTACGGAAGCGGGGGTACCTCGAAAGCCATGTCCACTCCTTTCTTCGCTCCCTCCGAGGCTATCCGGTTTCGCCGCTCGGAGGGCGGATATGCTCAGCCGTCCCCGCCCTTCGAAAGGAGTCGCCTTGTCAACGCTCGCGTTCAACCACGAGGAGATCACCGCCCGGCAGCTCAAGCCGGCGCTGCTCGAGCTCGACGGCATCTCGCGCGAGACGGTTGAGGCGCACTTCAAGCTGTACGAGGGCTACGTCAACAAGCGGAACGAGATCATGGGCAAGCTCGGGGAGGTCGACCTCTCGAGCGCGAACCAGGTGTACTCGGAGGTGCGCGCGCTCAAGGTCGATCTCAGCTTCGCGATCGGCGGGATCAAGAACCACGAGATCTACTTCGAGCACCTCGGCGGCCACGGCGGCAACCCGGACGGCCTCGTCGCAGACCTGATCGCGCGGGACTTCGGGTCGGCGGGCGACTGGCGGGACGACCTGAAGGCGACCGGGATGGCGGGCCGCGGCTGGGCCTGGACGGCGTACGACTTCGACGAGGGCCGACTGTTCAACTACGTCGGCGACGCCCAGAACACGTTCCCGATCTGGAACGCGACGCCGCTCGTCGCTCTCGACGTCTACGAGCACGCCTACTTCCTCGACTACCAGACCGACCGCGCCTCCTACATCGACGCGTTCTTCAAAAACATCGACTGGGACGTCGTGAACGACTGGGCCCAGAAGTACGGCATCACCACGTGAGACTGAGACGACGCTTGCGTCGTCGCTCTCAGGCCGCGCAAGCTTGCTTGTGCGGCCGTCTGCAATGACCGGTCGACACGGTCTCGGTCGCCAGGTCGGCACGTGACCACCGCGCTCTTCGCACTCGCCGGCTATCTGGTCGGGAGCATCCCGACCGGGTACTGGCTCGTCCGCGCGCTCAAGGGCGTCGACATCCGGACGGTCGGCAGCGGCAACATCGGGGCGACGAACGTCTGGAGGAGCTTCGGCGCCCGCTACGGGATCCCGGTGATGGCGTTCGACGTGGCGAAGGGGTTCGTGCCCGCCTTCGTGGCGACGATCACGGTCAGCCACCTCGCGGGCGTGCTCGCCGGCGGGGCGGCCATGCTCGGCCACTGGCGGCCGCTCTTCATGGGCTTCAAGCGCGGCGGCAAGGTCGTGGCGACCTGCGGCGGCGCCTTCCTGGGCGTGGCTCCGCTCGTCGGCGGCCTCGGGGCGGCGGTCTGGATCCTTGTGTTCGCGGTCTTCCGCTACCCGTCGGTGGCGTCGATCGTCTCGGCGGTCTCGCTGCCTCTGATCGCGGTCGGGCTCGGCGAGCCCTGGCCCGTGATCGCCTTCGCGGGGATCGCGGCCCTCGCCGTCGTCGTCCTGCACCGCCCGAACATCAGCCGCCTGCGGGCCGGCACCGAGACCCGTTTTCGGTTCCGGCGCCCTGCTGAGCCCGTCAAGAGCTGAGCCACTCGCGCAGCTCGGTGTGGCGCGGCGCGGGGTCGCCGCCCTCGAGCTCGCCGCGCAGCTCGCCGGCAGTCCCGTAGCGCTCGGCCAGCACGTCGTGCGTATGGATCGTCTCCAGGTTGACCTGCCGCGCGAGCAGGAAGTCGGCGTCGTCGAGCTCCGGGTACGCGGCCAGCGCGTCGCGGAGCGAGATCCGCACCGAGTCCTCGACGAACCGCGGCTGGAGGTGGGCGTGCTCGACGACGAAGAGCTCGTCGGGCCGCTTCAGGAGCTCGTACACGGGCGAGCTCATCGAGCCCTCGACGACGCGCACGAGCTGCTCGGCGTTCACGACCGCGTCGGTGCCGACGAACAGCGTCCCGCGGCCGCGCTGGTTGTGGGTCGCGAGCGGAACGAGCTCGAGGATCCGCTCGACGTCGAGCTCGTCGAAGCCGGCCTCGCCGAGCCGCTCGGCCGCCCGCTCGCGGACGAGTCCCTGCGCGCACGGGCAGGCGTTGATCCCGGTCGCCTCGACGCCGACGAGCCGCCGGGTCCGCTCCGAGGATGCGGCTGCGAGCCCGATCAGCGAGACCATCTCCTGGGTGGGGAGGCCGGTCACAGGGGTCTCGCGCTCGAGCGGGTAGCGCGCGACGATCTGCACCTCGGCACGCAGGGCGCGCTGCCGCTCCACGATGTGCGCGGCGATGTGCTCGGCCAGGTGCTCGACCAGCAGCGCCTCGCCGATCACGACCTCCTCGATCGCTTCCTCGAAGAGCTCCGGGAAGCGCGACATGTGCACGCCCTTGCGGGTGTGGTCGAGGTCGACCGTGCAGTCGATCTCGGCGGCGATCAGCTTCTCGTGCTCGCCGTACCGGATGCGGATCGCCTTCTGGACTCCGGTCACGCCCGCGCGCGAGAGCGCGAGCGGCACCTCGGACGGCGCTGCCTGCAGATCGTGTGTGAGAAGCTGACGAGGCTCGTCCATCGCGACAACGCTACCAAGCGCTTCCTTGACCGAAGACCGTCAGTTCTCCCGGCTCGTCATGCTGGCCTGCCACGACATGCGGACGCCTCTGGCGACCGTGCACGGCTTCGCGCAGACCCTCGTCCGGATGGAGGGGATGGACGAGCAGCTGACCCGCTACCTCGGCATGATCGACGCCGCCTCGGAGCAGATCGCGGAACTGATCGACGAGTTGTCGCTCGGTGCGCGGATCGAGGCCGGCCGCTACGACCCCGTGCGGCGGGAGGTCGACACCCTCGAGCTCGCGCGAAAGGCGGCGGCACGGCTGGAGGACGGGCGGGTCGCCGTCTCCGGCGAAGGCGCGCCGGCCACGATCGACGTCGAGGCGAGCGAACGGGCCGTGGCCTCGCTCGCGCAGTGCGCGCTCCGACACGGCGGCCTCGAGCAGGTCGAGCTCGTCGTCGGCGGCCCGGAGCTCGAGCTCGCGCCGATCACGCCGGCCTCGGCGCCGGTCGTGCTGGGCGATGACCTGCGCGACCTCGGCGCTGCCGTCGCAGTCACGCTCGTGCGCGAGCAGGGCGGCACCCTCGTGGTCGAGGGCGACCGGCTGCGCTTCCGGCTGACCGGCCCGTGACGGGCGACCAGATCAACGTCGCCGACTTCGAGGAGGCGGCGCGGTCGCGGCTCGATCCCGGCGCGTACGGCTACTTCGCGGGCGGGGCCGGCGACGAGCACACGCTGCGGGAGAACCTGGCCGCCTTCGCGCGCTGGGACCTGCGGCCGCGCATGCTCTCCGGCGTCGAGGAGGTCTCGACCGCGGCGACGGTGCTCGGGGTCGATGTCTCGATGCCGCTGCTCGTCGCCCCGACCGCATTCCAGCGGCTGGCCGACCCCGAGGGCGAGCTCGCGACGGCGCGCGCCGCCGCGGCGGCGGGCACCGTGATGTGCGTCTCGACGCTCACGAGCTCGACTCCCGCCGAGCTGGCGGCCGCCGCTCCGGGCGCGCCGCAGTGGTTCCAGCTCTACTGGTCGCGCGACCGCGGATTCACGAAGGAGCTCGTCGAGTCGGTCGCCGAGGCCGGCTTCCGCGCGCTCGTGCTGACGGTCGACCTGCCCGTGCCCGGAAGGCGGGAGCGCGACGTGCGGACCGGGTTCGTGCTTCCGGACGACGTGCCGCTCCCCAACGTGCCCGGCAAGATCCACCCCGGGAACTTCCAGGCGGCGATCCGCGATCTCGTGGACACGTCGCTCACGTGGCGCGACCTCGAATGGCTTCGCGCGGCCTGCCCGCTGCCGCTGGTCGTGAAGGGCGTGCTCACGGCCGAGGACGCGCTCCTCGCAGCGGAGCACGGCGCCGACGCCGTGGTCGTCTCCAACCACGGCGGCCGCCAGCTCGACGGCGTGCCCGCGACGCTCGACGTCCTTCCGGAGGTGGTGGACGCCGTGGGCGAGCAGGTCGAGGTGCTGCTGGACGGCGGCGTTCGGCGCGGGATCGACGTGCTGAAGGCCCTGGCGCTCGGCGCCAGGGCGACGCTGGCCGGGCGCGCCGTGCTGTGGGGCCTCGCAGCCGGCGGCGAGGCCGGCGTGACATCCGTCCTCGAGCTGCTGCGCGCCGAGATCGAGCTCGGCCTCGAGCTCCTGGGCTGCGCGACGCCTCGCGACGTGACGGGTGCGCACGTGCGACGGACGGGACCATCCGTATGATCCCGCCGATGATCGAGCGCGAGGGGTCACTCACCACACCGGACGGCCGCACGCTGACGTACGTCGGGCGCGGGCCGGAGGACGGTGTCCCGATCATCTCCTCTCACGGCACGCCGGGGAGCCGGTACGCGCACCACCCCGATGGTGAGATCTACGAGCGCCACGGCGTCCACGCGGTGACGTACGACCGCCCGGGCTACGGCGGTTCCGACCCGCACGAGGGCCGGTCGGTCGCCGACGCCGCCGCCGACATCGAGGCGATCGGCGACGAGCTCGGCTTCGAGCGCTTCGCCGTCGTGGGCGGCTCCGGCGGCGCCCCGCACGCGCTCGCCTGCGGCGCACTTCTCGGCGACCGTGTGATCCGGGTCGGCGCGCTCGTCACCCCGGCTCCGCCGGACGCGGACGACTTCGACTTCTTCACCGACCTCGCGGAGATCAACGTCAAGGAGTTCGGCGCTGCGCTTGAGGGCAAGGAGGCGATCGACGCGCACCTCCAGCCATACGTCGACGGGATCCGCTCCGACCCGGACGGGGTGATCGACGAGATCGCCACCGAGCTTCCCGACGTGGACCGGGCGATTCTCGACCGCAAGGACTACCGGGACGTTGTCCGCAGGTCGTTCCTCGAGGCCGTCCGCCAGGGCCCGCGCGGCTGGTCGGACGACGACCTCGCGTTCGCGAAGCCGTGGGGCTTCGAGCTGGAAGACGTCACGGCCGAGGTCAGGCTCTGGCAGGGCGAGCTCGACGTGCTCGCGCCGCGCAGCCACGGCGAGTACGTGGCGAGCCGGCTGCCGAACGCGCGCTTCGAGCTGCTCGAGGGCGGCGGCCACTTCATCCTCGACGAGTGGGCGGTCGTCTTCGACTGGCTGACCGCCGGCGCCGAGGCCGGCGCGACCGCCTAGCGCAGCAGCCGGGACATTCGGCGGTCCTTGAGGACGCGACCGCCCGTCTGACAGTCCGGGCAGTAGTAGATCGTGTGCTCCTCGAAGTCGACGCGCTCGATGGACGTGCCGCAGACGTGGCACGGCTCTTGGAGCCGGTTGTGCACGCGGTAGACCTTCGCGTCCTTGGCGCCCCGCTCACGCAGCTCGAGGCCACGCTCGAGCTCGGAGTCGATCGCGTCGGCGAGCTCCTGGACTTGTCCCGGGGTCAGACCCCCGGACATGGCGTACGGGGACAGCTTCGCGGTGTGGAGGATCTCGTTCGCCCAGGCGCGGCCGATCCCGGCGATGAGCCGCTGGTCGCGGAGCAGCGAGTGGAGCCGCCGCGAGTCGCCGTCGAGGATCTCGCCGAGCCGCTCGGGCCCGAGCCCCAGCGCCTCGGGGCCGAGGTGGGCGAGCTCCTGCTCGGCGGCCTCGGGCGTCAGGATCCACACGCCGGCCCGCTTCTTCGCGCCGCGCTCGGTCAGGACGAGCTGGCCGCCGCCCTGGAAGCCGAGCCGGAACGCGGGTGTCTTGGGCCCGGCCTCGCCGGCGGCCAGGTACCGGACGCGGCCGGCCGACATGAGGTGGATGATCACGACGAGCTCGCCGTCGTCGGTGGGGAAGAGCAGCCGCTTCGCGCGTCGCTCGGCGCCCGCGAATCGCCGGCCTTCGAGCTCGCGGAGCGGCGGATCGAAGGTCTTCAGCGTCGCGATGTGCGCGGGCCCGGCCCTCTCGATCGGGAACGCGCTGACGGGGTCGTTCAACGCGCGCCGCCACGCCTCCATCTCCGGTAGCTCAGGCATTTACCCTCCCCGCCATGACTGAGCCGCTCAGGGTAGCCGTGCGGCGTGGGGAGATCCTCGAGTCCGTCCACGTCGTGCACGCCGTGGCCGTGCAGGACGGTGCGGTTGTCGAGGAGGCGGGCGACGTGTCGCTCTCTGCATCGCTTCGCTCGGCGGCCAAGCCGATCCAGGCGCTGCCCCTCGCGCGCGCGTACGTGAACCTGGAGGAGGCGGAGCTTGCGATCGCGGCCGCCTCCCACGCCGGCCAGCCGGAGCACGTCGAGGCGGTCCGCTCGCTGCTCGCCTCGACGGGCGGCAGCGAGGACGAGCTTCGCTGCGGCTCCCAGGAGGACCGGCCTCCCGAGCCGATCTACCACAACTGCTCCGGCAAGCACGCCGGCATGATCGCCGTCTGCCGCGCGAACGGCTGGCCGGTGGATGACTACTTCCGGCCCGACCATCCGCTTCAGCTCGCGCTCGTGGAAGAGGTGGCCGCCGCAGCCGGCGTCGAGCGGGAAGAGGTCCGGACCGGGCCGGACGGCTGCGGCGTCGTCTGCTTCGCCGTCCCGCTCGAGCGCGCCGCCGCGGCCTGGTCGCGCTTCGCCGGGCTCGAGGGCGGCGCGCCGGTGGCCGCGGCGATGCGCGCGAGGCCCGAGCTCGTCGGCGGCGACGAAGCGGCGGACACGCAGCTCATGCGGCTGCTGCCGGGCTGGATCGCAAAGCGCGGGGCGGAGGGCCTCTTCTGCGCGGCCTCACCCGACGGGCTGGGCATCGCGGTCAAGATCGCCGACGGCAACGGCCGTGCCTTCAGACCGGCCGTTGCTGCCTTTGGGAAGAGGCTCGGTCTGGAGCTCGACGGCTTCCCGGAGGTACCCCTCCGAAACAGCCGTGGCGAAGTGGTCGGAGAGCTCGCCGAAACTGGTTAAAAAATTGTTTCGATTTTGCGGATTCCCGTGTAACATCCGACGCCTGAGAAGGGTGAGCCGGGGACGGGACGTACCGGCTCTCAGCGTTTCAAGGTAGGCCGCAAACCAGCCGCGAGACAGCCGGAGGTCAAGTGCTCACCGTCGATATCTCTCTTCCGGACGTCGAAGAGCTCCACAAGCTCGTTCAGGACGGTCTAGAGAAGGGATTCCTCACCTACGACGAGATCGTCTCCGGGCTCGAAGAGGTCGAGCTCACCAAGGAGCAGATCGAGGACTTCTACACGTACCTCATCGACCACTCCATCGAGCTGGTCGAGGGGGAGCAGCACAAGCACCCGCCGCACGAGCAGCCGGCGCTGGCCGAGGAGGAGAAGGTTCCGAAGCTCGACCTCACCGTCGAGCCCTCGCTGGACTCGCTGCGGCTCTATCTGCGCGAGATCGGCAAGGTCCCGCTCCTGACCGCCGACCAGGAGGTCTACCTGGCGAAGCGGATCGAGCGCGGCGACATGGCCGCCAAGACGCAGATGATCGAGGCCAACCTCCGGTTGGTGGTCTCGATCGCCAAGTCGTACCTGGGTCGAGGGCTCAGCTTCCTCGACCTCATCCAGGAGGGATCGCTCGGCCTGATCCGGGCGGTCGAGAAGTTCGACTACCGCAAGGGGTACAAGTTCTCGACGTACGCGACGTGGTGGATCCGCCAGGCGGTCACACGCGCGATCGCGGACAAGGCGCGAACGATCCGCATCCCCGTGCACATGGTCGAGAAGCTGAACAAGGTGGTGCACATCGAGCGCCAGCTCGTGCAGCGGCTCGGCCGCGAGCCGCGTCCCGACGAGATCGCCGTCGAGCTCGAGATGACCACCGCCGAGGTGCGGGACATCCTGCGCATGGCGCAGCACCCGGTCTCGCTCGAGAAGCCGATCGGCGAGGAGGAGGAGTCCGAGCTCGGGGACTTCGTCCAGGACGAGCAGGCCGAGTCGCCGTTCGACACGGCCTCGGTCTCACTGCGCCGCGAGGACATCGAGAACGCACTGGCGTCGCTGCCGGAGCGCGACCGCAAGGTGATCGAGCTCCGCTTCGGGCTCCAGGGCCAGCAGCCCTGCACGCTCGAGGAGGTCGGCCGCGCCTTCGGGGTCACCCGGGAGCGCATCCGCCAGATCGAGAACAACACGCTGAAGAAGCTCGAGTCCCTGCCGGAAGCCCAGGGCCTCAAAGACTGCGTTTGACAGACACCGTGGGGGAGCCCTGGTTCCCCCACGAGCCTCGCCCGTCGTGGAAGACTCGGGGAGTGCGCAAGGGGCTGGGACCGGACGACCTGGGAGACCTGCTCGAGCAGCCGCGCGTCGCCGTTCTCGCGACCTACCGGCGTGACGGCACGGTTCTCCTCTCGCCGGTCTGGCACGAGTGGCGGGACGGCGGCTTCAACGTCGTGACGGGGTCTCGCGGCGTCAAGGGGCGGCACCTCGGTCGCGATCCCCGCGCGGGCATCGTCGTCTGCGAGGACGACCCTCCCTACCGCGGCCTCGAGCTTCGCGCGACGGCGCGGCTCAGCATGCTGGACGACGGGTCGATCGTCCGCCGGATCGCGACCCGGTACCTCGGCCGGGAGGCCGGCGAGCAGTACGCCGAGACCGGGGGCGAAGACCTGCTCATCCGGCTGGAGCCGGGCATCCTGCGCGCCTGGGACTTCGCCGACGACTTCGGCTGAGCCGCGAGCCATACGCTGCGGGCCTGTCGACAACCGATAATGCGCCCATGACAAGGCGGGCTCGAGGCGCGGCACTCGTTGCAGGTGCGGTCGCCTTGCTGCTGCTCGGACTCTCGATGCTCGCGGCGTCGCAGACCTCGACTCGTCATGTCGTCCCGGACCCGTCGCTCATGACCCACGCCGAGCTCGCGGCCACGAACAGCGTCCGACGTCCGACGAGGTTCCCGGCGACGATCAAGCCGCCGTGCATGCCCGCGCAGCGCATGCGCGAGGGGGCAATCACGACGATCGTCTTCTCCGACAGTGACCGGTCGGTCGCCGCGCAGGCGCGCTGTTTCTACGGGCACGGGTTCCTCACCCGCGAGGAGCTCAGGTCGATCGTCGCCGCGCAACCGCTGCAGCTCCGTCACGGCGTCGCTCGCGTGGTACCGCTGTCGCTCCAGGTGGAGCCAACCAATGCGCTCCTGGCGATCTGGAGCCTGCTTCTGCTCGCGGAGGTCGTGATGGTCGTTGCCTATCGAGGCCGGCAGGCGTAGGGTCGCGCCACGTCTCCTACGGACGGAGGTCCTCATGACCACCACCAGCACGCTTCCTGACGTCGGGATCGAGCTTCGGGAGGGTTACGCGGAAGTCGGCGACGTGAGCCTGCACTACGTCGAGGCCGGCGAAGGGCCCCTGATCGTCCTGCTGCACGGATTCCCGGAGTTCTGGTTCGGCTGGCGGCTCCAGATCGCGCCGCTCGCGGCGGCGGGTTTTCGGGTCGTCGCCCCGGACACGCGCGGCTACAACCTGTCGTCGAAGCCCGAGGGCTTCGAGGACTACGGCGTCGACCTGCTTGCCGCCGATATCCGCGACTTCATCGGGGAGCTCGGTGCCGAGTCCGCGCTGCTGGCCGGTCACGACTGGGGCGGAAGCATCGCCTGGACCACCGCGATGAACCACCCCGAGGTGGTCGAACGCCTAGTCATCCTCAACGCGGCCCATCCCCGAAAGCTCTCGGAGGGACTGCACAACCCGAATCAGCTGCGGAAGTCCTGGTACTTCTTTTTCTTCGCGGTACCGGGGCTGCCCGAGGACATCGTGCACCTGAGGGACTGGCACTTCTTCCGGCACTTCCTGCATGACGCGAACCCGCCGTACACGCCGGAGGAGATGGAGCGCTACGTCGAGGCGTGGTCGCAGCCGGGGGCAGCGGCCGCGATGATCAACTACTACCGCGCCTCGGTGAGGCAGTCGCAGAAGGAAGCCGCAGCGAAGATCCGCCCGATCTCGGCGCCGACGCTGGTCATCTGGGGGGAG
>Ga0126377_10000431_pt1 | contig 25294 bp, 23 predicted proteins | sample PanSoiMetPlot_22_FD_92647 | JGI IMG/M metagenome (GOLD analysis project Ga0126377, IMG submission 92647) | Tropical forest soil microbial communities from Panama - MetaG Plot_22 | ecosystem: Environmental > Terrestrial > Soil > Tropical forest > Bulk soil | place: Panama | collected 2016-02-17 | reverse complement strand
CCCGCGCGCTCGTCCAATGTGAGGACATAATCGCGGGTGACGTCTTGCGCCCGCTTGGAGCCGTCGTCGTGTAACGAGCGCACGCCGGCGAACGACCAGACCACGTCGGCGGCGCTGATCGCGATGCGAAAGTGCTGGTTCGCCGTGGCACAGAGATAGCCGATCTCGTCGGCGCCGGGCTTGACGCCGGCGGGATCGCCGGCAAAGCCCCGGTCCGTGGTTCCGATCAGCGTGAAGTCCCGCTCGAACGGCAGCGCGAAGACCACGCGGCCGTCGCGCGTCGGAAAGATGTAGGCACGGTCGTGGTCGAACAGGCGCGGCACTACGATGTGGCTGCCCTTGTCGAGCCGCGCTGGCACGGGCTCAGTCCGACGCAGGACCGACTCGGCGAACAGCTTGATCCAGGGACCGGTGGCGTTGACCAGAACGCGGGCGGTCGCGGTGTCACGCCGGTGGCGAACGTCGAGCACCAGCCGCCAGACCTCGCCGCGCTCCACGGCGATGCAGCGCGTGCGGGTGCGGATGACCGCGCCACGCTCGGCGGCATCGACCGCATTGAGAACGACCAGCCGCGAGTCGTCTGCGAAACAATCGGAATATTCGAAGCCCTGTCCAGGCGGCCGCTTCAGCGGCGCGCCGAGCGGATCATTGACGAGATCGATCGTGCGGGTCGCCGGCAGAATCTTTCGCCCGCCGAGGTGGTCGTAGATGAACAGTCCCAGTCGCAACATCCAGGCCGGCCGCATCTCGGGCTCCGGCGGCAGCACGAAGCGCAGCGGCCGGATCAGGTGCGGCGCCATCCGCAGCATCACCTCGCGCTCGATGAGCGCCTCGCGCACAAGCCGCAGCCATCCCTGCTCGAGGTAGCGCAGGCCGCCGTGGATGAGCTTGGTGGAGGCCGATGACGTGCCGGACGCGAGATCGGCCTGCTCGACCAGCAGCACGCGCAAGCCGCGGCCGGCGGCGTCGCGGGCGATGCCCGTCCCGTTGATGCCGCCGCCCACAATGGCGAGATCGAAGTCGGCCATATCAGCTGATTCCTTTTGGCGTAGTGTGGCGCGGCAAAGCCCGTGGTCTCAAGATGCGGCCTTGCTTTGGCCGCGCCGGCGGCGATGATGCCTCCACTTAGACGGGAGAAGACGATGGATTATCGCGACCGCCATGTCGTCGTGACCGGCGGAACCGGCGCGCTCGGAACCGCGATGGTACGAGCACTGATCGAGGCCGGCGCCGTCTGTCACGTGCCCTACATTAATGCCGGGGAGGCGGAGCGTTTTGCGTTCCGCGATCACGCGCAGGTCAGGCTCGTCGGCGACATCGAATTAACCGAGGAGGCCGCCGTGGCCAAGCTCTATGACGGCGTGCCTGGCCTGTGGGCGTCGATCCATATCGCCGGCGGCTTCGCCATGAAACCGCTCGGTGAGACCACGAAATCCGACCTGATGCAGCAGGTCGACATGAACTTCGTGACGGCGTTTCTGTGCTGCCGGGCCGCCGTCAACGCCATGACCCGCGGGGGCGGAGGCGGACGCATCGTCAACGTCGCGACCCGACCGGCGCTCGAATGGCGCGCCGGTGCCGGCATGGTCGCCTATACCACCAGCAAGGCTGCGGTGGCGGCGCTCACCGTTGCGCTGGCCGAGGAAGTCGTGAAAGCCGACATTCTGGTCAACGCAGTCGCGCCGTCGACCATGGACACGTCGGCGAACCGAAAATCCATGCCCAAGGCTGACCACGCCGCCTGGCCGAAGGTCGAGGAAGTGGCGGCGACGATTCTGTTCCTGGCGTCGCCGGATAACCGCGTCACCCGCGGCGCCGTCGTGCCGGTCTATGGAAAGGCGTGAGGTCGATCAATTTCCCGCCGGCACCACGTCGCGGGCCGGCGTCTTCACCAGGCGCGTCACGGCGCTCGCGGCAACCACCGCACGCTGCTGGGCATAGGCCTCGTGGTTCTTCTCGATGTGCTCGAGATCGTAGAGGTAGTTCACCATCAGGCCGTGCGATTGCCGCAGCGCCCGTTCCGACGTGTCGGCGACGAAGTTGAGCCGCTCGAGCCGGGCGCCATTGCCGAGATGGAAGCGCGCGACGGAATCGCGCGGCGTCCCGCGCGGCGTGCGGGCGCGCAGATAATACCAGGCGGCCGCGCGCAGCAGCGGCTCCTGCATGGCCTCCGCGGTTTCCTCGTCGCGCCACCAGTCGGCACGGTCGAGCACCTTGAGCGCCTCGCGATCCTCGTCGCTCAGCGCGGCCGATGCCTCGGTTGCGCGCTCGCGCTTGAGCCATTCGGCGAAATTCGGCGCCGGCGACAGCGTCACGAATGTGGAGAGCCGCGGCATTTCACGACCGACCTCCTCGACCACCTGCTTGATGAGGAAATGGCCGAACGAGACGCCGGCCAGTCCTCGCTGGCAATTGGAGATCGAGTAGAACACCGCGGTCGTCGCCCGATCAGGTGCGACCGGCTCGCGCTTTTCCGAGAGAATCGGCTCGATCGCCGCCGGAATGCCGCGCGTGAGCGCGACCTCGACGAAGATCAGGGGCTCGTCGACCAGCGCCGGATGGAAGAAGGCGTAGCAGCGCCGGTCGCGGGAATCGATGCGGGCGCGCAGGTCATTCCAGTCGCGGATCGCGTGCACCGCCTCGTAGCGGATGATCTTTTCCAGGAGGCTCGCCGGCGTCGACCAATCGATCTTGCGCAGCACCAGGAAGCCGCGGTTGAACCACGACGAGAATAGATGGAGGAAGTCGTTGTCGATGACCGCGAGATCGTCGCGATGGTCCATGGCATCGATCAACTGCTCGCGCATGCGGACCAGGGCGGCGGTGCCTCCGGGTGCCAGGTTGAGACGCCGGAAGAGTTCGAGCCGCCGCGGCTCGGCCGCGTGATGGAGCTTGGATGCGGCGGTGTCGGAGGGCGAGTTGAGCCAGGCCGTGGCGGCGGCACTGAGCGCGCTCCGATCGGCGCCGAACCGGCTGGCCAGGGCCTCGAAGAATGCAATGCGCGGACCAGTGGTCAGCTCGGCATAGCGCGAGAGGATTTCGCGGGCGAGCGCAACCCCCGAGGCCTCGCCGCGGCCGGACAGCAGATCCTCGCAAAGCTGCACGAGGTTGGCCGAGCGCTGCTCGGCGACCTCGCGCCGGTCGCGCGTGCGGTCGATCAGCGCGCGGCCGCGCTCCGCGATGGACTGCAGCATGTCGCCAAAGAAGGAGGTAGTCACGAGCGCCCGGATCTCTTGCCTGGTAGGATGAATAAATAGTGACCCCATGACGAATCCACAAATCGTGCCAGGTTCACAAATCGGCCCAAAATCATGGCCTCCGCGGGCTATGGACAAGGAGGGCGCGGGCAGGCCACAGAAGCGGCGGTTTCACCCATAGCCGCCGCTCATTCTAGGGAGGATTAGTTAATGCCCGGGCCCCTATCCGGAATACGTGTGCTCGAGCTTGCCCGCATCCTGGCGGGGCCCTGGGCAGGGCAGATTCTGGCCGATCTGGGGGCCGACGTCGTCAAGGTCGAGCGCAAGGGTACCGGCGACGATACCCGGGGCTGGGGCCCCCCCTTCGTCGAGGCGGCCGACGGCGGCCATCTCGGCGCCGCCTATTTCCACGCCACCAATCGCGGCAAGCGCTCGATCGAGCTCGATTTCGACAGCGAGGACGAGCGGCGCATCGTCCGCAAGCTGGCAGCCCGCTCGGACGTGCTGATCGAGAATTTCAAGGTCGGCGGGCTCGCCAAATTCGGCCTCGATTACGAGAGCCTGAAAAAGGACAACCCCCGCCTGATCTACTGTTCGATCACGGGCTTCGGCCAGACCGGTCCTTATGCCTCGCGCGCGGGCTACGACCTCATGGCCCAGGGTATCGGCGGCATCATGGAACTGACGGGATCGCCGGACGGCGAGCCCCAGCGCACCGGCGTGCCGGTCGCGGACATCTTCACCGGCGTCTATTCCGCGGTCGGCATCCTCGCCGCGCTGGCCGAGCGCGAACGCACCGGCCGCGGCGGCCTCGTCGACACCTCGCTCGTCGACAGTCAGGTCGGCGTGCTCGCCAATCAGGCGCTCAACTACCTCGTCTCCGGCGAGGTGCCCAAGCGGATCGGCAACGCGCATCCCAATATCGTGCCGTACCAGGTGTTCCCGGTCGCCGATGGTCACATCATCATCGCCACCGGCAACGACAACCAGTTCGCCAAGCTCTGTGCTGTCTTGGGCGAACCAAAGCTTCCCGAGGAGCCGCGTTACCGCGTGAACTCCGATCGGCTGAAGAACCGCGCGGAATTGGTCACGCACCTCTCCACGTTGACCGCGCGCTGGTCGCGCGCCGACCTGCTGGCCAAGCTCGAATCCGTCCAGGTTCCGGCCGGACCGATCAACCCGCTTGACCAGGTCTTCACCGACCCGCAGGTCGTCCACAGAGGTATGCAGATCAACCCGCAGAGCGCGGCGGCCAAGGCCGGCACCATTCCGGGCGTGCGCACGCCGATCATCATCGGCGGCCGGCCGATGGCGGCGGAGCGGCCCTCCCCGCGCCTCGGCGAGCACACCACGGAAGTCCTGCGCGAGATCGGCGAGGCGTAGTCTATTTGTGGGCGGCGACGCCCATCAGACGATCAGGCAGCCAGGTGGCGATCTCGGGGAAGATGCACAGAATCACGATCGCCAGCATCATGCAGACGACGTAGGGGATGGTGCCCCACATCACCCGCGTCACCGGCACGTCGGGCGCGATCGAGCTGACGATATAGATGTTGAGCCCGACCGGCGGGTGGATCAGCCCGATCTCCATGTTGATGGTCATGATCACGCCGAACCAGACCGGATCAAAGCCTGCCGTGGTGATGATCGGATAGAGGATCGGCGACGTCATCAGGATGATCGCCGCGGGCGGGATGAAGAAGCCGCTCACTAGCAGGAAGAGGTTGATGAGCAGCATCAGCACCCATTTGTTGACGTGCATATCGGCGATCGCCTGCGCCAGCGTCTGGGTGAGATAGAGCGACGTGAGCATGTAGCCGAACAGCACGGCTGCGGCGATGATCATCAGGATCATCACGGATTCGCGAGTCGTATCGCGCAGGATGAGCCACCATTTGTCCGCCGACCACATCCGATAGATGATGATGGCCATCAGGACGCACAGGGCTGCACCGACTCCGGCGGCTTCCGACGGCGTCGCCACGCCGCCGTACAGCGTGTACATGACGCCGAAGATGATCAAGATGAAGGGCGCGATCTTTGGGATCGACTGGAATTTTTCCTTCCACGAGTAGCGGAAACCCAGCGCGTGCGAGCGAAAGCCGCGCTTCCAGATGATGAACAGTGTCCAGAGGATGAACAGCCCGGTGAGCATCAGGCCCGGCAGCACGCCGGCGAGGAATAGCCGGCCGATCGAGGTCTCGGTGGCGATGCCGTAGAGGATGAAGGTGATCGACGGCGGGATCAGGATGCCGAGCGTGCCGCCGGCACAGATCGACCCGGTGGCGACGTCATCGGGGTAGCCCCGCCGGCGCATTTCCGGAATGCCCATCTTGCCGATGGCGGCGCAGCAGGCCGGCGAGGAGCCCGTCAGCGCGGCGAAGATCGCGCAGGCGCCGATATTGGAGATCACGAGGCCACCCGGCACGCGATAGAGCCAGCGGTCAAGCGCCTCGTAGAGATCCTTGCCGGCCGGCGACGAGCCGATCGCGGCGCCCATCATGACGAACATCGGGATCGACACCAGTGTGAAGTCGGCGAGGCCGGTGTAGAACGTCTCGGCCGCCACGCGCAGCGAATCCACGCCCTGGAAGATCACCAGAAACGAGAGGGCGATGGCGCCGAGCCCGAACGCAACCGGCGCGCCGGAGAGCAGTACGACCAACGTGACGACAAGAACGATGGCGCCTTGGCTGGTCGGGCTCATGTGACATCCTCCGCCGCGCCCTTCGGTGGCAGTCCGAACGGCTGCTCACGTCCGGTCACCAGTTTGATCATCTCAGCGACGTATTGCAGGCTGAGCAGGCCCAACCCGACAGGCATCGCCGCGTAGGGAATCCACATGCGCGCCCGCCACATGGATTCCGAGCGCCAGTTGTTCTCCCAGGCTTCGTGCCAGAACTGAAAAGTCAGCACCGTCATGACGACGCAGAACGCGAACGACATCAGCATCGACGCCAACGCGAGGCGGTAGCGGCCATGCTGTCCGAGATAAAGTGGCAGCACATCCACGTTAACATGACCGCGACTGAGCAAGAGATATGGACTGCCGATGAACGTAGCCGCAACCAGGCTGAAGGTGACGAAGTCGGTCTGCCAGATCGTGTTCTGGTTGAGCACGTAGCGGATAAAAACCATCTCGCAGACGATCACCACGCTCGCCGCGATGAGAGCCGCGGCGACGACGCCGCAAATCTGCGAGAGCAGCGTGATGCCGCGGATGAACCAATCCATGTGTCGCCCCCTGCCCGCCCGTCATGACGCGACCGGCGGGCAGTCCCGCCGGCCGCTGCGATCGGCGCGGCGCTATTTGACCGCGAGCGCCTCGTCGATCAGCTTCTTGCCGTCGGGCACCTCGGTGGCGAACTGCTTGTAGGAGCTGTCCTGGGCGATCTTGACCCAAGCGTCATATTCCGCCGACGTCAGGCTGACCACCTCGACATTGTTCTTCTTGAACGTGGCCACCATGTCGTCGTCGAGGCCCTTCGTTGCCTTGTTGAAATATTCCTCCGACTTCTTTCCACCTTTCATCAGCGCGTCCTGCTGCTCCTTATTGAGCTTGCCGAAGCTCCTCTTCGACATCAGCACCGGCTCGTACATGAACCACAGTGCGTTGTCGCCGGGCGCTGTGATGCACTTCACCTGCTCATAGATGCGGAACGAGACAAAGCTTCCAGTGCTGGTGTCGGTGGCGTCGGCCACGCCGGTCTGCAGTGCGTTGTAGACCTCGTTGCTCGGGATCGAGACGATCGAGGCGCCGGCCTGCTGCCACATGGCGGCGAAAGTCGGCCCCGCCGAGCGGACCTTGAGACCCTTGATGTCCTCCGGCTTGCGGATGCAGCCTTTCTTGGACGCGACCGCGCCGGCGAGCCAGGCGTCGGCCAGCACGACGACGCCGGCTTTGTCGATCTTCGCCTTGATTTCCTTCATGAATGGCGAACCGTTGAGCCGCGTCGCGCGATCGTGATTGCGCACCAGCGCCGGCATCAGCGTGGCGCTGAAGGCGCCAACCTTCCCGCTCGCATAGTCGAGCGGGAACGACGACATGTCGAGCTGGCCGTTGACCATGGCATTCCACTGGTCGTTCGGCTTGAACAGCGACGCGCCGGGATAGACCTGGACATCGAGGCCGACATTCGCTGCCTTGGCTTCCTTTGCAATGATCTGAACCATTTCGTCGCGGGCATCACCCTTGCCGCCCGGGAACTGATGCGAGGCCTTGAGCACCGTTTGGGCGTGGCTCGCGGCCGAAAACGCGCAGAGCGCGGCAGCCGCAGCCAAAGTAATGGCAGATTTACGCATTGGCTCCCTCCTGGTCACGTCATTGACGAATTTTTCTATGCCCTCAAAGAACTGAATTTTCCAAGCATTGTCAAAGCCTACGTCGCCGCAGGACCGCTGCTCCGACCTGCGGGGATCGAGCCGTCGTGCGCGGGAACTCCCGTGCTGCCGATGCGGACGTGCCCGGTCGGTGCCGCCTGCGCGGCAGGCTAATCCATTAGTCGTATCATTTTTCCCAGTACGACGGCCCATGGTGCGACGATAACCTCGTTCGTATCGGCGGCAGCGTGCTTGGCCGTGCCCTTGACCGCGCGGCAAAGACCATCGAAGCATTGGAGGCAGGAACGGCGTAGCGTGCGCCGCAACGAGCGCAGAGTGGCGGATGATCCGGCTTTTATTGGTCGCGGTGGCCTCCCTGATAGTCGCGGGCAGCGCCGTTGCCCAGACCAGCAATACCGCATGGCCGGATCGGCCGATCCGTCTGTTGGTGCCATTCCCGGCCGGCAGCAGCACGGACATCATTGCACGCATCATCGCGCAGAAGCTGGGCCAACGGCTGGGTCAGCAGGTCGTGATCGACAACCGCGCCGGCGCGAGCGGTAACATCGGCGCCGACGCGGTCGCCAAGGCCGCGCCCGACGGCTACACCATCGGGATCGCGACCGCGAGCACGCATGCGGTCGCTGCGAGCCTGGGCGGCAATCTGCCGTACGATCCGATCAAGGATTTCGCGCCTGTCGCCATGATCGGCGGTCAGCCCTATGTGCTGGTGCTCTATCCGGACCTGGCTGCGCGAAATCTCGCGGAGCTCATCGCGCTCGCCAAGGCAAAGCCCGGCACGCTCAACTACGGCTCGGCCGGCGTGGCATCGCTTGCGCATCTCGCCACCGCCCTGTTCGCGAGCATGGCGGGAGTGAACATGATCCACGTGCCCTACAAGAGCTCGTCGCAGTCCGTGACCGACATGATCACCGGGCGGCTCGACATGCAGTTCGCGACCATCGCCCCCACGCTTCCCAATATCCGCGCCGGTAAATTACGCGCGCTCGCGACCAGCAGCACCAAGCGCGTCATGGCGTTGCCGGAGGTACCGACGGTCGCAGAGTCCGGCATTGCGGGCTATGAAGCCGTGCTATGGGTTTCCTTCGTCGCGCCGCCCGCCACCCCGTCGGCGATCATCGCGCGGCTCAATCGCGAGACCAACGACATCCTCAATTCTACCGAGGTGAAAGAGGTTCTCGTCGCGCAAGGCATGGAGCCGGACCCCGGTCCGCCGGACGCAGTAACCCGGCGTATTCGCGCCGACATCGAGAAGTGGCGGGATGTCGTGGCCAAGGCCGGCATCCGCGCCGACTAGGCTTTCTTCTAGCGAAGTGTACGATGCCGCGTGCTAACATGCAGCCAACGCCGGCGAAAAAGGGGCGGGCTACCGGGAGGAAACCATGAGAATAGCTTTCTTGGTGTCGGCACTCGGCCTCAGCGCAGTAGTCGCCTTTGCCAACGACGTTCCCCGTTTCCAAGTCGATCCGTTGTGGCCGCAGACCTTGCCCAACAACTGGATCATGGGTCAGGCGGCAGGCATCGCGGTCGATGCCCAAGATCATGTGTGGGTGATCCAACGCCCGAGAAGCCTCACCAATGACGAGAAGGCGGCCACGCTCAGTCCGCCGACCAGCAAGTGCTGTGCACCGGCCCCGCCGGTCATGGAGTTCGACCGAGACGGCAAGCTGTTGCGGGCATGGGGCGGGCCTGGCCAGGGCTACGACTGGCCGCAGAACGAACACGGCGTGAGCATCGATCACAAGGGCTTCGTCTGGATCGGCGGCAACGGCGAGAAAGACGGGCAGTATCTGAAGTTCACCCGAGACGGTAAATTTGTTCTGCAGATCGGCAAGCAGGGCGACCAGACCAACAGCAACGATTTAACTCGGCTGGGCAAGCCGGCCGACGCCGAAGTCGATCCCGAGACCAACGAGGTTTACATCGCCGACGGTTACTTCAATCATCGCGTAATAGTGTTCGACGCCGACAGCGGCGCCTACAAGCGCCACTGGGGCGCTTACGGCAAGAAGCCGACGGACGAAAAGCTCGAGTCCTACAATCCGGCCTCAGCGCAATTCAGCAATCCCGTTCATTGCGTGAAGATCGCGAAGGATGGCTTGGTCTATGTATGCGATCGTGCCAACAACCGCATCCAGGTCTTCCGCAAGGACGGCACCTTCGTGAAGGAGTTCGTCTACGAAAAGAACACCAGGGCCTCGGGCTCGGTCTGGGACCTCGATTTCTGGATCGATGGCAAACAAACCTTCCTGTTCAATGCCGACGGCACCAACAACGAGGTGCGGACGCTGGTGCGCGAAACCGGCGATGTGGTCGGGGCGTTCGGGCGCAATGGCCGCAATGCCGGCGAGTTCCATTGGGTGCACAATCTCGCCGTCGACTCCACGGGCAATCTTTATACGACCGAGGTCGATACCGGAAAGCGCGCACAGAAATTCCGCTATGTCGGGCCGCCGGTCTCAAAGTGACGCCATGCGAGGTGTGACAAGGCGCACCGCCCCGCCGGAAGGCGATTTGGTCGAGGTGGCGATCCGTGCGCGGCGAATTCGAGCGACCAAGGGTCGCGGTCCCCGAAACGGGCGCCAATGCACTTGAACCGAGGCGTAAAGCGTCGGAATGTCCGGCCAATTGACAAGAACCGGTTGACCGGATTTGGCCCGCTGGACGGGACATTTTGAGGAGGAGACGATGGCTGAGATCAAGAACACCTGGATGGGTGGTGCTGCCGCACTCGCGATCATGCTCGCGGCCGCGCCGGCGGCAGCCTGGGAACCGAGCAAACCGGTGGAGATCGTCGTCGCCGCCGGCGCCGGCGGCGCCTCCGACCAGATGGCGAGAATGATGCAAGCCGCGATCCAGAAGAACAATCTGATGAAGCAGCCGATGGTCGTCTCGCTCAAGGGCGGCGCGTCCGGCGCCGAGGCGCTGATCTACATGAAATCGAGCGAGGGCGACCCCAACAAGATCCTCATTGCCTATTCACTCATCTATATGCTGCCGCTCTCCGCCAAGATTCCGTTCAACTGGCGCGACCTCACGCCGGTCTCGGTCATTGCGCTCGATGAATTCGTGCTGTGGGTGAATACCCAGCTGCCCTACAAGACCGTGAAGGAGTTCACCGACGCCGCCAAGACCGCCTCGCCGCCGTTCAAGATGGGTGGCACCGGCTCGCGACGCGAGGATCACGTCCTCACCGTCTTTCTGGAGAAGAAGACCGGCGCGAAATTCGCCTACCTGCCCTACAAGTCGGGCGGCGAGGCGGCGACCCAACTGGTCGGCAATCACACCGCCGCCAACGTCAACAATCCGTCGGAAAATCTAGAAGTGTGGCGCGCTGGCCAAGTACGGGCGCTGTGCGCGTTCGACAGTGAGCGGATCGAATACAAGACCAAGGTGACCGCCGACATGTCGTGGAACGACATCCCCACCTGCAAGGAGCAGGGTCTCGACGTCCAGTACCTGATGCTGCGCGCCATGTTCCTTCCCGGCAAAGTGACGCCCGAGCAGACCGCGTTCTACGTCGACCTGTTCAAGAAGCTGTCGCAAACAGCTGAGTACAAGGACTACCTGGAAAAGCAGGCGCTCAAGCCGATCTTCCTGACCGGCCCCGACATGGTGAAGTTCCTGGAGGAGGACGACACCCTGAACAAGAATTTGATGACCGAGGCGGGATTCGTCGCAAAGTAAGGCTCGCCGTAACCCCTGCGCGAAAGTCGGGCATCCGCAGCGCCGCGATCGGAAACGGCCGTAGCGCGCCGCGCTGTCAACCGCTCCTGCGGATGATGTCCGGCGGACGCGCCTTGCGCAACGAACGGACCAATGGCCACACCCGAAACCGAGATCGTCGTCGAAGACCCGACCGCGCCAGCAGACGATTCCCCGTCCGTTGTCAGCATCCGTAGCGTCGATATCGTGGTTTCCTTGGCACTGCTCGCGCTGGCGGCGCTACTGGGGTTCGACAATTGGCGCACCGGCATAGCATGGGCCTCTGACGGCCCGGAGGCCGGCTACTTTCCATTCTACCTCGCCGTCATCCTGGCCGCTGCCAGCCTTTACGGTCTGATCGGCTCGCTCGTATCGAGAGTGGGCGCCGCGGCGACATTCGTCACGCGCGACCAACTCCGCCGCGTGATGCAGGTGTTCATCCCGACTCTGCTGTTCTGCTTGTTCACGCAATGGCTCGGACTCTATGTCGCGAGCTTTCTCCTGATCGCGGGCTTCATGCGCCTCGTCGGGCGCATCGCGCTCTGGAAGTCCCTGCTCACCGCCTTCCTGTTCGCCATCGCTATGTTCGCGACCTTCGACCTGGCGTTCGACGTCATCATGCCGAAAGGGCCGCTGGAAGCGGCTTTGGGATACTAGGTTCGCAATGGAAGCCCTCGGCCTGCTGCTTCACGGCTTCAGCGTCTTGCTGACATGGAAAGTCCTGGCCGTGATGATGGTCGGGCTCGTGCTCGGCATCTTCGTCGGCGTGCTGCCGGGATTGGGCGGGCCGAACGGCGTGGCGATCCTGTTGCCGCTCACCTTCACGATGGACCCGACCTCGGCCATCGTGATGCTCTCCTGCATCTACTGGGGCGCGCTGTTCGGCGGCGCCATCACCTCGATCCTGTTCAACATTCCGGGCGAAGCGTGGTCGGTCGCCACCACCTTCGACGGCTACCCGATGGCGCAGCAGGGCAAGGCGGCCGAGGCGCTGACCGCAGCCTTTACCTCCTCGTTCATCGGCTCTCTGGCGGCCGTTCTGCTGATCACGTTTCTGGCGCCGGGCATCGCCTCGTTCGCGCTGCAATTCGGGCCGCCGGAATTCTTCTCGGTCTATCTCTTGACGTTCTGCTCGTTCGTGGGCCTCGGACGCGAGGAGAAGCACAAGACCATCATTTCCATGACGCTCGGCCTGCTGCTGGCGGGCATCGGGATGGACACGGTATCCGGCACCTTGCGCATGACGTTCGGCTGGAACGAGCTCCTGCGCGGCGTCAATTTCTTGGTCGCGGTCATCGGACTGTTCGGCATCAGTGAAATTCTGCTAACGATGGAAGAGCGGCTCGCTTTGCGCGGTCATGCCGCCAGCATCAACCTGCGCGTGGTGCTCAAGGTGTGGAAGGAGCTGCCGCGCTATTGGGTGACGCTGCTGCGCTCGTGCGCCATCGGATGCTGGCTCGGAATCACGCCGGGCGGCGCCATTGCAGCCTCGTTCATGGGCTACAACCTCGCCAAGCGATTTTCCGCGGACAAGGACAGCTTCGGCACAGGACGCATCGAAGGGGTGTTCGCGCCGGAGACGGCGGCGCACGCCTCCGGTACCTCGGCGTTGCTGCCGATGCTGGCCTTGGGAATTCCCGGCTCCGGCACAGCGGCGATCCTGCTCGGCGGCCTGATGGTCTGGGGTCTCAATCCCGGCCCGCTGCTGTTCGTCGAGCACAAGGACTTCGTATGGGGTCTGATCGCGTCGATGTACCTCGGCAATGTCGTGGGGCTGGTGCTGGTGCTGACGACGGTGCCGATCTTCGCCGCCATCCTGCGCGTGCCGTTCGCAGCGATCGCACCGATGATCGTGGTGTCCTGCGCGATCGGCGCCTACGCCATCCAGAACGCCATGTTCGACATCTGGCTGATGCTCGGCTTCGGCGTCGTCGGATACGTGTTCAAGAAGATCGGCATTCCGCTGGCGCCGTTCACGCTCGCCTTGGTGCTGGGCAGTCGTGCCGAGGATGCCTTCCGACTGTCGATGATCGGCGCGGGCGGAGACCTGACGGTGTTCTGGTCGAACGGGCTGGTCGGCTCGATCACCACCCTCGCGCTGATCCTGCTGTTTTGGCCGCTGATCAGCCGGCTGCTCGAACACGCCGGCCGGCTATGGCAAGGCGAGGTCACGAAGCCCGGCATCCGCCCCGAGTGATGCGGAATTCTACGACCGCTTCGGCCAGAGCACACCCTGATAGCCGCGCGGCACCGAGCCGATGCCTTTGTGGATGAATTTCTGCACGCGCTTACCTTCATAGGTTTCGGTCGTGTAGAAATTTCCCTTGGAATCCGACGCGATGCTGTGCACGCCGTAGAACTGGCCGGGCTGGCGTCCGCCATCACCGAACGCGGTGATCTCCTCGAGCGTTTCGCGCACGATCACGCGGATGCGCTCGTTCTGCCCGTCGGCCAGCAGGATGTATCGCTGCGCGGGGTCCTTGGAGAACGTCAGGTCCCACACCGATCCGGCGCCGCGGGTGTTCTTGGCGTAGAACGCCTCCTTCACGAACTTTCCATCCGGCTGAAAGACCTGGACGCGGTCGTTGGCGCGGTCGCAAACATAGACCAGCCCGTCGTTCGAACGCTCGACGCAGTGCACGGGATTGCGGAACTGTTGTGCAGGCGCCGCCGCGGGATCGTAGGGACCGAGATTGGTGTCATCGGGCTTGTTGCCGTAAGCGCCCCAGTAACGCTTCATCTTGCCGGTGTCGGCATCGATCACCGCGATGCGCTTGTTGCCGTAGCCGTCCGCGATGTAGGCCTCGTTGGTCTTGGGATCGACCCAGATCTTGGCGACGCGGCCGAAATTCTCCTCGTTGTTGCTGCCCGCGTTCTTGCCGAAGGCGCCGACCTGCAGCAGGAACTTGCCGTCCTTGGTGAACTTGAGGATATGGGCGTCCTTTTCGCCGTTGCCGCCGATCCAGACGTTGCCTTTGTAATCAACGTGAACGCCATGGTTGGACTGTGGCCACTCGTAGCCGGCGCCGGGACCGCCCCACGACCGCACGAGATTGCCCTCCGGATCGAACACGAGAATAGGCGGCGCGGTCCGGCAGCACTCCGCGATCGGCGGGTTGAGCTCCGCGCCGCGTTCGTTGTTGTGCAGCCCGCCGGCTCCGCGATGAATGATCCAGACGTGATCCTGCTCGTCGACCCAGGCGCCGATCGTCCAGCCCAGCAGCCAATTGTTGGGAAGCGGCCTTGGCCAAAGCGGATCGACCTCGAACATCGGCGCCGTCACGCTCGAGCCCTGCGCCTCGGCCTGCTGCTGCAGGATTGCTTGGCCGATACCGAGACCAATCACGCCGGCGGTGAGCACCGCACCGAAGACAAATCCGCGCTTTTGCTGAAGCTTGATCATCGTCGCCTCCCCATCACACTGAGACGCGTCTCCGCCGGATTCCGACGGGCGCTCTCTTGGTTACGGCGATTATAGACACAAAGGAAACGGGCTTGTAAGGCCGATCGAAAGTCCCCTAACGTAGCCCGCGCAGGGAACAATTTGTGCATTATCACGGCCTTATCGCATTGACGTGGCGTCTCCTGGTGGCGGTTGCCGCAACGCTGCCATGCGCGCTGGCACCGAGCGTCATCGTCCCGAGCGCCTTGGCGCACGAGATTCCGGCGGACGTCAAGATCAACATGTTCGTCAGGCCGGCCGGCGACCGGCTCGAACTGGCGGTCCGTGTGCCGCTCGCCGCGATGATCGAAGTGGATTTCCCTACCCGTGGCCCCGGGTACCTCGACATCTCGCGTGCCGACGAGGCGCTGCGCAACGCGACCAAGCTCTATCTCATCGACAACATCACCGTGTACGAAAACGACGCACCGCTGCCTCCGCCGCGCATCGTCCATGCGCGGGTGTCGCTCGCGTCCGACCGGTCATTCACCTCGTACGAGCAGGCGCGGGCCCACATGGAGGAGCCGCGCCTCGCCGACAGTCTCGATCTCTACTGGAACCAGCAACTGCTCGACGTGCTGCTAGAATACCCGATCCAGTCCGACCGCTCGGAGTTCGCGATCCGGCCAAAGGTCGACCGCTTCGGCCAGAAGGTCTCCACGGCATTGCGATTCCTGCCGCCGGGCGGCGAAGTCCGCGCATTCGAATTCCATGGTGATCCGGGACTCGTGAGGCTCGATCCGCGTTGGCATCATGCCGCGTCGCAGTTCGTCGTGTCCGGCTTCTGGCACATTCTCGAAGGCACCGACCACCTGCTGTTCCTGCTTTGCCTGGTGATCCCGTTCCGCCGGCTGCGTCCGCTGGTCATTATCGTCACGGCGTTCACGGTCGGACATTCGATCTCCCTGATCGCCTCGGCCTTCGGCTTCGTGCCGGACGCGCTCTGGTTTCCGCCGCTGATTGAAACGCTGATCGCGGTGACCATCATCTACATGGCTCTCGAAAACATCATCTATGCGGCGCTCGACAAGCCCGGCGGCGATATTTCACGGCGCTGGATCATCGCGTTTGCATTCGGCATCGTGCACGGTTTCGGCTTCTCATTTGCGTTGCGTGAAAGCCTGCAATTCGCCGGCGATCACCTGCTCACGGCGCTGCTTTGCTTCAATGTCGGCGTCGAGATCGGCCAGATCGCAGCGCTGCTGGTGCTGATACCCGCGCTCAATCTGCTGCTCGGATATGTGTTGCCGGAGCGGCTGGGGATCATCATCCTTTCGGCGCTCGTCGCCCATGTCGCCTGGCACTGGATGATCGAGCGCGGCGAGCAGTTGGCCAAATTCCCGTTCCCGAAGCTCGACGCCGCGTTTCTCGCGAGCGTGATGCGCGGGTTGATGGCGGCGCTCCTTCTCGCGCTCGGCGTGCTGCTGGCGAATTCGATGGTCAGACGTTGGATCGCGGTTGCAAGCAACCCCGCGGCGAAGCCGTCCGAGGGCGGCAGTTGATCCGGGCAAATAGGCCTGGCGAAATGGCCAAGCGTAGTGAAATCGAGACCGCGTTGCGCGTGCTGGCGCCACGCATCCCCTCGCACGAGTTTGGCGCCGTCGTCGACCACGCCTCGGACAGTGAGGGGCTCCGCACGGCCTCGCCTGAGACAGCGGCCTGGCTCTCGCTGGTGGCTTATGTGCGGCACACGTTCACGGATTACGACGAGCTCCTGAGTCAGGACTACGATCGCGAGAGCGCACGATTCTTCGTGGCCTCGGAGATCGAGGCGGTCTTGAGCGATTGGGGCGTGAAGCGGCGTTTGACGGCGGAGGATTGACCCCTCAGGTCACCGCCAACGGCGCCAGCGCGTCGATGTCGGTGACGACATCGACGATGACCGGACGGTTCGCTTTCAGCGCCTGCTGGATCGCCGGGCCGAGCTCGCCGGCTTTCTCGACCCGGATGCCGACGGCTCCCATGTCTTCGGCGATGCGTGCGAAGTTGACCTTGGTAAAGGTCCACATCTCGCGCGCCTGCTCGGTTTGCGTGCCGCCGTAGACACGATCGAAGCCGCGCTTGGACTGATTGCCGCTCGAATTGTTGTTGACCACCGTGACTGCGTTGATGCCCCAGCGCGCGGCGGTCTCGACCTCGGCGATGTGATACCAGAACCCGGCATCGCCGGTGAACGTCACCACTGGTCGGTCGGGATAAGCGCATTTTGCCCCGAGACCTGCCGGAAACGCCCAACCGAGATGGCCGGCACTGCGCATATAGCTCTGGGTGGGGCTGGTGAGATCATACATGCCGCCCATCCACATGCCGCCATGGCCCGTGTCGACCACGACGATGGCATTGTCCGGCATGTTCCGCGTGAGCTCGGCACAGATGCGTTCGGGCCGGATCGGCACCGCGTCGGACGTCAGCAACGGCTTGTACTTCGCCGACCACTCCTGGCAGATCTTCTGCGCCTCGCCGACCCACGCTTTGCGTTTGGCGGCGCTGGCACGGTCGGCCGTGCTCACCATGCGCGCGAGCGTCACCTTGGCGTCGCCGTTGACACCGGCAAGGAGCGGATAGTTGCGGCCGATCGCCTCGGGATCGATGTCGATCTGGATCGCGGGCGTGCCGATCTTCGGCACTGCCCAGAAATGGGTGGTCATGCCGCCGGTCTCGGTGCCTATGAAACAGACGAGATCGGCGCCGTTGACGACCCGGTTGGCGCTCTCGCGCGAATAGGTCCCGACCACGCCAACCGACAGCGGATGGTTGCCGGGGATCGCATCCTTGCCGTTGAGCGAGGTCGCCACCGGAATCTGCAGCGCCTCGGCCAGCGCCACGAGCTCGCCGGACGCGCCGGACGCGCGCACGCCGCCACCTGCGACGATCACCGGGCGCTGCGAATTCTGCAGGTGCTCAAGCGCGCTCTCGATGCTGGCATCGTCTGGCGCCGGACGAAACGGGGGAACGCGTGCGAACTGCGGCTCGCACAGCGGCTCCATCTCCCCCTCCTCGGCGTCCACCTGCCCCTCATTGCCGCGGAATTGCAGATGCACCGGACCGGGGGTGCCGGACGTCGCGACGCGAAACGCCTGCCTCACCATGTCGGGAAAGCGCGCCACGTCGTCCACCGTGGCGTTGAACTTGGTCACCGGCTCGAACGCCGGCACGTCGTCGATTTCCTGATAGACCTTGCGGAACTTGGTTTTCGGCTCGCGGCCGCCGGTCATGGCGATCACAGGCGAGTGCGCGAGCCAGGCGTCGCGGAGGCCGGCCGCGAGATTGAGCGCGCCGATCACCTGCGCGGCACAGATGCCGGGCTTGCCAGACGCGCGCGCATAGCCGTCCGCCATGTAGGCCGCCGCTTTCTCACCGTGCACGTGCAGGCGCTTGATGCTGGTGCGGGTTTCCATCACGGCGAAGGTCTTGCGCAGCACCGCCGGCACGTGGAACACGTGGGTAACGCCGTAGCCCTTGAGCATGTCGGCAAGGCACTCGGCCCCGCTCATTTTTCGATTGTGTCCGAGCATCATGAGGTTCAACCATCCCGTTTTGTTCTGGAGCTTGGTAGGCAGCAACGCTTCTAGGCAGCAACGCCCTGGCCGCGAGGTCCGCGCGCCCCCCGCACAATGACATGGAGATAACGGATGGCAAACAGCCATATCGGGAGAGTGGCCGTGATCACGGGCGCGGCCGCGGGCATCGGCCAGGCCTACGCGCAGCGGCTCGCCGCGGACGGCGCCACGGTCGTCGCTGCCGACCGGCAAAGCGCCGACGAAACCGTGAGCCTGGTGAAGGCTGCCGGCGGCAGCGCCATTGCGGTCTCCTGCGATGTCAGCAAGCCGGCGGAGGTCACGGCGCTCGCGCAGGCGGTGGACGCACAATTCGGCCGCTGCGACATCCTGATCAACAACGCCGGCATTTATCCGATCCAGAAGTTCGACGAAATGACATTCGAGGACTGGCGGCGGATCATGTCGGTCAACCTCGACGGGCAGTTCCTCACCATCAAGGCGTTCGCGCCCGGCATGCGGCGGCGGCGCTGGGGTCGGATCGTCAACCAGGCCTCTGATACGTTTGCTCTCAACCTCGTGGGCTTCGCGCACTACATCGCCAGCAAGGGCGGAGTGATCGGCCTCACCCGCGCACTCGCGAGCGAATTCGGCGAGGATGGCGTCACCGTCAACGCCATCGCGCCAGGTCTCACGCGCACGCCGGGGACCGCCAACCGCAAGGAGCGATCGACCGGCCTCGAAGGCGCCGATGAATTCGCGCTGGCGGCGAGCCACCAGTCGATCAAGCGCGGTCTCATGCCCGCCGACCTGGTCGGGACCCTGTCGTTCCTGACCAGCGACGACGCTGCTTTCATTACGGGGCAAACGCTCTACGTCAACGGCGGCGCGGTTTACGCCTGAGCACGGTTCCTCGACACTACGGCGGGTCGTGGCGCTGCGGCGCGAGAAATTGTCCACGGTGCAGCCACGTTACCGACGCATAAGCGCCGAGCCACGACCCGAGCGCCGCAAACGCGACGTAGAGCGCGTTTTCGGTGTAGCTGATCACCGCAAACGCGGACAGCATGTACCAGATCGCGCTCCAGTTCGCCGCCCACACCCGCCGCCGGCCGCTCACCGATGCGTTGAAGAAGACATAGGCGGCATCGGTCGCAGCCGTCGAGGCGAGCACTCCGATTGCGATCAGCGGATTGATGGCAAAGTTCATATGGACGGCAAAGTTCATTCCGAACCCTCCATGAGCGGACGGCGTTGCAGCGCAGAAAGACGGATGCGGCGAGGTGGGCGTCTTACTTGATCGCCAGCGGGTTGGTCGGTGAGCCCACCGCGCCGGTGATCGGGATGGCCGGCGCGACGAACATGAACTCGTAGACCTTGTCGGCGGCGCAATCCTCGGCGAGGTCCTTGAGATAGAAGATCTCGCCCATGGTCATGCCCATGATCGGAATGGTGATCCAGTGCCAGGGCTGGTTGATGCCGCCCTCGGTGTTGTTCGGCCGCACCTCGCAGCCCCAGGTATCGCTCGCGAGCGCGGCCAGCTCGGTGCGCGCCACCCATTCCAGCGTCTCGAAGGCAAAGCCGGGCGCATCGCCGCCGGGGTAGCCGTCCCAGCTCCCCGCCTTGAGGCAGCGCTCCATCTGGCCGGTGCGCACGATGACGTAGTCACCGCGCTTGAGCGTCACCCCCTGCACCTTGGCGGTGTTGTCGAGATCGGCGCAGGTGATGCCGTAGCCGTCGTCGAGCGATTCCTTGCCGAGCACGCGCGCCACGTCGAGAAACACGCCGCGGCCGACCATCTTGTGCTTGGTCTTCTCGATGCCGCATTTCTGCGCGCCGGCCGACGTCACCTCGCGGCAATCATAACCGTTCCACATGTATTGCTCATAGAAGATGTGGCCGAGCCCGTCCCACTGCGTTCCGCATTGCAACGGCATCGTCACCATGTCGTCGGCGGCGCGGATACCCCGCTTGTCGAGCACGCCCGAATACGCGTCGGTGCCGGTGCGGATCATGGTGTGGATCGGGTTGGTGCGTCCCATGGCGGGATAATTGCTCTTGGCCCCTTGCGGACCGGTGTGGTCGAAGTTGAGCGCGAGCGAGATGACCTTGCCTTTGCGCACGAGCCTTGCCGCCGCGATGATGTCCTCGGGCGAGGTGTAATTGAGCGTGCCGATCTCGTCGTTCGGGCCCCACTTGCCCCAGTTCTTGTATTTCTCTGCCGCATCGCTGAGGTCCTGGCGGGTGATCTTCTTGGACATGGGGATTCCTTTTTGTGCGAGGGCTTGTTCGGCAAAGCCTGGAGAGGTCTGTCATGTGGACGCGCGACACGGTAATTTCAGTTTATCGCGGAGCGCGCAAGGGCGATGATAGCATCAACGATAAGGTCGAGGGAGGAAGCCAAAAGCGAGATCATCGTCGGCGTCATCTCCGACACCCATGGGGTATTGCGGCCGGAGGCTATCAGCGCGCTGCGGGGCGCAGACCTGATCATTCACGCCGGCGACGTCGGGAATCCGGAGATCATCGGAGAGCTGCGCCGCCTTGCGCCCACCTTCGTGGTTCGTGGGAACATCGACAAGGCACATTGGGCGGACGCTCTGCCGATGACGGAAGTGGTCGAGGTCGGTGGCCGTCTCTTCTATGTGCTACACGACATTTCCCAGCTGGACCTCGACCCGGCCGCCGCGGGTTTTGCCGCGGTCGTGTTCGGACACTCGCATGTACCCTCGGTCGAAACCCGTGACGGAGTTCTGTTTCTTAATCCGGGGAGCGCCGGCCCGCGCCGGTTCAAGCTGCCAATCGCGGTCGCGCGCGTCGGCGTGTCGCATGAACGACTATGTCCAGAAATTTTGACATTGCAGGCTTGACGACATCACACCGGCTCGTCACCGGGGAGCGCTCACTCCGGCAGGCCCGCCTTTCGCAGAGCATCGGCATATTTGGCAAAGTCCTCCGGCCGGCGGAACGTGCCGATACGATCCTTGAGATTGGATAGGCGCATGTCGGGATCGAGCTCAAGCGCGCGGGCGACAGCCTTCCGTGCGTCCTCCAGCCGGCCGGCGAGCGCGTTGCTGACCGCGGCGACCCGCAAGGTCGCGAGAATGTTCGGCCGCTCCCAGAACGCCTTCTCGGCCCAAGCCGACGCCTCATCGTAACGTCCGGCAAAGAAATGAGCGAATGCCGTCACGCCCTGCATCGTAAACATGAAGGGATCGAACGGGCTGAGCCGCATGGCCCGCTTGAGGTGCTCGATCGCGACATCGGGCTCGCCACCACGAAAGGCTCGCACCGTCCCGCTGGCGTACCAGGCGGCGGCCAAATTCGGATTGAGAACAAGGGCCCGATCGATGAGGGCAACAGCACCTTCGAGGTCTCCGGCGACATAGCCGAGCGCGAGCCCGCCGAACGCGAGCGCAACCGCGTCATCCTTGCCCAGCTCCGCGGCCCGCGAGGCGAGCCGCGCGGCATCGGTTACCTCCTGAGCACGGTCGGTGGTCCAGCCGTTGATCTTGCGAACGACGTAGCAGAACGCTGCCACGCCGTGCGGCGAGGCGAAATCGGGATCGAGCTCGGTCGCCTTGGCGAATAGCACCAGCGCCTCGCTCAGGGAGTCCCGGGTCATACGATGCGTGCTGGCCAGCCCACGCAGGAAGTAGTCGTAGGCATCGAGACTTTCCGTGGGCTTGCGCTTGGCCCGCTCGATTTCGGCCTGCTCGAGCTTCGGCGAAATCGCGCCGACGACGCTTGCGGTCACCTGATCCTGCAGATCAAAGATATCCTCGAGGCTGCCGTCGAAGTGATCGGCCCAGAGGTGCGCGCCAGTGGTCGCATCGATGAGCTGGGCCGTGATGCGCAAGCGGCCCGCGGCCTTGCGCACACCGCCCTCGAGGACGTAGCGCACACCGAGCTCTCGGCCCACCTGCTTCACGTCCACGGCCCGGCCCTTGTATTCGAAGCTCGAATTGCGGGCGATCACGAACAGCCAGCGGATGTGACAGAGCGCAGAGATGATATCTTCGACAATGCCGTCGGCGAAATAATCCTGTTTCGGGTCATCGCTCAAGTTCTGGAACGGCAGAACCGCCATCGAAGGCTTGTCCGGCAGCGCGGGTCCTTGCTGACCCGAATCGACGAGACCAATGAGGCGATACCCGCGCCCCGGAGCGGTAACCAAGTAGCTTCGCCCGCTTGTGTCCCGGTCGAGCACCTTTCTCAACGCCGAGATCTGAACTTGAAGATTGTTTTCTTCGACCACCACCCCCGGCCAAACCTGCTCCAGCAGTTCGTCCTTGGTGACGATGTCTCCTCGCGCCGCAGCCAGCACCGATAATATGTCCCGTGCCCTGCCGCCTAACCGCACTGGAACTCCGTCGCAGGCCAGCTGCCGCTCCCTAAGGTCGAACCGGAACCGGCCAAATTTTACTTCGCCACTCATTGGAACTCACCCGACCTGCGGGATTCACAAAATTTAAGTTCCTGAACCAAGGACCTTAAGAGGGTCGTCCATTACGGTCCAGCACCGCGCCGATTCACGTCTCGCTCGGCAGTTGCAAGACTCGGCGCGACATCGTCGACAGCCAGAGCTGGCTGTCTTCGAGAGCACGAGGAGACCCACATGGGGATCTTCACTAGAAGCGGGTGCATCACTCCAAGCGCAAGCCCGCCTTCCCGTCCGCGATCCCCGCAGGTCAGCGACAAACTCCCTCCGATGCTGCAGCGCTGCGGTTATGCCGCAGCGCTCATCATCGGTCTTGCCACGCTTCTCTTCATTCCGCCGGACAGAAACGCCGAGGACGTAGCTCGACTGGAGCGGCTCGCTCCCGGAATCGAGCGGGCGCGAGCTCTTCCTTCGGAAACCAGAGACAGCATCAATCGCCTGGTTGCTCGACAGAGCTTGCTGCTGGGCACCAGCGGTCAACTGCAGGAGATGCGACGGAAGGCGGCGATCGACCGGGTAACAAGTGCGATGCGAGCAAAGGAAAGCAGCTCGACCGGCAGAAGTATCGCGGACGCGGCCATTCAATAGACCGCGCGAGCGCCCCCATTCACAACTCGACACCGCGGACCGCGAGCAGCCCCGCGTTTTGGAAGGAACCGTCCGATGCGAAAAATCATCCCGCTTGGGATTGCTGCCGTTCTGGTGCTCGTCGCAATCGCAACTTGGGCAGCCGCCCCGACTCACTCCCACCATGGCACCAACGCCTCCGCCGCGCTCGGCAGTGTGATCACGCCGTTCGAGTTCATGAAAAATTCGAAGGATCTGCCGCATCAGCAATACGACGCCTACTGAGCGGTATTCGTCGATCGCCGAAGCAACGGCAGACGCGCGATCTCAATCATCATTAGTCCCCTGACACGGACAACCGTCGCACCGGCTGAGCCACGATGCGTGACCATGGCTGGTTGCTCGTGGGATATGCCAGTTACGTACTCTCCGCCAGTGAAGCGGCTCACAGTCTGAGAAATTCAGTGACCGCTTGCTGCCACGGAACACTGGTGCGGGACGGGCAGCGCCGGAACCCGAAATCAAAGTGGCAAACCTGGGGCGCCTTTCCGGCAATTGGAACTCTCACTTTGGACCGCGGCTCCCCGAGAGCTCAAAGATGTGATGGCGATCACAGCGCATCCCGGCGGCGTCCCTATCGTACGGATATGAGGGACGATGCTCGTCCTCTGTTCCATGCCGGGCAACGAAAAGTGCGCACGCAATCGCGATCCGAGGAATTCCGCGCTCACGCTGCTGAGTGCCGCGAGCTCGCGAACCGCATTCGCGATCCCGAGGTCAAACGCCAATATGAAGAGCTGGCTCGCCAATGGCTCGAGCTTGCCGAATACGCGGAACGGCGCAGCGATTGACCGGTCCGCGCCCGACTGCCGGCTGGTTCCGGAACCGAAGCGGATGGCCGCGGGTTATGACGACATGCCTCGATCCGATAGCCCACGCGGGAGCTCGTCATGGCCAAATGTGAGACTTGCGGCAACGACTACGACAAGGCGTTTCAGGTGACGCTGAACGGCGCGACCCACACTTACGACAGCTTCGAATGTGCGATCCACGCGCTCGCGCCGACCTGCGAGAACTGTGGAATTCGCATCGTCGGTCATGGACTCGAAAAAGACGGCACGTTCTTTTGCTGCGAGCACTGCGCTGAGGTCGTTGGTGTCAGCGGGCTTCGCGATCGAATCAGCGCGGCCGCCTGACCGCGATTGCGACGACGCATCGATTGGATTGCAACGGCGAGACGGTATCCTGCCACGTCCACCGGTAAGTAAAAACCGCGGCGCGAGAAATTTCGCTCGAGCGCGCGAGACGAATGCCGCGCGCTTAAACCGATCAGCAACAATTGCGGAGCACTGTCGCGCGCATCTTCAAACGAGATGGGCAGCGCATGACCTACAGCCTCGCGGCGGCCGCAACAGCGACCGGCATGGACGAGTCGACCATCCTGAAATCGATCGAAGACGGCAAGATCGCCGCCACGAAAGACGAACTCGGCGCATGGCAGGTCGAGGCGGCCGAGCTTCATCGCACATATCCGTCCATCACCGCGCTCGATGCCGATAGCGATGCGGCGCGGTGTGCCGCTTCGGCAGCGCATGCAATGGATCTCGAAGGACAGATCGCCGACCTCATCAGGCAGGCCGGGGATCGCTTGCGACAACAGCTCGACGAGTCGCAGCACGGCCGGTCCGACACCGGGCACGACCAATTCGCAAGCCCCGCAGCGGCCACTCTCCGAAAAGCCTGAACGCCATCCGTGGTGGCGTCGAATCGCCCGCTGACAACGGGCGGCGCTGGAGCTCCCCCCACGCGATGCGCCCAGCACCGCTCACATCGAGCCGCCCCGAACGGCTCGAGAAGCACCCCGGCCGCATCCCTCATGGCGGCCGGGGTGTCTGCTTCGTACCGCCGATTCATGTCGCCCCCGCAACCCTTTCAGCCGATCGGCTGGCATGATACCTTGCTCATGCGGATGCTGACCTGATTGCAAGCCGGACTGACGCAATGCCCAATCCGGACATTCGGTCGCGCAAGCAACCGATTGCATTTGGCGCGTCGATTCCTCAGTCTCACCGGACACAAGAACCGAGGGAACGCCCATGAGGAT
>Ga0126377_10000430_pt1 | contig 25318 bp, 21 predicted proteins | sample PanSoiMetPlot_22_FD_92647 | JGI IMG/M metagenome (GOLD analysis project Ga0126377, IMG submission 92647) | Tropical forest soil microbial communities from Panama - MetaG Plot_22 | ecosystem: Environmental > Terrestrial > Soil > Tropical forest > Bulk soil | place: Panama | collected 2016-02-17 | reverse complement strand
TGGCACCACGCGCTGGAACTGGATCAAGCCGTGGTTCGGTCCGATAGCCGTCCCGGCGACGTCGGTCGCTCGGCGTTGGAACCGCTGCGCGCCGTTGGTCAGCGCAAAGTACTTGAGCCACTGGCCGTCGGCGACGAGCACGCCGTCGCTCCACAGCCACAGCGCGGCATCCGACGACACCACGTCCTTGTGCCACAGCTCTTTGAGCCCATTGCCGCTGCGGGTCTGCGCGACCACACGTCGCTTCTGACGCTGCAGGCTCACGATCACGCCGGACGGCGTGACGAGCACCGCTTGGCCGCCGGGCAAGTTCGGCGCCGGCACCGCGCCGCCGCCGGAGTTCGCCGTCCACAGCACGCTGCCGCCGGTGATCGCGGCCGGCGCGGTGGGACGGGTGGACGTTGTCGCGCCGACCCCGGGTGTCGCCGCGCCGGTCGGCGACCCATCGCCGATCGATCCGGGACGTTGCTTCGCGGCGAGCTTCACCGCGGCGAGGACACCGCCGGTGGCCGCGACTGCGAGCACGACTCCGCCGGCGGTGACGGCCTGCCGTCGGGAGAACCGCGACCTTGCCGGCATCAGGTCGACCGGCGGACCGCCGAAGTTCGGGTCCGAGGGGTGCGGCGGCAGCCATTCGCCGTCCGACCGGTCGAACGCGTCGAACTTCAAACCGCTCGGTCCGGCACCGTTTGGCCCGGCGCCGTTCGTACCGTTGCGCGACGCACCGTTGCGCGACGCACCGTTGGCCGGCCAGCGCTTGGCGGGCAGCCGGATCACGCGATCGCTCGGCGGCGCGGCCGGCACCGCGGACCCTTGCGGTGTGGTCCGGTCGCCCGGTGGCGTGGTACGGACGGAGTGGAGTGCCGAGATCGACGCGGACCGCGCCGGCGTGGTAGACGCGGACGCGGCCACCGGTTCGGCGGACTCGTCGGAACCGTCCGTCGTGCGGTCGTCGCCGTCCAACTCCCAGTCGCTGGAGTCGCCGGCCTCGCCGGCCGCGGCGCCGACCTCGGCGGCCACCACGTCGGACGCGATGACCTCGGTCGCCTCCGCGGCTGTCGTACCGTCGGCGTCCGCGGCACCATCGCCGGATTCCGCCGCTGCGACGGAAACGGGAGTCTGCGCCTCGGGCGTGTCCTGCTCGCCAGGGCGACGCGGCGTAGTGCGCACCGGTACGCCAGCGGCCCGCGCCTTGGCACGTCGCTGCGTGGCGATCTTTACCGTGACATCGTCGACACCGCCACCGGGCGCGGCCGCGCCGAGCGCGACAACGAATCGGGTCAGCTCGGCGGCGGTTGGCCGGTCGTCCGGCGAGAAGCTCACGCAGCGCACCACGAGCGCGCGCATCCGCGCCGGTACGTCGGACAGGTCGAAGCGTGCCTCAGCGATCTGCAGCACCTGCTCGTAGACGTTGGCGTCGTCGACGAGATCACGGCCGGTCGCGGCGAACACCAGCGTGGCGCCGAGCGAGAAGATGTCGCTGGCCGGGCCGGCCTCCTCGCCACGTAGCCGCTCCGGCGCCATATAGGACGGTGTGCCGACGACGAGGCTGGTGGTCAGGCGGGTCTGCTCGCTGCCGAGCGCGAGGCCGAAGTCGATGATGTGCGGCCCGCTCTCGTTGAGCAGGATGTTGCTCGGCTTGAGGTCCCGGTGGACGAGGCCGACCGAGTGGATCGAGGTGAGCGCCTCGCCGAGGCCGGCGGCCAGCGTCAGCACCTCGTCGGAGTCCATCGGACCGTCGTCGAGCACGCGGCGGTCGAGCGAGACCCCGTCGATGTACGTCGTCGCGAGCCACGGCGCTTCGGCCATCGTGTCGGCGTCCACGACCGCCGCGGTGAACAGCGGGCTGACCCGTCGCGCGGCCGCGACCTCGCGGGTGAACCGGTCGCGGAAGACGGCATCCTCGGCAAGGTCCGGCCGGATGACCTTGATGGCGACTCGGCGGCCGGTGCGTGACGTGCCGAGGTAGACGCGGCCCATGCCGCCCGAACCCAGCACGCCGAGCAACTGGAACGGGCCGACGGACGTGGGGTCGGCCGCGCCCAGGGCTCTCATCGGGCGCACCTCATCGTGCTACCTCGTCCTCCACACACCGGAGCAATGGTTCTACAAGTCACCATTTAGCTCATCCAGTAATCGACTCGTCTCCACCAGTAATTGACGTGGGCTAATCACTGGAAGATGGAGTGCCGAGGGGTCGATCGGTGCTTGGTACAAACCGATCGTTTAGCTATGGCACACGTGTGTTGTCGCATGTGGTCGCCGCTTTTGACGGAGTGTGACGGTGAGTGTACTGGCGGACGCGCGCCGCGCAATCCGCCGTCGTACCGGCTCCGGGTCGCCGTCCGTCGCGCGTTACGCGCCGTCGAGCGCGTCGAAACCGCGCACCACCGCGGTCCGGCAGGCGTCAAGCGGGTACGGTCCGCGGGCCGCCACCTTGTCCACGGTCGCGCCGTCGCGGTGCCCGTGCCGGATCAGCCAATCGAGCGCGGCGAGCTGTTCATGCTGTTTGGCGACGAAGCCGGTGCCGACCTGCGCACCGTGGCCGGGAATCACCACGGTGCTCGACGATGCCATGCGGAGCAGCCGCTGCAGGGCTTCGGGCCACTCGAGTGGGTACGCGTCCGAGAAGTCCGGCGGGTTGCCCTCCTCGACGAGGTCGCCCGCGATCAGTACGTCCGCGTCGGGCACGTACACCACGAGGTCGCCGTCGGTGTGCGCGCGTCCGAGATGGCTGAGCGTGACCGTGCGGCCGCCCAGGTCCAGCGTCGCGGCGTCGGGTACCAGTCGATCCGGGGGCTGGATGGTCGCGGTCGCGAGGCCCGCGGCGAGGTCGGGCTGCGCGGACGCCCATTCGCGATGCCACCGTGCCCGCCAGTGACCGCCGCGGTCGGCAAGTTCGGCCGCGCATCGCGGGTGACCCCAGACGGGTCGCCCGCCATCGGCCAGCACCGACGCTCCGAAGCTGTGGTCGAAGTGGAAGTGCGTGACCGCCACGGTCAGCGGGAGCGCGGTCACCGCACGCACCGCGTCGCGCAGTTCATGCGCCTGCCGGTCGGTGGACAGCGTGTCGACCACGAGAGCGGTGTCGTCACCCAGCACGAGCGTGACGTTGACATCCAGCGGATCGGTCCGCGCGACGAGCACGCCGTCGGCGACCGCGCGCAGATCGATCACGAGTCGTGCATCGCCTTCGCGAGGAACCGCTGCCGGTCGACGACCACCCGCTCCACTCGACCCTCCGCGACCAGTTCCGCACCGTCGCGCACCACGATATCGAAGTGCAGGCGCCGGCCATCCACTTTGGCCAGGATCGCGAGCACCGTGACGTGCCGCCCGATCGGCGTCGCCGCGACATGATCGACCTCGACATGCGTGCCGACCGTGGTCGCGCCCGGATCGAGGCGCCCCGCGAGCGCGGCGACCGTGGCCGCTTCGGCGAGCGCCAGCACCCGCGGCGTGCCGAGCACCGGTACGTCGCCGGAGCCCAACGTCTGCGCGGTGTCCGCGTCGGTGACGGTGAGTTCGACGCGCGCCGAGAGTCCGGTCTGCACCTGCATGGTGGCAAAGCCTAGGACGGTGAAGGTTGGCGACCAAGCTGCACGGTGCCGGCCGGCCGCACTGCCGGCGGCGGCGTACGCACGCGCGGAGCGTACGTTGGCGCGCGTGACGTTTCTGACGCATCTCGAGTGTCCGCGGTGCGGCGCGACCTACGACGCGTCGCGAGCCGCGAACGCATGCCCGGCCTGTCGCTCGCCACTGCTCGCGCGCTACGACCTCGACGCCGTCGCTGCGGCGGTGCGCCCGGCAGACTTTGCCGGCCGTGGTGCGGACTTGTGGCGTTATCGCGAGGTGCTCCCAGTGGCCGATCCGTCGTACGTCGTGACGCTCGGCGAGGGCTGGACGCCGCTCGTGCCGGCACCGCGCTACGGCTGGCAGATCGGCGTGCCCGGTCTGTTGCTGAAGGACGAAGGCCTGATCCCGACCGGCTCCTTCAAGGCACGCGGCGCCGCGGTCGGCGTCTCGCGCGCCGCGGAACTCGGCATCCGGCACGTTGCGATGCCGACCAACGGCAACGCCGGCGCCGCGTGGGCGACCTACGCGTCTCGTGCCGGTATGCGCGCCACCGTCGCGATGCCGCTCGACGCGCCGGTCATCACGCGCCGCGAATGTGTCGCCGCCGGCGCCGACGTATATCTCGTGGACGGTCTGATCGGCGACGCCGGGAAAATGATCGGTGAGTTCGTCGCCGAGTCGGACGGCGCGGTGTTCGACGCGTCCACGCTGAAGGAGCCCTATCGCCTCGAGGGCAAGAAGACGATGGGCTACGAGATCGCCGAGCAACTCGGATGGCGGCTGCCGGACGTGATCGTCTATCCGACCGGCGGCGGCGTCGGACTGATCGGCATCCACAAGGCGATCGACGAGATGCGTGCTCTCGGCTGGGTCACCGGGCCGACGCCGCGGCTCGTCGCGGCGCAGGCGGCCGGCTGCGCGCCGATCGTACGGGCATTCCGCGCCGGCGCGTCCCGATCCGAGCCGTGGGTCGACGCGCACACGGTCGCGTTCGGCATCACGGTGCCGGCACCGCTCGGCGACGAACTGATCCTCGCCGCATTGGCCGCGACCGACGGCACCGCGATCGCGGTCGACGACGACGAGATCCTCGCGGAGCTTCGAGGCTACGCCGAGTTGGAGGGTCTACTACTATGCCCGGAGGGCGCCGCCTGCCTCGCCGCGGTGCGAGCGTTGCGACGCGACGGGTGGCTCGCCGGTACGGAACGAGTGGTGTGCCTGAACACCGGTGCGGGCATCAAATACCCGGACACGGTGGCGGTCGACGACCTCGCGGTCTTGCCGGTCGGCGCGCGCTTGCCGGTGGCCGTCGACCGGTGACGTGACGTTGAACTCGGCGGTATCGAATCGGTAACGGTGAATCGATGAGATTGATCGGTGACCTGTGCGGCCAGACAGCGGCAGTTGCGTACCGGTAACATGGCGATGGAATGCCATACCACCTCGACCGCATAGAATTCACTTGTTTGTCTACTTCTTCACGTTGACAACCGCTTCGAGGTTACTCTCAGACAAGATGGGTAACCTCGACAGGCCATGACCTTGACTCCCTCCACCGCGGACCTTGCCGCGCCCGACGATCCCGCGTCCACCTTGCCGACGGGCGATTCAAGGCCACATAGAGCGCGGCGGATCATCGCGATGACGGTCTGGCTCGGAGCGTTCGTCGGCATGACGTTCCTTCTGGGTCTGCCGACCGATCCGGTCTACGCATTCGTGTGGTTGTGGACCGCCACGATCGCGTGGCACATCGACCGTCCATGGCGGAGTCATTTCGGCTTCGTACGCGACTGGGCGGCCGTGGTCCTCCTGCTGGTTGCGTACAACATCTCGCGTGGTCTCGCGGACAAGGCGATCGCACCGCACGTCACGCCGATGATCTTCGCCGACGAGCACATGTTCGGCTGGTTGACCGGCGGCAAGACGCCGACCGTCTGGCTGCAGCTGCATCTCTTCCACACCCATGTGCAGTGGTACGACGTGTTGGTCAGCTTCGTCTACTTCTCGCACTTCGTGACCGCGCTGATCGTGGCCGTCGTGCTGTGGATGACCAGCCGCCAGCGGTGGGTGCTGTTCATTCGGCGCTTCATCACACTGAACGTGCTCGGTCTCGCGACCTACTTCCTCTACCCGGCGGCGCCGCCGTGGTGGGCTTCGGACCACGGGTACATCCAGCCGACGTACCAGGGGCTCGACACCCGTGGCTGGAGTGCCATCGGGCTGCACGGCGCGGGCAACCTGCTCAACGCCGCGAAGATCGACGCGGCCAATCCGGTCGCCGCGATGCCGTCGTTGCACAGCGCGTACGCGTTGATCGTGGTGGCGTTCTTCCTGCCGACCGTACGCAAGCGGTGGTGGCCACTCCTGTTGGCGTACCCGCTCGCGATGACGTTCACGCTCGTCTACTCCGGCGAGCACTACGTGACCGACGTGTTGTTCGGCTGGCTGTACGTGCTGATCACGCTCGTCGGCGTGTCAGCGGCGGAAAAGGGCTGGGCCGCGTGGCGCGTGCGACGCGCCGCCGCCGGTGAGCGTGCCGCACCGACTTCGCCGGCCCCGGCCCCCGTACCGGTCGTGGCGGGCACCGTGCTGCCCGCGAGCGCGCCGATCAGCCTCACCTCGACGGTCGCTGCGCCGGTCATTGCCGGTGCCGCCCATGGGGCGGCGGTCGATAACGGCTCGAACGGCGGCAACCGCTCGAACGGCGCGAGCAACCATTCGAGCGACCCAGGCAACCACGCCAACGGCGCGGGTAGCCACTCGAACGGCGCCTCACCGGCCGTCAAGGACTCGTGGAGCGACGAGGACGACGCAGCCGCCGAGATCGCCGCGAGCGCGGTAGCAAGCTTGCCGATCGCGGCGGAGGGCCACGCCGACTGAGCGCCGACTTGAGCGCCGATTGGGCGCTGACGGCTCGACAAACTCGCGACGTTGTTGCACCGACTGCTGTCGGCGCTCGCGGACGATTACTCGTGGCCGAGCATTCGCGTGAGAGTGGCGCCTCGACCATGCGCCGAACTGACGTGGCGATCCGTCAGGAGTCTTCGAGCCGGACCACTTCGCGCAGGAATCCTCGAGCGTCGAGAAACGTGGACAGTGACGCACGGTGGTCGTCGCACGCGAGCCACGTCTTGCGCCGGTCGGCGGTGTGCAGCTTCGGGTTGTTCCATCGCAACGCGTAGCGTGCCGGTTGCCGGCAACCCCGGGCCGAGCAGCGCAGATCCTCGGCGACGGCCGGATCGAGGGCGGCGTGGTTGGGCGGCGACGGTGTGGTCACATCGGCAAGTGTGCCGCCCACAAGTGCGCCGGGCGACCACGGGGGAAGTCGCCCGGCGACGGGAAGATGGTAACCATCCGTGGCCGCACTCTGTCTACCCGCGCCCGGTGACCGTTCGGTGGATTCCGGCTCGCCGTACGGTGAGGTGACGGCGTGCTCGCGTCGCGCCGACCGTCGCCCCCAGCACGGGGCCTCGGCAGCCGTACGGCACCGAAGCATGCGCCGCGACCTCACGGGTCTGGGCGCGCCCGCGTGGTCAGTCGTGCGACGCTTGGTGCGTCAGTGACGCGATGTCTGTTCTGGAGGACCGGTGACCGAGCCGAATACGTCCGCTGCCACACCCGGCTCGCCGGAACCCGACGCCGGGCATCGCGCACCGGTCAGCCCCGGTCCGGCAAGCAACAGTCCGGCTAACAACGGTCCCGCGACCAACAGTCCGGCCAACACCGGTGCCGCGACCAACAGCCCGGCGAGCAACGGTCCGGCGAATGGCGGCCCGGTGACCACCCCGGCTCAGGACGCCACCTTGCTCGAGCGCGCCATGTTCGAGGTGAAGCGCGTAATCGTCGGCCAGGACCGGATGATCGAGCGGATGTTCGTCGCCCTCTTGGCGCGCGGTCACTGCCTGCTCGAGGGCGTACCCGGGGTGGCAAAGACGCTCGCCGTCGAGACCATCGCCCGGGTGGTCGGCGGCACGTTCGCCCGGATCCAGTTCACGCCCGACCTGGTGCCCGCGGACGTCGTCGGCACCCGCATCTATCGGCAGTCGAGCGAAGCGTTTGACATCGAGCTCGGCCCGGTCTTCGTGAACTTCCTGCTCGCCGACGAGATCAACCGGGCGCCGGCGAAGGTGCAGTCCGCGCTGCTCGAGGTGATGGCCGAGCAGCACGTCTCGATCGGTGGCAAGACGTTCCATGTGCCGCTGCCCTTCCTCGTCATGGCCACCCAGAACCCGATCGAGCAGGAGGGCGTCTACCCGTTGCCCGAGGCGCAGCGGGACCGGTTCCTGCTGAAGATCGTGGTCGGCTACCCAACGGATGCGGAGGAGCGCGAGATCGTGTACCGGATGGGCGTCGCTCCGCCGGTGGCCAACCCGGTGCTCACGTCCGACGACCTGCTTGCCCTGCAGCGCAAGGCGGACGATGTGTTCGTACACAACGCGCTGGTGGACTACGCAGTGCGGCTGGTGCTCGCCACTCGGGTGCCCGGGGACTTCGGTATGCCCGACGTGGCGCGCCTGATCCAGTACGGCGCGAGCCCTCGTGCGTCGCTCGGCATCGTACGGGCGACCCGGGCGCTGGCCCTGTTGCGCGGCCGGGACTACGCGCTGCCCCAGGATCTGCAGGACATCGCGCCGGACATCCTGCGCCACCGTCTGGTGCTGAGCTATGACGCGCTCGCCGACGACATTTCCGCCGACCGCGTGGTCGATCGCGTGCTCGCGACCGTACCGTTGCCTACCGTGACGTCTCGGCAGAACGCGGCGCCGGCCGCCAACGGACGCCAGCCGGTGCCGTCCGGCGTCTGGCCAGGAGCGCGATGAGCCGACTGCCACGCCTGCGCCCGCGACGCGATCCGGAGGACCGCGACAACGGTGGCCCGCCGGCCAGCACGTCGAACGGCGGTCGCAGCGGCACAGGCATAGCGGTGCTCGAAGACGCGTACCGAGCCGAGCCGGCGCTGACGAAGCTACAACTGCTCATCACCCGAAAACTCGACGGTCTACTGCAGGGCGACTACCTCGGTCTGCTGCCTGGGCCGGGCTCGGAGCCGGGGGAGTCGCGGGAATACCGGCCGGGCGACGACGTACGCCGGATGGACTGGCCGGTGACCGCGCGTACCACCGTTCCGCACGTCCGCCAGACCGTCGCGGACCGAGAGTTGGAGACGTGGCTCGCGGTCGACTTGTCCGCGAGCCTGGAATTCGGCACCGCGCGGTGCCTCAAGCGTGATCTGGTCATCTCCGCGGCGGCGGCGATCGCGCACTTGACCGCACGCGGCGGCAACCGGATCGGCGCAGTGATCGGCACCGGCACCCAGCTGCGTCGGCTGCCCGCGCGGCCGGGCCGCAAGGAGGCGCAGGGATTGATGCGCGCGGTCGCCAAGACCGAGGTGCGGCCGGGGCGTGCAAATCTTGGCGCGCTCATCGACGCGCTGAACCGGCCGCCGCGCCGGCGCGGCCTCGCGGTGGTCATCTCTGACTTCCTCGTCGAGCCCACGACCTGGGAACAGCCGCTGCGCAAGCTCGGTGTCCGGCACGATCTGCTCGCGATCGAGGTGCTCGACCCACGCGAGGTCGAGCTGCCGGACGCCGGTGTCGTCGAGTTCGTCGACGCGGAATCCGGTGCGCTGCATGAGATCCAGACCGCCGACCCGAAGCTGCGCGAACGGTACGGCAAGGCGGCGGCCGCGCAGCGCGCGGCGATCGCCGCGGCGATCCGCGGCGCGAGCGCCGCGCACCTGCGGCTGCGTACCGACTCGGACTGGGTGATGGACATCGTCCGGTTCGTGGCCGCGCAGCGGCACGCGCGCACGAGAGGGACCACGCGATGAGGCGCCGCGCATTCTCGCTCCGGTTCGCGTCACGTCTCCGCGAGGTCCGCGGATGATCCGCTTCCTGCAACCGGTCTGGCTGCTTGCCGCGGTGCCGGTGCTGATCCTCGCCGGCGTGTACGTCTGGCGGATGCTGCACCGGCGCTCCTACGCCATGAAGTTCACGAACGTGGACCTGTTGAAGTCCATCGCGCCGAAGGGTCTGGGCTGGCGGCGGCACCTACCCGCGGTGTCGTTCATCCTGACCCTGCTGGTGTTGTCGGCGGCCTTGGCGCGGCCGTCGATGGACACCAAACAGCCGCTGGAACGAGCGACCATCATGCTCGCGATCGACGTGTCGCTGTCGATGGAGTCGACCGACGTGGCGCCGTCGCGGATCCGTGCCGCACAGACCGCCGCGAAGGACTTCGTGAAGACGCTGCCGCCCGGTTTCAACGTCGGTCTCGTCGCGTTCGCGAAGACCGCCGACGTGCTGGTGTCGCCGACCAAGGACCGTGCGTCGATCACGCAGGCGATCGACGGCCTGCAGCTTGCCGAGGCGACGGCCACCGGCGAGGCGGTGTTCACGTGCCTGTCGGCGATTCAGTCGGTGCCCGCGGACGGTGCGTCCGGGGCGCCGCCAGCGCGCATCGTGCTGCTCTCCGACGGATACCGCACCGCCGGCCGACCGATCGAGGAGGCGGCGGCCGCCGCGGCGAAGGCACGTGTGCCGGTCTCGACGATCGCGTTCGGCACCGACGGCGGCACCGTCGACATCGAGGGCGAGACCCAGCGGGTACCGGTCGACCGCGCGTCGTTGCAAGAACTCGCGCAGCTCACCAGCGGCCATTTCTACGAGGCCGCCTCACTGAGCCAGCTGCACCAGGTCTACCAGGACATGGGCAGCTCGATCGGATTCAAGACGGTGCCGCGCGAGGTGACCCAGTGGTACGTCGGGATCGCGCTGCTGTTCGCGTTCGCGGCGGCCGGACTCAGCCTGTTGTGGACCTCACGGATGGTGTGACCCCACCAGAAGCGTCGGCGGCCTTTGTCGACTGCCTCGGTCGACTGCCTCGGTCGACTGCCTCGGTCAGTGGCGTACCCCGTGGTGCGCCGAGTCGACAAGCACGACGAGCGCGACGATCCATATCGCGACGAGAGTGAATCCGATCGGGACCGTGAAACGACGCATGTGAACCCCCTGATTGGCACCGGGCGCGCGGACGCGGCCGAATTCACGGCCGATCGGCGGCTGCGGGGATGGCGGCGGGGCGAGTCATGGTCAGGTCGCGCGGTGACCGCGCAACGGTCGGCGAACGGTCAGCGGTGAAACGTCACGCTCGTCCGGCGACCCGGCCACGACTCGGAGGATCGCTATGTCGCACAGCGAACACCTCCCGCGGTCGTGGCAACGTCTGACGATCCCTTGAGGATCTGTGCCGCGACACATGTTACCCGCTGGACCGACGTTACTAGGACGTACGTTCGGCTACACCCGACCCGCGCGAGCCAAGGCAATCCCACGCCGCGATCACGCATGCGCTGCGGTAACCCATACTGTGCGGTGACACTTCGTCCAGTGACAGCGACGCATGAGGGAGCCGTGGTGCCACGTACCGTGCTGGTGACCGGAGGCAATCGGGGCATCGGCCTCGCCATCGCGCGAGCCTTTGCGGAGCGCGGTGATCGCGTCGCGGTAACCCATCGCGGCACTGGCGCGCCGGACGGCGCGTTCGGCGTGGTCTGCGACATGACCGACCCGACGTCGATCGACGCGGCCTTCACCACCGTCGAGAATGAACTCGGCTCGGTCGAAGTGCTCGTTGCCAACGCCGGCATCACCGACGACACACTGCTCATGCGGATGTCGGAGGAGCAGTTCACCAGCGTCGTCGAGACGAATCTGACCGGCGCTTGGCGGTGTGCGCGCCGGGCCGCGACAAAGATGGTTCGCGGCCGTTGGGGTCGCATGATCTTCATTTCTTCGGTCGTCGGACTGACCGGCGGTGCCGGCCAGGTGAACTACGCGGCAAGCAAGGCCGGTCTGGTCGGGATGGCTCGGTCGATCGCCCGCGAACTCGGCAGCCGCAACATCACCGCGAACGTCGTCGCGCCGGGGTTCATCGCGACCGACATGACCGCCGCGCTTTCCGACGAACTGAAGGCGACCTACCTGAAGCAGATCCCGGTCGGCCGGTTCGCCGACCCGGGCGAGGTCGCGGCGGCCGTGACGTGGCTCGCCACCGACGAGGCGGCGTACATCAACGGCGCGGTGATCCCGGTAGACGGCGGCCTCGGCATGGGTCACTGAGGCGGCGGCAGCCGGTTCGCTGCCTACAGCCGTCGCCGATTGGGTCACAGATAGGTGTCGCGGTTTGTAGGGCATGCACAAGAATATTCGTCGGGTTTGGTTGGTCGGCGACGGCGACGTCGGTCGCGTCGATGCCCGACGGTATGAGTGCACACGCACATCGTCGACGTCCGTCAGGAAGGGGCCCAGGCGTGTCTGGACTCATGGCCGGCAAGCGGTTGCTCATCACCGGCGTGATCACCGATCAGTCGATCGCGTTCGCGGTCGCCCGCTACGCGCAGGAGCAGGGCGCCCAGATCGTGTTGACCGGCTTCGGCCGGCTGTCCCTGGTGGAACGGATCGCTAACCGCCTACCAACGGCGCCGCCCGTCATCGAGCTGGACGTGACGAACCCGGATCAGCTGGCCGGGCTGGCCGACAACGTACGCAAGCACATGGACGGCGTCGACGGCGTGCTGCACTCGATCGCGAACGCGCCGGCGACCGTGCTCGGCGGTACGTTCCTCGACGCCTCCTGGGACGACGTCTCGCGGGCGGTGCACGTGTCGACCTATTCGTACAAGGCGTTGGCGATGGCCGCGCTGCCGCTCATGTCGCCCGGCGGCGCCATCGTCGGCCTCACGTTCGACGCCACGGTCGCCTGGCCGGTCTACGACTGGATGGGTGTGGCGAAGGCCGGCCTCGAGTCGACCAACCGCTACCTCGCGAGCTATCTCGGTCCGAAGGGGATCCGCGCGAATCTCGTCTCCGCCGGACCGTTGCGCACCTTGGCCGGCAAGTCGATTCCCGGCTTCGAACGCTTCGAGGACACCTGGGCGCAGCGGGCGCCGCTTGGGTGGAACCTCGCGGATGGCGAGCCGACCGCGAAGGCCTGCGTCGCGTTGATGTCGGACCTGTTCCCGGCCACCACCGGCGAGATCATCCACGTCGACGGCGGCTTCCACGCGGTGGGGGCCTGAGCGCGGGGCGGGACGCCCGGTTCTGCCGTTGGCGGTACGCCCGGATCTGCCGTTGGCGGACGCCCCGGATCTGGCGTTGGCGGCCAACGCGGTCGCGGGTAGGGCTCGGTTGGGCCGGCCGCGCGTCGCGGGCAAGATGGGAGCATGGCGTACGACGCGTTCCTCCTGGTGTCGTTCGGCGGACCGGAGGGCCCGGACGACGTGATGCCGTTCCTGCGCAACGTGACCCGCGGTCGCGGCGTGCCGGACGAGCGGCTGGCCCAGGTCGCGACGCACTACCAGCACTTCGGCGGCGTGTCGCCGATCAACGCTCAGTGCCGGGATCTGCTCGCCGCGATCGGCAAACGGTTCGCCGCCGACGGGATCGACCTACCGCTGTATTGGGGCAACCGGAACTGGCGGCCGTACCTCGCGGACACCGTACGGGCCATGCGTGACGCCGGAGTTCGCCGGGCGCTCGCGTTCGTCACGAGCGCGTACGGCTCCTACTCGTCGTGCCGGCAATACCTCGACGACATCGAGGCGGCACGCGCCGTGGTCGGCTCGGATGCGCCGACCGTCGACAAGATCCGCCACTTCCACGACCATCCCGGCCACATCGTCGCGCACGCCGAGGCGGTCGCTCGCGCGGTTGCCACGCTGCCGGCCAGCCAACGGGACACGACCCGCCTCGTGTTCACCGCGCACTCGATCCCGACGTCCATGGCGCGCACGAGTGGGCCCGACGGCGGCACCAACCGCTACGAGACGCAGTTGCGCGAGGCAGCCGGGCTGGTGGCCGCGCAGGCCGCACCGGATCTGGCGTGGGATCTCGTGTGGCAGAGCCGTTCCGGGCCGCCCGCGGTGCCATGGCTCGCCCCCGACATCAACGACCACCTGCGCGACCTTGCCGGCAACGGGGTGACCGGCGTGGTGGTGAGCCCGATCGGTTTCATCTCGGATCACTTGGAGGTGTCGTGGGATCTCGACTACGAGGCCGCCGAGACCGCGCGAGACGTAGGGCTCGACTTTGCCCGGGCCGCGACGCCCGGGGTACATCCGAGCTTCGTCGAGATGATCGCCGACCTGACGCTCGAACGGATGCGGTCGGCGCCACGGCTCGCGCTCGGCACCGTACCCACCTGGGATGTGTGCCCGAGCGGATGCTGCGCGCCGCCGGTCCGTGACGCTGGTACGCGTCACTAGTCGAAGCGCTTGGACCGTTGGTCGGCGCACCGTCTCGAACGTGCTAACCGGGTCGTGCAGCGCGGTTGCGAGAATGTACGCATGACCGATCGCAAGCCCGTCGAGGCCTGGCTCACCGACATGGACGGTGTGCTCGTCCACGAGGGTCGTCCGATTCCCGGCGCGCCGGAGTTCGTCGCCCGGCTGAGCGCGTCCGGCAAGCCGTTCCTCATCCTCACGAACAACTCGATCTATACGCGACGCGATCTGCACGCTCGGTTGGCTCGTATGGGATTCGAGGTGCCCGAGTCCTCGATCTGGACGTCGGCGCTCGCGACCGCGCAGTTCCTCGACGACCAACGGCCGGAGGGCACCGCGTACGTCATCGGCGAGGTCGGTCCCACCACGGCACTACATGCGATCGGTTACATCCTGACCGACCACGAACCGGACTACGTCGTGCTGGGCGAGACGCGGACGTACAGCTTCGAGGCAATCACCACGGCGATCCGTCTCATCAACAGCGGTGCTCGGTTCATCGCCACGAACCCGGACCCGACCGGCCCGTCCAGCGAGGGCGCGCTGCCGGCATGCGGATCGGTCGCCGCACTGATCTCGAAGGCGACCGGCGTCGAGCCGTATTTCGTCGGCAAACCGAACCCGATGATGATGCGATCCGCGTTGAACACGATCAACGCACACTCGGAGACCACCGCGATGATCGGCGACCGGATGGACACTGATGTGCTGTGTGGACTCGAGGCCGGGCTCGCCACGATTCTGGTGCTCACCGGGATCGCCACGCCCGAGGACGTCAACCGGTTCCCGTACCGGCCGTCGCGCGTCGTGGCGTCGATCGCCGACCTGATCGACGAGGTGTAGGGGGCTCAGAGCTAGCCAAAGCGCTCTTCGCTGGTCGAAGCGCCTGGACCTTTGGTCGGCGCACTCTTCGCTTGTCGAAGCGCCTGGACCTTCGGTCGGCGCACCGTCCGTGATCCTGATACCGAAAGTGGTTAGCAGAGGGGGGCGTTGCAGGCCGCGGCGAGTGCGTGGCGACAAGCCGCGGCGAGTGGCCGCAACACTTCGTCGCGGGCGCGCGCTTCGTGACTGGTGACCGAGCCGCCAGGTGCGGACTGCTCGGCGAGCGCGACGACTCGATCGAGCACGCTGGCGCGCGCGAACAGCCGACGCGCACGTTGGTCATATCCGGGCGGCAGATCGGTGCCGAAATCGCCCCGTCGCAGCTCCGCGAGCGCGCCGGCGAACTCCGGTCGCCACTGCGGGACGTCGAGCCGCGTCAGCGCGACGGTCGCCGACGTCAGCGCCGCGTTCAGATCCGCCTCCGCCTCCGCGGCGGTCGGTCCGGTCGGCGCGGGTCGGTCCGTGGGTAGTTCGAAGATCTGCCACCGTACGGTGGAGAACACGTCGCCGGAGCCCGACGTGTGATCGCGAACTTCGGGTACGAAGCCGTACCCGCCCGCGATCGCACCCTCGCCCTCGAGCAGCGCCGCGCCGCTGAAGGCGCCGGGACCCGGCAGGCCGATCGGGTCGCCCGCGGCCGGCAACACGACGCGGATCTCGCTGGGGTGCAAGCGCGCGAGCATCGGCAGCGCCTCGCGGAGGGTGGCGTCCGTCCACGTCCCTGGCACGTCCGCGACGACGTGTTCCTCGTCCGCTTCGATCTCGTCGGCGACGTCGTCATAGGGCACCAACCCGGCCCGCCACGCGCGCGTCCACGCGACGAACCGGGTGGACCGGCGGATCGTCGTGGTGGCCGCGCGGATGTCGGACATGACAGCCAGGGTACGGCGTGCGACCGGCCGATGCCGGGTTGACCCACCGCGTGCCAGTTGCCGACATTCCTGCCGCGCGGCATCCGGCGTTGCTGCTAGCCAGGCACTACGCTTGCGGCGTATGACCGGTCGGTACGACGACGATGTGCTGTCCGGCTGGCGACGGGGCGGTCCACGATGGCCGGCCGCGGTGCCCGAGGTGCCGGCCGAGGTGGGTCTCGTCGTCGAGGACGCGGCCGGCACGTTCTGCGGCGCGGTCGTCGGCTTTGACGGCGGGGCCGCGGTGCTCGAAGACCGGTTCGGCACCCGTCGCCTGTTCCCCCTCGAACCGGCCGGATTCCGCATCGACGGCGACCTCGTCACCCTGGTCCGCCCGGTCGTTCCGAGGCAGCCGTCGCGTCGATCCGTGACGAACTCTGGATCGGTGGCAGCGCAGCCCGAACGTGCGCGGGTGGCGCGCGCCAGCCGGCTATGGGTCGAGGGCGTGCACGATGCCGCGCTGGTGGAGCGCATCTGGGGCGATGACCTTCGGGTGGAGGGCATCGTCGTCGAGCCGCTCGGCGGCATCGACGGACTGGTCGGTGCGGTCGAGGACTTCGTACCCGGGCCGGACCGGCGGCTGGGCGTGCTCGTCGACCATCTCGTCGACGGTTCGAAGGAGAGCCGGATCGCGGCCGCCGTCCGGTCGCCGTACGTCCTCGTCGCGGGTCATCCGTACGTCGACATCTGGCAGGCCGTGAAACCCGCGCGGTTGGGAATCCAGCGGTGGCCGACCATCGCGCCCGGCCGGTCCTGGAAGCTTGGCGCCTGCACCGCGCTCGGCATCGCCGACCCGGCCGACATGTGGCGGCACATCTTGTCGCGCGTGGACTCCTACCGAGACGTCGAAACACCGCTCGTCATGGCGATCGAGCAGCTCATCGACTTCGTGACCGAGGACGGCGTGACGACGTAGGCGGAGACGCCGCCCGAGGTGAGGCCCTCCGACCCGACGGCCAGGTCCGGCCGCGACCGGGCCGGCTTAACCGGCGGAGTGACCCTATAAGTTGCCCGGAATGGCGCTCGCGAGCACACTGCGACATTTGTCGAGTCGCACAGATGAGCCACGGCGTGCAACGATCGATGTGTGGCGGTGTTCTGGATTGTCCTCGCCGCAGTGCTCGGTGTCGCGGAGCTACTCACCGGGACGTTCATCCTGGTGATGCTGGCCGCGGGCGCGATCGCCGCGGCGATCGTTGCCGGCCTCGACGGGCCGGCGGTCATACAGGGGATCGTGTTCGCCGCGGTCTCCGGCGCCGCGCTGTTCGGCCTTCGGCCCGCTTTGCAAGGACTCGTGCATCGCAATGCACCGTCCGCGCCGATGGGTCTGCAGGCGATTGAAGGCGCGAACGGGCTTGTGCTTGAGAAGATCGATGCGGATCATGGATTAATCAAGATCGACGGCGAGCTGTGGACGGCGCGTCCCTACGACGAGACGCAGACGTTCGACCAAGGGGAGCACGTGCGCGTTATCGAGATCCGGGGCGCCACCGCCTTGGTGTGGAAGGAGTAGTCGTGGACGTGCTGTTGGGCGTCATTGCGTTCGTGGTCGTGTTGCTGGTCGCGGTGACGCTGGTCAAGACGGTGCGGATCGTGCCGCAGCAGCGCAACGACATCGTCCAGCGGCTCGGGCGTTACAACCGGACGCTCGACCCGGGCCTGCACCTGCTCGTGCCGTTCATGGACAAGGTCTACCAGCGGGTGAACATGCGAGAGGCGGTGCAAAGCTTCCCGCCGCAGCCCGTCATCACGTCGGACAACCTCGTGGTGTCGATCGACACGGTGCTCTACTACCGCGTCGTCGACTCGGTCCGTGCGGTCTACGAGATCGTCGACTATCTGCAGGCGATCGAGCAGTTGACGGTCACGACGCTGCGTAACGTGATCGGTTCGATGGACCTGGAGAAGGCGCTCACCAGCCGCGATGAGATCAACCAGCACTTGTCGGCCGTACTCGACGAAACGACCGGTCGGTGGGGCATCAAGGTGACACGCGTCGAGATCAAGGCGATTGAGCCGCCGCCGTCGATCCGCGACTCGATGGAGAAGCAGATGCGCGCCGAGCGCGACCGGCGTGCCGCGATCCTCAACGCGGAAGGCGTCAAGCAGGCACAGATCCTCACCGCCGACGGTGACCGGCAGGGCGCCATCCTTCGCGCGCAGGGCGAGCGGGAAGCCCGCATCCTGCAAGCCGAGGGCCAGGCGAAGGCGATTCAGACCGTGTTCAACGCGGTACACGCCGCCGACCCGGACCCCAAGGTCCTGGCGTACCAATATCTTCAGGCACTGCCACAGATCGCGGCGGGTCAGGCGAACAAGGTCTGGATCATCCCGGCTGAAATGACGAAGGCGCTGGAGGGGATCGGCGCGAGCCTATCCGGCCTGTTGCCGGGGGCCACCGGTGTGGCCGCTCCGGTCGACGTCGACGCGGCGCCGCGCGAGGCCATTGACGAGGCTTTGGCCGCGGCGCGTTCGGCCGCGGAGGAGAGCGAGGAGGCGACCGGGCTGCCTAGGCTGGCCGGCGCACCGGCGTCGGCAGAGTCGCTGCTCGGTGAGTCGGCAAAGCAGATCGAGCAAGCCGCGCGAGATCAGCAGCCCGAGCACTAATCCCCGCAATACGGCTATCTTCGGATAATTCCGGCGGATCGTCCCGGTTCCTGCCACGATCGACGCAGGAGTCGGGGCGATCCGCGTTGCCGGCCGGGACATGCGCCAGGGGACGAGATGACGGCTCACTCCATCCGCCGCAAGGTCGATGCGGCATCATCGGCCGCCAAGGAGTGGAAGGCCAGCTTCTCGCGCGAGGCGACGGCGACGAACGGTCAGCCGACCCGCTGGCAGCGGCGGACCTACGACTTCGGCCGCCAAGCGATCCCGGTGATCCCGCTGTTCGCGCTGATCGCCGGCCTGCTGCCGAGGTCACACGCGGCGTTCTCGGCGGATCCGGCGGCGTACGCCCAATATCTCGCGTCCGGCCGGTGGGAGCCTCGCGAGGTCCTGGTGGTGTTCCTGTTGGCCGCGACCGGTGTGGTGGCCATCGTCGGTCTCGCAGCGCTGTTGTGGCGCGGCCGGGCCCGCGTGCCCGTCACGGTCGGCGCGCTCCTCGGTCTTGGCGGTACGGGCCTGATGCTCTGGAGCGTCGGATCGACGGTGATCCGCGAAGACCGGCTGCGTCACGCGCTCGCCACCGGTGCGTGGTCCGACCTCGCGTTCACCGCACACGTGACCGGTGCGGACGCGGTGATCTTCGTCCTCGGTGGCGCGACTCTGCTGACGGTGGGCTGGATCTTGCTCGGCGTCGGGGTGGTGCGTACGCCCGGCATGAACCGCGCCGACGGGCCGCTGCTGATGATCAGCGCGCCGCTGATCTTCCTCGGCGGCATGGTCGCGCACGTGGTGCCGACGATGGGCTCGTTCTTGCTGCTCGCGGCCGGGCTCGGGATCTTGTTCACCAGGGGTCGCATCGCGATCAGCGGCGATCTCCGGTATTTCAAGCGTCGTCCGGCGGTCCGTTCGGTGGCCGCCAAGGCGGCGACCGGCGAGTCCGAGTCCGAGAGCGTCGGACTCGCCTCGCTTGGCCTCGCCGCTGAGGCGGAGATCGACGAGCGTACGGCGGCCGACGCAGATCCGTCGGTGAGCGTTCCGGTGTTGGCGAGCCTCGACGGTCACACCAGCAATGGCCACCGTTCGACCGACGGCGAGGCTGCGCGTGTTGATGGCGAGGCTGCGCGTGTTGATGGCGAGGTGGAGCACGTCGAGGCCGATGCAGTCACCCCGGCCGACGTCGAGGGCGCAATCGCCGAGGTTGAGCCGGACGGGCCGGTGGATGCGGCGGGCGAGTCGGACGGGCCGGCGCCCGACGACGCGACTCCGACGAGTCCCGCCGCAAATGCCGGTCCGGCGCCCCGACCGCCGGCGAAGTCGCTCCGCGACCGGCTGCGTGATGCGCGGGGCGCGGCGATCTCGTGGCAGGTGTCGCGGTCACGGGCGAACACCGGCGGCGCGGCCGACCGTACCGTTGGTGCGAGCGGCCGGACCGGCGCCGGCAACCCGGGCCGGAACGCGGCCTCACCGGACCGCCAGTCGCCGTCGGGCCGGTCGATTGGCCGTACCGTCGGCAACGTCGGCCGGGTAGTACGCCGGCCACCGGTGGGTGTGGACTCGAGCCGCAACAGCCGCCCGAGCGTGGCCACCGCCGGTCGGGTCCGGCCGACCAGCGACGGTGCGCCACCGGATCTGCCGGTCGACGAGAACGGGGCGGTCGGCGACGGTCCGGACGCGCCGGACGGCTTGCCGCCGGATCCGGACGGCTCCGGCGACCGCTCGTGAGCGGCTCCGGCCTCCGCTCGTGAGGCTCCTGCGACGGCTCGTGACGAGGCGTCGCGCGAGAATGGCCGAGTGCGGGAGGCCATCACGATCACCGACGCGGACGACGAACGGATCGCCGACTATCGCGCGCTGACCGACGTGGAGTTGCGCACCCGCTGGGAGCCACCGCACGGCCTGTTCATCGCGGAGGGCGAACTCGTGCTGCGCCGTGCCGTACACGCTGGATATCGCCTGCGGTCCGTACTGATCGATGCGAAACGTGTCGGGCAGTTCGCCGACCTCCCGCTCGACGGTGCCCCGATGTATGCGGCCAGCCAGCCGGTCCTCGAGGCGGCCACCGGATTCCACGTACACCGCGGCGTGCTGGCCTCGTTCCACCGTCGCGAGTTGCGGGACGCCGAAACAGTGCTTGCGACCGCGCATCGCATCGCGATTCTCGAGGACGTCAACAACCACACGAACGTCGGCGCGGTCTTCCGTGGCGCGGCTGCGCTCGGCATGGATGCCGTCCTGCTGTCGCCGTCCTGCGCCGACCCGCTCTACCGGCGGAGCGTACGGGTGAGCATGGGACAGGTCTTCGCAATTCCGTACGCGACGCTCACGCCGTGGCCGAGTGCGCTCGGCGCGGTACGGGATGCCGGCTTCACCGTGTTAGCGATGACGCCGGACCCCGATGCCGTACGGCTGGACGACCTGGACGAATCGGCTCGGCGGCGGCCGGCGCTGCTGTTCGGTGCGGAGGGGTCGGGCCTGTCGCGCGGTGCGCTCGCGGCCGGCGATCTGCGCGTCGCGATCCCGATGCAACGTGGCGTCGACTCGCTGAATGTGGCGGCGGCCGCCGCCGTGGCGTTCTGGGAGCTGTGCCGCGGCGGGCAGGTGCCGGATGGCTGACGTCTTTCCGAGCGTGCGCGATGTGCTGGCACTGGACTCGGTGCGCTACGGCTCGCCGCGCGTTGTCGCCGGCGCGGCGGCGCTGGACCGGCCGGTGCGATGGGTACACGTCGCCGAGGTGCCGGACATCGCGTCGCTACTGCGCGGCGGCGAACTCGTGCTGACCACCGGCATCGGACTGCCGACCGACGACGACGGGTTGCGCGCGTTCATCGGCGAGCTCGCCGACGTCGGTGCCGCCGGACTGGTGGTGGAACTCGGCCGGCGCTACGACACCGCGGTGCCGCGCGTGATGGCCGCCGCCGCGAGCCGCCGTGGTCTGCCACTGGTCGAGCTGCGGAAGGCGACCCCGTTCGTACGCATCACCGAAGCCGTACACGCATTGATCGTCGACGCCCAGGTGGCGGAGCTGCGCGCCACCGAGGAGATCCACCAGCGTTTCACTGAGCTGTCCGTGGAAGGGGCGGACGCCGCCGAGGTGGTGGCTCAGGCCGCCGCGCTGGCCGGCGCGCCGGTCGTGCTCGAGAACCTGGCGCGGCAGGTGCTTGCGTACGACGCCGCGGGCGACCGCCCCGAGATGCTGCTGGACGGCTGGGAGGCGGACTCGCGGCGGATCCGAATCGACGGCCGGACCGGATACGACGCGGACGCCGGGTGGCTCGTCACCATGGTCGGCGCGCGCGGCCAGGACTGGGGTCGGCTCCTGATGCGATATCCGCGCGACGGTATGGGCGAGGAGCCGGTGCGCTACGCGGACGGGGACGCGGACGGGCACCCCGGCTCGGACGGCGGAGCCGAAACCGGCGGCGATACGACACCGTCGGCGGACGCCGCGGACGTCGCCGACAAGGGCACGCTCGCCGACGCCAAGGTCCAGCCACCGACCCGCCTGGCGATCCTGCTCGAACGCGCCGCCTCCACGCTGGCGCTCGGGCGGCTGATCCGGCGTGACGCGGAGGGCCTGGAGCGACAGATTCACCGCACGCTGCTGACCGCCTTGCTGGACCACACGCGACCGGTGGACGAGGTGGCGCTCCGGGCCAAGGCGCTCGGCGTACCACTGGATCGGCGACGCCTCGTTGGTGTGGTGGTGCGCCACTACCAGGACGACGCGGACACCGGAGGCGAGCTAGCGGCAGCGGCGAGCATCACGCCCGAACACGTACAGGAGCGGCTGCGCGACATGGCCGAGGCAGTGACGGACGCGATCCGCACCGCCGGTCTCGACGGACTCACGAGCCCGCTCGATGACGGCACAGTCGGCCTTCTGCTGGCGCTGCGACGCGCCGATGATGAGGACACCGCGCTCGCGACATTCGCCGCTGCGCTGCGCCGTCCGCACGGCAACGCCGACGGGCATCAACCCGGCGGCCGCGGTGGGTGGATCATCGCCGCCGGCGCGGTGGTTGAAACGCTGCGCGAGGCGCGTCGCTCGCTTGTGGAGGCGCGGCAGATCGGGTACGCCGCCCGGCACGACCGTCGCGACGTCGCGGTGTTCCGGCTGCCGCACGTCGGACTCGCCGGACTGCTGCACCTGTTGCGCGACGAGCCACGGGTGCAGACGTTCGTGGAACGGGAGCTCGGGCCACTGCTCGCGTACGACGCCAAGCACCCGCGTGAGCAGACGTTGCGTACGTTGCGGATCTACCTTGAGTCCGGCCGCAACAAGTCGGCGGCGGCCAATGCGGCGCACCTGTCCCGGCCGGCGTTCTACGAACGACTCGCCCGCATCGGCCGCATCCTCGGTGTCGACCTGGACGCCGTGGAGCCGTGCCTGTCGTTGCATGTCGCGTTGCTGGCCCTGGACGCGATCCGGGACGCCTGACGCTCCGCGGAAGGCAAGTCGCGGCGATGCGTGCGTGTGAAGATGGGGTAGTGAGCAATCTCGAGCCGCATCCCGCCGAGGAGGAGACCGGCGCCACCGTTGCGCTCGCGCTGCGTCGTGACGTGTTGCCCGGCCGGGAGGTGGCGCTCGGCAAATACACGGTGGTGCACCGTCTGCTGCCGCACACGAACCGACGCATGGTCGGCGCATGGTGCTTCGCCGACCACTTCGGGCCGGACGCGATCCTGGCCGGTCCCGGCATGCAGGTGCCGCCGCACCCGCACTCCGGTTTGCAAACCGTCACGTGGCTGGTCGACGGCGAGGTGCTGCACCGCGACTCGCTCGGCAATCTCGCGATGATCCGGCCCGGGCAACTGAATCTGATGACGGCCGGCGCGGGCATCGCACACGCCGAGGTCTCGCCGGACGGCCACGGCCCGTCACTGCACGGACTCCAGCTCTGGATCGCCCTGCCGGCCGACGTCGCGCACGGCGCGCCCGACTTCGAGCACCACCCGGACCTGCCGTCACGTGGCTACTCCGGTGCGTACGTCACGGTCGTCATCGGCGCGCTGGACGGACTCGAGTCGCCGGCACGTGCGTACTCGCCGATTGTCGGCGCGGACGTACGGCTAGAGGCGGACTCGTCGACCACGCTGCGGCTGCGCACCGACTGGGAGTACGCGATCCTCGCGCTCGCCGGCGACGCGACCGCCGACGGTGTGTCGGTCACGCCAGGCAATCTCGTCTACCTCGGTGACGGCCGGTCCGAACTGGCCATCGGTACGCAGCACGGGGCGCGGCTGTTCCTGCTCGGCGGAGAACCGTTCGCCGACGAGCTCGTGATGTGGTGGAACTTCGTCGGCCGCTCGCACGAGGAGATCGTGGCGGCGCGTGGGGCGTGGATGGCCGGAGCGTCGATCGCCGGCGGATCGGATGACTCGGATCGGTTCGGGGTGGTCGCCGGATACGACGGCCCGGCTCTGCCGGCGCCCGACATGCCGACCACCCGGCTCAAGCCGCGCGATCGGCACGGCCGGCCGATGCCGGACGCGTGAGGTGACGGAGTGTCAACCGCCGATCGTGGCGAGCGACACAGTGTTACTTGTGTGATCTTGGCGACGATGACAGCGTTGGGCCGAAGCGCGGATCGCGTCGTGGGTGTCGCGCGCTCCGCCGCCGTACCAGTGAAAGGGTGTCTGGATGACCACCGATGACCTGCTGGCCCGACACAAGGCCGTGTTGCCGAGTTGGCTGCTGCTCTATTACAACGAGCCGATCGAGATCGTCTCCGGTTCGGGTCGGCGGGTAACGGACGGTCAGGGTCGCAGCTATCTCGACTTCTTCGGCGGCGTGCTGACCAACATGATCGGCTACGACGTGCCGGAGATCCGTGGCGCGATCGAGCGGCAGCTCGCCACCGGGGTCATGCACTCCTCGACGCTCTACCTGATCCGGCAGCAGGTCGAGCTGGCGGAGAAGATCGCGCGGCTGTCCGGCATCCCCGACGCGCGCGTGTTCTTCACCAACAGCGGCACCGAGGCGAACGAGGCCGCTCTGCTGATGGCGACGAGCTTCCGCCGCAGCAACCAGGTGATCGCCGTCCGCAACAGCTACCACGGCCGGACCTACGCCACGATGGGCGTAACTGGCAACCGTTCGTGGTCGTCGTCGAGCATGAACCCGCTCCAGGTGAGCTTCCTGCACTCCGGCGACCGGATGCGCGGCCTGCTCGCCGGTCGGTCCGACGCGGAGTACATCGACGCGGTCACCGCCGACCTCCGTGAGGTGCTTGCCACTCAGACGAGCGGCGACGTGGCCGCCATGATCGCCGAGCCGGTGCAGGGCGTCGGCGGCTTCGTACAGCCGCCGGACGGCACGTTCGGCGCGTACCGGAAGGTGCTCGACGAGACCGGCATCCTCTACATCTCCGACGAGGTGCAGACCGGCTGGGGCCGTACCGGCGAGCACTTCTGGGGATATCAGGCGCACGGCGTCGTCCCCGACCTGTTGACGTTCGCCAAGGGCATCGGCAACGGTACGGCGCTGGCCGGCGTGGTCGGGCGCGCGGACATCGTCAATGCCGTGCAGGGCATCTCGTTCTCGACGTTCGGCGGCAATCCGATCAGCGCGGCGGCCGGCAACGCGGTCATCGACTATGTGCTCGCGCACGACCTGCAGGGCAATGCCGCGCGGATGGGCGCGATGCTGCTGGGCGGCCTGCGCGGCGCGGCGCCGAAGCACCCGATCGTTGGTGATGTGCGCGGTAAGGGACTGATGCTCGCCATCGAGTTCGTCGAGCCTGGCACGACGAATCCGAACGCATACGCGACGACCCGGGTGTTCGAGGAGTGCAAGGCACGCGGCCTGTTGGTCGGCAAGGGTGGGCTCTACGGCAACGCGATCCGGATGGGTCCGCCGCTGACGCTGACCGAGGACGAGGCGCGCGAAGGGCTCGCGATCCTGATGGACTCGATCGCGGCGGTGGACGGGGAGGTTTAGGCATGCGACTTGTCACCCATTTCATTGACGGCAAGCCGTGGTCCGGCGTCGCCGAGCGGCAGGGCGACATCTTCAACCCGGCCACCGGCGCGGTCGCCGGTCACGTGGACTTCGCCTCGA
>Ga0126377_10000429_pt1 | contig 25399 bp, 31 predicted proteins | sample PanSoiMetPlot_22_FD_92647 | JGI IMG/M metagenome (GOLD analysis project Ga0126377, IMG submission 92647) | Tropical forest soil microbial communities from Panama - MetaG Plot_22 | ecosystem: Environmental > Terrestrial > Soil > Tropical forest > Bulk soil | place: Panama | collected 2016-02-17 | reverse complement strand
GGCGTGCAGCACGCGCAGATCAACGCAAACCAGGCCCAGGTGGAGCAGGCGCAGGCGAACCTCGTGTTCGCACAGCAGCAGGCTGCGCGCTACGGGACGCTGGCGCAAAGGGGTGCGGGTACGGTGGAGAATGCGCAGCAATTTGACTCCCAGCTGCACCAGCAGGAGGCGGCTCTCAAGACCGCGCAAGCCACGCTTGCGGTCGCTCAGCGGCAGATTGACTCGCTCAACGCCCAGCGCAGCAGCGCGCTCGCCAGTCTCGCACAGGCTGAGGCTCAGCGCGACCAGGCGCAACTGAACCTGTCCTACACGACCGTAGCGGCAGCCCAACCCGGACGCGTCGCCAATCTCACGGCCGCGGTCGGTCAATTCGCCCAGGCCGGCACCAGCCTGACGATGTTCGTGCCGGACGAGATCTGGGTCGACGCCAACTTCAAGGAGACGCAGCTCGCCGAGATGCGGCCTGGCCAGCCCGCCACGTTCCGGATCGACGCCTATCCCGGTCGCGCCTTTCACGGCCACGTCGCCAGCGTCCAGCCGGGATCCGGGACGGCGTTCTCGCTGCTTCCGGCCGAGAACGCCACCGGCAACTTCGTCAAGATCGTCCAGCGGGTGCCGGTGAAGATCACGATCGACAACCCACCCAACGACGTCGCCGTCGGCCCTGGCATATCGGTCGTGCCGAGCGTGCGGGTTGATCCAGCTCCTTCGCTTCTAGAGCGGCTGAGGGCGCGCCTGTGAGCGCCGCTGCCGAGGGCCAGATCCCTAAGCATGTTCCCCAAAGTGCAGCGAGCGGTACGGCCAATCCATGGCTGATCGCCGTCTTGGTGGCCTTCGCGGCGTTTATGGAGGTGCTCGACACCACCATCGCCAACGTCGCCTTGCGCTATATCGCCGGCGGGCTGGGGGTCAGCCAGGACGAGGCATCATGGGTGGTGACCACCTATCTGGTCGCCAACGCCATCATCCTGACGGCCAGCAGCTTCCTGGCGAAAATGTTCGGCCGCAAGGCGTTCTTCCTCGCCTGTCTCGGATTGTTCACCGCGAGCTCGGTGCTCTGCGGAATGGCATGGAATCTTCAGTCGCTGCTGCTGTTCCGCATCCTGCAGGGTCTCGGCGGCGGCGGCATGGTGCCAGTGTCACAATCAATCCTCGCGGATGCGTTCCCGCCGGCGAAGCGTGGCCAGGCCTTCGCTCTGTTCGGCATTGCCGTGGTGGTGGCCCCTGTGGTGGGGCCGACGCTCGGCGGCTGGCTGTCGGACAACTATTCGTGGCACTGGTGCTTTCTGATCAACGGGCCGGTCGGGCTTGTCGCTATCGGCCTCATCTCCGTGCTGCTGCGCGAATCGCCCGCCGCCATTGCGGAATGCAGACAGCACAGGCGGCAGGGCACTCGCTTCGACGTGATCGGCTTTGTGCTGGTCGCCACCTTTCTCGGCGCGCTGGAAATCGTGCTCGATCGCGGCCAGGAGGATGACTGGTTCGGATCGAACTTTATCGTCACCTTCGCGGTCATTTGCGGCCTTGCCTTCGTGCTCATGATCCCGTGGGAGGTGACCCGCCGCAACCCCGTCGTCGACATCCGCATGGTGGGCACGCGCCAATTCGGGGCTTGCTTCGTGGTCATGCTGGCGACCGGCGCCATCCTGTATGCGACGACACAGTTTCTGCCCCAGCTGGTGCAGGAGGATTTCGGCTATACGGCGACCTGGGCCGGCCTCGTCCTTTCGCCGGGTGGACTCGTCACCATGGTCATGATGTTCGTGGTCGGGCGGCTTTCCGCCGTGGTCCAGCCCAAGTACCTGATCGCCACGGGCGCCGCGATCGTTGCTGCTGCGATGTACGATTTGACCAACGTGTATGGCGATCTCGGCTTCTGGTTCTTCGCGACGTCGCGCATGCTGCTCGGCGTCGGACTGCCGCTGATCTTCCTTCCCGTCATCACGGCGTCCTATGACGGCCTTCCACCCGACAAGACCGATCAGGCGTCCGCCCTGATGAACGTGGCGCGCAATACTGGCGGCTCGATCGGCGTGTCGCTGGCGTCGAATGTCTTGGCGCATCGCGAGCAGTTTCATCAAAGCCGGCTGATCGAGAACGTCATCCCGTCCAGTCCGCAGTACCAGCTCACCCTGCAAAAGGTGACGCAATACTTTGTCGAGCGGGGCAGTTCGCTGATACAGGCGCAGCAGCAGGCCTTTGCCTGGGTGGCGCAGCAGATTCAGACGCAAGCATCCTATCTGGCATATATCGATGTGTTCTGGACGTTGATGCTGCTTTCGGCGGCTTGCGTGCCGCTGGCGCTCATCCTGCGCAAAAGCAAACCTGGAAGCGCTCCTCCGGTTGCGCATTGATGCCCGGCCGCTGCGGCAGGGCACGGCTCCTGCAGGCGATGCGATGCTCAAGATTGCGTCGACCGCCGACGACCGGCTGCCATCTCATGGCATCGGTGAAGACTTGGCGCGCCTGCAGGTCATGCTGCATCTGCTTGCGGTCACCGATTTAGGAGATGGAAGCCGCATTCGCGATGAGGCGGCCGACGCGTTCCTTCGCGGCATCCTCAACGGCGGCCACGTCGGGACCCCGCAGCAATGCTCGCAGCGCCTCAGCGTCGTGTAGCGGGAGGTTCGCTTGCTCCCGTTCTGGCATGACAATTTCCATCGCGATCATGTGCACCGCCCATTGCGGCTATGTCGACTTTCCAATCAGTTCGGAATGGAAGTGTTCCGAGGAAGACGTTGCGTGCCGTCTCACGGACCGTTTGACCAAGCCTAAAAATGCTGCAACAGCGCAAGGCACCGAGGCGATCGGCTGTAAGGAGTAACCGCACGTCGCTCACGAAAAGCTCACGCAATGTTGAGTTGCTTGCCCGCATGCTCAATCCAAATGAGCGATGAGGGCGGGGCCGTCAGGAGATGCACATGAAGAATATACTGATCGCCGCCGCAGCCCTCGTCATGATGGCGAGCGCGACAGCGCCCGTGTCCGCGCAGCCGAACGGTTGCCGTTTCCTTGGTCACTCGCGCGGCTTGGCCGGCGGTGGCCCGGGCTACAATGCCTACGATGACTATTACGCGTGGAGCCCGGGGTGTTATCACGGCCGTCCGTCGCCCTACGCCCGCTACGACCAGAACGGCTACATCTACGACGAGAACCTGCCGGGTCGGGATTGATCGATGATCGCTGGCGCCGAGGCGGAGGAGACTGTCCGGCGTTGCCGTGATTGCCGCGGAATTGCGTCAAACCACGCCTTGGCACGCCGGCGAGATCGCGCACCCAAATCGCAATGTTGTGTTTCGAACGCCCATTTAGCCGCTGGCTAATGGCGTATCCGTCGTTCCGGCCTATCGTTACAGCATCAGGTATCACCACGGTGGCGACACTCCATTCTTCGCGCCAAGCATCGGAGTCGTGGCGGTCATGGAGAACAAGGAGTTGCGTCATGAAAACACTCGTCGCGGCGGCGGCACTGGCCGCCCTCATCGCCTCGCCGGCTTATGCCCGGCATTACCATCCCCACCAGCTCGATCATCCGTGGGTCGGCGCGGACGGACAGATCGAAATCAGCGCCGCCCGCGCGCAGGCGCTGCGCGAGTGCAGCGCCATCGCCGCACAATGGCCCGAGTACGAGTGGGGCAACATGGAGATCTATCAGTATCGCGCCTGCATGACCGAGCACGGTCAGGTGGAATGACGTTGCGGCCGGGACAGCCTGGCCCGCAGCCCCACGAGCATCAACATGAATATCATGTCATGACGATCACGACCGTTGACCGCTTGGCGGTGCATCGCCCAGGTGCGGAGTCGCGCGCCCGCTGCCGGGCATTGGAAACACGCGGCGACCGCGCACCTGTTCGGCCGAACGCCGACAGCAACGACTCCGATGGCTGGCAGGACTGGCCGCCGGACGAGGGCGTCGTCGGCTGAACGCTTCCGGGGAGATCTGCGTGGAGCCGGCCGGACGGATGCAGCGGCCTTGCCTGGCCGGCTCACTTCGCTGGGCGGGATTTGCGCTCTCGGTCCGCGGACTCGGCCTCGGGGTTGGTGAATTCGCCATCATGGGCCTGCTGCCGGACGTCGTCGGCGGCTTTGGAATTTCGATTCCGCAAACCGGGCACGCCATCAGCTCTCATGCGCACGGAGTCGTCGTGGGAGCTCCGGCCATTGCCGTGCTCGCCGCCAGGATGGCGCGCCGAACGCTCCTGCTCGCGCTGATGACCGCGTCCATCCTCGGCAATATTGCAACCGCGCTTGCCCCGTGCCGCGTCCGGGCGATAATGCAGTGAGGCTTCAATGCAGTTCAGCCAGCTTCATTATCTGCCGCTCAGTCCGCTGTTTTTCGCGCTCCTCGTCGGCATCTTCATCGTCGTCCTGGCGCTCATCCAAATCGGCATATTGCGTTACGCCTATATGGCTCGGCGTGAGCTCGCGGACTGCCATCCTTCTGCTCTTCGGGTCGCTGCTCGGCAGCTATTTCAATGTTCCGATCTGGCATCTGCCGGCGGAGACAGTGTTTGCCGGCGGCGAGATCGACTTCTTTGGCATGCGCTACATGGCCCCGGTCGTCGTGCAATGGCCCGGTACCATTGTCGCCGTAAATATCGGCGGCGCCATCATCCCCGGCGTGATGTCGCTCTTCCTGCTCGCCACGCACCGGCTATGGCTCAACGGGGCTGCGGCGATTACGGCGGTTGCAGCCATATGCCATTGGCTCGCAGATCCGGTTCCAGGGCTTGGAATCGCCCTGCCGATCTTCGTTCCCGTCGCCATCACCACGGTCGTCGCGCTGCTGCTCTCACGTGCGGAAGCCGCGCCGCTCGCGTATATTGGCGGCAGCCTCGGCACGCTGATCGGCGCCGATCTGCTCAACCTGGACAAGGTCAACGGGCTCGGCGCTCCGGTGGCATCGATCGGCGGCGCCGGGACCTTCGACGGCGTTTTTCTCATCGGGATCTTGGCGGTGTTGCTGGCCAGCTTGCCCGGCCTGCGGCCGCGCGCCGTTTCGAACGGCCACGTGCCGTAGGGAGAAAGATGGGAGCGTCGCCTGGCCTACCCCTGCCGCAACGGCAATGCGACGAACTTCGTCGCGTCACCTGACTTGACCCGCATCAGCACAGCACGTTTGCCTTGGTGCTGGAGCTCGGCAAGTTCCTTGCGAACGTCGCCGGGGTTCGAAACGGTCTTTCCGCCGAGATCGAGAATGATATCGCCGACCTGAAGACCGCTCTCGGCGGCGGGACCGCCCGGATCAACGGCGACGACGGCGACGCCTTGCTTGCCTGCTCCGGCCACCTGGCTCGCCGGCGCGAGCGAAAGCCCCAAATGCGGCGACTGTGTCGGCGATTGGCGCGGCGCCGCTTCGGAATGCGCCTGGCCGTCGCTTGGCATGGTGCCGAGCTCCACGGCCAGGGTTTTGCTTTCGCCGTTGCGCCGCACGTCGAGGGTGACGGTGGTCCCGGGTGCTTTTGCGCCGACCCTCCGGGCCAGCTCGCGGCCATTCTTGATCGCCTCGCCATCCACCGCCGTGATGACGTCGCCGGCCGTGAGCCCCGCCTTTGCGGCGGGGCCGTCGGATCGCCCGTCGTCGACCAGCGCGCCCGCGGGTTCCGTCATGCCGAGCGCATCGGCAATGTTCTCGGTCACTTGCTGCACCTGCACGCCGATCCAGCCGCGCGTCACGTGGCCCTTGTCCTTGAGCCGGGCGATGACATCCTTGGCGATCGCGGCCGGGATATCGAAGCCGACGCCCACGGAGCCTTCGGACGGCGAAAAGATGGCCGTGTTGACGCCGATCACGTTGCCGTCGAGATCGAAGGTCGGGCCGCCCGAGTTGCCCTTGTTGATCGGAGCGTCGATCTGGATGAAGTCGTCATAAGGCCCGGAGCCGATGTCACGCCCGTGCGCGGAAACGATGCCGGCCGTCACCGTGCCGCCCAGGCCGAACGGGTTGCCGATCGCGACAACCCAGTCGCCGTCGCGCGGCTCGCGATCGGCGAACGTGACGAATGGAAAGCTTTGGCTCCCGACTTTGATGAGGGCAAGGTCGGTGAGCTGATCCGTCCCGATGACCGTGGCGGCATGGGTTTCACCGTCGTCGGTCGTCACCTGTACGGAGGTCGCGTGGTCGACGACATGATAGTTGGTCACGGCGTAGCCGTCTGCCGAGATGAAAAAGCCCGAGCCCAAGCCCGTGACTATTTGCCCGGCGCTTGGCTTTTCCGGCGCCTCGAAGCGACGGAAGAACTGCTGGAGCGAAGACGTTTCCTCGGCGGACGCCGGCTCTTCCATCCTGACGCGTACCGAGATGACGGCCGGTTTGACCTTGGCGACCAGGTCAGCAAACCCGCGGGTTGGCGCCGCTGGTTCGACGGCGTGAACCCGCCGCGTCCCGGCCGGCAGGCGCACGTGCTCGTAGGCAACTGCGCCCCCGATCACCGCAACAGTGAGGATCGCTGCCGAGGTGAGAAACCTCAAGCGACTGGCGGCGAAAAGCCGGCGTCGTACCTTGGCGTTGGCGCTGCTCTCAAACATGGTGCTCTCCGTCTTGTCGGGCGTGCATGCTGCGACGTCTGATGCGGACATCGGGCATACGCGTTATGGTCTCAGCTCGTTCCCCTAATCTTTGTTAACGAATCGCGACTTGCCGACGATTTCCTCGGAGCGCCCGAATCCATAGGCGGGTGCCGTATCGATAACATTGATGCCGTGCTCGACCGCAGCGCGGATCGCGTCAACCGATTCCGCTCCGTCCGTTCCACTCCACATCCAGCCGCCGATCGCCGATGTGCCAAGTCCTACGCGCGACACTTCGAGCGTCGTGCCCGGAATCCCGGCCTGGTCTCCGACGTGCTGGCGATCAGCAGCAGGCGAGGGCAGCAGCACGTCGGTCGCCATAATGGTTTCTCCTGTGGCTCCAATCGGCGGTGCCCCCGAGCACGCCTGCCGCGCAAGCTCCTTCTCGTCAATCCAGCCGTTCACAGCGTGCGTGCGCGTCAGCGCGCGCGGCATCGTTTGCGTGCGGCGCGCTCAGCGAGAGAACCACAGGATGGCGCGGGAGATAATGCGATGAAATCGCAATGATCTATGAATTGCGATTTAATGGCGCCGCCGTTCCTCCGTGCTTATCTCCCGCTCAACATTTTCGCCGCTGATCAGGTGATCCGTTCTGATCGCTCGCTTCGAGGCTAACCGCAGGAAAGAGCAAAATGCGCGAGCCGTTTTTGTCCACATTTGCCGTGCTAGTGTTCGTCGCGCCGGTCATGGCGCAAAGCGCGATCCCGTCCGTGTCCCCTGTGCCACCCGATTTGGCGACGCCGCCAAGTGCGGAGTGCCACCAGCAAGACATGCCTACCCTGGAGTCGATCGAGAACGAACTGCGGGCGCGGCTCGCCCGCGCGGGATTTACCGACATTGAAATGATCCCGACGTCGTTCCTGGTTCGCGCCAAGGATGCTGCCGGCAATTCAGTGATGCTGGTGCTCTCGCCCGATTCCGCCGCAGAGCTGAAGCAGGACGGCAGCCCGAACAGTGCCGCGCCACCCGATCTGCAAAAATTCTGAAGGCTTGTTGCCTTGACGCGATTGCGCCGGTTAGCCGCATCGCGACGGGATCGCATATCGCGACGACCATCGACACCGGCCGGCCTTCTGGCAGGAATGCAGGTACGGTGCATCGGAAGCGGGGGCGCGGATGGCCGATTCACCTTTCCGTAAGGCGCTGCCTGGACTGCTTGCAATTATTACCGGCAGCACCGACGCGATTGGCTTCCTTGGTCTCGGCGGCCTGTTTATCACCGGCAATCTCGTCGCTGTCTCGGCCTACGCGTTCGAGCGCGAGCACGCGCCGCTCGCTGTCATTTTGTCCGTCCCGGTGTTTATGCTCGTGCTTGTTGTGGCCAGAGCGCTGACGGTGGCTCTGGAGTCTTTCCAGATGCCTTCGTTGCAGCCTCTTCTCCTGTTGCAAGCGCTGCTCCTCGCCGGGTTCCTCGCGGTCCGTGTCGCGATCGGGACTCACGCGGAACTGGACGGCGCTGCCGCCGTTCTCGCCGGCATGTTCGGCGTGGCCGCCATGGCGGTCCAGAATGCCCTTGTGCAGATTTCGCTGAAGGGTGTGGCGGCAACTGCCGTGATGACGACGAATGTGACACGCTTCACGCTGGATCTGGCCGAGGCGTTGGTCGGCCGCCATGCCGGCCGCCGGGACACAGCGCGCAGTTCCGTGCAGCACCTCTGGCCGTAAATCGTGGGCTTCGTGCTCGGCTGCGGCGTAGGTGCCATATCCGAGGCGGTATTCGGCGCCTGGTCCGCCGCCGTGCCGCTTACGCTTGCGGTTCTCGCCACTGTGCTGAGTTTCAATTCAATGCGTGGCTCAGTCCGGAGAAGCGGTCGCCGGCGAGGCCTGTTGCGGGCAACTGGCTTGACGTCCGGTTGCGCCCGAGGCCGCCCGGCAGATCGTCAAGGCCCAACCGCGGTTGCCAATTGCCACCATGTGGCGGCATCAGGCTGCGTCGAACACAACCACCGCAGCCCCTAGGCCCTCGGACGCACGCATATCGTAGCCTGGCGCGCGGGCATCTAGGGCAAAGATTTCGGCGAGCCGTGCACGCGCGCGATGCACCCGGCTTCTCACGGTGCCGGGCGGACAGTTGCAAACCCGCGCAGCCTCGTCATAGGAAAGACCCTCCACGGCGACCAGGACAAGGGCGCGCCGCATGCCGTCCGGAAGTTCGGCGACGGCGGCACGCATGTCCGACCATTCGAGCTGAATGATCTGGTCCGGCTCGATTGCCAGCGTCTGCGCGTATGTGCCATCGACGTCCTCGACTTCGCGGTGGTGCTTGCGATAGGCGGCGTAGTATTGATTGCGCAGGATGGCGAACAGCCAACCCACCATGTTCGAGCCGGGCTTGAATGTCCTGATATTGGCATAGGCCCGCAGCAGGGTTTCCTGCGCGAGATCATTCGCGCGATCGGGGTCGCGGCAGAGCGACACGGCATAGGACCGAAGCTGCGGCATTGCTGCAAGCATCGCGGTGCGGGTGTGATCGAAATCCATGTCGGTGGTTCCTAAATTCATGTCCCAGCATGGCCGCAGTCGATGCGCGAATGAATTTCGCGAAATAGCAATGGCTTGTTCGTTCACGGCGAAGAATGCGGTGGCGCTGACGTGCCGACGCCGATGCACGGATTGAATACTCGATGCGACGTCGCAAAAAGGCTGCGGCCGGCCCGAGGGGAGGGGACCGGCCGCTCTTGCAAACCCGGCTGAGGGGCGGGAGGGGGAAGCCGGGGAGGCAAGCCGAAGCAGCGGTACTGCACGCACAACCTTCAAACATCAACCGCTGCGATTTTGATGGTGCCATATTTCTGGCGAAGCGATAACGCAGTGAAATCGCAACAGTTCATTTCGTGCCGCCGAACGGCGGCGGTGCCGAGAAAGCGACTTGCCGGACGACCGAGGTCCGTCGCCAGCCCTGCTCGCCGGAGCCGCACACGAAAACGGAATTCACGTCTATCGGTGAAATGCATTGCGGCCGGCCCGGGAGGGAGGCCGGCCGCTTTTCTGCGAACCACGGCTCAGGGAGGGGACAAGCCGGGACGCAAATCGTGCAGCAGTGCGAGACGTGCCCAAGGCTCGGGTGTCATCCGTTGCAGGATGGATACTGAAAGCGCCGCAACCACCGTTCAGGCCGCCACTGACTGCAAGCTTGTTTCATGGCGGCGATCAGTCATGCGCACGAGTGGTGGCATGGCCTGCGCGATGACGCCGTCACCCTTGCCTTCCGGCCGCGCCGAACGCTTCGATTCCTTGCGGAGGAAATCGACCAGTGCCCGGAGCTTGAGAGGCACGTGCCGCCGGCTCGAATAGAACAGGACGAAGTCGGTCCATTGCGGGCACCAGTCCACCAGGACGGGGACCAGCCTGCCGTCGGCGATGAAGGGGGCGACCAGGACCTCGGGCAATTGCACGACGCCGACACCATCGAGGCCCGCGCGCAAAGCTAGGTCGAGATCGTTGACGTTCAGCGGGCCTTCGACGCCGATCTCGACCTGCTGGTCGGCTTTTCGGAACGTCCACGGATGCCCCGCTTCGTTGCCGGCCCAGCAGTACTTGATGCAATTGTGCTGTTTCAGATCTTCCGGCGATGACAGCTTGGCGCTGCGGGCGAGGTAGTCGGGCGCCGCAACGGTACTCAAGCGAAACTTGCCGCCGATCGGCACGGCGATCATGTCCTGAGCAATGCCGTCTCCCACATGAATGCCGGCATCGAAGCGCTCACCGACGATGTCCTTGCGCTCGGCATCGACCGTGATGTCCAGGCGGATCTCGGGATATTCGGCAGAGAAGCGCGCGACCAAGGGCGCAATCACGGTCAGGGCGGCAACAGGGTGCACCGTGAGGCGCAGCCTTCCTGCCGGCTTGTTGCGGAACGCGTTCACGGCGTCGATGGCCCTGTCCACGCCTTCCAGCACCGGGCTCAAGTGGCTCAGCAGTTCTGCACCGGCTTCGGTCAACGCGACACTGCGGGTCGTGCGATTGAGCAGACGAACGCCAAACTGCTCTTCGAGCGAGCGGATCGTCTGGCTCAGTGACGGGGTGGAGATGCCAAGGTAAGCCGCCGCTTTAGTGAAGCTGCTATGCTCAGCGACGGCAACAAAGGCGGTCAGTTGAGCGAATTGAGTTCCTCGCATCTCTCTCTCCGTAGCAATAGCACTTGTGAAATTGGCAAACACCCGACTTCACCTGCCGTTACGTAACCTAGTGCGACACGGCTAGCGACCTCCATCCTACGTAAGTTGACGCCTGTATCGCATTCGTTTGCAACCGTTATACCAAGGTATGCTGCACCGCGGCACACGCGTAAAGGTGCCGACAAAGTACGCCGATGGAGATCGAGGTGACGGGGCGGGCGTCGTGCCGCGTGCCAGCTAGTCCTGCGCCCGGTTCTTGTTGAGGGCCATATCCAGGCATTGGAGCAGGGTCTGGCCGTCACAGGGCTTGGTGAGAAAGCACACAGCCCCTGACTGCAGAGCACGCGTCCGGATTCGTTCGTCTGGAAAAGCCGTGATCAAGATCACCGGCGTGCGGTGACCTCGGGCGACCAGCAGTTCCTGCAGCTCCAGGCCGCTCATCCCCGGCATCTGGACGTCGGCGATCACGCATGAGGTTTCGCCCAAGCGGCGCGACTGCAGGAACTCATCCGCGGACGCAAAATCATGTCCGACGAAGCCGACCGAGCGTACGAGACGCTTCGTTGCAACGCGAACTGATTCGTCGTCGTCGATGATTGATATGACCGGAACCTCGGCCAAATGGGATATCCTTCGTGGTGGTTCCGGGCGACGCAAACATCAACGATGCGCAGCCCGACAAATATCGCCCACCGAATAGTGGGGTCCCGGCGAGGGCCGGGAAAGACATACATAAGTTTACTAGGCGGACTACGTACTATGGGCTGCCCGGTCGGCTTCCCAGCATTTCCGCCATCCGCACCAGCTCGGCGAATGAGCGGGCCGACATCTTCTTCATGATGTGGGCTCGATGGATCTTGACCGTGATTTCGGCGAGGCCGGTTTCGGCCGCGACCTGCTTGTTCATGAGCCCCGCCGTAACGAGGCTCATCACCTCGCGCTCGCGCGGACTCAGCGAATCGTAGCGCGCCCGCAGGGCCGAAATGGCATTCTCCTCCTCGCGCCGCTTGCCATCGCGCTCGAGCGCGATGCGCACCGCATCGAGCAGGTCCTGCTCGCGGAACGGCTTGGTTAGAAACTCGATCGCCCCGGCTTTCATGGCTTTGACCGTCATCGGAATATCGCCGTGGCCCGTGATGAATATGATCGGAATCGCGATGTTTTGCTTCGCCAGCTCAGCCTGAAAATCGAGGCCGCTCAGGCCTGGCAGCCGAACATCCAAGACCAGGCAACTGGCAACATGCGGAAGGTTGCTGCGCAGCAATTCCGACGCCGAGGCGAACACTTCGGCGCGCAACCCGACCGACCGAAACAGTCGGCCAAGGGCCTCGCGGAACGACTCATCATCGTCGACCACGAAGACGATTGGCTCGCCAAGCCCGGCGGCGTTCTGCGGGGATGGCTTGCGCGCGGTCACGACGTCCTCCGCCGCCGCAGCACGGCGCGCGCGCCCGGTAGTTGATGAGGCTTGGCTGGCACTGGATCAAGCGACTCCCGCCATGCAACCCCTGCATTACATACGTATCCGCATGACACCCCACATATGTATCCGCATGACACCGCGTTCTCAAGGTACTCCGGTGCGGCGCGCGGGCGCTGCGTCAAAGGTTTGTCAATGCTGGCGATCTTCAGGTGCCGCGTGGGCCGGCTGCACACCTGTCGTGTCGCCGGCCGGCAGGGCGACGTGAAAGGTCATGCCGGGGCCGGTGTTGCGCGTGGCCCAGATCTTTCCCTCATGCGCGTCGATGATCGACCGGCCGATGGACAGACCCATCCCCATACCGTTCGGCTTGGTGCTGAAGAACGCATTGAACAGTCGATCCATGTGGTCCGCAGCGATTCCGGGCCCGGAATCCTCGATCGTGACGTGCACGCGACCGTCATTATTCTGATGTGATCGGATCACGAGATCACGATGCCGGTCCTTGACGGACGCCATGGCCTCCATGGCATTCATCACGAGATTGATAATCACCTGCTGGAGCTGGACACGATCGCCGTTGACGGGCGGCAGGCCGGGCGCGAGCGCCAGCCGCGGCGCGATGCGATGGCTCTGCAGCTCGCGTTGCACCAGCAGGAGGGCATCCTTGATCAGACTGTTGACGTCCAGCCTTGCCCGCTGCAGGTCGGTCTTCCTGGACAGCGCGCGAATGCGGTGGATGACTTCGCTTGCGCGAACCGCATCCTTGATCATCCATTCGATGGCGCCACGCGCCTCTTCCAGCTGCGGCCGATCCGCCCGCAGGAGCCGCCGGCATGCCTCGCCATTGGTCGCGATGGCGGCCAAGGGCTGGTTGATCTCATGCGCGATCGACGCGCTCAGCTCGCCCAGCGTGATCAGACGCGACGCATGCGCAAGTTCGGCCTGAGCCTGGCGCAATGCTTCCTCGGAGCGCTTGCGCTCGGTGATGTCCATGATGGTGACGAGCACGCGTTCCAAGCCGGCCGGCGGCGGCGGTAATGTCATCGAGACGAGCACTGTCAGCCGTTCGCCCTTCAGCGTCTGCAGAACAGTCTCGCCCGCGAACGACGTGCGTCCTTCCGCGATGGCGAGCAGCTCTCCCAGAAAGACCTCTTCGGTTTCGGGAAGGAATATCTTGTGCAGCGAAACCAGAAGCTCATCCTTGCTCTCGGCCGTGAACAACCTTGCCGTCGTATCATTGACGTCGACGATCTTCACCATCGACACGGCTTCCCTGATGAATTCCGGGTGCGCGGCGAAATATTGGCGGAAATCGCGAACGCCCTGGGATTTCAGATCATCGATCGCGGCTTTCACCCGCGAGAAGTCCTCCTCCCAGATCGACACCCCGGTCGCATCGAAGATGTAGCGATACCTCTGCTCGCTCTCACGCAGCGCAATCTCCGCCTGCCGGCGCTGCGTGATATCGACCATGACCCCGCGCAGGCAGGTGGGCCGGCCTCCTTCCATCACCACGGTCACCATGTCTCGCAGCCATACGACGCGGCCGTCGGCGGCGATCATGCGATACTCGAAATCGTGAAGGCGCTTGTCATCGACCGCGCGGGCGGCAAGCGGCGAAATCCACTCCGCATCATCCGGGTGGATGTGTTCGGTCCAGAAGGTCGGATCGGACAGCCAACGTTCCACTGGATAGCCGAGCACACGCTCTGCCTGCTCGCTGACAAACGTGAAGCGCAGCGGTGAGATTTCGGCTTCCCACACGATCCCCTCTACCGAATTGACCAGGTCGTGAAAGCGCCGCTGTGCCGCTATAGCCTCGGCCAGTGCGATCCGTTCCTTGGCCAGCAGCCGCTCGCGTTCTTGCTCGACGCGCTTGCGTTCGGTCATGTCGTTATTCGTCTCCAGGATAGCAACTGGTTTACCCGACGGGTCGCGTTGCAATGCCCATCGGCTCGCCACGACGACTTGCGTTCCGTCGCGCTTGGCGTGGATGACTTCGCCTTCCCAGCGACCCATGCCGAGCAGTTCCGCGTTGATTTCTTCCAGTGGAGCGGGGAACACGGTCTTCAGCAGTTGGTGGGTTACTTGGCCTGCTGCCTCCTCTGCCGACCAGCCGTACAGCTCTGCTGCGCCGCGATTCCAGTAGGTGATCACGTCACCCATGTCGCGCACAAAGACCGTGTCATGGGTCAGATCGAGCAGGTTGACGAGCTCGCGCTGTACCGTTTGCTCCTGGAGAGCCATTTTCGCGAGGCTGCGTGCTCTGGTTATGAGCCCGGTGACAAGGAGAGAACTCGTCAGGAAGGCGGCGATCGCCGCAACATCCAGCGGATATTCGACGCGGATCGAGAACAGCGGTGAGGCAAAGAAGTAATTCAGGCATGCCACCGCCACAACGGAGAGAACGGCGGAGGCCATGAAGCTGCCGAGAAGTGACAGCAGCACGATGAGCATGAGGTAGGCATAGGCCGTGGTCGCAAGATCGAGACCAAGGTGAAAACACGCAAAGGTTAAAGCGGCCAAGCCGAGGCCACCGACCAGGAGCTGAGCCGCTGGACGCCAAAATCGATACGCCGGATGATCCGTCATTTACGCCACTGCGTGCTGCGAACCTGCCGGTCTCTGCCGCCGGATGCCAGAATTCGGCCACCCTCGCGATCAGGACTGCATCCGGCCACGTCGCCTGTGCCATCGATGTTCCCGCGCGAGCGGACTGCTGTCAAACCTCGTTCCGCGAGCGCGCGGGCTGTCGCGTCGGCGGCATACGCGCAACAAGTCTGTTTGTTAGGGGCCGGCAAACAGCCTATTGCCAGTCTTCCCCATTTATTTCCTATCGCCTCCGGCCACATATCCCTGTGAGTCACCGCGCCGCGGAGCTTGGCCATGAACGTCGCAAGGCTGCTTGTTTTTGCCACGCTGCTGTCTGTGCCGCTGCCGCTCGCTGCCCAACAGGGTGATCACGGCCACGGGCATGATGCCTGGCACGCCGAGTTCTATTCCAAGCTCATGCGGCCGGACACCAAAACATCGTGCTGCAACCTTGCCGACTGCCGTCCGACGGAGATCCGTTCAATCGGCGATCACTACGAGGTGAAGAAGGACGGCAGATGGATTCGTGTGCCGCCGGAAAAGGTCGTCAAGGTGAACCCGCCCGATGGTGGAGCGCACATCTGCGCCCCGCCGTCCACCAGCACGACGTGGGGTCCGGACGAAGTGTTCTGCATCATCATGCCGTTCGAGACCTGAGCAAACGCGTAGCAACTGGTGCCGTTGCTCAAATGGAAGGGAAACCTCGCTATGAATAAGGGCTTGTGCATCGTTGCGGCGGTGCTGTTCCTTATTGCTGGGGCGACTCTCGCGACCGCAGAGAGCGCTCCGGGCGTCGGGGTCGTCACCGGTAGTGCCGCCAGCGACCAAGCTCTGTTCCACGACGGCGAATGCGCCGGCGACCGCAGCTATGGCGGCGGACTGCCACTCTACCGGTCGGAGAGCGACCCGTACAGGGCATTGAATCGCTATCCCGTGGAGCGACGATAGGACCAAATGAACGCCCCGCGCGACCTTTTCATCACCGGCGTCGTCGTGATGCTTTGCCTGGTCGGGGGCGAGGCCGCCATCAGCGCGCCGCGGACCAACTCGTCGCGGCAGCAGGTCGGCCCGGGCGCAATGCCCAAATTCGACGTCGACGTCACCTGTCGCGCGGCCGTCGATGTGCCAACAGCCACGCCGGCCACATGTCTGGCGGATGAACGCAGCGCGCGTGATGAGCTCGCCAAAGGGTGGGCGCAATATCCGTCACCGGAGCGGGCACGATGCACGGCACTGTCCGGCATCGGCTATCAGAGCTACGTTGAATTGCTGACCTGCCTGGAAATGGCAGCGCAAGCAAAGAAAGCCCCGAGCAGCGAGTCCGACGGCAGCAATGCAAGGTGACGCGATGGACGACGTCGACAGGCGAAAACCCGGACCATCCGATGTTGCGCGACAGAGCCGGCGCACCATTCCGACGGAACCGTCCGAGCCGTTCTATGGCATCATTTCGATCGCTACATCGATCAGTTGCTCGACGACGCACTGGACAAGACCTTTCCCGCCAGTGACGCATTTTCCCTGCCGGCCCAACACGATCTCGATACGGAGTGATCACGTCCTCGGCCGGTGCGTTGCCCGTCGTGGACGATGGCGAGCGCCCGCATGGCGGCTAGCCCTTCACGCCGGGCGAACAGGTCATTCGAACTTCCGCGGCTTATCCAAATCGCGACGCATCGCCATGATGGCTCCAGGTTTGGAATGGAGCTGACGATGTCGAACTACCAGACAATCAACTTTCTCGAGGCCACCGTGGTGTTCCTGCTGCTGACGAACGCCGCCAGCGTGATCGTTGCGGCCTGGGCCGTGCGGCTCGTCATGGCCTGGAGGCCGATGCCGGCACAGGCGACGAGCGCGATGGCGCGCAGGATCGAATCCGTGCTCGGCCGGCCGACCTGATTCCGCCGCGCTACGTTGTCGCCCCATCCAGGTTGAACGGAGCGGGGGCTCCGCATGCAACACGTCCAGGCGTTGTCAGGAATTCGAATGGCGCAATTGGCTCGCGCCGCAATCGGCGAGAGCCTTCAGGCCGCATTGATGGAGCTTTGTCGGACCCTGCGTCGCGGCTTCATCGACGGCTACCGGCCGGAGCGCCATTACATGCGCGGGCCCGGCCCGAAGTGCCGGGAAAAGGCGCGCCTGAAGGCGCGGCGCGATAACGCAATTGTTTGCTGCAGCCAAACAATCTCTTCACGACGCCAACATTGCCGGTCGCTTTGCCGCGGTCCATGTCGAGCACGATGATCATCGGAGGAGAAGAACATGAGCAAACGGTCTGGCGTGTCGATCTTCGCCGCTCTCGGGGGCGAACGTGAAAACAGGATCAGGGGCCTGCTGGCGATCAATGCCGGCAAAACAGTGAAAATGGTCGTGCTCGGAGTAACGCTCTCGCTCGCCGCGGCGACCGTGAGCTTCGCGCAATCTTACGATCCCGATATTGGCTCCGGCAATGTCCGAGGCGGCCGCTATGGTCGTTCGTATTTTGGCGGCATTCACCCGACATGGCGCGCCATGGTCTTTCCCCATCGGCGGACGCATATCCGGCGGCACCGGCACCGGTGATACGCGCGGCGCGGGATTGCTCGTGGCCGTCACTCGTCTCCACTGCTGCCAACGCCGTGCTGTCCATTGTTCGGGCGTTGCTTACGGTCTGTTTGGGCATCGGACGATGACCGAACCGGGGGAGCAGGCCGATATACGTGACGCGAGGGGCCGCCGGTCATCAGTACCCGCTGCGTCCTCGTGTTTAATGTCGATGGAGATTCATCATGAAGGCCTTCCTCGTCGGCGCGACACTTGCCGCGCTCAGTGCAATCCCCGCGTCTGCGCAATTCTTTGGTCCCCCGCCCAGCTACAGCTATGGCGCGGTCACGCCATTCGTTCCCGGCGCCGGGACGAGAGGGGGACGCGCAGCCGCCATCCACGCGTGCAGCGCCAGGGCGTCACGATATACGGAGCACACCTGGGGGGATATGGAGTTCGATCAATACCGCGCCTGCATGGCCCACCATGGCCAGGTGGAATGAGGGCAGAACTGTTCTGCAGGGCAGAGTTCACCGACATTACGAGCGAGGGGACAGCCAATGGCCGCAGCAGGATTGACGACGATCGCAAGCAGCCACGGCCCCAAGGAGACAATGAACAGGCTCGAAGCCGCCGCGAAGCAGCGTGCCAACCGTGTCGGCATTGGCTTTCATCCGGCGATGAAGATCTACTGCCGTTCGGCTCAAAGAGCTTGGTGAGTCCCGCATCTGAAGAGGTCCGCTAGGTCCGGCGCGCGTGCGCAAGCGCCCTCCGCAAGGCCTCCGCGCTCTTTTCGAGGCCGTGTCGCTCCTCTTCGGACATTTCCGGCTCCAGCACCTCGACAACCCCGCTGCGCCCCACCACGCTCGGCAGCGACAGCGTGACGCCGTACTGCTTGTGAAAGCTGCCGAGCGGAATCGCCGCACGCTCGTCATTGAGGACGATCTCGGCAATGCGTGCCGATACGATCCCGATGCCGTATTGGCTGGCGTCGTGGCCCTCGATGATCGTGATATTCGCGTAGCGCACGTCATTCTCCACGCTTTCGCGAATGGCGGCGAGCGTTTCGCCGCGTTTGGTCGCCAACTCGGCAACCGGAACCCCGGCGATGCGGGCGGAGGACCACAGGAACACCTGCGACGTGCCATGGTCGCCGATCACCTGCGCCTCCACGTGCGCCGGATCCAGCTTGAAGTGCTTTCCGAGATGGACGCGGAAACGCAGGCTGTCGAGATATGTCCCCGTACTCAACACGGTCGCGCTGCCGCAGGCTTCTCGCGCGATGTCGGCGAGCGGGTCGGGCGGATCGGTCACCGCGACCAGCACGGCGTTGGGCGCCGCGCGCGCAATCCTGGGGACGATCTCCCGATAGATCTCCGCGTTCCGGTCGAGCAACTTGAGCCGGCCGCGCGGATCGCTGCGATCCGTAGCGCCGCCGGCCTTTTCGTTCACACCGGCCGTGATCAGGACCACGCCAGCGGCTTCGAGTGCATCGTAGTCGCCGTCGACGATATCGACCTTGGCGCCGAGCGGGACGCCATACCGGATGTCGGTGGCGACCGCCTCGGCGCGCTTGCGCGTCCGGTTGACCAAGACGACTTCGCGTGCACTGCCGCGGATCACGGCTGCCATTGCACAGGCGCAGCCCACATTGCCTGCTCCAATGATACCGATCTTCATGGAACGATCCGTACGTGATCTCAGGGCTCGATCGCCGCGTGTCGCGTCGGCTGAAAAAACGGGCAGGGTGGTCTGAGCATCAGGATATCATCGCGAGTTGGCTGCTGTCTGTGTTTGGCGAGCTTTGGCGTCAGTGACTGCCCCGCGGCGACACGCGAATCACTGCCCCGCACGGCTCATTCCGCCGGAGAGACTGAAGCAACCTGTTGCGGCACGCTACCCTTGGCGATCTCTTCCTCTAGCCACTTGCCGTGATGGCCATTGGCCCAGTTGAGATCGACGCTCCCGGTGCCCATGGCCTCGAAGGCACCCTCGGTGCCGAGGTGCCGATATAGATGTGGCCGATGATGACGGCGATGAACGCTACGGCGATGAGCGCGTGCGATGCCGTGTTGTTCGTGTCCAATGCCGGGACGAAGGACCTGCCGAAAAGAATGCGGCGTCTCTTTCGAGGCCATTTCTAAGCCCGCGGCAGGACCTTCCAGGCAACATTCTAAGCGTATGATCGGACGCGATAGCGTAGATTTGTGTGGTGTGGGGAAAGGCGGTAGCGCTCCTGGCGTACCGTGCTGGCGAACGCCCTGATCGGGCCGGAAATCGCCGGCGAAGTGGGCGCGAGCGAACGCCAGCGCGCGCTCGATCTGCTCAAGCTCGTCGGCCTCGATGGCTTCGAGAACTACTATCCACGCCAGCTCTCCGGCGGCATGCGCCAGCGCGTCAACCTCGCGCGGGCGCTGGCGATCAACCCGGAGGTGCTGCTGATGGATGAGCCGTTCTCCGCCCTCGACGCGCAGACTCGCGAGATCATGCAGACCGAGCTCCTCCGCATCTGGAACCAGGGCCGCAAGACCGTGCTGTTCGTCACCCACCAGATCGACGAAGCGGCGTTCCTCGCCGACCGCGTGCTCGTGTTCGGACGGCGTCCCGGGCGAATTGTCGAGACTATCGAGGTCCGACTGCCGCGTCCGCGCGCTCTGTCGCTCAAGCGGACGCCGGATTTCGTCGGCTATGTCGACCGCATCTGGCGCTTGATCGAAGACGACGTCCGCACCAGCGTGATCGACGAACGGGTGTGAAGTCGCCGCGCTGTCTCACTGTCCCCAGGTGTGTCCGATGACATGTGACATGGGATGTGGGACAGGAGCGGTACGCGACCAGCACGTGTTTGGACCTGTAATCTCGCGAATTACTGCAATCTAATTTTCGGTACACGCAGGCACACCTGCGACGTGTCCTTATCAAGTTGGCCGCCTATTATTATGAACGCGAATTCATCACTCGTTGAGCAAAGACGCTCCATTCCGTCGAGCGATCGAGCACGTTGGTGCCATCACATCACGACCGGTTTCTCGGCGGCCTTCACCACCAATGTTGCAGAATCTAGGTTTTCGGCACACACACGCCCAGTATAAACTGACGATCCGTTCGGCCCCGCTTAGCAGCTACGATCCGCAGCGTGGTCGCGATGCCGGCCAGCATATCCCAACCGGAGCTGTGGCCGATGTTACGCACCGTCGCGATGGCCGCGTCGCGGTTTCCCGACATGATCCATGCAACGGCGCCATGGAGATGCTCGCCGATATGACCGGCGGTTGCGGCACTTAGGAAGCAATGGCTCAATGGAGACGTCGAGGTTGGCGAAATATCGGCGAACGCCCGTGCCAGGGCTGCATGAATTTTCCGTTCGGCAAGCGCATCGAGGACTGCGAGGGCGCCCATCAGGAAGTCGTCGCCTGAGGGCGTCAGTCCGGGACCGAGCCCGATCAAGCCCTGAATCGGCGCCGCTGCAATTGCCGGAGCGCGATCGGTTATGAGCGCGTCGGACAGCCAGGATTCGAAGCGCGCAATAGGCCCGTGTGCCAGGGATGTGAGTGCAGTCCAATGCGTTGTCCGTGCGGGCAAGCGAAAGATCTCGCCAAATCCGGTGCCGGGCGCCTCGACCGCAGCGGCGCTCACAAGCGCGGCACAGATATCGGTCAACCGGGCGGGCGACGGAGGGGCGGGCCAAGGGGGCGGGCGCCACGGTTCACAACGGTCGAGGGTGAACGCGATCGAGTCGCCGATGGCGATGCATTGGTCCGAGATGAAAGCCGACCGGCCGGGATACAGTCCGAGATTTGTGAGGCGGCAGGAGGAGTCGGCAATCAGGGTCAAGGGACCATTGCCGATTACCGGCGCGCCGACACAGATGAACCTGTCGCCGGCGCGAAGACAGAAACTGCGGTCGAAGACGGCGGCGACTTCCGCGCGCGCATCGCGCTGGCAAAATTCGCGGGCCAGAATGCCGGATCGCAGGATCGGGATGATGCCATCCGGGTCGGGCGTTTTCCGCTGTGAAGCAGAGGGTGCCGCTCGCTCCAACCTCTCCCCGCGTGCGGGGAGAGCTTGAGCAAGCCTCACCGCCTCGTGTGTCCCGATGTCGAGGCTCATCATGCCGTTTCTCCGATCGCCCCAATGGCGATCGCCGCGGCATCGGCGTTGGACTCCGCGACGATCGCGCCGGCCTCGACGAGCGTTCGCACCTGGGCGGTGCGCCGTTGCGGGTCGCTGTCGGTGCCGGTCACGGTGGCGACGACCAGCGGGCCGCCGCGCCCGGCAAGGACGCCCGCCACATGGCGCGCCGGATCGGGATGCGCGCCGTAGCCGAGGACGACGTCGAGCAGGATGACGCCGACCGCGGGGTCCGCAAAGGCCGCTTTGAGCGGACCATCGCGCACCGTGGGCTCGATCATCGGGTGAGGGCGGCCGCGGGTGAATTCGTCGGCGCCGAGATCGATCATGACATGGGCGCCCTTCGCGTCGGCGAGAGGGGATGCGCCCGGCACCGCCGCGTTGGATGCCACCGCTAACCGCGCCCGCTGGAACACGATCTGCGCCTCGGCGCAAAACGTCCCGCCCGCGAACAGGCCGCGCACCAGCTTGCCGCGATCCGGGCGCAGCGGTTGCGGCTTAGCTTGCCCTGTGGTCACCGATTGCCCGAGGCACGTTTCGGCTGCCGCCTTGAGGGTCGAGGCGGCGCGCGCGTTCGCCGGCAGCGGCAAATCCTCCGCGCCCAAAAAACAGATGGTGAAAGGTTTTGGGCTGCGCGCGACGCGGTCGAGCACGAGTTTGGCCACCGAGGTCGCCGGCGGCTTGGAGATCAGCACGACGTGCCGCGTCACTGTGTTGGCATCAAGCGCGTCGATCGCCATCAGTGTGGTGATCGCGCCCACGTCGGCATTGAGGTCGCGCGCGCCGGTGCCGATCGCATGACTGATGCCGCGGCCGGCGCGGGCGATCAGGCACGACACCTCCTGGATGCCGGTGCCCGAGGCGCCGATGATGCCGATGTCGCCGCGCGGGACCACGTTGGCGAAAGCAAGCGGCGCGCCACCGACGATCGCGGTCCCGCAGTCGGGTCCCATCACCAACAGGCCGCGATCGCGCGCCTCACGCTTGAGCGCGACCTCTTCCTCGATCGGCACATTGTCGGAAAAGATCATGACGTGGAGTCCGAGCCCCAAGGCCTTGCGGGCCTCCGCGACCGCAAAGTGCCCGGGAACCGAGATCAGCGCGAGATTGGCGGCGGGCATCGCCTTGACCGCGGCGCGAATGGTGCGCGGCGAACCGATCGACGCGGGTGCGCCGGATGCGCCGGGGTGATCGAGCAGGCGTTTGGCCTCGGCGACCGCAGCTTCGCCGGTGGCCTCGTCCCTGGCCCGCAACGCCAGGATCAAATCGCCGGCCTCCGCCGCATCGCCGCCCGGGCCGAGAATGCCGGCCTCGCGCAGGAGATCCTTGTTCGCCGGGGTGCCGAGGATCAGCCCTGCCTCCTCCACCCCTGGCAGGCTTGCTATCTGCCGGGAAATGCGCATGAGCACGATGGAGTCGAGATAGGTGGCGCGGCGAATCTCGTTGAGGATCACGCTCATTTAATGTCCATGGTCGCAGCGAAGGCGACGAGGGCCTGCTCGAAGCAGTTGAGGGGCGCCTTCACGACGCCGGCGCCGACTTGGCCCACGCCCGGCTCGCGGTGCGCGATCCCGGTATTGATGGTCGGCGCGAGGCCGGTCTCGACAACAAGGCGGATGTCGATGCCGGTCGGCACGCCGGCGAAATCCATGGCGGGGATCGTCCATGCGGGATTGGGGCCGACGACGATCTCCGCCATCGACCGCGTGAAGGCGGCTGCCTCGGAAGCGCGTCCCGCGCCCACGTAGCCAACCACTGCCGGTGCCGCCGCCATGGCGAAGGCGCCGAGGCCGATGGTTTCCACGATGGCGGAATCGCCGATGTCGGGGTTTGCGTCGCGCTCGCTGAAGCCGGGAAAATAGAGGCCGACCGGCATCTCGACGGGTGCGGTGAACCAGCGGTCGCCGGTGCCCGAGACGCGGATGCCGAACTCCGTCCCGTTGCGACTCATGGCGGTGACCACGGACGATCCGTCGATGCTGCGCGCCGGGTCGGTCAATGCCTTTCCCATCGCCATGGCGACGTTGAGGAAGAATTGATCGTTGCGGCCGATGAAGCCGAGGCACGCGGCGAGCTCTTCCGTGCTCTTCGCCGTTCGCGCCAGCTCGGGGGCCAGCTGACGCAGAAGCAGGGTCGAGCAGGCGACGTTGCGCTGATGCATTTCGTCGCCCATGGTCAGCCCGCGCGCGATCAGCGGCTTCAAGGGAATTCCGTCGGCTTCGCGCACCGCGCGTCCGAGCGCGGGCCCGAGAACCTCCTTGATCCAACGCAACCGGTCGAGCACCTCGGCGTCGTTGCCGCCGAACCGCATCACCTTGCCGAGGCCCTCGTTGATCGCGCAATAGGCGCGGTTCCCGAATGCCTTGTTCTCGACCACCAGGAGCGGCTGGCTTTTCGTCGTCAGGCCGGTCATCGGGCCGACCGCGCCGAAATGGTGGTTGGGATGAAACATGAATGAACCGGCAGCCGCCTTTTCGCCCGCCTCGTCGAGGTCCTCGGCCCAGCCTTCGAACACTGCGACGCCCATGATGGCCCCGCGGAGGGGGCCGCACATCCGGTCCCAGCCGATCGGCGGCCCGGCATGAAGGATCACGTGATCCGCCAGATCGGGAATCGCCTGAACTCCCGGCACCACGTCGACCAGGGTCGGCTCGCCAGCGAGCATGCGCCGCAGCACTTCCTGATTGGCCTCTTCGATTTCCTTCACGGCTTTTCCTGATCAACCACGAAGTTTGTCGAGGAGGCTGATGAGGTGAGCATTGCCGCGTGCGGGAGGACTCCACTGGACGTGAACGACTTCGGTGCCGTTGTCGACGAGGTTCACTGCGAACAGCTCGAGCCCGATGTTGACGACGCGGGGCGCCGCTGCGAGCAAACTGCTCGGGTTCGAGTCTTTCTTTTCCATGGCTTGTGCTGGTGACGGCAACGCGCCACCCCCCCAATATCGAATGCAAGTGTACCGTCGTCCCTTCGGGGCGCGCAAGATTTGGTCTCATACGGCCTTTGCACGAGGGATGAAGCCGAATGGCCGAGACGCACAGCGGCGCCGCTGACGAGAGCCCGGTCGTGGCCGTGGGAACCATCAGCACCCACGCATCAGCCATATAGACTCGAGGATCGAAGCGCGCGCAAAAACGAACCCCTCCGTTGCGAGTCTGCTACGTAATGGTGAAACGGTCAGGCCTCCGCATGGCCGCACCGACGGTGCACGGGATAGGGCTGGTGCGCGAGCCCGACGCAATAGTCGAGCACGACCGGCTCGAGCGCCTGAACGAGGTCGCGCGCGCCGGCATTGACCTTGGCGAGGTGCGCCGCCGCGTCAGCGGCTTGGCGGGCGGGTTTCGGCATGTCGATACCGAAGACCGCGCCGCGCTCGACCACCATAGTGCCGCCGATCATGACTTCGGTCGATGCCGGTGCCGTCTTCGCATGGGCGGCACTGCCAAGATTCGACGGGGGACGGTTTGCAGCGGGCCATTTCCAACAGGTTCAATGAAATCAAATGCTTGACGCGGACTGGATCAGCCGTTCCATCACCAAAGCGAGCCTGGCGACCGCAATTCCTTCCATCCCGTTGGAAACGACGTTGGAAAACAACGACCGCCGGGCTGCCCAATGTGCGCCAGGCTAAGCGCACGATCGCAGGCAATAGCGTAGGCTCGTGTGGTGTGGGGAAAGGCGGTAGCGCTCCTCCGCTACCAACAAATCAAAGACTTGCGTGGATCGGGCTGGCCTATTTGGCACCGAATAGGCACTGGCTTACTTCCCAATGGGGGAACGAGCTGAGGGAGCAATGGTCACGCGTAAGATGGCGGCGCTCGTCTTCGGCAATTCCGCCTACCCGGATGGCGACGAGCTCAAGAATCCTGTCAACGATGCCACGGACCTGGGCTCGAAGCTCAAGGCCTACGGGTTCGAAAGAGGTGGACGATCTCATTGCTCTTCGCAACGGCTCTGCTTACGAGAAGGTGACGGTGCTGCTCGGTGATCTCCGCGCCCTCGCGCTCGAGCAGGATACGGACGATCAGTTCCACCAGCG
>Ga0126377_10000428_pt1 | contig 25405 bp, 17 predicted proteins | sample PanSoiMetPlot_22_FD_92647 | JGI IMG/M metagenome (GOLD analysis project Ga0126377, IMG submission 92647) | Tropical forest soil microbial communities from Panama - MetaG Plot_22 | ecosystem: Environmental > Terrestrial > Soil > Tropical forest > Bulk soil | place: Panama | collected 2016-02-17 | reverse complement strand
GCACGGCGGTGGTCGGCGGGGTCGAGCTGGAGGTGGCGGCCGCGACCTCCGCGCTGGCCGGCGCCACGGTGGTGGTCGGCGCCACGGTGGTCGACGGCGGCGGCGCGGTGGTGGTGGTCGGCGACACCACGGTGCAGGGGCGGCGGCCGGTGTTGCGGCCGCTGTCGTCGTAGTCGTCGCCGTCGACGTCGACGTGGTCGGCGTGGCCGTCCGGGTATTGCTTCAGGCGGTCGTCGACGTCGTAGAGGCCGTCGCCGGGGAGGTTGTCTCCCTGGTAGATGACGCGACCGAGTCCGCTACCACGGGGGCCGGGGATGACGAAGCTGTAGTTGGTCCCGGGGGTGTAGACCGGCGGGTCGCCGTTGGCGTCGGTCCACGTCCCGCCGGGCAGGCCGCATTCGGGGTTGCTGGCGATGGCCTCGGCAGTGGCCGGCGGTCCCATGGTGTCCGGCGGCGTCAGAGTGCTGCTCGACGGGGACGCGCCCGGGCACCCGGCGGGGGGCGCCACCGTCAGGTAGCGGGTCTCGCCGTCGTCCTTGCTGGTCCACTTCTCGTCGTCGTCGTCCTCTTGTCTCGGGCCCCAGCGCACCTCGGCCCGCGCCCGCAGCAGCAGCGTGTGCGGCTCGTCGACGTCGAGCTCATGCCTGCCCTTGAACCGGTAGTGGTTCTGTGGGTAGAAGTACCCCACGCCCCAGTCCATCAGGATCTCGTCGTCGGGGTCGGCCTGGTCGGTGACCCTGAGCGAGATCTGCATGTTGACGCGGTGGTCCGGGGGGAGGCCCTCGTGGTTCCAGGCTCTCATCGCGTAGTAGAGGTAGTAGACCCGCTCGCCGTCCTCGTTCAGCTCGCAGTGCTGCTGGGCCTCGACCTCCGGCCAGAACCCGGGGGTCTTGACCTCCGGCGGGTCCGCGAGCGCCGCGCTGGGGACCAGCGTGAGCACGGCCGCCAGGCTCATCGCCATGACCAGTCGCTTCCGCATGCGTCGCTCCTCCGACACACCGGCCGCGTCCGGTCGCCCATTGGGCGAGCGTCAGCGTCGGACAGGGTCCAGTCCGGGCGGGGGCCGTGGGACTCCGGTGCGTGCACCCTTGGGGGAATGATCAGCACTCTATCGGACCAGCAGCGGACTTCCTCGCCCTGAACATAAAGACTGGGCCATAGCCCCATATCGATGCGATAAAGGACAGGGCGGACGCCGACCACGGTCGACCGCGGCGGGAGTCAGGGGAGGGAATGGTGGCAACGCCCGGGGACGCTGCGGGCGGCGCGGTGACGCGCCGCCCGCAGCGCCTACCTACTCGCCGTGGTGCAGGTGGGCGCCCGCACGCCGGCGCGTGATGCGCAGCGCCAGGTAGCCCACCAGCAGCAGCGCGAGGCCGGCGATCAGCGTCGCCGCGCTGCCGGAGCCGGTGAAGGGCAGCTCGTTGCCGCCCGAGGGGGTGGGGCTGGGGCTCGGGGTGACGGTCTGGATCTCGACCTTGGTGGAGGGAGGCGTCGTGGTCGACGGCACCGGCTGCGGGCAGTCGCCCGCGGGCTCCACCGTCGTCTCCCGGTGCTGGCCCTCGTCGGCGAGCGGGTGCTCGGGGTCGGGACCCCAGGGCACCATCGCCTTGGCCAGGACCTTCACCGTGCGGGGCTGGCTGCCGAGGTCGACCGCGCCGCCGAACTGGTAGCCGTTGTCGGCCTTGAACTCCCCGGCGTCGTCGTCCTGCCAGATGAGCTGGCCGCTCGCGGCGTCGGTGACGGTGATGGCGATCTGCCGGTTCACCCGGCGGTCGGGGTCGATGCCCTCCTCGTTCCAGGCGGTGGCGACGAAGTGGAGAGAGTAGAGGACGCCGTCACCCTGGCCGTTCAGCTCACAGCGCTGCTCGCCCTTGATCTCGGGCCAGTGCGCCAGCGCCGCGCTCGGGATCAGGGCGAGCAGGGCCGCAAGGCCCGCCGCCACGACCAACCGCTTCCGCATGAGCCGCTCCTCCCACCCGACCCGCGGCGAAGCACGCCGCGTGCGACGCGGCGGTGGCCTCGGATCTCGAACCAGACTGGACGTGCATCGCGCGGGCTGCTGTCCCGTGCGCAAAGGCCTGCTCTCGATGGTCCCCTTCCGTGCGGTGACCTTCCCTGGGTCCGCTCGGTGTCCCGTGACCGGCGAGGGCGGCGGCACGCTCCGTCGACACGTCCGGCCGACGCTGCGGGGAAGTGGCTGAATCGCCAGCGGTCAGCGTCGGGAGGTCCGGACCGGTGGGGGGGCCTCCAGACGGCCTCTGGTGCGTGCGATCACCCTGTCGGGATGGACGGGGACTCTATCGAACGATCCAGCCCGTTTCGGGAGGAAAGGTAAAAGCAACGACACAACTCGGTATCAATGCGGTAAAGACGACGGATGTCGGCACCCGGGGCCTCGCGCACGCGCCGGGGAGGGACAGACCGAGCGGCGGCCGCCCGTCGGGCGGCCGCCGCTCCTGGCGACTCTGGGGGTCGTCAGGACTCGTCGGCCTGCCGGGCCGCACGCCGGCGGGCGCTGCGCAGCGCCACGAAGCCGCCGGCCAGCAGGCCCAGGCCGGCGAGCAGCACCGGGAGGGTGGTCGCGCCGGTGAAGGGCAGCTGGTTGCCGCTGCCGCCGGTCTGCTGGCCGGTCGCGGTCGCGGTCCCGCTCCCGGTGCCGCTCCCGTTGCCGTTGCCGCTGCCGTGGTTCGCGGTGGTGGTGGGGTCGAGCTCGGTCGTGGTGGTCCCGCTCTGCTGGTGGGTGGTCGTGGTCGCCGCGGTCGTCGTGGTGGGCGCGACCGTGGTGGTCGTGGGCGCCGCGGTGGTCGACGTGGCCGGGCAGTTGTTCGCGGGCGGGACCGTGACCGAGACGGCGTCACCCGGGTCGTCCTCTTCGGGGTCCTGGGGGTTCGGTCCCCAGGGCACCTCGGCCTTGGCGCTCAGGATCACCGTGCGGGCCTGGGGACCGAGGGCGACGACGCCGCTGAACTGGAAGTTGTTCGTCGGGAGGAACGCCCCCGCGTTGTGCTTGTCGTAGATGATGTCCTGCGTGGCCGCGTCGGTGATGCGGATCGAGACCATGCGGTTGACGCGCTCGTCGAGGTCGTCGGAGTTCCACGAGGTCGCGGTGTAGTACAGGACGTACTCCACGTGGGTGCCGGTGGCGTCGAGCACGCACGCCTGCACGCCCTGGATCTGAGGCTCGAAGTCGTCGGCCCAGGCGACGCCGGGGACCAGCGTCAGGAGCGCCGCCAGTCCGAGCGCGACGATCAGTGTCTTCCTCCGCATAACGGCTCCTCGAGCTTCCTTACCGCCGCGCCGTGACCGTGAGGGGGTCTGGGGAATTCACCACGCGGCCGGGTCGCTGACTGGACGAGTCGGGAAATGGGCACGCACCACCGGCGCACTGGCCGGCAGGCGCGAACGGTGGCTCGGCACCTGCAGCACCGGACGTGTTCGGCTCGGACCGGGGGCCTCCGACACCGGCTGGTGCTGTCGCCCTGTCATGACGGCCTGCACTCTACCGGACAAATGGGGGCGTTCCAGGCCAATGTGGTAAAGGCATCGACACGCGTTCCTATCGATGCGATAAACGACCTCGGCGACTGCCGTCCGTTCCCGGCGGCTGCTGAGCGTGGCCGGCCCCTGGTTGTGCAGGTCAGAGGGGCTGACCGGTCAGGCGAGCCGGTCGAGCAGCTTCCAGAGCCGCTCGAGGTCCTCCGCGCCGGTGGCCGCGTTGCCGATCGCGACACGCACGACGAACCGGTCACGTAGGCGCGTGTGGGTGAGCAGGAACCGCCCGCCCGCGTTGACCCGCTCCAGCAGCCGCCGGGTCGCGTCCTCGCCGTCGCGGTGCCGGAAGCAGACCAGGCTCAGCCGCGCCGGCGCGGCCAGCTCGAAGCGCGGGTCCGAGCGCAGCCGCGCCGCCAGCTCGGCGGCGAGCCGCACGCTCGCGCGGACGTGCCGGCGCAGGCCCTCGGCGCCGTAGTGGCGCAGGGTGGCCCAGAGCTTGAGCGCGCGGAAGCGGCGCCCGAGCGGCACCTGCCAGTCCCGGTAGTCGACGACCTCGCCGGACTCGCTGGCCCGGTTGCGCAGGAACTCCGGCAGCACGCTGAGCGCGCGCAGCAGGCTCGACCGGTCGGCGACCCAGAACGCGCTGCAGTCGAAGTTCACCAGCATCCACTTGTGCGGGTTGAAGCAGTAGCTGTCGGCCAGCTCCAGGCCGTCGTGGATCCAGCGGTGCTCGGGGCAGAGCGCGGCGGTCCCGGCCATGGCCGCGTCCACGTGCAGCCACGCGCCGTGCTCCCGGCACAGCTCCCCGACCGGCCGCAGCGGGTCCATCGCCAGCGACGACGTCGTCCCGGTCGTCGCCACGACCATGCAGGGGACGCGCCCGGCCGCACGGTCGGCGGCGAGCAGCTCGGCCAGGTGGCCCGGGCGCATCGCGAAGGCGTCGTCCACGCCCACCGTACGCAGCCGGTCGGTGCCGAGGCCGGCGATCCGTGCCGCCTTCTCGGCCGCCGAGTGCGCCTGGTCGGACGCGTACACGACCAGGCGGGGATCGGCGCCCTCCGCCGCCGCGCGGAACCCGCTCGCGCGCTCGCGCGCCGCCAGCAGCGCCACCAGGGTCGAGCTGGAGGCCGAGTCCTGGATCACCCCGCCGCCGGCGCCGCCGGAGCGGAACCGGTCGGGCAGCGCGAGCAGCTCCACCAGCCAGTCCAGCACGTGCGTCTCCAGCTCGGTGCAGGCCGGGCTGGTCGACCACAGCATCCCCTGCTCCCCGAGGCCCGCGCTGACCAGCTCGGCCAGGATCGAGGGACCGGACACGCTCGCGGGGAAGTAGGCCAGGAACCCGGGGTGCTGCCAGTTGGTCAGCCCGGGGACGACGAGCGCGTCCGGGTCGGCGAGCACCGCCTCGAACGGCTCACCGTACTCGGGCGGGTGGGCCGGCAGCCGGGCCCGCACCTCGCCCGGCGCCACCTGCGGGCCGACCGGCAGCGCACGGACGCGCTCCATGTAGCCGGCGACCCAGTCGACCACCGCGTGGCCGTGCCGCCGGAACTCCTCCGGGGACATGTGCCCGACCTGCTCCGACACCACCCTCCGATCCCCGGCCTCCGATCCCCGGCCCGGTCGCGGGCCGCACCGGCTCCCGGCGGCGCGCCGGCCCGCGCCGCCGTCCCCTGCCCGCTCCCTAGCGGACGCCGCTTCCTCCGCAGGCGCTGCAGGTCATCGCGCCCCAGCCCTGGCAGTAGCGGCAGTCCCGGTCGACCTCGTTGTCGCGGTCGTAGTCCCCGGTCTCGCGGCACCAGGTGCACGCGACGCTACCGTAGCCGTAGCACCAGGGGCACTCCTCGAGCGACGGCTCGGGGACGCGGGCGGTCCGGTGGCCCGGTGCCGGGCGTGGTCGGCGCGAGCGGCGACGGAACATCGCACGGCCTTTCTGCGTGGTCCCCTGCCGCACACTGTACCCGCCCGCAGCACGGGCACGACCGCTGGAACCGGCCCTGCCGGCGTCGGTCGACGCGACCGGCGGGCAGCTCGGCCCGTCCCCGGGCGGGTCCAACCTGGCCGGCCGCCGGACGGCGCCCGCCCGGGCGGTCAGCCGCGGCCGGAGACGGGCGCGGCCGTGCCCGGGTGGTCGTGCGGCTCGGTCACGCGGACGCCTGCGGTCACCCGCACGGCGGCGGCGACGCGGCTGCCGTTCCCGTCGCCGTTGGCGTGCCCGTTGGCGTGCCGGTCGGCGCTGCGGCCGCCGTGGACGACCTCGCCGAGCGCCGCGTGGTGGCCCTGCAGGCTCGCCGCCGCCAGCGCCCGTTCGCCCCTGGCCGCCTGCATCAGCCAGTGGAACGCCCCCAGGTGCGCCGGGTCGCCGTCGGCGGCCTCGGGCGGGCAGGCGAGCCGCTCGGGATGCCACTGGACGCCGAGCAGGGCGTGGCCGTCGGCGCTCTCCGCCGCCTCGATCACCCCGTCGTCGGACCAGGCGGTGGGGATCAGGTGGGGGCCGGTGTCCGCGACGGCCTGGTGGTGGATGGAGTTGACCGTCCGCCGGTCCCCGAGCGCCCGCTCGGCCAGCGAGCCGGGCAGGACGCGGACCCCGTGGACCGGCGAGTAGGCGCGGTCCTCGTGCCAGTGGCTGGCGTAGCCGGCGGTCGGGACGTCCTGGTGGAGCCGGCCGCCCAGGGCCACGGCGAGCACCTGCAGGCCGCGGCAGATCCCGAGGAGCGGCCGGTCCGACGCGATCGAGCGGTCGACCGCCGCCAGCTCGAAGGTGTCGCGGCCTTCGTCCACGTTCATGAGCGTGGCGCGCTCCGCCTCGCCGTACCGCTCGGGCTCCACGTCGCCGCCGCCGGTGATGAGCACCGCGTCGCAGCGCTCGAGGACGTCCAGCGCGCTGTCGAGCGCGCCGGGGGGAGGCGGGGAGAGCACCACGGGCTGCCCACCGGCCAGCCAGACGGCGTCGAGGTAGGTGCGATGGACGGACGCACGGTCAGCGGGGTGGTGCCCGGTGAGCACCGCGATCAGCGGGGTCATCTGCGCGTCACCGCCGAGGGTGCCGGCGGGGCCGCGTGGGTCGCGAGGTCCGGACCGGGGTCGGGTGCGAGTGGTGGGATCACGGGAATCCGGTGGGTCGGCTCGGGCAGGGTATCGGGTGGTTTCCGTCGACAGACCGGCGGTCGGCCACTCTGGTTACAGGTCGTCCCGGAAAATTTCGCGCTCAGGTTACGCGGCCGACATTTGCAGACGCAATTCGGCCACGGCCGTGGCCAGGCTCTTTACGCAGCCTGTACTGATTTGATGCGGGAAGCGTCCCATAAATACTACGTGATGTTACGCAGGCTACGCGGTCTTCCGAAGCAGAACGATCGATCGCGGCGCCATCGGCAGCTCCTCTCCTCCCGAGATGGTCGGGGCGTCCACCTCCGGCAGGCGCACGAACCCCAGCTCGGTGTCGACCTCCAGCTCGTACTCCTTGCCCCACGGCAGCCCGGGGAGCGTGAAGGTCGCCGCCTCCGGGTTGCCGTTGAGCAGCAGCAGGAAGCTGTCGTCGATGATTCGCTCGCCGCGGGGTCCCCGGCTTGGGATCATCTCGCCGTTCAGGAAGACCGCGAGGGTCTGCTCGGCCGAGCGCCACTGCTCCCAGGTCATCGCCGTCCCGTCGGCGGTGAACCACTCGATGTCCTTGACGTCCGAGCCGTGCAGCGCCTGGCCCTTGTAGAAGTCGCGGCGGCGGAACACCGGGTGCGCGGCGCGCAGGCCGAGGATCGCGCGGGTGAACTCCAGCAGCGACCCGGCGCGCTCGTCCAGGCCCCAGTGGACCCAGGAGAACTCGTTGTCCTGGCAGTAGGCGTTGTTGTTGCCCTGCTGGCTGCGTCCCATCTCGTCGCCGGCGAGCAGCATCGGCACCCCCGCCGACAGCACCAGCGCGGTGAGCAGGTTGCGCTTCTGCCGCTCCCGCAGGGCGAGCACCTCGGGGTCGTCGGTCGGCCCCTCGACCCCGCAGTTCCAGCTGCGGTTGTGGCTCTCGCCGTCGTGGTTGCCCTCGCCGTTGGCCTCGTTGTGCTTGCCGTCGTAGCTCACCAGGTCGTGCAGGGTGAAGCCGTCGTGGCAGGTGACGAAGTTGATGCTGGCGTACGGGTGGCGGCCGTCGTCCTGGTACAGGTCCGAGGAGCCGGTGAGCCGGTAGGCCAGGTCCGCCACGCCGATCCGCTCGCCGCGCCAGAAGTCGCGCAGCGTGTCGCGGTAGCGCCCGTTCCACTCGGTCCACAGCACCGGGAAGTTGCCGACCTGGTAGCCGCCCTCGCCGACGTCCCAGGGCTCGGCGATGAGCTTGACCCCGCTGATCACCGGGTCCTGGTGGATCAGGTCGAAGAAGGCCGACAGGCGGTCGACCTCGTGGAACGAGCGCGCCAGGGCACTGGCGAGGTCGAACCGGAACCCGTCGACGTGCATGTCCTGCACCCAGTAGCGCAGCGAGTCCATGATCAGCCGCAGCACCTCCGGGTTGCGCACGTTGAGGGTGTTGCCGCAGCCGGTGTAGTCCAGGTACCAGCGGGGGTGGCGGTCGTCGAGCCGGTAGTAGGCGCGGTTGTCGATGCCCCGCATGGACAGCGACGGCCCCAGGTGGTTGCCCTCGGCGGTGTGGTTGTAGACGACGTCCAGGATCACCTCGATCCCGGCCGCGTGCAGGTTGCGCACCATCGCCTTGAACTCGCGGACCTGCTCGCCGCGCGACCCCGTGGCCGAGTAGCGTGCCTCCGGCGCCAGGTACGCGACCGAGTTGTAGCCCCAGAAGTTGGTCAGCCCGCGGGCGGTGACGTGATGCTCGGAGATGAAGTGGTGCACCGGCAGCAGCTCGACCGTGGTCACCCCGAGCGAGCGCAGGTGCTGGATCACCGGCGGGGAGCCCATCGCCCGGTAGGTGCCGCGCTGGTGCGGGGGGATCTCGGGGTGCAGCTTGGTGAACCCGCGCACGTGCGCCTCGTAGATCACCGTGTCGGCCCAGGGGACCGTCGGCCGGGTGTCGTCGCCCCAGGGGAAGGCGTCGTGCACCACCACCGACTTGGGCACGTACGGGGCGCTGTCGCGCAGGTCCGGGACGAGGTCGTCGGCACCGGTCCGGTAGCCCCAGACCGCCTCGTTCCACTCGACCGTGCCCTCGACCGCCTTGGCGTACGGGTCCAGCAGCAGCTTGGCCGGGTTGAAGCGCAGCCCGCGCCCGGGCTCGTAGGGGCCGTACACGCGGAACCCGTAGCGCTCCCCGGGACCCACGTCGGGGACGTACCCGTGCCAGGTGTGCGCGGTAATCTCCGGGAGTCGGATGCGACGCTCGCGACCCTGCTCGTCGAACAGGCAGAGGTCCACCGCCTCCGCGTCCTGCGAGAAGAGCGCGAAGTTGGTGCCCTCGCCGTCCCACGTCGCGCCGAGCGGCACGGGGGCTCCGGGCCAGATGCGGTCTGGTAGCGCCATGTCGGGGGCGAGTGTGCCATGCGGGGAGAGCCGAACGTGAAGAGCGCGAACATCGAGGACCTGCGCCGCGCCGCCGAGGCCAACGGCGTCACCACCTCCTACTGGGACGCGCTCGGGACCCACCACGAGGTCCCGCCCTCGACGCTGGAGGCGGTGCTGGCCGGCATGGGCGTCGACCCGCGCGACCCCGCCGGGCCCGCGGACACGGCCTGGCCGCCCGTGGTCGTGGTGCGTGCCGGGCGACCACCACCGCCCTTGCCCGACAGCAGGTTCCGGCTGCTGCTGGAGTCGGGGGAGGAGCGGGCGCTCGACGGCGGCCTGCCCGAGGGGCTCCCGCTCGGCTACCACAGTCTCGTCGGCGAGACCGGGCGCACCCGGCTGGTGGTGGCGCCCGACCGCTGCTGGCTGCCGCCGGTGGCGGACGGGGGCGGCCACGCCTGGGGCTGGAGCGTGCAGCTGTACGCGCTGCGCTCGCGGGCGAGCTGGGGCATCGGCGACCTGCGCGACCTGCGGGAGCTGCTCGGCGGCACGCGGGACGCGGGCCCGGCGGCGCGCCCAGGCCGGCCCCGGGACGCCGCGGCGGCCGGCGACCGCGTGCCGTCGCCGCACCGGTCCGGGCCGGCGTTCGCGCTGCTCAACCCGCTGCACGATGCCAGCGCCGCCGACGCGAGCCCCTACTTCCCCTCCACCCGGCTGTTCCGCAACCCGCTGTACCTGCACGTCGAGGCGGTGCCGGAGGTGGGCCGGCTGGAGCTGCTCGAGCGCACCCGCCTGGAGCAGCTGGTCACCGCCGGCCGGCGGCTCAACCAGGCCGCCCTGATCGACCGGCAGGCGGTGCACGGCCGCAAGGACGAGGCCCTGCGCCTGTGCCACGCGGCGCTCGCCCGCGATCCGGAGCGGCAGGCGGCGTTCGCGGCCTGGCGTGCCTCGACCCCACAGGTCGACCGCTACGCGACCTTCTGCGCGCTGCAGCGGGTGCACGGCGCCGACTGGCGCGCGTGGCCGGCTGCCCTGCGGGACCCCTCCGGCCCCGAGGTCGCCCGCTTCGCCGCCGACCACGACGCCGAGATCGGCTATCACGCCTACCTGCAGTGGCTGCTGGACGAGCAGCTCGGCGCCGCGGCGGCGCAGGCCGGCGAGGGCCGGATCGGGATCGTCAACGACCTGGCGGTCGGGTTCGCGCCGCACGGGTTCGACGCCTGGACCTTCGCCGGCGACCTGGCCCCCGGGATCACGGTCGGGGCGCCGCCCGACGAGCTCGGCCCGCAGGGCCAGGACTGGGGGGTGGCGGCGCTCGCCCCGACCCGGCTGGCGGCGAGCGCCTACGAGCCCTTCACGCAGACGATCCGCGCGGGCATGGCCCACGCCGGCGGGTTGCGGATCGACCACGTCATGGGCATGTTCCGGCTGTTCTGGATCCCGGAGGGCGCGCCGCCGGCCGCCGGCACCTACGTCGGCTACCCCGCCGAGGACCTGCTCGGGGTGCTCGCGCTGGAGAGTTGGCGCGCTCGCGCGCTGGTGGTCGGCGAGGACCTCGGCACCGTCGAGCCGGGGGTGCGTGAGCGGCTCGCCGCCGAGCGCGTGCTCTCCTCCCGGGTGGCCTGGTTCGAGCGCGACGGGCGCGGGCCGCGGCCGGCCGCCGAGTACCCGCGGCTGGCGCTGGCGACCGTGACCACCCACGACCTGCCGACCACCCACGGGTTCCTGTCCGACGCCGACCTGTACGAGCAGCGCCGGCTCGGCCTGGTCCCGCCGGGGCGCTGGGACGGCGCGCTGGCCGCGCACCAGGCGGCCCGTGCCGGGCTGCACGCGCTGCTCGAGCGCGAAGGGCTGCTCAAGTGGTGGGAGCACGACCTGGACACGGTGACCGGGGCGCTGTACGCGTTCCTGGCGCGGACGCCCGCTCTGCTGGTCGGCGTCAGCCTCGACGACGTGCTCGGGACGACGGGGCGGCCCAACGTCCCGGGGACCCTCCACCAGCGGCCCAACTGGTCGGTCCCGCTGCCGCTGGAGCTGGAGGAGCTGCTCGTGGACCCGCGGGTCAAGCGGGTGGTGGAGCTGCTGCACCCCGGCGGCGCGAGCGGCGGGGAGAGCTGACCGGCGCGGCCCGGCCGGTCTCCCGGAGCGTCAGCGCTGCAGGCGGGAGGCGGTGAGGCCGGGCACGGGCGGCGGGGTCTCGAGCATGTCGGGCGAGCCGAAGGTGGCTCGGACGCTCACGCCGCCGCCCGGGCGGGAGGCGACGTCGAAGCGGCCGCCGGCCATCTGCACCCGCTGGCGCATGCCGACCAGCCCGAAGTGGCCGTCCCGGGTGAGGGTGGAGCTGTCGGCGGTGGCGAACCCGATCCCGTTGTCGCGGACCTCCAGCTCGATCGCGCCGTTCTCCGAGTGCAGGGTGACCCACAGGTGCGTGGCGTGCGCGTGCTTGGCGACGTTGGTGAGCGCCTCCTGCGTCACGCGGTACAGCACCGTCTCGATCTCGGGGTCCAGGCGGCGCGCGACCGAGGCCTCCAGCGAGCAGGCGATCCCCGAGCGGTTGGAGAAGGTCTTGACGTGCTCGCGCAGCGCCGCCTCCAGTCCCACCTCGTCCAGCACCGGCGGGCGCAGCGAGGCCATCAGCTCGCGCAGCCCGTTGATCTCGCCCGAGAGCTGGGACTGGGCGGTCTCCAGGATCGCCAGCCCGCGTTCCAGCTCGTGCTTCTCCAGCCAGCGGTGGGCGCGGGCGAGGTCGTAGCCCATGGTGGTGAGCCGCTGGATCGGCCCGTCGTGCAGCTCCGCCGCGAGCCGGGTGCGCTCCTCCTCGGCGGCCTGGACGGTCTTGTCCAGCAGCTGGGCGCGCTCGCGCTCCAGGGCCTTGCGCTCGCTCACATCGCGGGTGTTCAGCACCACGCCGGCGACGTCGGGCATGTGCACCAGGTTGGTCCCGACCGTCTCGACGTCACGCCACACGCCCTCGCGGTCGCGCCAGCGCCACTGGACGGCGTCCGCCGCCTCCGGCTGGCGGGAGGCGGTGTAGAGGTAGCCGAGCAGCGCGGCGCGGTCCTCGGGGTGGGCGAGGTCGTCCAGCCACACGCCGCGCAGCTCGGCGGCCTTGAAGCCGAAGACCCGCTCGACCGAGGGGCTGACGTAGCGGATGGTCGCGTCCGGGCCGACCACGGTGACGACGTCGGAGGAGTTCTGCACCACCGAGCGGAAGCGGCGCTCGCTCTGGCGCAGCTCGCCGACCAGGCCGATCTGGGTGCTGATCGTCTCCAGCGCGTCACGGACGTCGCTGCGCAGGGAGTTGTCGCTCACGACCGTGAGGACCGAGCGCAGGTCGTTGCGCACGACCAGCGGCTGGATCAGCACGGCGCCCTTGGGCAGGGGCAGGCCCGACTCGTCACGAAGCGGCACGCCGAGGGTGTCGGCCCAGGTGGCGGCCTCCTCGCCGGCCGCGACGATCGCCCGCCCCTCGCGCAGGGCGCTGCGCAGCGGCTCGGGCAGGGTGCGGATGCGCAGGGTCCGCCCGCGCGCCTGGTTGGCCAGGTAGCCCTTGGCCGCCACCGCCTGCATGTCCTCGCTGGTGCCCTCCCAGATGGCCGCCTGGGTGCCCTCGACGCCCTCGAGCAGGCTCATGACCGCGTCCAGCGCGGTCGCGTGCAGCGCGTCGCGGCCGGGCGCCTTGACCAGCGTCGCCGCGGCGTGCGAGAGGACCTTCTCGCGGCCGGTCTGGCGCTCGGACTGGTTGACGATCCGCGCGACCAGCAGCAGCAGCCCGGTCACGAACGCCAGCGTGGGCAGCTGGATGACCGCGAAGCCGATATGCCCGTAGCCGGGCGGCCTGGTCAGGAACGCGATCCGCGCGGCGGCCGCGACCATGGCGAGGAACGCCAGGCAGGTCCAGCCGACCACCCGCTTGGGGCTGCCGTAGAGCGAACGGAAGAACACGCTCGCGTACACCAGGGTGAGCATCCTGGCCGGGTTGGTCAGCGCGATCCCGACCACGAACAGGATGAACGCCGCGGTCAGGTCGCCGACCAGCGAGAAGTACCCGTGGCGGAACCCGTGGATCCAGGACCAGGCGAGCCATGCCAGGCCGACCGCAGCGGCCGCCCGCAGCGACGGCTTGGGGGTGTCGGTGAGCCCGAGCTGCACGGCGTTGACCAGGATGCTCACGAGCACGTACAGCAGGAACAGCCACCGGATGCGCGCGAGCAGCCCACTCGGGGCGGTCGACAGGACCGTCCGTCCCAGCAGCCGCCTGGCGAGGCGTGCCGGGGCCTTTTCGTCTTCCATCCGTGGTCTACCCCTGCGCTCGGTTCCCGGGGACCGAGCCCTTGGCCCTGCGCGGGACCGGACCGGGTCGACTTTCCGTCTCGGACCGAATGTAGGCGTACCGGGCGTAGCGGGGGGCTCGGCGCCAAGCGTATGCGACCAGCCCGAAAAAGACACCCCCTCTGCCTGAATTCGGCCTGTCGATAAGCATTTCGACAGAGCACAACCGGACGAGATGCTTACCTGGCTAGACCGACTTGAACTCCTCGAACGGCTGGCGGCACGCGGAGCACCAGTGGATGGCGCGGCACAGGGTCGGCCCGAAGGGGTTCTCCAGCCGGGTGTCGCGGGAGCCGCACCAGGGGCAGCGGGCCGGCTCGCGCGGCCGGATCCCGAGGGCCAGCAGGGGCAGGCCGCGGGCGCCGCCGGGCCCGGACGCCGCCGGGCCGGGCGGCGCGAACCCGCTCGCGCGCAGCTTGTCGCGTCCCGCGGCGGTGATCCGGTCGCTGGTCCACGGCTCGTCGAGCGTGACCGTCACCTCGACGTCCGCGGCCAGCGGCGCCAGCCGCTCGGCGGCCGCGGCGCGCATCAGCTCGACCGCCGGGCAGCCGGCGAAGGTCGGCAGCAGCTCCACGCGGATCCGGCCGGCCGCGACCCCCACGCGGTGGACGATCCCGAGGTCGACCACTGACACGGCGGGGATCTCCGGGTCGGGGACGTCGGCCAGAGCCTCCCGGACCGCCCGCTCGCTCACGGCCTCCGGGGCGGCCCGCCTGCGCACCGCGGGCGCCGCACGGCGGGTGGCGCCCGGCCCCGCCGGCCGGCGGCCGGTCACCAGGCCGCCTCCGGGTCCAGCCGCCGCACCGCGGTCAGCTCCCCCCACAGCCAGCGGAAGTCGCCGGCCCCCCCGCCCCCCCGGGTGCGGGCCGCGGCGTCGTCCGGCGCGAACGCCGGCTGCCGGCCACCGTCCTCGCCGCCGAACGGGAAGGGCAGCTCCAGCTCCCCGAGCCGCGGCGCGAGCGCGGCGAGCCAGCGCTCCCGGACCGTCCCGAGCGGGACGGGCAGCACGCCCGCGGTCACCAGGTGCCGCTCCCCCGGCACGGACGCGAGCACGCCGTAGGCGTCCGGCCACAGCCGTGCCAGCGCTCCGGCCAGGCGCGCCCTGCCGTCGCCGCGGGCGCGCGCGAGCCGCTCCAGCCAGGCGTCCACGTGCGCCAGGTGGTAGGCCTCCTCGCGGCGCATCCTGGCCGCCAGGCCGGCGAGCGGCGGCCACGACGAGCCGGCCAGCGCGTCCAGCCGCGCCGCGTCGGCGGTGTCGTAGAGGAAGCGGCGCGCGATCGAGAACGCCCAGTCCGGCGGCGCCAGCCCCGCCTCGCCGGCCGTGGGCGCCACGCCCCGGTGGTCGAGCAGGCGCGCGTGCCGGTAGTCCTCCACGGGACGGCCGTAGGCGACCGCGTCGGGATCCTCGCCGGTCAGCCGCGCGCGCAGCGTGTACAGCGCCTGCGCGTGGCCGAGCTCGTCCTGGGCCAGCGAGGACAGGGCCACGTCCTCCTCGAGCAGCGGCGCGATCCCGGTCCACTCGCTGTCCCAGAAGCCGAGCACGAACTCGTCGTCGGCCATCCACAGGAGCAGCTCGGCTAGGGCGACCCCACCCTGGCCGCAAACGGACGGCGCACCGCCGCAGCCGACCCCGGCCGCGGGGCCGCCGGGAGCCGGGTCGGGGGGAGCCGGGGCCGTACCGCGGGGGCGGCGGGAGCCGGTCACCGGCCGGCCTTCTCCCCGGCCGCCCGGCCGCGGGCGGTGGCCAGCTTCCGCTTGATCTCCGCGGAATACCCGGCGGGCTTCTTGAACGAGCGGTCGAGCGGCGGCTGGAGCCAGTCGGGATCGCTGACGACGCCGATCGCCGCGCGCGGGACGACCCACAGCCGCACCGACTCCTGGCGGCGGCCGTACAGCTCGCGCGCGTAGTGGGCGGCCAAGCCAGGGTCGGGCGCGAGCACGCTGCCGGCGTGCTGCATCGCGGCACCCTCCCTGTCCTGGCGGAAGACCTCGTAGGGCTCCATGGCTAGGCCGCCATCACGGTGTCGCGGACCCAGCGGGTCTGGTCCCAGTTCAGCCGGCGGAAGGCCAGCCGCTCGGCCGACCTGGGGCCATGGCCGGTGACGACCGCGTGCAGCTCCCGCCAGTCGGGCTCGGTGTAGTGCCAGCGCCCCGTGTCGGGGTCCTGGCGCAGCTCGGGGTCGGGCAGCCGCAGGCCGATCTCGCGGACGCGCGGCACGTAGACGTTGAGGAACTCCTGGCGGAGCGTGTCGTTGTCCTTGCCCTTGATCCGCCAGGCGAGGTCGCGGTCACGGCGTGGGTCGGTGGGCGGCCCGTGCATCTGCATGAGCGGCCCCCACCAGCGGTCCAGCGCCTCCTGGACCATCTCGCGCTGGTCGTCGGTCCCGCCCATCATGGTGAGCACGACGTCGCGGCCGTGCATGATGTGCACCGACTCCTCCCAGCAGATCTTGCGCATCGTACGGGCGTAGGGCGCGTAGGAGGAGTCCCGCAGCGCCTGCTGCGCGACGATCGCGGCGGCGTCCACCAGCCAGGCGATGATGCCGACGTCCGCCCAGCTCCTGGTCGGATAGTGGAAGACGTTGTGGAACTTGGTGCGTCCCGCGAGCAGGTCGGCGATCATCTCCTCGCGCGGCTTGCCGAGGTCCTCGGCGATCCGGTAGAGCAGCTGCGCGTGACCCACCTCGTCCTGGACCTTGGCGGTGAGCGCGAGCTTGCGCCGGAGGGTGGGCGCGCGCAGGATCCACTCCCGCTCGGGGAGCACGCCCATCAGCTCGGAGTTGGCGTGCATCTCGACGAACCTGCGCAGCGCCGTGCGGTACTCGTCGGGCATCCAGTCACCCGCCTCCACCTTGCCGCCCGCGGCGACGTGGCGGTCGAAGGCCTCGACGCGGTCGGGCTCGCTCAGCGTCGTCGTCATCGGCTGCTCCTCGCCCGGTGGTCCGTGCCCGGGCGCGCCGGCGCGGGTCGCGCCGCCCCCAGGCCGTGCAGGACGAGCGCGCTGAAGCGCTCGGCGATCTCCGCGGTGCCGAGCCGCCCGTCGGGCCGGTACCAGTGGGCCAGCCCGTTCAGCGCCGACAGCACGAACGCCGTCGCGACCGCGGGGTCGTCCACGTCGAACTCGCCGGCGGCGGCGCCGGCGGCGATCACCTCGCGGAACAGGCCCTCGTACGCGTCGCGCGCGGCGGCGACGGCGGCGAGGCGCTCGGGGCCGAGGAAGCGCCACTGGAAGAGGAACACGCTGGCGCGGTCGCGGGACCGGGTGACGACGTCCACGTGGGTGGCGACCATCGCGGCCAGCCGCTCGGCGGCGCTGCCGGGACCCCGCGCGACCGGCTCGGCCGCGGCCCGGAACCGGCGGGCGGCACCGTCCACGATCGACCACAGCACGTCCTCCTTGGAGGTGACGTGCGCGTACAGGCTGCCGCCCTGGAGATCGACGAGCCGGGCGATGTCGCGGACGCTCGTGCCCGCGAAGCCCCGGGCGCCGAACAGCGCGCTGGCGGCGTCCTCGATCTGCCGTCGCCGGACGGTCATCGCCCTCCTTCGCGTGCCCTCGCGATCCGTCCGCGCCCCGCGGCGTCGCACGCCGCCTGCGGTGGCCGGTGGTTCGACCGAACAAACGATTGTTAGGTAGTGTACCCGACCGGGGCCGTCCGAACCCGGGCGTCCCGCTTGCCTGGGTTTGCCCCTGCACAACGGGGTCATCCGAACCGTACAGTGGGGCCCGCACGAGCCCGGTGGCTCTCGCACACCGTCCGTTCCGGCTGCGACTTCAAGGTTGGTGGGTTGCCCGATGGCGTCCGAGCGTCTGGTCGACGAGCGGTACGCGCTGGAGGCCCCCATCGCCCGCGGCGGCTCGGGCGTGGTCTGGCGGGCCCGGGACACCCTGCTCGACCGTCCGGTCGCCATCAAGGAGGTCGAGCTGCCGGCCGCGATCACCGACGAGGAGCGGGAGCGGCTGCGCAAGCGGGTCCTCCGCGAGGCGCGCGCCGCCGCCCGGCTCAGCCACCCCGGCGCGGTGACCCTGTTCGACGTCGTGCGCGAGGCGGGTCACACCTACATCGTGATGGAGCTGGTGGAGGCGAGGTCCCTGGCCGAGCTGGTGCGCGACCAGGGGCCGCTCGACCCCCGGCGCGCCGCGGACGTCGGGCGCCGCGTGCTGGAAGCCCTGGACACCGCGCACCGGCGCGGGATCGTCCACCGCGACGTCAAGCCGGGCAACGTGATGGTCTTCCCCGACGGCCGGACCAAGCTGGCGGACTTCGGGATCGCCTCGCTGACCGGCGACCCAGAGCTGACCGCCAGCGGGATGGTGCTCGGCTCGCCGTCCTACATGGCACCCGAGCAGGCCAACGGCGAGAGCAGCGGGCCGGCCGCCGATCTCTGGGCGCTCGGGGCGACGCTGTACTACGCGGTCGAGGGTGAGGCCCCGTTCTCCAAGGGCGCCGTCATCGCGACCCTCGCCGCGGTCGTGCACGAGCAGGCGCGACCGATGCGCCGGGCCGGACCCCTCGCGCCGGTGATCAGCGCGCTGCTGCGCAAGGACCCTGACGACCGCCCGCCCGCCTCCGAGGTCCGCGAGCTGCTCGACGCCGTCGCCGACGGCGTGGGCGGCCGCCCCCGGCCACAGAGCCTTTTCGGACCGCTGACCCGGGTCCCCTGGCGGCGCCAGCGCGACCAGAGCAGCCCGCCCCTGCCCCCGCCGATCCCGCCCGCCGACGGCGACCCGACCCCGCTCGACTTCGCCCTGCCCCTCCGCACGCCCGAGCCACGGCCCGAGGCGCCTCCGCCTCCGAAGCCCCCCGCCGAGCGGGCGGAGGAGGAAGCTCCGGCCCCCGAGCCGGCCACCGAAGTCCCCGAGCAGGCGGCGACGCAAGCTCCCGAGCCGGCCGAGACGGCAGCGCCCGGGTCCGCCGAGGAGGCAGCACCCGAGCCGGCGGGGACGCCGGCACAGGAGGCGACCAGGGCAGCAGCCTCCGAGCCGACCGGAGGGCCGGCGTCCGGGCGGGACCGGACCCCGGCGCCCGAGCCGGAGGGGGACGAGCGGGCTCCTCGACCGGCAGAGGCGAAGGAGCCCGGCGGCCAGGTCCCCGGTGTCGCGCCTGAGCGGCAGCCCGACCCAGAGCCGGAGCGGGAGCCCGAACCCGAGCCGCAGGCGGAGCAGAAGCCCGAGCCGGAGCCGCAGGCGCAGGCAGGCCGGGCCGAGCGCTCCGGCGGCCCGGAGAACGGCGAGCGGGACGAGCTGGCCGCGTGGCTGCAGCGGCACGCGGGGACCGAGGCGGTGACGGACGAGGGACCGCAGGTGGACGGGGGACCGTGGGCTGCCGCCACCTGGCGCACCCCGCCGCGACGGGCGCTGACGCTGGCCGCGCTCGGCGTGCTGGCCGCGCTCGTCATCCTCGTGGCCGTGATGCTCGCCTCCAACCTGGGAGACCCCCCCGGGCAGCCCGCCGGCAGCGGCCGGAGCACCTCGGCGGCCGGCGCGACCGCCAGGACGCCGGCGAAGACCACGACCCCCACCACGACCGGCTCGGCATCCGGTCCCGGCGGGGGCCAGGAGGGACCCGGCGGCGGTTCCGGGTCGGGGACCGCGACCGACCCGCCCGCAGGCTGGGAGACCTACACCAGCCCGGAGGCCGGTTATGTCCTCGCCCACCCTCCTGGCTGGCAGGTCGTCAGGCGGTCCGCCACCCTGACGGACTTCCGGCAGCCGGGGACCGGCACCTACCTGCGCGTGGACTGGACCGACCACCCCAAGCCGTCCGCGCTCGGCGCCTGGCAGGACGCCGAGGGCGGGTTCGCGGCCCGCAAGCACGACTACCGGCGCATCCGCCTGGAGCCCACCGACTACCGGGGCCTCGACGCCGCGATCTGGGAGTACCGCTACGAGCAGGACGGGACCCGGCTCCACGCGGTGAACCTGAACTGGGTGGCGTCGGACCGGCGCGCGTACGCCCTCAACTTCCAGACCGACGAGGCGAACTGGCGGGCGTCGTTGCCGATCTTCGACCAGGTGCAGCGCTCGTTCCGGTTCCGGCCGTAGAGCCGCCGTCGTCGCGGCCGTAGAGCCGGCCGCGTCGCCGACGCGGCCGGATCCGGCCGATTCCCGCCCTCCGGAGCCTCGGCGACGGGCGGGCAGCGCGGCCGTCGGGAGCAACTCGCCGAAACGGTCAACTCCCACTGGTGGAGTACGAAGCGTCATGGTATCCAAGGCGCATGTCGAGATCGCGGGCGTCCCGCCGCAACAACCGGCCACCCGTCGCAGGGCGCTACACCCTCGGCAGGCGCATGCAGCAGGACGAGGTCGGCGCCATCTGGCACGGTGTCGACACGCTGCTGCAGCGCGGCGTGGTGGTGCGGGAGATCGCCACCGACGCGGCGCCCGAGGCGGACCGTGCCGCCCTCGACAAGCGCATCCTGCGCGAGGCCCGGGCCATCGCCCGGATCGGCCACCCCGGCGTGGTCACACTGTTCGACGTCGTCCAGGAGGACGGCCGCACCTACATCATCACCGAGCGCACCAAGGCGAGCACGCTGCTCGAAGTGGTCGAGGCGGACGGGCCGCGGCCGGCGCGGGACTGCGCCGCGATCGGGACGCAGCTCCTGGCCGCCCTGGAGGTTGCGCACCGCAAGGGGATCGTCCACCACGACATCCAGCCGGCCAACATCCTGATCGGCGAGAGCGGCGCGGCCAAGCTCACCAACTTCAGCGTCGCACTTCTCCCCGAGGACCTCGGCCTGCCGTCGCGCGACGACCCGGGGGCCAGACCGTACCGTCCGCCCGAGGAGAGCAGGGGCACGGCCGAGGGCGACCTGTGGGCGCTCGGAGCCACCCTGCACTTCGCGGCCGAGGGCGACCCGCCGGAGGATGACGCGGAGGGCGGACCCGAGTTCCGGCGCGCCGGCCCGCTGGGCGGCGTGATCCGGGCGCTGCTCGCGGCTTCCCCGGGGGCCGCACCGGGCGTCGCCGAGCTGCGGGAGCAGCTCGACCAGCTCGTGCTGCGCGAGCGCGACAGCGAGCGTTCGGAGCCGGTGCGGCCGGTTCCGCCCGGCCCGGCCTCGGACCGGCGACCACCCGCCCCGGCGCCGCCTGCACGCCCGACCGAGGCCACCCCTGCTCCGCCTGCACGCCCGGGCGGACCCGCACAGCCGCGGCCGACGCGCGCGCACGAGCCCGCGCCGCCCGCCCAGGCGGACGAACCCGCGACCACGCCGCCCGCGGGGACAGCTCCAGCCCCCGCAACCCCCACGACGGGCGCCCGGCCCGAGCCGGACGCGCCACCGCGGCCCGCCGAGGCACCGCCCGCCACCGAGGCTCCGGCGCGGGCCGAGGCCTCGCCCACCGCCGAGGTACCGCCGGCCGGCGCGCCGGCCGCCACCGGCACCGCGCCGGCGGGCGAGGCGCCGCCGCCAGGCACGCCCCGGGCCGAGGCCGGACCGGAAGCCGGACCCGAGGCCGGACCCGAGGCCGGACCGGAAGCCGGACCCGAGGCCGGACCGGAAGCCGGACCCGAGGCCGGACCGGAAGCCGGACCCGAGGCCGGACCCGGCGGCGGCCCGCCCGGCGCCGAGCCCGAGGCGGACGAGGAGGACCAGGACCCGCGCGAGCCCGATCTCGCGCAGCCCGTCCCACAGGCCCGTGCCACGCCGCCGGCCGCCCCGAAGGGCGGGTCCGCGCGCCCGGCGGCCTCCACCGCGTCCGGCTCGGTGCGCGGCGCCGTCTCGGCCAGCGCCGCGCCCACGATCAAGGTCCCGCCCTACGTCAGGCCGGGCGTCCAGGTCGGAGCCGACCAGGGAGCGCAGGCCCCGGGGCGGCGGGTGGACGCCCCGCCGACGCGACCACCCGGTGAGCCCTCCGCCGGGAGCGCGCCCGCGAAGGGACCACCCGGATCCGCGCCCGCCGCCGCGCCGAAGACCACCCCGCCGGCGCGGCCCGGCGAGGCCCCCACTCCTGGGGACCCCGGCGCCGTGAGGCGACCGACGGCCCCGGCAGCCCCAAGGGCGCCGGCACCCGCAGCGCCCTCGAAACCGGCGGCACGCGGCAACGTCCCACCCGGCTCCCCGGCCGCGCGTGCCACCAGGACACCCCCAGCCGCGCGCGGCCCCGCCCCGCAGGGCCGCCCGGCCCCACCGCCCGCGCAGCCGCCCGCTCCCGCGGTCGGACCACCCAGCGCGCGCGGCACCGCCCCGCCGGCGCGCCCCGCGCCGCCGCCCATCCCTCCGTTCAGGCTGCCCGCCAGCCGCGGCGCCACCCCACCGGCCCCACCGGGCCGCCCCGCCCCGCCACCCGCTCCTCGGGCCAGACCGCCGGCGGCGCGCGGGACGCCGCCGCGCACCCCGCCGGCGGCGTCACCGACCGCGCGAGGGTCGTTCGCGGCGCCGCGCCCTCCCCTGCCGCCGGCACCGCCCGGCACGGTCCCAGGCCCGATGCGGCCACCGGGCGCGGCCGGACGGCCCGTGCCGCCGGCGGGCACGACGCGCCCGCCGGCGAGCGTGTCCGCCACCCGCCAGCGGTCACCCCATCTCGCCGTGGTGCCCCCGGTCCAGGTCGGGCCGGCCGAGCAGCCCGCGCCCACCCTGGCGCCACGATCGGCCGGCACGCCGGCCAGCGCGGTCGCCGGATGGCTGCCGCTCGCCGGCGGGATCGCGGTCGCGGCGGTCATCGCGGTCGTCGTCGCGATCGTGGCGATCCAGCTCGGGACCGATCGCCCGGCGAGCCGGGCCGGCACCGGCGGGGGGCCGGCCGCCACCCGGGCGCAGGGAGCGGCCGGCAACGCCGGCGAGCAGGGCCTGGCCGGGGTGACGCCCGCGGGCTGGCAGAAGTACCTCGACATCCAGTACGGGTACGAGATCGCGGTTCCCGCCACCTGGGAGCCGGTCCAGGACCGGGTGGGTCGCGCCGCCTTCCGCGACCCGCAGACCGGTGCCTTCGCCCGGATCGAGCGGACCGAGCGCCCGCTGAAGCCGCTCGATCTGGAGCCCCGGCGCGCGGAGCGGACCTACGCCGATCGCGGCTACGAGCGGATCCGCCTGGATTCCACGAAGTTCAAGGGCGTCGAGGCCGCCGACTGGGAGTTCCTGTTCGACAGCTCCGGGGCCAGGTGGCACGCGGCCGACCTGCACCTGCTCGTCGAGGGCGTCGGCTACACCATCAGCTTCCAGGTCCCGGAGGATTCCTGGCCCGCGCTGCGCGCGACGATGGCGTCGATCCGCGCGAGCTTCGGGACGGAGGACCTCGCCGGGTAGCCTTCGGGTGACACGGGCGGGCCTCGGCCCGCCCTGACCCCCAGAAGGAGGCTGACCGGTGGCAGAGACGCTGGTCGGACGGTCGGCCGTCGAACTCGCCGCGATGGTACGGAGTGGGACGGTCGGACCGATCGAGGTCGTGGATGCGCATCTGGACCGGATCGAGGCGTGGGAGCCGCTGCTCCGCGCCTTCACGGTGGTCCGATGGCGACGGGCACGCGCGGAGGCCGAGACCCTGACGGCGGATCCGGAGCTGTCACGGATGCCGCTGGCGGGCGTGCCCGTGGCGATCAAGGACGCCGTGGACGTCGCGGGGGAGCCCACCCGCTCGGGCTCGCTGGCCTCCCCGGCCGCGCCCGCCGCCGCCGACCACGAGCTGGTCCGGCGGCTGCGCGCCGCCGGCTGCGTGGTCATCGGCAAGACGGCCGTGCCCGAGCTGTCCGTGTGGCCGTTCACCGAGTCGCGCGTCTCCGGAGCCACCCGCAACCCGTGGGACCCCGCACGCACCCCGGGCGGGTCCAGCGGCGGGAGCGCGGTCGCGGTCGCGGCGGGGATGACGCCGATCGCGCTCGGCTCCGACGGCGGGGGCTCGATCAGGATCCCCGCCGCCTGCTGCGGGCTGGTGGGCGTCAAGCCCGGTCGAGGGGTCGTGTCCACCGAGCCGGCGCGGACCGAGCCGTGGTGCGGACTGTCGGAGCCGGGACCGCTCACGACCACGGTCGCCGACGCGGCGCTCATGCTGGACGTGCTCGCCGGGACCGACCGCCACCGCCACGCCGCCCTCCCCGAGCGGCCCCTGCGGGTGGCGGTGGCGACCAGGGCGCCGGTGCGCGGGGTCCGGGTCGCCACGGGACCCGTGGCGGCCGTCCACTCCACGGCGAGGCTGCTGGCCGCCGGCGGTCACGAGGTCCGCCGCGCCGAGCCGCCGTTCAGCCTCAAGCTGGAGTGGTCGTTCATGCAGCGGTGGCTGGCCGGGATCGCCGAGGAGGCCGGGCGGTACCAGCTCGACGCGCTCGAGCCGCGCACCCGGCGCCAGGTCAAGCTCGGACGGCGGCTGGTGCGGCTGGGTCTGCCGCGACCGGCCGACGCGGAGTCCTGGCGGCGGCGCGCGACCGCCTGGTTCCGGGCGGGCGGCTACGACGTGCTCCTGAGCCCGGCGCTCGCCAGGCCGCCGGTCGCGGTCGGCCGTTGGGAGGGCAGGGGGTTCACGCGCACGTTCCTGGGCTCGACCGCGTTCGTGCCGTTCACGGCCGCCTGGAACCTGGCGGGGTTCCCGAGCATGGCGCTCCCCGCCGACCCGCTCGCCGACGGCCTGCCGGTCGGCGCGCTGCTCACCGCGCCGGCGGGCGGCGACGCGCTCCTGCTCGGGCTCGCCGCGCAGCTCGAGCACCAACGCCCCTGGCCGCGCCATGCCCCACCCCCGATCTGACAGATCGGGGGTGGGCGCGCCCGGGTACCATGGCCTGCGCCGTCGCCGTCCCCAGCCGTGTCCGAGGAGGCGCCGTGGTCCTCAACCCGACGCACCGGCTGTCCATCGAGTTCTGCGTCCCCTGAAACTACATCCCGCGTGCCGTCGGTCTGGCGGACGAGCTGCTCAGCGGGTGGGCGCCGGTCATCGAGCGCCTGGACCTGCTGCCCGCGGGCAAGGGCCGTTTCGAGGTCGTCCTCGACGGCGAGCTGCTGTTCTCCAAGGCCGCGCTCGGCCGGCACGCCAGGCCGGGCGAGATCACCGGGATGGTCCGCGAGCGGATCGGGCCTGAGCTGCTGCGGTGAGGCACGGGCGGACCCGCCCGGACGCTGACCGCCGCCGCCCGACCGCACAGCGGCGCCTCCCCCGGCGTCGTGGCCGTTTCGTGTCCGGCATGGGATCAGACCGCGCAACCACCGTGACCCCGCCGAGACCCGACCCCGGTAGGGTGACGCCTTCCTTCGGCTGTCCCCCCTCCGCCGCCCCAGGAAGGACCTGTCATGTCACTGTCCGCCGCACCGACCTCCGCACCGACCTCCGCACCGACCGGCCACGGCCAGCCGGACGCCGCCGTCCGGCGGTGCAGCCGGGCGTTCCGCGGCGCCCTGCTCGCCGGCTTCGTCGCCGTCGCCGCCTCGCTCGCACTGGCGGTGACCGGCCGGGCGAGCGCGCTGGACGTCACGGCGGCGGGCGTGCTCCTCGTCCTGCTGGGCGTGCCGCTGACCTTGATGCTCGTGGAGCTGACGGGCCTGGTCCGCAGCGCGTTCGGCCCCGAGGAGGACGACCTCGTGCACGACGCCCGGCGCTGAGGCGACGGGGCCGCGGGGTCAGCGACGGGCGCGGGACCGCAGGGCCGGCCTGGCGAAGCGCCCGACCTTGAAGGCGGAGGGGCACAGGTCGGCCAGCTCGCAGGCGTCGCAGCGCGGGTCCTTGGCGCTGCACACCTCGCGGCCGAAGTAGATCAGCCGGTGGCTGAAGCTGGTCCACTCCTGGCGGGGGAGCAGCGCCATCAGGTCCCGCTCGACCTTCACCGGGTCGTCGTTGCGGGTCAGGCGCAGCCGCCGGGAGAGCCGGCCGACGTGCGTGTCGACCACCACCCCGTCCTGACGGCCGAAGAACGAGCCGAGCACGACGTTGGCGGTCTTGCGCCCGACGCCGGGCAGCGCCACCAGCTCGCTCATGCTCTCCGGCACCTCCCCGCCGTGGCGCTCCACGATCGCCTGGGCCGCCCCGTGCAGCGAACGCGCCTTGCTGCGGAAGAAGCCGGTCGGGTGGACGACCCGCTCGATCTCGGCCCGGTCGGCGGCGGCGAGCGCCTGCACGGTCGGCCAGCGCCGGAACAGCTCGGGCGTCACCCTGTTGACGGTCACGTCGGTGGACTGCGCGGACAGGATCGTCGCGACCAGCAGCTCCCACGCCGATCCG
>Ga0126377_10000427_pt1 | contig 25408 bp, 21 predicted proteins | sample PanSoiMetPlot_22_FD_92647 | JGI IMG/M metagenome (GOLD analysis project Ga0126377, IMG submission 92647) | Tropical forest soil microbial communities from Panama - MetaG Plot_22 | ecosystem: Environmental > Terrestrial > Soil > Tropical forest > Bulk soil | place: Panama | collected 2016-02-17 | reverse complement strand
TGCGGATCATCACCTCGCCCGGCTGGATCCCGGCCGCGCGGACCTCGACCAGCACCTGCCCGGGGCCGGGCGCCGGCCGTTCCACTTCTTCCACCCGCAGCACATCGATCCCGCCGTACTCGTGGAACCGCACCGCCTTCATCGCGCGATCACCTGTTCCTCGTCTGGACAGCTCACCGAGCTCAAGTCACCGAGCCTGGGCTCGCGGATGGAGAGCTCCTCAGGGCCGCGGAGCGTGAGGCCGGCGGGAATTTGCCGCGCTGACCAACGAAGTCGCGAAAGATGACGCGGCACGGATCGAAAAATCATGTCAGGCCCGACAGGACGAGCCGCCGCGACGCTCACTGAACATTGAACTCCCTTTTCACCTGCCCCACGCACTGCCCTTGTGGAATTGCATCCACTCCCTTTTAGTCCTGGTTCCCCGGGAGGAGTCGTACCATGCCATCGTCGACGATGACGGGCCTGCACGGGTTGCGCGGTATACACGACGGCTCGTGCGCCATTCCTGAAACCAGCAGCTGGTGGAATGGATATGTCGAGGACGCTTATGCGCGCCTGGATTCTGGCGAGATCGAGGCCGAGTTCCAGCGACTGGTTCGGCCGTGCCTGAAACGGCTTCCGCAGCGTGTGCTGGACGTCGGGACTGGCCCGGGTCACTTTCTCATCGCGATGCAGGACGTCGCGCCGGACGCCGTCCTCCACGGCACCGACGCGAACCACGAGCATCTTGCGCGAGCGCGCAGCGATCTGGCGCGCCGGGGTGTATCGGCCCAGCTGGTTCGCAGCGACAGCATGCCGCTACCGTACCCCGACCAGTACTTCGACCTGGTGATCTGTCAGGCCGTGATGCCGTATTCCTACGACGACCACGCCTTCCTGGATCATCTGCTGCGCGTCTTGCGACCGGGCGGCGTCCTCTGGTTCGCCACGCACGGGATTGGATTCTACGTGATGCGCCTGCGGCACCGGAAAGGCCATGACCAGGTGCGCTATGGGCTGAGCGTCGTGTCGGGGTTCTTGTCGATGATGTTCGGCTGGAAACCCATCAACGATACGCCGGTGACGGTCAGCTGGCTGCGGCGCGCGCTACGGCGGGCGGGTTGTCAGGTTCACGCGTGCGAGAGGAGTCGGGATGGCGCGCTGCCCGAGCTGATCCGCGCGGCGGCGGTCAAGGCCGGCCAGAGGTCTGCGGATGGAGGCACTCCTTTCCACTGGGTTGGGTGACCTCCTGCCTTTCGCCTTCGGGCGAGATCAGTTGCCAAGCCACATCGCGCGGTGGATCAGCGCGTAGGCGCTGCCCGGGACGTCGGACAGGCCGATCGTCACGTAGACGCTGGACCAGGCGTCGCGCACATCATTGGTGCCCACCGCGAGTCGGAGGCGATCCGCCAGCGTGGTTCCGAAGAGCTCGAGGCGGACGTCTCCGTCGTGCTTGCCGAATGCGCTGTATCCGGCCGCGGCCCCGAGCGAGCTGACCATCATGTACGTGGGGATCGACTGTCCATGCACGCTGATGGCGCCGCCGACCTCCGAGAACCAGGCGCTGTCGCGCCTGCCGCCACGCACCTCGCTGGTCAATCGCCACTGGCCGAGGCCGCCGTCAATCGCCAGGCCCGCTGGCTGCCAGGCGCCCTCGACCGTGCGCCTCTCCGAAAGCGAGGTCGAGATCTCGTGGGGCAGAAGGCGCAGGAGATGCCAGCCGAACGACTCGCGGCGGGGCACGCTGGCCAGCAGCGTGTAGACGCCCTCGTACTGGGAGGTCTCGAGCGGCGAAAGTGTCCGCTCGACGAAGAACAAGCCGGCAGCCGTCATCTTGTGATCGAACATCCTCTCGAGCTCGCGCTGGCGAACCAGCACGCGGATTCCCATGTCGACCCACCAGCGGTCGGGATCCCGCAGGGCCATGCGCATCTCTGCGGATTCCGGCCTGTAGCCGCGCACGCTGAGCGAATGGATGAGAACGTCGAGATCGTCGTCGTCGAGCTTCGGCTCGCAGTAGCCTCCCTTGCACGGACCGCCCTCCACCAGCGCGCGGAATACGATCTGAGCCGGATCGCAGCCCGTCAGGTGCGGCATCGAGCGTCGTGCCCAGTAGGCGCTCTCTACCTCGCGCAGCTGTCGCAGGAGCGCCGCTCCCTTGCTCGAGCTCAGATGGAGGCGGCCGTCGAGCTCATCGATCCAATGCTGGATGCAGAGCTGGTTCGGGGCGATGGCCTCCTCCACGACCGTGTCCGTACTGGCCGGGATGCACAATGATGTAGCCGTCGAGTAGATCGCGTCGTAGATGCCAACGTAGTAGTCGTATCGGCGCAACGGCTCATCGAGGAAGGCGCCGAAGTTGGCCACGTGGCTCGCGGCAAGCGGAAAGAATCGACGCGACGGCAACAGGAAGCGCTCGCCGCCGCGGTCGCTGGCGAGGAGGTGGGCGTGCGACGCGAGCTGGTTGGACTCCTCCATGACCGCGTCCGGCAAGGGGATGCCGAGCGCTCCGGTCCACTCGGGCAACGCGCCGACCAGGCGGAGAACCGCGCCGCGCAGCTGGACGTGCCGGGCTGCCGGCGAGTCGCCCGACATGCGGGCCTCCTCGAGTCTCCTGGCCGCGCCCGCGATGTATTCGCCCAGCGCAGCGAGGTACTCGCGCCGCTGGTCGACCGACCGAGCATTCCGGAAGCAATCGCCGAGCCTGGACATCGCGGCCGGCATCTTGTCTTCGAGCGGCACCTCGAAGGCCGCGAGTGTCGGGCCCCCGAGGCACTTCTCGAGCGCAGTCTTGCCGCGCCGCGCAGCCGCGACAGGGTCCTCCCCGCCGAACTGGCCCGTGCCGGTGAACAGCGCGGTCCGTATGAAGCGGTCCGCGGCTGCTCCGAGCCAGGGAGTTCCCTGGTTCCACAGGTTGTAGCGGAGCACGTTGTGAAGCTCGTAGCTCTCGGCCGTGGAGATCGCGCCGCCAAGCGCGCGCCTCCAGCTGCCGAGATCCGCGGAGAAGGGCCGCTTGCTGCGGACCTGCTGCCTGACCGGCTTGGCGCGCCGACTCCCCGGGTCGATATACAGGTAGCGGAGCGGGCGCGGAGTTCTTCCGAGGAGCTCGCTGGTCTCCAGCTGAGCCATCGCGACTCCGAGCGGAATGTTGTCGAACACACCGCCGTCCATGAACCAGTCCTGGCAGAGGACGAAACCGTCCTGCTCGGCACCGATCGGCTCGGCGCACTGGCGACGATCGACCCAGTAGCGCAGTCGCACTGGTCCGAAGGCGAGGGGAAACGCCGACGAGCTCTGGACCGCGTCGAGCAGCGCCTCGGCATCGATCTCTCCGGCCCTGCCGGCGGCAGCGACTCTCTGCCCATCGCCACCGGCGGTCAAATAGATGATGTTGCCGAGCAGCTCCTTGTGATGCGAACCGACGAGGCGGCTGTGGAAGTGGATCCTTCCGCTCGCGTCCACCTTGACCAGGAGCGGGATCACGAAACGCTGGTTGTCCACCGACAGCCCGGCGACCTGAATGCGGCCTGGAACAAGCCGGGTGACCGTCAGCCCGAGGGTCAGCTCGCACCCGGGGCGAAAACGATCGCGCTGCAGTGAGGTGCGCAGCTGCTCGAGCATCGGGTCGAAGGCGCGGCGGCTCAGGAGGCCGTCAATCTTGTTCTCGCTCTTGCGGTAGCGCTCGAGCGCCGGGGCGAGAGTGTCCAGGCCGATGGGCAGCCATGTGGCAGCGAACAGATTGCCATCCGCGTCGGGGGCTCCGTCGTCCGGGCGACGGCACCAGGTCATCGCCGTGAGAAGCGCGTTGATGCTCCCGGCCGATGCGCCGGTGGTGCCGGCCAGGGTCGGACGCCCATACTTCGCATTGGGCGGCGCGGAGCGCAGGATTTCGAGCAATGCCCAGTTGAGGCCGGCCTCGTAGGAGCCGAGGCTCACACCGCCGCTGATGGTCAGTGCATACGGCTGCGACGAGGCATCGACGACCTCCGCCGGCAAGCGCTCGGCGGTGCTGATGCTCGCGGCAGTCAAGGCGGGCTCGCCTCCGCGCCGCGGCTCGGCTGGCGGCGGCTCCGCCCGCGCATCTCCTCCCGACCCCGATCGCCCCGATCCCACCAGCACCACGACCATCAGGGCCGCCCGTGCGAACATGACCGCGCCCCTCACCCTCGTCGTCCCGCCCATATCTCCCCCTCGCTCGCGCGCGCCGCGTGGCCCTCTACCTCCGGTGTGAGGCGAGACGGCCGTCCGTTCACCACAGTGCTGTGGCTCACCGACGGCACTCCTCATCTTGGCGCCCTACACGAATGGCCCGTTGCCGATGTACTCCGCGCGGAAAAGCGACCAGAAGTCGACGGCAAGACCCTTGAGGACGTATTCGAACGGCAGCCAGCCGTAGCCTGCTTGACCCCAACCCGTGCCCCACGAGTTCCGGATCTTGAACGCGCCCTTGTGCGCTCCAATTTGACGGTTGTCGTCGTACCCGACGACCACGACGGCGTGCCCACCGATGGCCGCGTCCGTGCGAGACGGGAATGCGAACTCGCCGTTCGCGTTGCCGTAGTTGTAAACTGTGAAGCCGAACATCGACGGAAATCCCCCGGAGGCATACGCCTTGATTCGATCGACCACTTCGTGCGGCTGCACCCCAGGCTGATCGAGCCGGAAGTACGAGAGGCTCTGGTAGTTGGCGGCATAGGCGTAGTCGAAGGCCGACGGTTCATCGTCGAACTTCGAGATGTCGTATGGCATCTTCTCCTCCGGCAGCACTCCGAAGAGCGCCATCGCCTTCATCGTCGTGCGAAGGTAGGCGCCGGTATCGCCGGTCCAGCCAAGAAGATTTCTCGTCACCTTGTAGAGGAACAGGCGCGAAGCGTCGATGAACGTCCCGAACGCCTTGCGTTCGAAATACTCCAGCACGCCGACGCCCGCGTTCGCCGTGCAGGAACCAAGGTCGCTCTGGTCCTCCACCGGAGAAAACCCTCCGCTCAGATCGGTGCTGGACTTCGCCTTCGCTTCGACGGCGATCGCCCGCGTCTTCATCTCGAGATAGTCAGCAACTTCTTTCTGCTTGACGCTCCGCACTCCCGCCACGACCTTCGAGCTGTCAGCCGGATCGAAGTCGCGCATGTCCGGCAGATCCCGTACCCAACCCAGCCTGTATTTCGTCTTCATGTTGCACCCTCCCACCCCTGTCATTCGTGTCGCCATCGATTCCTTGGCACAGCGCGATTCAGCATGGCGAGACCCCGGTAGCGGCGACTCGCTCTTGACCATGTCTCCCCTCTTCGCCACCGACCCGCCACGTCTGGCTGGTTCCGACCTCTGCAAGGGCCGCACCGATGTCGGAGCGCTTGAGGCAGGCCGCAGCCCCGGGCGTCACGACCACAGCGCGCTCAGCCGGCCACTCCTGCCGGCAATCCCTGCCGGCGCGCTGGCGGAAGCCCGAGTCGCTGTAGGACCACCGAGCGCCGAGATCGAAGGCAAAGGGCTGGGCGGCGAAGCTCGCGACCAGCTCCGCCACGGCGTCGCGCCGGTCGCCGGCCACTGGAACTGCGCTCACCGGCGCAGCGCGTCGCCAGCCGGACGATGAGGCCGCCGCCCGACCGCACAGTTTCGGGGGGCTCGTTTGTCTGAGGAGACAGGAGGTGCCATTTGAAACAAGACCCCGAAGCCATCGCCATCGCGTATCTCGACGCCGTGAGCAAGAAGGACCTTGACCGGATCGAGGCGCTGGTGGCTCCCGATATCCGGTTCGTGGGCCCCACCAGGACGATCGTGGGGGCGCGCGACCTGCTTGCGGCGTTCCGCCGGATCGTCGCCATCCACGTCCGCAACGAGGTGGTGCGCGTGTTCAGAGACGGTGACGAGGTGTGCGTCATCTACGACTTCGTCACCGATACGGTCGGTGCCGTGCCGACGATCGAGTGGATGCGGATCGAGGGCGGGCGAATCCTGTCGGTGAACATCTACTACGACCAGGTGCCGTGGTTGAAGCTGCGCGAGGAGATCGCGGCCCGCGCGGCCCGCGCGGCGACCCAGGCGACCGCTTGAGCGACTTCCAGCAGGCGCTGGCGGCGCACCGGCCGGATCTGTTGCGGCACTGCTACCGCATGCTGGGATCGTTCGCGGACGCGGAGGACGTCGCCCAGGACGTCCTCCTCAGCGCATGGAAGGCGCGCGACAGCTACTCGGGTACCGTCCCGCTCGTACACTGGCTGCTGCGGATCTCGACCAACGCGTGCCTGAACGAGCTCGCGCGCCGCCGCCGCCGCGGGTTGCCGCAGACCGCCAGAGAGGCGGCGACCACGGTCGATCAGATCGAGCTGCTCGAGGCGGCCGACTGGCTGACCCCGGCGCCCGATTCGCGGCTGTTCGCTCCACCCGCCCAGGCGATCGAGTCGCGCGAGAGCGTCGCCCTCGCCTTCCTCGCGCTGCTCCAGCAGGTACCGCCGCGCCAGCGCGCCGTGCTGTTGCTCAAGGACGTCATCGGCTGGTCGGCGGAGGAGATCGCCACCGCGCTCGACATGACGCTCGGATCCGTGAACAGCGCCCTCCATCGCGCGCGCGCCACCGTCGCGACCGGCCCCCGCGCGCCCGCCGCGGACCCTCCCCCCGACGTCCTGCGCGAATACATCCGCTCGTGGGAGGCCCGCGATCTGACCTCCCTCGTCGCGCTGTTGCGCCACGATGTGGTCTTCGCGATGCCGCCATTCGCGACGTGGTTTCGCGGCGCGACGACGGTGGCCAGCTTCCTCCGCAGCGCGCACCTCGATCGATTCTGGTCGCGAGAGCTTCGCATCACCAGCACGCGCGCCTGCGGGCAGCTCGCCCTCGCGTTCCACGTCCGCGCGGACGACGGCTACCGCCCCCACTCGATCCAGCTCGTCCAGTTCGTCGAGCAGCAGGTCACCGAGGCCATCCAGTTCATCGGCGCCGACTACCTGCGCGGCTTCGACGTGCCCGAGGATCTCACCGTCGCCGGCGCCGACTCGCCGCGACCAGGCGGTGGCGCAGAGCGGGCAGCTTCGCCGCCGCGTCCGGGATCCGCTTGAACCAGGCGAGCGCCCATCGAGCTCGTCGGGTGGCCAGCCCGGTGCGGGCGATCGCTTCGAGGGCGGTGACGTTGTCGAACAGACCGCGGTTGGGCAGCTTGATCACGACGGGCATCGCCCTGTCGAAGAGCCGCACGGCCCGCCCTGGCGCGCGGTGGGAGAGCGCGCGGGCAAGCACCTCCGTGCCGGCAGCGGCCAGGAGGTCCAGCGTGACGCCGTTCTCCTGTTTTCGGCGCGCCCGCGCCGATTCGGAGCGCACGACGCCGAGCAGCCCGCGAGCCACTTTTTCGGCCTCGGCGAATCGATGGCCCCTCTCGAGCACGTTCGCCAGATCGATCTGGATGTCGATGACCTCCGGTCGCTTCGGTCCGCCGGCGTTCAGGAAGGCCTGCTCGGCCGGCTTCATCTGCGCGAGCGCCTCTTCGTGCCGGCCCAGCTCGCTCAAGGCCACCCCCAGCTGCCGGCGCGCACTGGCCAGCTGGATGTTGTCCGACCCGTTCAGCCGCTCGAGATCGGCCACTGCATCCTTCGCGTAGCGGGCGGACGCGGCGAAGTCCTGCCGCCTCTGCGCGATCCAGGCCTGGACCAGGAGCGTCAGGGCTCGAGGCCTGTCGTAGCGCGCCCCGGCCGTGCTCAGGATCTCGTGCGCGTGCTGGGCGTGGCGCACCGCCTCGTCGTCCTGCTCGAGGTTGAAGAGGGACATGGACAGGTTGACCTCGGTGATGGCCACCTGCGTGTCGCGCGGCCCATGCGCCGCGACGAGCGCGTCGAATGCCTCCTGATCCCCCCTGGCGGCCGCGGCGAAGTCGCCCTTCACGGTCGCGATGGAGGAGAGTGCGCGCGCCAGGTTGGCGCGCTGATCCGGCTGATCGCCGGCCTGCGCGAGCGCCGCGCGCGCGGCGGGCTCGAGCGCGAGCGCCTCGTCGGTGCGGTTCAGCTTGCTGCCGAGCGTGTCCATCATGTCGATCCATGCCTGCGCCACCATGTCGTGACGGCGCGCGCGCGCGGCAACCTGGATCATCCGTCGATCGGTCTCGACGCTGGCGGCGAACTCGCCTGCCTCCTCCTGCGCGTTGGCCAGGAACCGGAGGCGGCCGGCCGTCAGCCCCGGCTCCCCGGCGCGCTCCGACTCGGCGACCGCGATGGACAGCTCCTTCAGCAGATCGGCAGGAGGCTTGCCGAGCAGGGCCGCACGCAGCCGCGCGTCCTCGACCTCGAACTGGCGGTAGACCTCGGGGTGACTCTCGGGATCGACGGCGCGCGGAAACTTCGCCGTGATCGTCGCTTCGGTCGCGCAGGTCGCGACCGGCGTCAGATGATCGACGCCGTCGGCGATCCGGCCCATGTCACCCGGCTTCGCCTCTGCCGCGAGAGAGGCGAACGCCTCCAGCTCCTCGGCCAGGAGATCGAGGCAGCGCATCCGCTCCTCCATGACGCGGGCCGGCTGCTGGTGGCGCACGTTGGTCGCGCTCCACGCGTCCGTCCGCATCGCCAGCCAGGCGGCTCGATAGCCGTCGAGCCCGCGCGCGGCGTCCTCGCCCTTCTGCGGGACGCCGGCCTCGCTCGCCCGCGCGAACGCGGAGCGCAGGCGAGCCGCCCGCGCCGGACTCCACGAGCGCGCCATCCGGCTCTCGCCGGCCGCGCGGAAGAGCGCCTCCTCGCCGGGGCCGCTGCGCCCCGGCAGCGTGAGCGCGGCCGGCAGCGCGAGCGCCGCCGTCGCGGCCGCCGTGGCGATCACGACTCGACGGCGACGCCACGGCCGAGCCGCGCGCTCCAGCGACGACAGCAGCGCGACCATGGTCGGCCAGCGCGCCTCCTTGTCGAAGGCGAGGCCGCGCCGGAGGCAGCAGCCAACCCCGCGCGAGGGGCCGCTCCGCCGGCGCGGCGGGGCCGCCGGCCCGTCGTGGATGGACTGCAGCAGCTCACCGATGGTGGACCCGACGAACGGGCGCGATCGGTACAGCGCCTCGTGGGCCATCACGCAGAACGCGAACTGATCGCTGGCCGCGTCTCCCCCGCGCGCCTCGATCACCTCGGGCGGCATGTACCTCGGCGTGCCGACGAATGCGCCCGTCCGCGTGAGCAAGACCTGCGCGCCGGACCCGACCGCGACCGCCGCGTCCACCGGCATCGCGTCGCTCGCGACCCCGGTGAACCTGGCCAGGCCGAAGTCGGTGACCAGGATGCGGCCGTCGCGCGCGATCATCACATTGTCGGGCTTCACGTCGCGATGCACGACCCCGGCGGCGTGCGCCGCGGCGACGCCCCGCCCGGCGTCGACCAGCACGCGCAGCGTCTCCCGCCACGGGCGCGGCGTTGCCAGCCACTGGCGCAGGGTCTCGCCGTCGACCAGCTCCATCGCGCAGAACAGGAGGCCCGCACCGGAGCCGAGCTCGTAGATGCGGACGATGTTCGGGTGGGTCAGGCGCGCCATCGCCTGTGCTTCGCGGCGCAGGGGCCCGTACCCGCCGCCATCCAGCCCGCCCAGGTCGAAGCGGAGGAGCTTGATCGCCACCTCGCGATCCAGCTCTGGATCGCGCGCGGCCCACACCTCTCCCATGCCGCCGCGCCCGAGCAGGCGAGTGAGCGTGAAGCGACCGAGCCGCTGCCCGGCCGCCGCGACGGCCGCCGGCGACGGAGCGACGCCGCCCTCGACCACGGTGGTCTGGAGCGCAGCGGCCTTCTGCCGGCATGTCGCGCAGGCGGCCAGGTGCCGCGCGAGCGCGGACGCGTCGTCCGGCGCCATCATCTGCCCGACGAACCGCGCCAGCGCGGCGTCGAGCGGACAGCCGTGGAGCGCGTGCCCCGCCGCGACGCCGTCAGCGCCGACCTCTTCCGGCCGCACGGGCATCCGGGCCGCAGTCTACTATGACCGGGCCGGCCCGGTGCATCGTCGCGCTGGCGTCGACGCCGACGGATGCGCGGCAGCGCTGCGCTCTGGATGTGGGACTTGTGTGCAGGGCGGCCCTCGGCGCGGTGCCAGGGCCGGCTCGATTCAACCCACACCGCTCCACGACATCACGTCGGCGTCGACCACGATGGCTGCGCGTGCCGCCGCCGATCGCGCGTGCGAGGGTCCGATGTCGCAGTCGCCCCAGCTCATGCCCGATCGCTCGTTCGCGCGACGCGATATCGCAGCTGCGCGAGTCCGCTCGGCCACGTGCGGTGACCCTCGAGCGCGAGGCGGTGCTCGCCCTCGCCGCCCGGGAACAGGCGGATCCCGTCGCCGAGGACGATCGGGACCACTGAGATCGTCATGTCGTCGATGAGATCGGCGGCCAGGAACTGGCGGATCGCGGCGCCTCCGTCGACGTAGACCCGCGTCGCGCCGGCGAGCTTCTCGACGAGGTCAATCACCTGACCGTCGAACGGCTCTACGCCGTGGCGCGGCTCGGCGGGCCGGTGCGTCAGGACGATCACGCGCTTCGCCCCGTACGGCCACTCGGGAAAAGTCTGCACGGTGTCGTACGTGCCGCGGCCGACGACGAGCGCGTCGACCGACGCGAAGAAGGCGTCGTATCCGTGTGACTCGTCGAGCGGGTGGACGATCTGAAGCCAGTCGATGGAACCATCTCTGCGCGCGATGTAGCCATCGATGCTCATCGCGATGAACACGGAGAACCGGGGCCGCATGGACCGAATCCTACGCGGAATCGGGCACCATGCGCCCGGATGCCGGGATGAGAAGCCGTCGCGCCGGCGCCACGGTCGCGAACGAATTGCGGCCTCGCCCGCTCGACCTCCTGCCTCCCCTTGCATGCCGCCGATGCGTGCGCTATACACTGAACCAGATGGTTCAGTATACGAGAGGTCACCTCGACGCCTCGTTCGCCGCGCTGTCGGACCCCACTCGACGCGGCGTTCTGGAGCAGCTCGGGCGTGCGGACGCTTCGATCACGGATCTTGCCGAGAAGTTTCACATGACCCTCACGGGCATGAAGAAGCACGTCGGCGTCCTGGCGCAGGCGGGGCTCGTCACCACGGAGAAGGTCGGGCGCGTGCGGACCTGCAAGCTCGGCCCGCGGCGACTGGACGAAGAGACGGCATGGATCGAGCGATACCGCCAGCTCTGGGCCTCACGCTTCGACGAGCTGGACGTGGTTGTCGAGGAACTGAAACGGAAGGAGAAGGTCAATGGACGCAACAAGAGAGAGTGAGCCCGCCGCCAAGAAGAACCCCACGACGGCGGAGCGGAAGTCCGATCGTGAGCTGGTCGTCTCGCGAACCGTCAACGGCCCGGCGCGCATCGTGTTCGAGGCGTTCACCAGGCCCGAGCTGCTCGAGCGGTGGTGGATACCGAAGTCGTTTGCCCTGTCCCTGCTCTCCTGCGAGATGGATGTCCGTGTCGGGGGCACGTACCGTCTCGTGTTCAGCCACAACGGCTCGCCGCCCATGGCGTTCTTCGGCAAGTACGTCGAAGTGACACCGCCCTCGCGCCTCGTGTGGACCAATGACGAAGGCGGTGACGATGGGCCCGTCACCACGGCGACGTTCGAGGAAAGGGCCGGCAGGACGCTGGTGGTCGTGCACGACCTCTATCCCTCGAAGGAAGCTCTCGACGCTGCCATCGCCTCCGGGAGCACGGGCGGGATGAGCGAGACGCTCGAGCAGCTGGACGAGCTTGTCGTCACCCTGGGCGCGAGCGCGGGACAGTCGTGAAGCCGTCGATCTCGCGGCCGCCGGCCGCCTCGCTGTCGATCATCGAGCGGGCAATCACAGGAAGGTAGCGAACGACGATGAGGAAGCTGATCCTGAAGATGAACGTGTCGATGGACGGGTTCGTGGCCGGTCCGAACGGGGAGAACGACTGGATCTTCCTCCACGCCGGCCCCGAGTCGAAGGCGTGGGCCGTCCGGCTGGTGTCCGACGCCGGGGTGCACATCATGGGGAGCCGCAGCTACGCCGGCTGGGCGACCTACTGGCCGTCGTCGACGGACGCCTTCGCGGCGCCGATGAACGACATCCCCAAGGTCGTCTTCTCGCGGAGCGGCACCACGCAAGCACTCCAGGACGCGATGCGCGCGGTGCCGGCGACGAAGGCGGGCGCCTCGTGGGCAGCGGCGCGGATCGCGTCGGGCGACCTGCGCGAGGAGGTCGAGCGGCTCAAGCAAGAGCCGGGGAAGCCCATCGTCGCGCACGGCGGTGCGACGTTCGCGCGGAACCTCGTGGCGTCGGGCCTCATCGACGAGTACCACCTCGGCGTGCACCCCGTCGCGCTCGGGCAGGGCCTGCCGCTGTTCGCGGACCTGCCGGTGCGGCTCTCGCTCAACGTGGCCGAGACGGCGACGTTCGCGTCGGGCGTGATGGCGAGGATCCTCCGCCCGGCGTGAGGGTCTCGCTTCGGCCGGAACGCCGCTGCCGACGTGGTTGTCGTTCGCGACGTACGCTCTCGGGCGCCGTGAGCGCGAGCGCCGATGAGATACGGCGCCGTACGGCAGCTCATGCCACCGGAAGGTAGGTCGCGGCGTAGTTCCGGTAACGAAGCGGCCCGGCGGCGAGCCCGGCGGCCCAGCGCACCGTCCGCATCCGAGCTGGATTGTAGTTCGTTACTTGCTGGCCTCAACCATCGACGACTGCGACCGCATCGACCTCGATCAGATAGTCGGGAGACAGGGCCGCAACTCCCATCACGACGTTGGCCGGCTTGTGATCCCCGAACAGCGTCACTCGAGCCTTTTCGATGATCGGGTACTGGTAGTCGCGCTGGTAGTCGACCACGTAGATCGTAATCTTGGCTACCTGACTGGGAAGAGCGCCTGCGGCTGCAAGCGCTCGCCCGAGGTTGGCGAACGTCTGGTGCACTTGAACCGCGAAATCACCTCGGCCAACGAGCTTGCCGTGTACGTCTTCGGGCTCCTGGCCCGAGACAAAAATCAGCTTGGTACCCCTCGCGACGACGACTTGGGTGTACGTATCCGGAGTCGGCAGATCCGAGGGATTGATGCATTCGAGCGTCACTTCTGTTCGATCCTCCGTGCGATCTGACCAGTATAGCCGCGATCGAGCTCCTCGTGATCGAGCCGCGCACGCGTGATTCGCCCAGCCGCGCGGAGCGAGTGCCACGCTGGTGCTCGACGCAGCGTCTTGCGAACGTCCGGCAAACGATTCTTCCACGAGGTGTCGAGATGGAGCATGCGCATGATCCGCGCGAGCGCCTCGCCGCGACGACGTGCTGGGAGGCGGGGCAGCAGGCCGTGTCGTCGAGGTCAGCCGCCGGGAGCACGCTCGCCTCTGGCTAGCCGGTCGCCTCGATGAGGTCGAGGATGGCGGCGACGGTCGGCTCCGGGGCCTCCTGGGGCAAGTTGTGGCCGATCACCGGGACGACGCGGCGTTCGTACGATCCGGTGAAATGGCGCGCGTGCTCCTCCGAGCCGGCGGCGGGCACGACGCCATCCCCGTCGCCGTGCAGCACGATCGTCGGCACGCCGATGGTCGGTTGCGCGGCCAGACGCCTCTCGATGTCGAGCAGCGCCGGATCGCCCGGCGTGTAGGCATAGCGATGGCGGTAGGACTGGATCACCACGGCGACGAAATCGGGATTGTCGAACGATATCGCGCTGCGCTCGAAGGTCGCGTCGTCGAAGCGCCAGCTGGGCGACCACAGGCGCCAGATCAGGTGGCACAGCTTCCGACGATTCTGCTCGAGACCGGCGCGGCCTCGCTCGGTGCAGAAGTAATACTGGTACCAGAAGCGATGCTCCTGCTCGGGCGCGATCGGGTGCACCGAGGCGGCGATGTCCTGGATGTTGTAGCCGCCGCCGCTCACCAGGGCGCGCGCACGCTCTGGCCACAGCGCCGCGACGATGCAGGCCGCGCGGCCGCCCCAGTCATAGCCGGCGAGCACCGCACTGGGCAGCGCGAGCGCGTCGAGCAGCGCCAGCAGGTCGGCGCCGAGCGCCGCCTGCTCACCCGAGCGCAACGTCTCGGCCGACAGGAAGCGCGTCGGCCCGTAGCCACGCAGATAGGGCACGATGATCCGGCAGCCGGCCCCGGCGAGCGGCGCCAGCATGGCGTCGAAAGCGCGCGCGTCGTAGGGGAAGCCGTGCAGCAGCACGACCGGGACGCCGCCGGCGGGACCGCTCTCCTCGTAGGCGAGGTCGAGAACCGGTGTCCGAACGCGCTTGAGGCTGGGGGCCGGCGCCATGTCGTTCCTCCGTCGCCGCGAGCCCCGGGTGTCGGGGATCCACGCGCCGGAAGTCTACTCGAGGGCCGAGTAGACGGTCTCCGAGATCACGACCGGCATCAGCACGAGAGCGAGCAGCCACAGTCGAGGCGGCAACTCGCCGCGCCGAGGTCGCGCTCGCCATCCGCGAGGGCGGCGCGAGACCAGACTAGCGGCAGTTCGGACGAGAGAGCGCCGTACGCACGGCCTCGCGGTAGCTCCCGGCCGGGAACTGCTTGGCGTGGGTGCGCCAGTGAGCGCATGCGCGGGCGCTGTCTCCGACTCGGTCGAGGAGGTCGCCCTCCTCGACGCTCAGGACCTCGGCGGTGTGGGGGTCCCATGATTGGCCGCGGGACTGGCGGAGGAGGTCGATCGCTTCCTGGTAGCGGCGCTGGGCGCGCAAGACCTCGACTCGCTCGATGAGACGAGCGGCCGAGGTGCCGGAGGATCGAGCGCGGGCAGGCGGCGTAGGGGGCGGTTCGGTCGTCGGGGACGGCGCGGCGTGGTCGCGATCGGCTGCTCTCGTGTCGACGGCCGCCGCGGTCGGCGGCGAGGGGACCGCGGCGGGCGGGGCACCAGGACTCGGCGCCGAACCACGATCGGCCCAGTTGAACCGTGTCCCGGGTCGGACCTGCGTCACTGTGCCGTCCTTCGCGCGGAAACGAATGCTGCCCTCGAGGAGGTCGACGTGGCCCCCCTCGCGGCTCTGCTCCACGATGAATCGGGTGCCGGTCACTTCGATGGCGCCGGCGCTCACCCAGACTCGGACTGGATCTCGGCGAGGGCGGTGCGCGACTTCGAATTCTGCGGTGCCGCGGGCGAGGCGGACGCCGTCTTCGACGCGGACGATCTCGGCCTGGCCGCGAGATGCGATGGAGATGCCGTGCTGCTCGGCCTGGATGTGGCACTGGCCGTCCAGGGTCAGGCTGCCGGCGCGCGCGGCCGCGGAGCAGCGTTGGCCATCCCCCTGCCAGGCGAATCCGGTGGCGCGCACTGCCGTGGACTCCGGAGCCTCGGACGGCCTGCCGATCAGCTGGAGGACGAGCCACAGCGCGGCCGCTCCGCACAGTGCACCGCACAGCGCGGCCACGCCTGCGGGCGCGGGGACCATCGTCGAGAGGCGGCGCGGTCCGGGCCTCCCCGCCGCGGTCAGCTCGGTGCGGATGCGGTCGTGGGACTCGCGCGAGAGGGTGGCGCGGGACATGCGCTGGTCGGCGGCGCGGAGCAGGCGGACAAGATTGCGCGTGTCATCCATCGTCCACGCTCCATCCCGTCTTGCGCAGCCGGCTGCCGGCTCGCTTGAGCAGCCGCGACACGTGACCCTTCGAGTAGCCGAGGATCTTCCCGATCTCCTGCTGCGGGAGATCGTCGAGATGGCGCATGCAGAAGGCCACGCGCTCTGCCGGGGGCAGGCGGGCGATGGCTTGCAGTGCGGCGTCGAGCTCGCCCCGCTCGATGATGGCCACGTCGGGGGCGGGGCGGGGATCGGGCTCGGCGCCGCGCATGGAGTGAAGTGCGGCGGCGAAGGCGCGGGACAGGCGCTGGCGGCGCAGCTCGTTGAGGCAGCGGTTCGCGGTGACCCGGTAGAACCAGCCGCCCAGCTGCTGGGGGTCGTCCAGCGCCGGAGCTCGCTTGACCAGGCTCATGAAGACGTCCTGTGTGATGTCCTCGGCCCAGGCGATGTTCCCGCCGCCGAAGCGAAGCGCCCATCGATAGACACGCTGGGCGTAGCGCGCGTAGAGGGCCTCCACGTCCGGGGTGGTTTCCGCCTCGTCGCTCACGAGCGCGAGCTGGCGGGTCATCGCAGTGGGTGGCGCGCTGCCAGGGGGCATGGTCAGAAGTCGAAGGTGAGACCTGCTTCGAGGGCGATGTGCTCGCGCGACCAGGTCGGATCGCGGTCGAGTCCGATGCGGTCGGTGCGGTCGTGGCCGACCAGACCGTAGGCCGCCGACACGAGGACGCGCACCGACGGGGTGATGCGCCACGATATGTCGAGCGGCGCGATCAGCATCCAGTCCCAGATGGGCGCGCTCTCGTCGCCCCAGCGGCCCCGCTGATAGGCGAGGACTCCCGCCTGGAGGGAGGCCTCGAGCCGGAGCGACCCCGCGACGACGCGCCAGCCGGGACCCATCGTCGCGCTCAGCTCGAGGGCGTCGATCCCGTCCCGTGTCGAGCGCGTCGCCCGTGCGGTCGCCGATGCGGTGAGGCCGGTCTCGCGCCCGCGGCGGAGCAGGATCTCGACGATGGGATCGACGGCGCCGTCGCGCAGCGCGACCCCGGTGGAAGCGCCGAGCTCCCAGAGCGACTTCGCGGGCGCTGCGTGCGACTCCTCATGGACGGTTGCCTGTGACGGCGACAGCGCGGGCCGGTCGCCGGCCGCGACGGCGGCGCCAGCCCCCGTGGCGCCTGCGCCCGCGGCAAGTGCCCCGGCCCCGGCCCCGGCGCTCGTCCCTGCCCCTGCCCCTTCCGACTGAGCTTGCCACCAGCGCGGAACTTCCGCGACGAGCTCATGCAACCGCGATGCGCCGACCGGGGGCGGTCCTCGCACGCCAGGGGCAGGCGATGATCCCGCCGGGACGGACGGCGAATCGATCCGAGGTCCCCCCTCTCCTGGTCGCGGCTTTCCGAGGGGCGGCGCGCCCGGCGACTCGCAGCGGGCCGCGGCCTCGCCGGCCGCGATCCAGACCGGCTCGCCGGCCGGCGAGATGCACGCCAGCCGGTCCGCGTCCGCGGCCGTCCCGACCAGCTCGAAGCCGCGCTCGACCAGCGCGATCGCGGCGCGCTCGTACGACCGCACGGCGGATCCGTCGCCCGCGTGCGTGGGAAAGTAGACGAACACCGTCGGCAGATCGTCGGCCGGCATCGTCTCGGGCGGCAGCTGGTCGAGAAGCAGGAGCGCGCGCTGGACGATCTCGAGGTGCAGGACCGGCGGGGGAACAGCCGCGAGCTCGACGTCGGCCTCGCGGACCTGCGCGCCGACCGCGCGCAAGCTCGCGTGGTCGCCCGCTGCCATGCGCAGCTGGACCCGGTAGTTCGCCGGCGACGACGCCGACCGCACGCCATAGCCGGCCTCGGCGAGCCGGACGAGCAGGTGACCGTGCAGCCGCTCGGCGTCGAGCCTTGCGCCCTCCAGCGGACCGAGCGGCGGGAGATCGACGGCGACGGAGGCGGCGAGAAGAATTCCGACGGGGAGTGGCACTGGCTCCTGCCCAGGGTGACCGCGCTGGTCCGATCCTCATCACCCGCGAGGTCGGTGGAAGTTTCCTCGAATCGACCGCGATGCCGGGCGCCGCGTTGCCCGTGACGCCGCGCACCGTGATCGATTCGACCGGATCGGTCCGGGTGCGTCGTCACCACCACGGCCGGATCGGAAAGTGGGAAACCGGCGGGCGGCTCGCGGGTGGAGGCGTTTACTGACCGCCGGTTTGCCCGAGCGCTCGCACGTCGCGAGCCGCCGGCAGGGCAGCGCCTGACGCGTCCCTCGCCCTCTTCCGGTCGGGGGCGAAGGAGTCGACCTTGTCCACGCGACGAGACTTTCTCCGGGCCACCGGCCTGGCCGGGGCTGGTGCGCTCATCGGCCACCTGACGGGCGGGTGCGGATGTCCTGGTGGCACCGCCAGTCAGATGACGGGCTGCGGAGCCGCCACGTTCGAGGTGACGCCGACGTCGGCGCTGGTCTCCGTCCACGCCAGCGGCTACGAGCGGGCACTCATTCGCGTCGAGGGCGGCGACGCACCGATCGAGGTGCCTGTCCCGCTCTCGACCGCGGAGCTCCACACCCGCGCGGTCGACATCGTCGGACTCGAGCCCGATCGCGAGTACACGTACACGGTGAGCGTACGGGGCGGTGAATTCGGACCCTACTGGCTGCGCACGGCGCCGCTGCCGGAGAGCGAGACACCGCTTCGCTTTCTCTTCACAGCCGACATCGCCACCGACGAGGGCTGCTCCATCTTCGACACCATGGCGGCGACCGGCGCGGACTTCTGGCTCAGCCTGGGCGACTTCCCCTACGCCGACGCCGGCAGCGACGCGCTCACGATCCGCGATTACCGGGCGGAGCACCGGAATGCCCGTCTCGCGTCCGGAGCCCAGACCCTCCTCTCCGCCCTCCCGGCCTATGCCATCTACGACGACCACGAGGTGCGAAACGACTGGGACGCCGAGATGCGCACGAACGAACCGGACCGCGTCGCGGCCGCCCTGGCCGCCTGGGACGAGTGGTTTCCACTGCGCACGCCCGGCGAGCAGCGCTATCGCTCGTGGCGCTGGGGCCGCCTCGCCGAGTTCTTCATGCTCGATTGCCGCCGCTTCCGCAGCGCGAACTCGGCGCCCGACGGAGAGGCCAAGACCATGCTGGGGGCCGCGCAGCGACAGTGGCTGCTCGACGGGCTCGCGGCCAGCTCCGCGGTCTTCAAGTTCGTGGTCACCACCGTGCCCCTCGACTTCGGCAACACCGGCGACGACAGCTGGCGCGGCTTTCGCCGGGAGCGCGACGAGATCCTCCGCGCCGTGATCGAGACGCCCGTGCCGAACACCGTCTTCCTCACGGGCGACCAGCACTGGTTCGCCGCTCATCACCTGGCGGGCGGCATCCGCGAGTACCAGGCCGGACCCGCCAGCGCCTTCGTCCGCCAGCCCGATCCAGCCCGCCCCGAGGAGGTCTTCCGCCACGCCGGCCACAACTTCGCCGAGGTGACCGTCCACGGCGGCCACGAGCCCAGCTTCACCATCCGGGCCCTCGGACCGCTCGGCGAGGAGATCTATCGGGAGACCCTCGCCGCCTCCCGCTCGTGACCGCCGTCGCCACGGATTCCAGGGAGTCCGTCTCACCGCGTCTCACCGATCACACGCAGCACTCGGACGAGACGCTCGCGGTCGGCTCGTCGCGGTGGATCTCACCTGGGACCGATCCTCCGACCATCTCCCGGTCGCCGCGCGCTTCCGCATCCCCGCCGCCTGAGCGTCCGCAAAGCGGGCTCGGCCCGGCTCAGCGAAGGATCTCCCGGCTCGGCACGCTCCCGGCCGATCCGGTCAGTACTGGACGATCGCCGGGGTCGTGCCGAAGTTGAGCGCGCCCCTGTCGTAGCAGGTGCCGCTGATCGAGCGGTAGACCTTGTTGTTCGAGTCCCAGGTGCGCCAGCTCGAGTCGCTCATCACGAAGACCGCCTTCTTGCTGCACATGCTCTTCAGCTTGCTGGCGTACTTCTTCGAGCCGCCCGGGAACTTGCTCTTCCTCGGCATCTCCTGGCACGAGACGACCTTGTAGAGCGTGCCGCCCCACTTGGTGACCTCGCTCCACCTGCGGCGGCCGATCAGCTCCTGCTGCACGTTCACGTCCTTGGTGCCGCAGCCCTTTGCCTTCTTCTTGCTGAGCTCGACCTGCATCTCCTGGCAACGCGTGCTGAATTCATTGAGCGAGATCTTGCCGGCCGCGGTCGGGATCATCTCCTTGTCGGCGTCGTAGTACGGCTTGCGGTTGCGGCCGGACATGAGGAGGCCGGTCAGGTGACCCGCCGCGCTCCGGCACTGGTCGACCCCCTCCATCCCGGCGACCAGGGTCTCGGCGTCGAGGTCCTTCGCGTTCATCGCCTTGAAGCCGGCGTCGAACCCGACGATGCCGGCCTTGCCCTGATCGGTCTCGGCCGCGCGCTGCTTGCTCTCGCCGGAGTTGAACTTGCGGGCCTTCTCCGCCCGCGCCTTGCAGTCGGCGTACATCGCCCTGGCGGTCATGCTGGAGAACTCCCTGTCGCGCAGCTTGGGATCCATCTTGAATGCGGCGGACAGCTTCTCCATGCAGCCCCGCGCGAACTCCTCCGCCTTCTCGGGATCCTCGTCCTCGTTGATCTTGGCCTGGATGAAGTCGCTCTCGCCGTCGCGCGCCTTCTGCAGGGCATCGGCGGCGTTGCCGGCCGCACCCTCCGCGCCGATCAGCTTCTTGTCGAGCGCCTTGTAGCGCGCCTTGATCTGGGCGAAGACCGGGTCGGCCTTGGTCTCGGGTGTGGCCGCCGCCATCTCGCCCTTCAAGGTGTTGAGCTGGAAGCGCGCGCTGTCGATCTCGCCCGCCTTGAACCGGGTCTCGGCCGTATCCATCCTCCCCTTGATCCGGTTGAGCTCGTAGTTCGGCTCAGCCACGGCCACGGAGCCACTCATGATCGCGATGACCGCGCACACGGCGATCGAAGTCCATCTCATCGGTTTGCCTCCTGGTAGGTGCGTAGCGAGGCAAAGCACGGTCGGGGCCAGTTCGGCGGAGCCAGCAGGTGCACACAATCCTTGGCTCGAGAAGCGCCGCCGGCCCGATCCTCGTCCGTGACTGCTACCGGGTGGAACGGTTGCAGTCTGATACATCCGGGCGCGGAGGCCGGATCGGCGCCAGCGCAGCACCTCTATCGGAGCTGCGCCGACCGCGCCGCCCGCGCCGGGCCACGTGATCGCACGGATGCGGGGGCGCCCGGGTCGGTGTGGAGCTATAGTCCGCGGGGCCGGTGACCACAGCGAGAGACCGACGGCTCCCGTCGACTCCGGCTCAGCTCCGCGGCCTCATCCGCCGGGACGGGACACGATGGCTGGTGGCAGTCGGCGATCGCCGCGCGCGGGTCGCCGATCGGGTCGGGATGCGCTATCTCGCCGAGCTCGTCACCAACCCGGGGCAGGCGATCACGGCCCTGGCCCTGGCCGGCGAGGGACCAGCGCACCTCGAGCTGACTCGACAGGAGCTTCTGGATCCCACGGCGCGCAGGGCCTACCGGGCCCGGGTGGGCGAGCTGCGCGCGGACCTCGCCGAGGCCGAGGCGATGAACGACCTCGGGCGCGTGGAGCAGGCGCAGACCGAGTTCCATCGCCTGGTCGACCACCTCGAGGCGTCGTCGGCCATCGGCGGGCGGACGCGCGGCTTCGTGGACTCGGGTGAGCGGGCCCGCACCGCCGTGCAGAAGGCGCTCAAGCGCGCGCTCGATGCCATCGAGGAGGCCGACCCGTTCATCGCCGGCGTCCTGCGGAGAACGATCACGACCGGCGTGACCTGCGTCTACACGCCCGAGTCGGGCACGCCGGTCGTGTGGACCGGGGTGTCCGTGCCGGCCGGAGCGGAAGAGGATCCGATCGCGTCGATGGACCCGGTCGAGGTCGAGGGCGAAGGCGAAGGCGAGGGCGAGGGCGAGGCCGGCCCGGAGCCGACGATCGGAGATCGGCTCGTCGAGGAAGGCCATCGTCACTTCGTCGGGCGGGCGGCCGAGCTCGAGCTGGCCCGCGTGGCGCTGGAGGCGCCGCGCCCGCACTTCTCGGTGCTGTTCATCCACGGCCCGGGTGGTGTCGGCAAGACGACACTCCTCGACCGGCTGGCCTCGTCCGCCTTCTCGACCCCGAGGGCGGTCATCCGCATCGACCTTCACACCATCGAGCCCACCCCGGCCGGATTCCTGGCCGCCTTCGCCGGCAGCGTCGGTCGGTCCGATCGCGAGCTGTCCCCGGAGGTGCTCGCCGAATGCACGCACCGGATGGTGCTCATCGACACGTTCGAGCGGGGCGAATCGCTGAAGGGGTGGCTGCGTCGCGAGCTCATCGCCCACCTCCCGTCGAGCACGCTCGTCGCGATCGCCGGGCGCAACCCGCCGCCACCGGAGTGGCTGGCCGATCCGGGCTGGCGAGCGATCTCCCGGGTGGTGGCGCTCGACAACCTGTCGGAGGACGAGGCTCGCCGGTATCTCGAGCTCCACGGCGTCGAGCAGCGCTTTCACGCGAGACTGTGGGCCCTGACGCGGGGCCATCCGCTGGCGCTCTCGCTGGTGGTCGACCTCCTCGTCCAGCGGACGAGGCGTGAGCACGACATCGCCGACCTCATGGACACACCCGACATCGTGCGCACGCTGATGCAGCGCTTCGTCGGCGAGATCCCGGACCGGCGACATCGCGAGGCCCTCGCGGTCTGCGCACACACCCGGTACACCACCGAGGACCTCCTGCGATCCGCCGTCGACGGCGACGAGGCCGGCGACGGTGACGGCGACGAGGCGGGCCACCTGTTCGAGTGGTTGCGCTCGCGCCCGTTCATCGAGAAGGGCCGCTTCGGCCTCTTCCCCCACGATCTGGCCCGCGAGGTGCTCGATACCGATCTGCGCTGGCGGGATCGCATCCGGTACGACGATCTCCACCACCGCATCCGCCGCCACCTGGTCGGCCGCCTCCGGGCCTCCACGGGCCATCAGCAGCAGGAGGCGGCCGCGGACATGATCTACCTCCACCGGTTGAACCCGATCATGCGCCCGTTGTTCGACTGGACCCGCTTCTGCAGCGTGCGCATCGAGCCCCTCGCGCCCGGCGATCGCGCCCTCGTCCTCGGCATGACCGAGCACCATCAGGGCGCCGCTCAGGCGGAGCTGGCGCGGCACTGGCTCGATCGCCAGCCGGAGGCGTTCCGTCTCTTCCGCGGCGCCGACGAGCTGGTCGGCTACACGGCCGTGCTACAGCTCCAGGAGGCCGCGCCGGCCGACGTCGCGCGCGATCCGGGCACCCGCGCGGTGTGGGAATGGGCGATGGCCCACGACCCGCCCCGGCGCGGCGAGAAGATCACGGTGGCCCGCTTCGCCGTCGACCGCGCCACCAACCAGGCGCGCCCGTCGGCGTCGCACGACGGCTTCAGCATCGCCCACTTCATGCACACGCAGATCGCGCGCGGCCTCACCTGGGACTTCATCGCCTCGTGGCAGTCCGGCGACATCGAACCGATGATGAACTACATCGAGTATCACCGCGTGCCCGAGGCGGAGTTCGATGTCGGCGCCGCTCATCACTTCGTGTTCGCCTGTGACTGGCGGCGGTTCCAGGGCAACGAGTTCATGGAGCTGATGCGCTCGCGCGAGCTCGACGGCGATTCGCGCCTCGGCTGACGCCTCGACCTCACGGCCGTCGGCTGGCGTGACGATCCGTGCCCTCGCGCGTCGCCACACGTGGAGACGCCCGCTTGGTTGCGGTGTCACGGAGCGGCACGGCGCGTCACGCCCTGTGGTGTGATGACGGAGAAGAACCCACCGACGGTGTTTCAGTTCGGGATCGATCCGCGTGGCGAGTCCGGCTCGCTGCCCCCGTCGATGCAGATGTTCCTGCTGAGTCAGGGAACCAGCATCTCGAGGGCCGTGGCGATGGCCGCGGACCTGCGCATCGCCGACCTGCTGGCGAACGGCCCGCTCGGCAGCGACGAGCTGGCCGCCGCGACCTCGACGCATGCCGACTCGCTCTATCGCATGCTGCGGATGCTGACCGCGGTGGGCGTCTTCGCGGAGCTGGATGGTCACCGGTTCACGCAGACGCCGCTCAGCGAGCTCCTGCGCGGCGAGACCCCCGGTTCGCTGCGCTCCTGGATGCGCATGGTCGCCTTGCCGGCCTGGAGCCCGATGTTCGCCGAGGCGATGCACAGCATCGCGACCGGTGAGCCGTGCTTCGCGCGGGCCAAGGGAGTCGAGTTCTTCGACTACCTGGCCGCGCACCCGGCCGAGGCGGTCATCTTCCAGGAGGCGATGGCCGACTTCGGCGGCGCCGTGGACGAGGCAGTCGTGGAGACGTACGACTTCGCCGGCATCCAGACGGTGGTCGACGTCGGCGGCGGCCACGGATCGCTCATGGCCGCGATCCTGCGCGCCCATCCGCGCCTCGACGGCGTCCTCCACGATCTGCCTCACGTCGTCGACGGTGCCGCCCGCACGCTCCGCGACGCGGGGGTCGCCGATCGCTGCCAGCTCGACGGAGGCGACTTCTTCGAGGAGGTGCCCGCCGGAGGCGACGCCTACTTCCTCAAGTGGATCGTGCACGACTGGGACCGCGATCGGGCCGCGGCGATCCTGCAGAGCTGCCGGCGCGCGATGCCCTCCGGCGGGCGCCTCGTCCTCATCGAGGCCGTCCTTCCGGGCCCCGACGAGCCGCATCCCGGGAAGCTCCTCGACTTCCTCATGCTGCTGGGGCTCGGCGGCCGGGAACGCACCGCCGAGCAGTACGCCGATCTCCTGCGCGAGACCGGCTTCGAGCTCACGCGCGTCCTTCCCACCCGCTCTCCGATGAGCATCGTGGAGGCCGTACCCACCGCCGCCGCGACCGCGCCCGCCGGCCGGTCGCCGGACCGAGGACGGTAGCTCCCGTCATGGCCCGTCCAACCACCGACGCCGGGGCCGCGCGCGGCGGTCGAGCTGGCGCACGACTGCGAGGTGCACGGCGACGCGCCCCGCCGCGTGCGGCGCGCGAGCGCGGCGGACTCACGGGACCGGCGGGAGGCTGACGAAGCCGCCCGTGTACCGGTAGGTCGCGCCGGTCGTCGGCTCGACGCGGAACCGCATGTCGCTCGCGGTCTGGCACGGGTCCAGCCCACCCGGGCACCAGTGCGCGTTGGCGGAGAAGATCTTCCACGACATCGTGTGGGCGGGCAGGAGCGTGAGGTTGCCGGCGTTCCACCAGGTGCCGTCGAACGGGTTCTGGTAGTAGCGGCGCACCAGGACGTCCGCGTTGCAGCCGGCCACCCGGATGCGGGCCTCCCACGGGAACGGCACGCCCTGGGCGCTGCCGGTCCGCTGCGCGTCGCCGGAGAGCAGGCTCGAGCCGCACCACCTGGTGGTCTCGAGGAAGTCGTCGTCCGCGAGGCCCTCGTCGATCCACTCGTCGATGAGCGTGCAGTGCGCGGCCGTGAAATCGCTCGCGCTCGAGCACGACGACGCGGGCGCGGGGCTCGTGGGCAGGAGGCCCGCCGCCGGGTGGACGAACGCGACGACATCGGCGGTCGACGCGCGGCCCGACCGGGACCCGCCCGCGGCCTCGAGCAGCTCGGGCACGCGCGTCCCGGCCGGCGTGATGGAGAGGAAGTACTCGAGCGGGCTGGCCGCGTCGACGGCCGTCTCCGGCGCGGCCTCGAGCGGCGACACCACGAGCACCGACGCCCTGCCCGCCTCGTCGGCGCAGAACGCGTGGTAGATGCGGTCCGCCGTGACGACGGTCGCGAGGTGAAGGTCGTCGCCGCACGGGGCCTCGCCGAGGCCGTACGCGGCGAGCTCGACGCCGGCGGGGTCGACGCCGGTGGCGGGGACCGCATCGGCGGCGAGCTCGCCGTGGCCGTCGCCCGCCGCGCAGCCCGACAGCACCGCGAGGGCGGCGCCGAGCGCCGGGCCAGCGCACCTGCGCGGGTGTCTTCGGTCGAAGGACGGCGCGGCCGGCGGGCGATGGCCATCGGTCG
>Ga0126377_10000426_pt1 | contig 25435 bp, 24 predicted proteins | sample PanSoiMetPlot_22_FD_92647 | JGI IMG/M metagenome (GOLD analysis project Ga0126377, IMG submission 92647) | Tropical forest soil microbial communities from Panama - MetaG Plot_22 | ecosystem: Environmental > Terrestrial > Soil > Tropical forest > Bulk soil | place: Panama | collected 2016-02-17 | reverse complement strand
GGCCAGTGCGCCAGCAGGGCGAACAGGCCGAGGCAGACGGCGGTCCCGTAGACGATGCCGGACCGCACCCCGCGCCAGGGCAGCATCGTGAACGCCAACCCCATACCCGCGCCGTTGCCGAGGAACCGCCACAGGTATCCCCAGATCCAGCTGGCATGCGGATCGTCGAGCAGGAGCCTGCCGATCCCGGGGATCGGGTCGCCGGGGAACACCCCGACCTTGGTCAGGCTGAGCCGGAGCAGGTCGTAGACGCCGGTGGCGATGATCCCGGCGATGTAGCCGACCAGGGCGCGCCGACCCCACTCGGCATGGCGGACGCCGGTCACGACCAGCACGAGCATGGCCGGCAGCAGGAAGAGCCGCGCGCCGGCCGGCAGCGGCAGCAGCTCGGCGTAGGCAGCCGCCAGCGGGCTGATGGCCGCGAACCCCAGCACCAGGAAGATCACCCGCGGGTACAGCGACGAGCGGGCCGCGGCCCGCCGGATCGCCGCGAGCGGCCGCAGGAGCTTGCGCATCGCCGCGAGCAGGCGCTCGTCCTCGCTCACGGCCCGGCGGGCCGTGGAGACGCCGGGGTCGGTGAGGTCGCGCCTGCCGCGCCGGCCGGACACGCGCTCGTGCTTGCCACGTGTCCCCCGGGCCGCGGCCGGCGCGACCCGGGCGGCCGGCCCGGGCGGGGGCACCGCCGGCGCCGTGGGGGATCGGGGTGACCGGGCGGGTCGGCTCGGCGACGGGCGGGCCGGCCGGCGCTCGCGCTCGTCGCCCGCCAGCGGAATCTCGTGCAACGGCCGGCAGCCGGGTTCCGGCCCGGCGTTCCAGGGGAGGCGGGCCGGGTCGTGGGTGGATGCCCGGGGATCGATCCTCGTTCCGGTCACGTTCCGTCCTCGACGCGGGCACGCTCGCACGCGGTGACGCAACCGGGACGTCGGGGGCTGGGAGACCGTGGGGGACGGCCTCGTGGTCCAGCCTCGTCGCCCCACGCGTGGGGGGATCACGTGGAGCACAACGGTGGAATTGGCGAACCCAGTTCGGCGGGTTCACGCATTCAACTCTACGCGTCGATGCTCGAAAGTCAATTCAGCAGCGTCCATGGGCGCGGGCCGGTGAGCCTGGCCACCGCGGGTGCGCAGGGCGACCGGGGACGGACGGCCACGCACGGTTGGATGTTCGCGTCCGCATACAAAGAACGTCCCATGCGGTTGTTCAAATCTCCTAGGAGACGACTCGGTCGCCAGATCGTGGCCGCAAAATCTGAGTCCGGATCCACCGTTCCGGTGAGCGTGGTCCTGGCTCCCCCTCCACCACGAGGTGTTCGACAAAAGGCGCCGCCTGCGGTTGCTCTCCTGTTGGTTCCCGAGCCGGCCGGCCGCTCACATCCGGTGCTGACCGCCCTGGTCGACGCCTTCCCGGCGACGCCCGAGGCACATGACCCACCCGCGGGTGCTCGTCTCCTTGACCGCGACGTCCATCGCGGAGAAGTCGGCCGGGTCGCAGCCGTGGTGCCGCTGGCAGACGACCTGCTGATAGAGATGGTCGGAGATGCACAGGACCATCGAGGCTCCCGTCGCCTTCAGGTGACGGTGCAGGGCATCGCTCTCCAGGAGCCGGAACGCCAGGTTGAGCTGCTCACCGACCACGGCGCCCTCGGTCAGCAGCATCTCGCCCGCATGCAGGACGACTCTGACCCGCAGCTCGGCCTGGCCGCTGGCCAGACGGTTGTGCGCCTGCAGGCCCCACAGCAGGTGGGTCCTGATCGTGTTGAGCAGCCGGACCCTGCTCACGGTCTCGTCGACGACGACGAGCCATCCGTCCCCGGTACTGTCGACGATCGGGCAGTGCGCGCGTGGGATCCCAGCTGCATCCAGTGCCCTGAACAGGATGTCGTGGAGCGCGGCCAGCAGCCGTAGCCGGATCGCGTCATCCCGCGCGGCGCGGTTGAAGCCTTCGATGTCGACCACGAGAGCCGTCAGGTATCGCTCCGCGAACGTCCCCTTACCGGCCATGTCCGTCACGACTTTCACCTCTGGCTTGAGCATTCCTGGAGGATCACCACGGGCTCGATGGAGCCACGAATTGCTGGATCTCGACCACCTCTTGGACGAGCTTCGCCGCGGCGAAATCCGCTCGGAGATTCCGCCGCGTACGGTGGAACAAACGGCCCGACGCCTCCGATCTCGTCGCCCGCCGCGCCCGACGCCTCGGTGCGAGGTCCGGTGCATCGCGAGCCTCTGCACGACCGGCTCGGGCATCGACATCCGAATACGTCGTCCACTGACGACTACCGACAGGTATTCAGCAGCACTCCTGCGCAATCCTCCCCAACACGTCACGACGCAGGATGGTGATGCGCCCACCGGGGGAAGCACGCCGAGGGGGCTTCCCGGCCACCAGGTCGCGTCCCGGGCGACGCTCCGGTCGCCTCCTGAATCCATACGCCATCCCTGATCCGATCAACGACGAAGAAATGCAGCTCGCTGACTGTGCAAATTGCGCAGCCTCGGGTACCTCGACTCCAGCGATCGTCTACGCCAGGTCAGGGCGGCTGCTGGAGGAGCATGGTCGGCGGGGTCACGGTCTGTGGCGGTTGCTATGGGATGCCCGGCTCCTTTCCACGATCGGGGGATCTGGAGGGGCACTATACGGTCTGGCCATCCCGCTCGCGCGCATATTGGATAGAAGCCGGTTAGCGATCGTTTGGCATCGATTTGTCAAGCCCGCCTTCTGAACCCCTGCACCCTGTTTTGGCGATCGGTGCTGCCGGATCGGCTTGGAGCACGTGATTGCCTGTTGTGGGGAGAAGGAGAGCATCTGCGCCTCCCCGGAGACGCCGCGAGCGGGCGGGGCGGGGCGCACGCGAGCAGCCGGTTCGACAAGGGTCGTATGGTTAGGCAGGACACCGACGGGTTCGTCCCGGGGGACGTGGGCGTGTGCGCGTGGGAACGGCGACCCCCGCACACCGGACAGGAGCACCGATGAGCACGCCGATGAGCATGAGCCCCACCGCCGGTCCACGGGTGCTGATCGTCGACGACGACCCGAGCATCCGCCGGGGCCTGCGCGGGCTGCTCGAGGACGAGGGCGTGGACATCGTGGCCGAGGCGCTGGACGGCGCCGACGCGCTGAACGCCGCGTATCAGACGATGCCGGACCTCGTCCTCATGGATCTGCGCATGCCCGTGATGGGCGGGATCGAGGCGACCCGCCAGCTGACCGCCGTGTTCCCCACGGTCCAGGTGATCGTCTGCACCGCCTACGACGACGCCTCCCTGCACCAGGGCGCGATGGACGCGGGAGCGTTCGCGGTCCTGGTCAAGGGCTGCCCGCCGCGCCTGCTGCTCGACGTCGTCGGCCAGGCGTGGACCCGCAAGCAGCAGCTGGACAGCGGCGGCCAGCGCTACGAGCTGGCCGACGGCTTCGGGTTCCCGGAGCTGTGAGACCGGACCGCCCGCCGCGTGGACCTCGCGGCGGGCGGTCTGGCCGGCAGCGGGGTGCCTGGCTGCTGTCCCCGCCGTCGTGGGTGGTCCGGTCGGCGGCGGCGCCTACCCGCCGCTGTCGCTCCCGCCGTCGTTGTAGGGCGGCGCGGTCGGGATGGTCTGCTCGGGCTGCGGCACGGCCGGCGGCGGCGCGGTCGCGGCGGGCGGCGCGGTCGTGGTCGGCGCGGTGGTGGTCGGCGCGGTGGTGGTGGTCGTGGTCTGGGCCGGCTGGCCCTGCGTGGTGGTCGTCGGCTGCGCGGCGGTGGTGGTCGTGGCGCCCGCCGCGGCCTTCGCCGCCTTGTAGGTCGCCACCCACTTGCCTCCGGCGGCGTTGGCGGCGTCCTCGGCCTGGATCTCGGCGATCGTGGCGCTGCGGGCCGCGAGCGCGTCGGACTCGGCCTGCGCCATCAGCTGCTGCCCGGTGGTCACCGCCGCGGTCGCCTGGTCGATCGCCTGCTGCTTGGCGGCCGTGGTGGCGTTGGGGTCGGCGAGCTGGTTCGACGCCGCGGTCACGGTCTGGTCGGCCTGCTTGGCGGCCGCGATCGCGTCCAGCATGTGCTGCGCGGCGGTCTTGCGCGCCTGCTCGGCTGCGACCCGCTTCTGGTCGAGGTCGACCAGCGCGTTGCTCCAGGCCGCAAGGTCGGCGTCCGGATCGGGCGCCGCGGGCTGTGGGGCCGTGGTGGTGGCCGGCGCCTGGGTCGTCTGCGCCGCCTCGCCGCCGCCGGCCGGCGCGGTGGTGGTGGTGGTGGTGTCCTGTGCCGGGGCCGTGGTGGTGGTGTCCTGTGCCGGGGCCGTGGTGGTGGTCGCCTCGGTCGTGGTGGTCGGCTGCGCGCCGGCGGTCGCGCCCACCGGCGGGGCCGGCGTGGGGTCGGTCGCGGCCGCGGGCTGGGCGGGCTGGGAGGACGCCGTCGTCCGGCGCGTGATCGCCTGCTCGATCTCGACGGTGGTGGCCTGCTGCTTGATCTGGTCGCAGTGGGCCTTGGCCGTGTCGGCCTCGGCCTTGACCTTGGCGGCGACGTCCTTCTTCGCCTGGTCGTCGGGGGTGGTGGCCAGGTCCTGCTCGGCCTGCTGGCGGGCGACCTCGAGGCTGGCCCAGAGCTGGCAGCTGCGGTCGCTGATGCCCTGCAGCAGCTCGACCAGCTGCTTCCACTGGTTGACGGTCTCGGTCAGCGGCCTGGTGGCGTCCGGGTCCAGTGCCCGCGCGGTGCGCTTGTCGTTGTCGCTGCGCACGGCGGCGAGGATGGCCGCCGGGTCGCTGAGCGCGGCGCCGTCGGCACCGGTCAGGTACCCGCCGTCGTCCGGGATCAGCACGGGGGGCTGGCTGGGCTGCTCGACGCCGTTGCGTTGCCTGCCGCCGCCGGGGCGGCGGCCCTCCGAGGTCCCGGGGCTGGTGCGTGGGCGCTCGGTCCCGCCGATATAGGTGCCGCCGCCACCCTCGCCGGGCGACGACGACCAGGAGCCGCCGTACAGGTAGTCCGGGTAGCGGATGTTCGCCGCGCCGCCGCCGCCCTCGCCGCCGGTGCTGGAGCCCTCCTTGCCGGGGCCGCTCAGGCCGTCGTCGCCCTTCTTGGAGGTCTTGTCGGGCTTGCCGCGCTGGGGGAAGAACGCCGCCCCGGCCGAGGACAGCAGCTGGCTGGCCACGCGCGACACCTGGAGGGTCTGGTCGGCGACCTGCTTGGCGAGGTCCGCGCCGGCCTTCATGGTCTCGTAGGCCTGCTTCAGCGCGGGGTTGTCGGGGTGCTCCTGCGCCTCCCGCTGGGCCGCGAACTCGTCGCTCTTGGCCTGCGCGTAGGCCGCCTGGGCCTCCTCGGCGGCCTTCTGGGTCTTCTCGACCTGCTCCTTGGCCTTGTCGAAGGAGAAGCTGCTGGGGTGCTGGAGGAACCGCATGGCCAGCTCGAGCGCCGTCCTGGCCTCGTCGCGGTTCTGGAAGGCCCGGCGGACCGGGTCGAAGTTGCCCACCGTCTGCGCGGGCCTGAGGTTGCCGGACCGGTCGTTCTGGGTGACGGCGAACAGCGCGGAACCAGCGATGAGCGCCAGCACCAGAGCCAGGACCGCGGGCTTGTGGAGGCTACTTCGGATCGGGAGGCGCACGAGATGGTCCCTTTCTCGCGGTCGCAGCGGTCGGGCCTGCGCGGGGGGCGCAGTACGGTCTGGGGTCCTGGCTCACCACGACGGGGGCCGGCGAGGGTCTGGACCGGTCCGTCGCCGCGGCCACGAGGCATCGTGAACCTTGACCGGGGGACAATCTGCTCCCGTTATAGGCCAAGAGGTGTGAAACGGGGCCAAATCGTGACCAAGACGCTATCTGCCGCGGAGCCTGGTGGGCCCGCTCAGTCGCGGGGCCGCTTGAAGTAGGCGAGCGTGCCGCCGACGTCGGCGGTGTGGACGGCCACCAGCTCCCAGCCGTCCTCGCCCCAGTTGTCCAGGATCTGCTTGGTGTTGTGCGGCAGGAGCGGGACGGTCGCGTATTCCCACCTGGTCATCGGCGCTCCCTTGACGGTCGCAGGGCCGGGGTCTCCGGGTCTCCCCTGGCGCCGCTGCGCGGGCCAGGTGGACCCGAACGCTACCTGAGCCGGCGACCCGGTGGGGCGGCTCAGCCAGCACGCCGGTCGAGCAGCTTGCGCCGCTCCACCTCGTTCAGGCCGCCCCAGACGCCGTGCGCCTCGCGGGCTGCGAGCGCGAACGCCAGGCACTGCTCGCGCACCGGGCAGCGGGCGCAGATGGACTTGGCCGCCTGCTCGCGGGCCAGGCGCTCGTGCTTGCGCTCGAACTGGCTCGGTTGGAAGAACAGGCCCGCCTGCGCACCCTTGCAGGCCGCCTTGTGCCGCCACCCCTCGAGTCCCGAGGCCGTCCCGCTCATCGTCTGCGTCCCTCCTCGGCACCGCGCTCCCGGCCGTCCGGGATCCGGCCCTCGGCGCCGGCCGTCCCTGCGGCGTCTACGCTGCCGCCGTGCGGGTCAAGCCGAGATAAGGGACTCTCCGGACGCCCCAACAGTTACCAAATCGAGACGTTCAGGACGGCGCGGCGTTCAGGACGGGGGGACCCGCGGCTCGGCCGGTCCCGCCGCGTTCCAGCCCTCACCCTGGTCGGGCGTCTCGTAACCCAGGCCGCTCACCCGTGCCGGCGCCGCGGGGGACGCCTCGCCGGCCGGCGGGGCCAGGGCCGGCTCGGGGCTCGACCGCTCGACCTGGTCCGACCGGGCGGCCGGCGGCGGCCCGCCGGGACGCCCGGGACCCATCCGCTCGAAGAAGTTCAGCAGCTCGACCGGGACCGGCATGACCAGGGTCGAGTTCCGCTCGGTGGCGACCTCCTGCACCGTCTGCAGGAAGCGCAGCTGCAGCGCCTGCGGGTTGCGCGACATGACCTCGGCCGCCTCGGAGAGCTTCTGGGAAGCCTGGAACTCGCCGTCGGCGGAGATCACGCGGGCGCGGCGGTCGCGCTCGGCCTCGGCCTGGCGCGCCATGGCGCGCTGCATCGACTCGGGCAGGTCGATGTTGCGGATCTCCACGAGCGAGACCTTGACCCCCCAGGGCTCGGTGAGGTCGTCGATCACCCTGGCCAGCTCGTTGTTGATCTGCTCGCGCTGGGTGAGGAGGTCGTCGAGGTCGACCTTGCCGAGGATCGCCCGCAGCGTGGTCTGCGCGACCTGGCTGGTCGCGAACAGGTAGTTCTGGATCGCCACGACCGCGCGCAGCGGGTCGACGACCTGGAAGTAGACGACGGCGTCCACGCGCACGGTGACGTTGTCGCGGGTGATCACGTCCTGCGCCGGGACCTGCATCGCGACCGTCTGGAGGTTGACCTTGACCATGCGGTCGACGCCGTAGGGGACGATGAAGATCAGGCCCGGCCCCTTGGCGCGGTGGAGGACCCGGCCGAACCGGAAGACGACGCCTCGCTCGTACTCCTGCACGACACGGATCCCCGAGACGATCGCGATCAGGAACAGCAGTGCCAGGATGCCGAGAGCGATCAGACCGAGCTCCATTTCGCCAGCCTCTCCTGCGGGTTGAACTGGATCCAGCTGATAGCGCCATCTTGCACCAGCGAACGGTGGAGCGTGCGGCCGGCACGGGGGGTGGAGGCGGGTCCCCGCGGGCGTTCAGCGGGCGGCCGGGGCCGGGGTGGACCGGGCCGCGCCGAGGTCGGTCACGGGCCCGTCCACCAGCCCGCCACGGCCGCCGAAGACGGTGCGCACGACCGCGTCCGCCGCCAGCGCGAACGGCAGGTAGCCCGCGTAGCCGAGCAGCGGCATCTCGAACACCCTCCAGGCGTCGACGTGCGGGACGGTGTACTCCCAGTGCGGGTCGGCGCCCCAGTTCCACAGCTCCCAGAGCACGCCGGTGAGCAGGCCCGAGAGGGCCACCAGCAGCACCGGCCCCGCCTTCCCCGCCGCCAGCGAGCCGAGCGCGCTCGGCCGGCCGCGCAGGAACGCGATCCCGTCGAGCAGCAGGAACGGCGCGATCCACACCAGCGCGAACGCCTCCCGCGGGAACAGCCACAGCGCCACCCCGGTGGCGAGCGCGAACGCGACCATCCAGCGGGCCGCGCGCCCGGGGCGGCGCACCAGCGGCGGCGGGTCCGGCACGCGGAGCAGGCAGCGGGCGAGGTCGCGCGTCTCCACCAGCGCGGGCAGGACGGTCGCGAACGCGGTGGTGTCGAGCAGCACCCGCGCCACCGGCCCGAGCACGTCGGTGCCCACGTACACCCAGTTGTGCAGGTGCCAGTTGACGATCTCGAACAGCCACCAGAACCCGGCGCTGAGCGCGAACAGCCAGGCCGCCCGCTGCGGCGCCGACCGCAGCACCGAGCGGCCGGCGCGACGCAGGACCAGCGCGTCGGCGGTCAGGATCCAGCCGCCCCACACGGCCTGGAACCAGTAGTGCGACACCGGCTCGACGTGCTCGACCGAGCATCCCCAGCCGAGCGCGAGCAGCGTCAGGCCGACGGCGAGCTGCGGGAGCCAGGTGGGCCGCCGCACCCCGCTCACCGGCCGGCGCGGCGCAGGCGGCCCCGGCGCGGCGGCCGCAGCGCCCCGGGGTCCTCCGGGGCGACCTGGAGGATGCCGTCGCGGACCGAGGCGACCCGCACCCGCTGGCCGACCGGCAGCAGCCCCGGGTCGGCCAGGCTGGCGCGCCACATGGCGCCCTCGACCACGACGATCCCGCCCGGATCGAGCATGCTGCGCACCACGCCGCGCGCGCCCACCAGCGCCTGCGTGCCCTCGGGCGCGCGGCGGCGCGCGCGCAGGCTGACCGTGAGGATCACCACCCAGTACACCAGGCACCAGAGCACGCCGAGGACGGCCAGCCGGTGGTCGACGCGCAGCAGCGGCGAGGGGCTGGCGAACAGCCACCACGAGCCGGCGCCGGTGAGCGCGGCCGCCGTCAGGGTGCCGAGCCCGAGCCCGCCGAGCGCGGTGTCGACGGTGAACAGCGCCAGCCCGGCGAGCAGCAGGGCCAGCGCGAGCCAGCTCGTCGGCAGCACCGCCAGCGCGTAGCCGGCGAGCAGGGCGACCACCAGCCCGGCCACGCCCGCCACCCCGAACCCGGGCTGGAACCACTCGAACGCCAGGCAGCAGGCGGCCGCCAGCAGCAGCAGGTAGGCCAGGGTCGGGTTGGCCAGCCCGTGGCGCACCCGGTCGACCAGGGAGGTCGAGCGGAAGGTCAGCGTGTAGCCGTCACCGATCGACAGCGCCGGGCCGGCGCCCGCCCGGCCGCCGCCGGCCGGGCGCATCCGGCGGCCGTCCAGCCGCTGCACGGCGTCGGGCAGCGACTCCGCCTCGTAGTCGGCCAGGCCCGCCGCCTGCGTGCCCGGGCCGTCGAGCCGGCCGCCGACCGCGGCCGCGGGCAGGCCGCTCGCCGCGGTCGCGGCGGCGGCCGCGGCCCCCCGCCGGTCGCGACCGAGCGAGGCGGGCAGCGCCGGTCCGACCGTCGCGTCGTGGCTGACCGCGACCACGTCGGCCGCGGCGACCACGAGCGCGGTCGCGCCCCGTGCCGTCGCGGCCCGCGGGCCGACCCACACCGCCACCGGCACGCGCGCGTCCCGGACGGCCGCGAGCACCGCCGAGGGGTCGACCCCGAGCGCGCCGAACCCGTCGACCTGGAGCAGCACCACGTCCGCCCGCCGCCGCGCGGCGCCGTCGAGCGTGGCCCGCAGCGTCCCGAGCTGGCTGGCGTCCAGGACGCCGTGCAGCTCGAGCACCTCGATCGCCGGCCGTCGGGCCTGCGCGGACGCCGGCGACGCAGGCCCGAGCAGGGTGGCGAGCAGCCCGGCGAGCACCAGCAGCCCGGCGAGGCCGGGCGCGCGGGCCCGGCCGGGCGGGCGGGCCCGGAACGGGAGGGGTCGGACGTGGGCCGGTCGCATAGGCGGCCATTGTCCACGCCGTCCCCACCGCCCGCACGCGCCGTCCCCAACCCGTAGCATCGCCGGTGGACATGGACCCGGCGACCCTCCTCGACGCCCGCCTGCTGGTGGTGACCGGCAAGGGCGGCACGGGCAAGACCACCGTCGCCGCCGCGCTCGCGCTGGCGGCCGCCCGCAAGGGCCACCAGGTCCTGCTCGCCGAGGTCGAGGGCCGCCAGGGGCTCGCGCGGCTGTTCGGCGCCCCCGCGCTCGCGCACGAGCCCGCCGCCCTCGGCGAGCGGCTCGACGGGATCGCGCCCGAGCCCCGCGCCGCCCTGCGGGAGCACCTGGACCGGCTGGGCGTGCCGCTGCTCGCCGGCCTGCTCGACGGCACCGGCCTCGGCGAGCTGCTGACCGCGGCGGCGCCGGGGCTGGCCGACGCGCTGCTGCTGGGCACGCTCGCCGACCACGCGGCCAGCCTGGTCGTGCTCGACGCGCCCCCCTCCGGGCGGGTGACCGCGTTCCTGCGCGCGCCCGCCACCGCCGCCGGCCTGGCCCGGATCGGCCCGGCCGGCGAGCGCGTCGAGCAGGTCGCCGGCCTGCTGGCCGACCCCGCCCTGACGCGCGTGGTGCTGACGGTCGTCCCCGAGGCGCTGCCGGTGACCGAGGCGCTGGAGACCGCGGCGGCGCTGGAGGCGGCCGGGTTCGCGCTCGGGCTGGCGGTCGCCAACCGCGTCGAGGAGGCCGGCCCGGGCGTGGACACCGGGCGGCTGGCGGCGCTCGCCCGGGACCCGGCGCCGCTGCTCGCCGCGGCGGGCCGGCACGGGCTCGCCCTGGGCGCGGACGCGGCGCGGGCGCTGGTCGCCGAGGGCGTCGAGCGGCGGCGCCGGCTGGCCGACCAGGACCGGCTGCTGGAGCGGCTGCGGGCCGGCCTCGGCGCGGGCGTGGCGGAGCTGCCGCTGCTGCCCCGCGGCGCCGCCGGCCCCGTGGCCGTGCGCGCGCTCGCCCGCCGCCTCGGCGGGCTCGGGCCGGGCGCGCGACGGCCGCGCGGGGCGGCCCGGTGAGCGCGGCCCGGCGCGGCGCAGGCGCGGCGATGGACGGCGCGCGCGTGCTGGTGTGCTGCGGCGCCGGCGGCGTCGGCAAGACCTCGGTCGCCGCGGCGCTCGCGCTCGCGGCCGCGGAGCGCGGCCGGCGGACCTGCGTGCTCACCATCGACCCGGCCCGGCGGCTGGCGCAGGCGCTGGGCGTGGCCGAGCTGGGCAACGAGCCGCGCGCGGTCGCGGGGGTCGCCGGGCACCTGGACGCGCTCGTGCTCCAGGCCCGCCAGACCTTCGACGACGTGGTGCGCGCGAGCGCGCGCAGCGCCGAGCAGGCCGAGCGGATCCTCGCCAACCCCGTCTACCAGCGGCTCTCCGGGGACCTCGCCGGGACGCAGGAGTACATGGCCTGCGAGAAGCTGCACGAGCTGGACGCCTCGGGCCGCTGGGACCTGCTGGTGGTCGACACCCCGCCGACGCGGTCGGCGCTGGACCTGCTGGACGCGCCCGACCGCCTGACCGCGATCGTCGACCGGCGCGTGCGCGCGGTCGCGGCGCCGGTGCAGCTGGTCGGCGGGCTGCTGCGGGGGCTCGGCCTGCGGGCGCCGCTCACCGGCCTGCTCGGGCAGGTGGCGGGGAGCGGCCTGGTGGCGGAGCTGACCGCCTTCGTGGCCGCCTTCGACGGGATGCACGAGGGCTTCAGGGAGCGGGCGCAGCGGGTGCGCGCGCTGTTCCGGGAGCCCTCGACCGCGTTCGTGGTGATCGCCACCCCGGACGAGGCGCCGCTGCGCGAGGCGGCCTTCCTCGCCGAGCGCCTGGCCGCCGACGGGCTGCGGCTCGGCACGCTGGTGGTCAACCGGGTCACCCGCACCGCGGCGGTGCCGCGGGTGCGCGCGGCCGACCGCCGCCTGCTCGCCCGCGGCGACGACGACGCCAGGCTGCTCGCGGCGCTGCTGGACCTGCACGCCGCCCGCGCGGCGCTGGCTGCCGCCGAACGCCGCCGCTGCGCGCCGCTGCTCGCGTCCGTGCCGGCCTCCGCCGCCCGCGCCCTGGTCCCCCTGCTCCCCGGCCAGCTCACCGACCTGCCGGCGCTGCGCGACCTCGGCGCCGCGCTGCTCGCCGGGCCGGCCTGACCGGGCGGCGCCGCGATCGCGGGGCTTGACAGGCGCGGCAGGGTTGCTCACCCTTGCGCGTCATGGAGCGTCGAACGCCGGTAGCGGCCCGCGACCTCGCCCGGGTCACCGGGCGGACGGAGCCGTGCGCGTGTCCGCAGGCCCGGCGGCCGGCGCCCCCGCAGCCCCTCAGCAGGAGCTGACCGGCGGGCAGGCCGGCCGCCCGGGCCTCGCCGCGACCCCCGTCCGCTCCGCACGCCGCCGACGCGCCGGCGTGACCAGCTCGAAGGGCTGCCTCCGATGTACGTGCACCCCGCGGTGAGAACCGCGGACCTCCAGATCCTGTTGTCCATGCTGCCCGAGCAGGCCGAGCCGCTCCGGGCGGAGACCCTCGCCGAGATCGCCGCGCGGCTCGCCGCCGGCGCGCCGCAGTGGGCCGCGACCGGCGTCCAGACCGGCCGGCGCGGCCTCCGTCTGCTGGTCAGCCACCAGATCGAGGCGCGCCTGGTCGCCTGGGAGACCGGCCGCACCACCCCCGCCCACGACCACGGCGGCGCGCCGGCGGCCTGGGCGGTCGCCGACGGCGAGCTGGTCGAGGACCAGTTCGACGCGCCCGTGTGGCTGTCCGGTCCGCGGCGGCGGCGGGTCGCCGCCGCGGCGGCCGCCACGCTGCCGCCCGGCCAGGTCCACGTGCTCGCCAACCCCGGCCCGCGGCGTGCGCTGAGCGTCCACGTCGTCGCGCCCCCGCGGCGCGCGCGCCTGCGTCCCGCCCGCGCCGCGGCGATGCTCGCCGAGGCGGTCCCCTGGCACGCGCTCGCGGCCACCGCCGTCTCCGCACCCTGAGCGCCCGGGCGCCCGCCGGCCCCCGGGCCGCGGCACGCCGACGGCCGCCGGCTGGACGGACGGCCCCGTCCGCGCTCCACTCGACGCACCTGTCGCGGGACCGCGGCCGGTAAACGCCTCACCGCCGCCGGGGCTGTGTCCCTGGTGCGGCGCCGACCCGGCCCCCCGGCCCCCGGCCCCCAGGGCGGGGTCCCCCGGCCGGCAGCGGTTCCGGCGCGGCGCGCAGCTCGCGAACGCGGAGGTGGAGCCCTTGCCACAGGACGACGCAGGATCCGGCGACGGCGCGTTCGCCTGGCTGTTCCGGCGCGAGTACCCGGCGATCGTGCGCACGGTGGCCCTGATCCTGGACGACCGGGAGGCCGCCAAGGAGGTGGTCCAGGAGGCGTTCGTCCGCCTGCTGCTGCACTGGGGCAGGGTCAGCCGCTACGACCGCCCCGGCGCATGGGTGCGGCGGGTCGCCATCCGCCTGGCCGTGCGCTCCGCCCGCCTGCGGCTGCGGCGCTCCAGTGCCGAGCGCAGCGCGTGGGCCCCGGGCGCCACGGCCGGCCCGGCCGACCTGGACCTGCGGCGGGCCGTGGTCGGGCTGCCGCGCCGGCAGCGGGTCGCCGTGACCCTCTTCTATCTCGAGGACCGCCCCGTCGACGAGGTGGCCGACCTGCTCGGATGCAGCCCCAGCACGGTACGGGTCCACCTCCACCGCGCGCGCAGGCGCCTCGCGACCGCATTGAGGCAGGAGGATGACGACGATGCCCGAGTCTGACCCGTTCGGCCAGCGCCTCCAGCGGCTGGCGACACCACCCCCGACCGACGACGCCGAGGCCGCGCTGCTGCGGGTCGTCCGGGGTGCGCGCCGCCGCCGAGCCCGCAACCGGGCGGCGGCCCTGGGGCTCGTCCTCGCCGCCGCCGTGGCGGTAGCGACCCCCCGCGTGCTCGACGCGGTCGGCCTCGGCCCCACCACCGTGACCACCGGGACGCCGGCCGCCGGCGGGGCGCGCACCCAGGTGCGCATGCCCGCGGGCTACGTGTACGAGCCGGGCTGGCTGCCGCCGAAGGTGTACCGCTCGGGCGCGCGCGACGCCAGCGCCGGCCCACCCGTGCCGGCCGGCCGGTGGTCCGGGATCGTGCTGCAGGCCAAGGGGCCCTGCCCGCGCTCCTGCAGCGAGATCCGCGTGTGCGTGCTGCGCGGGCAGCCGTCCCCGGACCTGGCCGGGCAGGCCCGCGACTACGGCGGCCGGGTCGTCACGGTGCGGGGGCGCCGGGCGCTGCTGCTCCCGCCGGTGGACCGCGTGCGCGACACCGCCGCGCTGGTGTGGAGGGAGCCGTCGGGGCTGCTGGTCGTGATCGAGGCGGGCAACGCCGAATGGGTGGTGACCGAGCAGGAGGTGCTCGGCGTCGCGGCGGGGCTGAAGGTGCCCGACGACCACGGCGGGCGCCTGCGCGACCCGAGCTTCGCCGGCACCGGCTTCGAGCAGGTGGACGCCGCCGAGACCGACCTCGACCCGGCGGGGACGACGCCCGCGCCGTTCCCGCGCGTCCTGGAGCACAGCTTCCACCTGGAGGAGCCGGAGCCGGGCCTGGACCCGCCCTTCGCCGACGTGAGCGTGTACCGGGGCATCACCGCCGAGGCGCTGCGCGAGCGGCTGGAGGGCGGCCGCTGCCTGGAGCCGACGACCCTGCGGGGGCACCGGGCCTGGGTGGTGTCCAGTGAGCTGTCGCCGGAGCTGTCGCCGGAGCTGGCGCCGCCGCCGCCGGGCGAGCCGTGCTCGCTCGAGTACACCGCGGAGGTGGTCTGGAACGAGCACGACGACGTGACGATCCGGGTCTCGGTCGACACCAGCATCGGCAACGTCAGCCCGAGCGGGGTGGAGCTGCTGAGGCGGCTCGCCGGCAGCCTGCACGGCCGCTGACCGCCCGCCGCTCGCCGCGCGCCCGCCCCCGGGGATGCGCGGCGGGCGGCGCCGTCCCTCCCGGCTACTCGTCCTCGGCGCGGTGGTCGACCGCCTCGTCGGGGAACTCCCAGCCCCAGCCGTCGCCGCCCCATCCGGGCCGGCCCTCGATCCGCGCCCTGCCGGTCAGGTGCAGCAGCAGCGCGACCGGGCTCGCCCCGGAGTCGTCGCGCGAGGCGAACAGGCCCTGGAGCACCAGCCGGGCGGCGCGCGGCTCGGGACCGCGGTCCCCCGGCCCGGTCACGTCCCAGCGGTGCAGGACCACCTCGGCCAGCGCCAGCGCCGACATCGTCCGGGCGGAGAACCGGAAGCGCGGATGCCACACCAGGGCGGCGGCGTCGGTGGAGCGCAGCAGGTCCACCAGCCGCCCGCCGATGCTGGACAGCACCACCGACAGGCCCGCGTCCGACGGCCGCCGCGGCGGCTCGGACTGCGGGCGCGTGGGCTTGTCGCGCAGCTCCACACCCTGGGCCAGCGCGTCGAGCAGCGCCGCGAGCGCGGCGAGGACGTCGGCGTTGGTCGCGCCGGGCCGCGCCGAGGGCGCCGCCCAGTCCGGCGGGGCGTAGGGCTTGACCCGCGCCGCGAGCGTCTCGACCTGGCGCGCGAGTGTGGTCTGGAGATCGGCCGCGGTCGGCCCTCGCATCGTCACGCCCGCGGCTCCTTTCTGTCGGTGGCCGGCTGGTCGCTGCCGCCGCCCGCCGCCGGTTCCACCGGCTCAGGCGACGGCTCGCCCGTGACGGTCACGCCGTGCCCGGGGCCGGGCGGGGCGGGCTCGTCGCTCGGAACCGTCGCCATCAGGGTGGGGGCGACGAGGTCGATGTCCGCATCCCGCAGCGCGCGCTCCAGACGGTCGAGCACCTCGCTGCGTACATGCAGCATATCGACGCCGGCCGGGTCGACCCAGAACCACATCGCCAACTGGAGCCCTCCCTGGCCGAGGTCCTGGGTGAACAGCTGGGGCGGCGGCTCGTCGGAGACCTCCTCCACCGACGCCACGGCGTCCAGCAGCAGCGCCCGGGTCCGGCCCGTGTCCTCGTGGTAGGGGACGGTCAGGGTGACCTGGACGCGGCGGCGGTCGGTCGCCGACGCGTTGGTCAGCACCTCGGTGAAGAGCAGCTTGTTGGGGACCAGCACGAGCTGGCCGTCCGAGGTCCGCAGCAGCGTCGCCCGCACGCGGATGTCCTCGACGGTGCCCTGCGCCTTCTCGGTGAGGATGAAGTCCCCGCGGGTGAACGGGTGCTCCAGCAGCAGCACGATCCCGGCCACGAAGTTGCCGAGGATGTCCTGCAGCGCGAAGCCGAGGACGATCGAGGCCAGCCCGAGGCTGCCCACCAGCACGGCCAGGTTGACGCCCACGATCGCCAGGGCCACCACGACCCCGATCGAGATCACGCTGAAGTAGGCGAGCTTGGCGACCAGGAGGTGGACGTGCGCCTCGGTGGAGGTCCGGCGCAGCCCGCGCTCGACCGCGGCCCGGACGGCGCGGGCGATCAGGAAGGCCGACGCCAGGAGCACGACCGCGAGCAGCAGGTTCGGCACCTTGCTGACGAACCGGTCCCAGAAGTCCTCGAACGCCTGCCGCAGGCGGCTGAGGTCCACCGGGTCGCCGACCACCGGGGCGCCGCTGGAGGACGGGGAGGGCGCCTGCGCGAGGACCGGTGACGCAGGGAGGGCGAGGACCGAGCACAGCCGGTCGCGGGCAACCACCTGGGTAGGTGCTCCTTGGCTCGACGGCGGATCGGCGGCGGATCGGCGACAGGTCGGCGACAGGTCGTTGACGGTGGGCGACCGGGCGGCAGCCGGGAGAGCAGAACCTATCATCGGCCCCCGCGGGTCCGGCCGTGCCCGCCGCGCGGGTACAATGCGCCGCTCCGGCCGGCCCGCCGGCGCGGCCCGCGACCACAGGACACGACCACGCCGATGCCATCACCCCGGCCATCACCCCGGCCATCACCCCGGCCATCACCCCGGGCGGCGCGCCCCGCGGGCCGCGCCGCCACCGGAGCCCGCGCCCCCGCCCGGACGCTGGCCCGTGCGGGCCTGGCGCTCGCCGCCGCCGGCGCGGCCTGCGTCGCGTACGGCGCGCTGGTGGAGCGCCGCTGGTTCCGGCTGCGTGAGGAGACCGTCCCGGCCCTCGCCCCGGGCGCCGAGGCGCTGGACATCCTGCACCTGTCCGACCTGCATATGCTCGAGGGGGACGGGCGGCTGCGGGCGTTCCTCGCCACGATCGCAGACCGGCCGGTGGACCTGCTGGTGGTGACCGGGGACATGCTCGGCGAGCCGCGGGCGCTCACACCGGTCCTGGACGCGCTGTCCGGCTTCAAGCCGCGGCTGGGGGCGGTCGCGGTGCTCGGGTCCAACGACTACTACGCGCCGCGGCCCAAGAGCTACTTCTCCTACTTCCTGCCGCGGCGCCCGCGGCTGCCGACGCGGCACAACCCCTGGCGGGAGCTGGTCGGCGGTCTCGAGGAGGCCGGCTGGCAGGTGCTGCGCAACGAGCGGGCGCGGATCGGCGACGTCGAGATCGCCGGGATGGACGACGGCCACATCCGCCGCGACGACGCCGGCGCCGCCGCCGGCCCGGTCGCCGCGAGCCGCCTGCGGCTGGGGGTGGTCCACAGCCCCTACCTGCGCAGCCTCGACGCGTTCGCGAGCAACGGCTGGCAGCTGGTCCTGGCTGGGCACACGCACGGCGGCCAGGTGCGCCTGCCCGGCGTCGGCGCGCTGGTGACCAACTGCGACCTGCCGCGCGGGCAGGCACGCGGCCTGTCGCGCCACGGGGGCGCCTGGGTGCACGTCAGCGCCGGGCTCGGGACCAGCAAGTACGCCCCGTTCCGCTTCGCCTGCCGGCCCGAGGCCAGCATCCTGCACTGCGTCGGGCCACGATGACGGGCGGCGGTCGGGGGAGGCTTGCGCCCTCGGGGAGAATCCGCCCGAGTCCCCTGCGTCCGGCGAGGCAGCCATGCAACCGTCCGTCCTGAGCGAAGACGCCGCCGAGCTGTTCAGCATCTACGACGCCGTCGACGTCGTCATCGGCATCCCCTCGTTCAAGAACGCCAAGACCATCGGGCACGTCGTGCGGGCGGTCGAGGCCGGCCTGCGCAAATACTTCCCCGACCACCGCTGCATGATCGTGATCTCCGACGGCAACTCGCCCGACGGGACCCAGAGCGTCGCGGTCGAGGCCAACGTCGAGGGCGACGAGGACAGCCTGCTCATCGACCCCAAGAGCGAGCCACCGAGCAAGGTCGCGTTCAGCTACTCGGGCCCGAGCGGCAAGGGCTCGGCGTTCCGCGCCATCTTCACGGTCGCCGCCAGCCTGCGCGCCAAGGCGTGCGCGGTGTTCGACGCCGACCTGCGCTCGATCTCGCCGGAGTGGGTCGACCGGCTGGTCTCGCCCGTGCTGCTGCACGGCTACGACCACGTGACCCCGGTGTACGCGCGCCACAAGTTCGACGGCACGATCACCAACTCGGTCGCCTTCCCGATCACCACCGCGCTGTACGGCCACAAGGTGCGCCAGCCGATCGGCGGCGAGTTCGGGTTCTCCGGGCGGCTGGCCGGGCACTGGGCGGAGAAGCAGGTCTGGGAGACCGACGTCGCCCGCTTCGGCGTGGACATCTGGATGACCACCGTGGCGCTGTGCGAGGGCTTCCGGGTCTGCCAGGCGCAGCTCGGCGCCAAGCTGCACGACCCCAAGGACCCGGGCGCCGACCTCGGGCCGATGTTCCGCCAGGTCGTGGGGAGCCTGTTCGCGCTGGCCGGCAGGTATGTGGATCGCTGGCAGGAGACCGACCACATCCGCTCGGTGCCGATCTTCGGGTTCCGGACCAGCACCACCGCCGAGGCGGTCGTGGTGAACCACAACCGCCTGCTGTGGGACTTCGTGGAGGGCTACGTCACCTACCAGAAGATCTGGCGGCAGGTGCTGGCCGCGGAGAACCTCGCCGGCGTGATGGACTCGATCCACGCGGCGAGCGAGCGGCCCGAGGGCTTCGTGCTGCCCGTCGAGCTGTGGGCCTGCATCTGCTACGACTACCTGGTCAGCTACAACACGCAGGCCATCGACCCGGGCAAGCTGATGGACTCGATGATCCCGCTGTACTTCGCGCGCACCGCCACGTACCTCAACGAGGTCCGCGACGACACGCCCGAGCGCGCCGAGCGCCGCATCGAGCACTACGCGGACGTCTTCGCGCAGCTCAAGCCCTACCTGGTCCGCCGCTTCGCCGAGGGTGGCCGAGCCCGGCGCCTGCACGACCAGCGCGTCGAGGGACAGGACTGGAGCCGCGGCGACGACACCGGCGAGTTCCGCGCCGTCGGGCGCTGACCGCCTCGGCCGGCCCGGCCGCCCCGTCCGGATACCTCGTGCCCGCCGATCCCGCCCGGGCGCTGTTGCGAAGGTGACCTGGCAGTCCGAAGATGGCCGAAGTCCCAGGTGGCCCGAGAGAGGGAACCAGCGTGCACGTCGTCATCATGGGCTGCGGGCGGGTCGGCTCGGAGTTGGCCGCGCGGCTGGAGGTCCGCGACCACTCGGTCACCGTCATCGACAAGAGCGACTCGGCCTTCCGGATGCTGCGGCCGGACTTCCGCGGCCAGCGGGTGCACGGCTACGGGTTCGACCGGGAGGTCCTGCAGAGCGCGGGCGTCGAGCAGGCCGACGCGTTCGCCGCGGTCTCCAGCGGCGACAACTCCAACATCGTCGCCGCCCGCCTCGTGCGCGAGGAGTTCGGGGTCAAGGTCGTCGTGGCGCGGATCTTCGACCCGCGCCGGGCGGAGATCTACCAGCGCCTGGGCATCCCGACGGTGGCGACGGTCAAGTGGACCACCGACCAGATCATGCGGCTGCTCATCCCCGACCAGGTTGCCAGCGACTGGAAGGACCCGAGCGAGGGGATCTCCCTGGTCACGATGATCCTGCCCACCGCCTGGGTGCGCCGCAAGGTGGCCGACCTGGAGGCCGACGGGCACCGCCGGGTGGTGGCGCTGACCCGCAACGGGCAGGCGCGGATCGTCGGGCCGGGCATGCTGCTGCAGGAGGGCGACCAGCTCCACATCGCGGTCGACCAGCCCGGGCTGGAGGAGCTGCGCCCGATGGTGCTGGCGGCGCGGCGCGACGAGTCGCTGGGCGCGCGGGTGATGGGCGCGCACCCGTGAGGGTCGCGATCGCGGGTGCGGGCAACGTCGGCCAGTTCATCGCCGCCGACCTGCTGCCGTTCGGGCACCAGGTGATCATGCTGGAGCGCGACCCGGCGGTGGTCGAGTACGCCCGCAAGACGCTCGACAAGGCCGAGTGGTTCACCGTCGACGCCTGCGAGGTGCTGTCGCTGGAGTTCGCCGGGCTGCGCCACGCCGACGTGGTGGTCGCCGCCACCGGCGACGACGAGGACAACCTGGTGATCTCGCTCCTGGCCAAGCAGGAGTTCGCCGTGCCCAGGGTGGTCGCGCGGGTCAACAACCCCAAGAACCACGCGCTGTTCACCGACGCCTGGGGCGTGGACGTGGCCGTGTCGACCCCGCACATCCTGCGCTCGCTGGTCGAGGAGGCCGTGACCGTGGGCACCATGGTGCGGCTGATGAACTTCGAGCAGGGCCGCGTGAGCCTGCACGAGGTCACGCTGGCCGACGGCTCGCCGTCGATCGGCCGGACGCTGCGCGAGCTGGGCCTGCCGATGGACACCGCGGTGGTCGCGGTGGTCCGCGAGGAGCACGTGGTCCTGCCGCGCGAGGACACCGTCCTGGCCGCGGGCGACGAGGTGCTGGTGATCTGCTCCGAGGAGGGAGAGGAGGCGGTGCGGCGCGCCCTGGTCGCGCCCGACCAGGCCGGGGAGGAGCTGACCCGCGACGCGACCCTGAGCGGCGACGGCGTCCGCCGCAACCCGCCGAGCGAGCCCCGATCGCGCTGACGGGCGCGTTTGGAGCCCGCGACGCGCCTGTGGTGAGGTACCCCGCACGCGATCGTCGCGAGCCCCGGGGCCCGTGCCCTCCGGGGGTCCCAGGGGAGGTCTGGCGGATGCGAACTCGGACCCGCTTGCTCGTGACCGGCCTGCTCCTGGCGCTGCTGACCGGCGGGTGCAGCTCCGACGGCGGCACGCGCAGCCCCGGTCAGACCGCCGGCGGCTCCGGCGGCTCCGGCGGCGCCTCGGGCCCGGGGTCCGCGGCGGCGACCAGCCCGGGCGGCGGGGCGCAGAGCGTGGCGGCGCAGCACCCGAGCGCCACCTGCAAGGCGGGCGGCGCCGGCAGCGGCGGGGTGGTCGTGGACCTCGACGAGTGGAGTGTCGCGCCCAGGCCGCCGGAGGTCCGCCACGGGCGCGTGCTGGTGCGCGCGCGCAACCGCGGCAAGGTCGCCCACAACCTCGCGATCGCGCGGGTGCCCTCGCCGAGCGCGCTGCCGACGACCGAGAGCCAGATCGTCGCCGAGGAGCAGCTCCCCAAGGGCGACTTCATCGGCCAGATCGAGTCGGTCCCGCCCGGCCGGACCTGCACGGCCAACTTCACCCTCACGGCGGGCACCTACGCCCTGTACTGCGACGTCATCGACCAGACCCCGGCCGGGCCCCGCAACCACTTCGCCAAGGGCATGGTGACCGTCTTCAGCGTCCGCTGACCGCCCGCGGCGGGCGGGCCCCGCGCCAGCCCCACAGGGCCAGCGCCGCCAGGACCGCGATCCAGGCGGCGTGCAGCCACCACGTCCGCGCGCCGAGCCGCCGGTAGTCGGGCAGCAGCGCGCGCGACGCGCGGTACAGCGGGTCACCGGTGCGCTCGAACCCGAACACCCAGGTGACGCGCAGCGCGGCGCCGTCGGCCAGCAGCCACGCGGAGCGCACCACCCCGGCGGCGCCGAGCACCGTGACCGCGAGCAGGCGCCCCCGCGGCGGCGGCCGGCCGTCCGGGGCGGCGCGGGACCCGCCGGCCCACCAGGCGAGCGCCAGCACCGCGGCCGGGAGCACGACCACGACCTGGCGGCCGGGCCACCACCAGCCGTGCATCGTCAGCGCGACGAAGGTGGCGACCAGCCAGCCGGCCGCGAGCGGCAGGGCGAGCGCGGCCCAGCCGGGCGGGCGGCGGCGCGCGAGCGCGGCCAGCGCGGGGACCGCGAGCAGCCAGGCCGGCTGCCACGCGGCGAGCCCGAAGCCGCGGTCGGTGAGCAGCCCCACCAGCCGGGTGGAGCGGCCGGCGTAGTCGGGCTCGACCCCGACGACGGTCAGCTCCCCGCCGGCGAAGTGGTCGCCGGCCGCGTACGGGGTGAGCCCCCCGTACAGCGCCAGGTGCGCCCACGCGAAGGTCGCGCCCGCCCCGGCGAGCGCGGCGAGGAACGCGGCCAGCGCCGCCCGGCGACCGGCGCGGGCGAGCCGGACCGCGGCCAGCGTGGCGAGCACCGCGGCGACCGGCGCGTACTTGGTCCCGAGCCACGGCAGGGCCACGACCGCGCCGAAGCACGACGGCAGCCCGCCGCGCCGCAGCGGGCCGGTGAGCGCCGCCACCCCGACCGCGAGCGCGAGCGCGGCGGGCAGCTCCGGGTACACCTGCGAGCCGTAGACCGCCAGCGGCGGCGACAGGCAGCAGGCGAGCACCACCACGGCGGCCGCGGGCAGCCCGGCGCACAGGCGCCGCACCGCGGTCCACAGCAGCAACGCGGCGAGCGCCCCGGCCATCGCGGCGAGCGCGAGCTTGGCGCCCACCCAGCCGCCGGCCGCGACCGGCAGCGCGAGCAGCAGCGGCAGCAGCGGGTCGTGCGGGCTGAGCCGCCGGCCGCCGGGCAGCGGGCGGGTCTGCTCGGGCAGCTCGGCCTCGTGGAAGGCCAGCCAGCGCCGCCCGGCCAGCTCGTCGGCGATGTCGAGGTCGCGGTCCTCGGCGAGGCTGATCGCCGTGAGCAGGTACTGCGGCTCGTCGGCGGTGGTCCGCGCGCCGTAGGTCGCGTGCACGGCGATCCCGGCGGCGCACCACAGCGCGACCAGCAGGCCGGCCGCGACCATCGCCAGGGCCAGGCCCGCGGTCCCCGGCGCCCGCGCAACCCCGGCCCCGCCCGCGCGGCCGCCGGCCGGCGGCCGGCCGGGCTCGGGCCGCACGTCCAGGCTGCTGCTCGGCATCGGCCGAGCATAGACGCTCGCCGCCCGGACGCTCCCGGGATGCCGTCCCGCCGGGCGCCGGGCCCGGGGCCGCGCCGGTCGGGGCGGTCGCCGCGGCGGCGCTCCCCGGCCGCCCGCGGGGCGCCGTCGCGGGCTCGGCGGTCAGTCCTCGACGACGTGGGCGCGGAAGCGCTCGCGGGCGGCGGCCCAGGCGCGCTCGTCGAAGCCGCCGCCCGGTGCGAGCGCCGCCACGGCGGCGCGCGCCATCGCCAGGGTGTGGTGGGTGTTGTCGTGCGCGAACAGCCCCTGCCGCCCGAAGGTCAGCAGCGCCGGCTGCCCCGCCGCCCAGCGCTCCAGCAGCTCCAGCCGCGCGGCGAACCCGGTCCGGTAGACGGGGTAGGCGGCGGGCACGCGGCGGACGTGGACCGCGCGGACCCTCGGCCCGGGCAGCCCGACCCGCGCGAGCGTGGCGGTGACCAGCTCGCCGAGGGTCCGGTCGGGGGCGGCCCACAGCTCGCCGCCGCGGTCGCAGGGGATCTCGGCGCACAGCACCGTCCGGTCGGGCGGGTCGTCGCCGTCGCGGTAGTTCGCCGGCTCGGAGACGCGCGTCACCGGGGTGTCCTCCTGGGGCAGGTAGTGCGCGTCGAACGGGGTGTAGGGGCGGCCCTCGACAGCCAGGTACACCAGCGCCAGCGCCCGGAACCCGAGGCCGCCGGCCGCGGCCAGCGCGGCCGGGCCCGGCGCGGGCGCGGTCAGGCGCGCCAGCGCCGGCAGCGGGATCGTCGACCACACCCGCCTGGCGCGCACGACCTCACCGCCCGCGGTCGCGACGCGCGCACCGGCCGGCTCCAGCTCGACGCGCTCGACCGGGCACCCGAGGCGCAGGTCCGCGCCGGCCGCGACCGCCGCGGCCGCGAGCCGCTCGGTGATGGTCCCGAAGCCGCCGCGCGGGTACCAGAAGGTGGCGGGGCGGCGGCGCGCGCCGTGCGCGACGCGCCGCAGCAGCCGCGCCGGCGAGGCCGCGGCGACCCGGCGGCGCGCCTGCTCGGCGTCGAGCTGGGCGGGCTCCAGCCCCCACAGCTTGCGGGCGTAGGGGAAGTAGAAGCGCTCGCACATCGCCGGCCCGAGCCCGGCGCGCAGCACGTCGGCGAACGTGTCGGCCGGCGGCCGCCGCGCCCAGGCGGTGAGCGCGTCGCGGGCGGCGGCCGCCGCGAACGACGGCGGCAGCCGCCTGGCCAGGTCGCCCGGGCGCAGCGGGAACCGGATCCAGCGGCCCTCGAGCCGGATGCGCCCGTTGCGGGGGCGCAGCTGCAGGTCCTCGCCGAGCAGGGCGCGCAGCTCCGCGAGGACCGCCGGATCGACGCCCGGGTGCAGCCGGTGGCTGCCGTGGTCGACGCGGACGCCGTCGACCTCGAAGCTGGCGGCGAGCCCGCCGACGCGCCCGGCGCGCTCCACCACGACGACCTGGTGGCCGGCGCGCGCCGCCCACCAGGCGGCGGCGCAGCCCGCCGGGCCGGCGCCGAGCACCACCAGGTCGGCAGGCATGGCTCCGCCGGGATCAGAGCAGCTCGTAGGCAGGGTTGTAGAGCGTGAGGCCGCGCTCCCCGTCGGCCGGGGTGCCCTCGATGAGGATGCGGCTGCCGCAGTCGACCCCCGGGATGCTCCGCCTGCCCATGAACAGGGCGATCAGGCGGCCCGAGCCGTCGCTCACGACCAGCTCCAGGGTGCTGACCGCGGCGCGCGGCTGGATGCGGATGCGCCGCACCTCGCCGGCGAACCGGCCGCGGATGCGCGGCCTGGCCTCGCTGATCGGCTGGACCTGCGGGTCACCCGGTGGCATCTCCCGGTCCTCCCGACCCCGCGGCGGCGGAGCGTGCCCGCAGCTCCAGCCGGATCGTCGGCAGCTCGGGCGCCGGCCCGCCGTCGAGCGCCTCGCTGCAGGCCGCGATCGCCCGCTGCAGCGCCGAGGACAGCGCGGCCACCTCGATGCCCTCCCGGCGCGGGTGGTAGGGCGCGAGGTACTGCACCGCGCGCCCCATCACCGAGACCGCGCCGCGGTAGTTGCCCTGGGTGGCGTGCCACATGCCGGCGGCGGCCTGGATGATCCCCTTGAGGAAGTCCCGGTCCGGCTGCCCCGAGCGGCGGCGCCAGACCTCCTCCCAGACCTCGTGGGCCTCCCAGTACAGACCCTGGTCGAACAGGTCGCCGCCGCGGCGGAGCACCTCCTGCTCGGGAAGGGTGCCGGGCTCCCAGCCGGGCGTGAAGTCCGGACGGATGCCGCGTTTGCGAGTCTCGGCCATGCTCGGAGCGTACTCTTCCGGCTTCGCCACCCACCAGCGGCGGCACCCGGAGCGGACCGGAACGTGCGCGCCCCGCCGGGCCCGCGAGCACGCTCCTCGCCCTGCCCGGCACCGTCCCGGACGCGGTACACTGCCCAGGCCGCCCGACCGGGGCGGCGCCCCGGGATGTAGCGCAGCTTGGTAGCGCGCCTCGTTCGGGACGAGGAGGTCGTGGGTTCAAATCCCGCCATCCCGACCACGAAACCGCAGGTCAAGGACCTGATTCGTAGTCCTCAACGGGCTCCGGCGCACATTTCGTGAACCCGGGTCATGG
>Ga0126377_10000425_pt1 | contig 25459 bp, 28 predicted proteins | sample PanSoiMetPlot_22_FD_92647 | JGI IMG/M metagenome (GOLD analysis project Ga0126377, IMG submission 92647) | Tropical forest soil microbial communities from Panama - MetaG Plot_22 | ecosystem: Environmental > Terrestrial > Soil > Tropical forest > Bulk soil | place: Panama | collected 2016-02-17 | reverse complement strand
TGGACCTGGGAAACGGAACCTACGCGACCTATGCGCATCTCCAGGAAATCTAGCGGATGATTTCCTGCAACAAGCCCGGACCAACCGAGATCTGGCCGGTGAACGGCCGCGCATGCGATGCAATCAACACGACCGAAATCGCTGCCGCCGTCGCGAACAGTCCCATTGCGGTCACGGCCGCGGCCTTATTGTCGCAGTGCACAAACGCAATCGCGAGCAGATTGACGACAGCGACACCAATGAGACCTGCCCATTTGACCCAATTGATCGACGAACGACTGATGATGATCCGCTGCCGCCGGGCGTCGAGCGCCTGCTCCAAGGCGGCGGCGATCTCACGCTGGGCGACCCTCTGACCTTCGGTGTCGAACACCGTCGCGAGCGACAGACGGAGCGCCTCGGTGAGCGGTGCTGGGGCGAGGGCCAGCGTGGCGCCCTGTCCCGCCATTGCCGGCCATTCTTCCTGCACTGCCTGGGTGACGTACTCGCGCAGCAACGTGTGCAGCCGCGTTTGCAGATCCTTCGGAAAGCTGGAGGCGAGAAGATCGACTGTCCGTAGCGCACTGGCTTCGCGGCTCACCTCGGACGCAGCACGCTGTGCGTCGTTCCACACCTGCGCCGAAAGAAACGCGACGAGCAATCCGAACACAATGCCCAGAGGTGAGAGCAGCGCGGGGGTCACCCCTTTGAATGCACGGGCGCGCTGCTGGACTGCCAGCGTCATCACCGTCGCGTAAATCAGCCATGTGATGAGGGCGGTAATGGCCAAGACGACGGTAGACATCCACCCGACCGGCAAGTGATAGACCCAGTCGCTCATGTGACTCTCCTTCGCCCGCACAGCATGCCGCGCGCCACCGGCTGATGCAACGAAAGAGCCACGAACTCGACGAGACACTGCAACGTTTCGGCCGCGGCCATCGACAATGTATTGATGAAGCCGGGAACCGTGGCGGAGCTCGTCGACGACGCCCGCAAAGGATCGGCGGAGGCGCGTGACGAGCTGGTCCGTCGTCATTATCGCGAGATCGCGGCGATCGCTGCGGCAATGGTCAACGACGCCACCGAGGCCGAGGACCTCGCGCAGGAGGCGTTCATCCGGGCGTTCCGGAACCTGGACCTGCTCGTGGATCCCGGCCGATTTGGCGCCTGGCTTCGCCGGATCGTCATCGGCGTCTCGATTGATTGGCTCCGGGCGTTTCGGCCCTCTCTGTATCACGGATGGAGCGACGCCGATGACGTGGGGCTCTCATCTCACGAGCCCTCGCCACTCGAGCTCGTGCTGCGGGCCGAAATCGTCGAGCGCGTCCGGGCCGCCCTTGATGCCCTGCCGCCCAGGTATCGCGTGCCGATCCGCCTCTACCACCTCGACGGACTCAGCCACGCCAAGATCGCCGCCACCCTCGATCTTCCCGTAGGGACGGTGCGATCGCTGGTGGCACGGGCACGCAGAAAGCTGATCCCCCTTCTCGCCGGATTCGCACCTGACGTCGCGCCACAGATCAACGAACTCTTCGAGGAGCAAGCAGTGACTCCAGCCGCGACGACACGTTTCCTCCACGTGGCCAACGGATCGTCAACGACGATGACGATTGAGGCCGCCGGCATTCCAGGTGCCTGCTCGATCTGGGCCGATCCGTTGCATGAAGGACCAGTGCCCGGCGGCTTGAGCGATGCGGAGCTGCTCGACGTGCGCGAGCGCTATCTCGGACCGCCGCCCGCACCCGCGCCTGGCATGCGACACTGGCGGCCCCCCATCGAGCGTCACGAGTTCTACGAGGAGCTCATTCTCTGGTTCGAACATGACGTGTTCGACCAGCTGAATCTGATTCACCTCCTCACGTGGATTCGCGACCATCTTCCGGCGACGAAACCGGTCTCACTGATCTGCATCGGCGAGTTCCCGGGGCGTCCCGACTTCAAGGGCCTCGGAGAGCTCACGACCGACGAACTTGCGTCGCTCCTCGAAACGAGGCAGCCTCTCACCGATCGACAATACGAGCTGGCGCGACGTGCCTGGCAGGCCTTTCGTGAGCCGACGCCCGAAGCGCTGGACGATCTTCGTCAAGGCGACACGTCGCCTTTGCCGTTTCTCGCCGCGGCGATCACACGCTTTCTCCAGGAGTACCCCTGGACCAGCGACGGGCTCTCCAGAACCGAGCGCCGCCTTCTCGAGTTGGCCGACGGCGATGGCATCGCGTTGTGGAAAGCGTTCCCGCGGATGTACGACGGAACCGTTCTCCACACGACCGACAGCTCGCTGAATAGTCTGGCGACGAGTTTGTCCAGTACGTCACCTGCGCTCCTCACGCATGATCTCTCCGGGACTCCCGATCACTACGACATCCGGGGGACGGTGACACTCACCGATGCGGGCCGATCGGTTTTGGCCGGCACGCAGGACCGGATCGCGATCTGCGGCATCGATCGATGGCTCGGCGGCGTCCACCTGCAGGCGGGCGGCCGGATGTGGCGATGGGACAACACGCGTCATCGCATCATCTCCTCACGCTGAACGGATTCATGGATGTGACGGACGAAACCAAAGAAGAGCAACGCACGCTGTGGAACAACCTCGCTGGATGCGCCTGGGTCGAGGCCCAGGAGGCGCTCGACCGGTTGCTCAGACCGTTCGAAGACCTGCTCGTCGAATCGGTCGCCGCTCAGTCTCGACGTCAGATCCTCGACGTCGGCTGCGGCACAGGCAGCACGACGCTCGCGGTCGCGCGGCTGCTCGGTGCGAACGGCCGCTGCACCGGCATCGATCTCTCGGAGCCGATGATCGCTGCCGCTCAGGCGCGCGCCGAACGCGAACGTAACCCGGCCCGTTTCATTTGCGCCGACGCGCAGACCTACGCGTTCGAGCCGGCAGGCATCGACATGATCATGTCGCGCTTCGGCGTGATGTTCTTCGCCGATCCGGTCGAGGCCTTTGCGAACCTGAGGCGTGCCGGGCGCGACAATGCGGAACTTCAGGTCATCGCATGGCGCAGTGCCGCCGAGAACCCATTCATGACGACGGCCGAACGTGCTGCCGCTCCGCTGCTGCCGAATCTCCCCGCACGCCGGTCGGATGGGCCGGGCCAGTTCGCGTTCGCAGACGCACGGCATGTACGCAACATCCTGGAAGAGAGCGGCTGGACCGCGATCGACGTGCGGCCGATCGACGTGGCCTGCACGTTCCCTGAAAAGGAGTTGATCCGGTACTTCACGCTGCTGGGGCCAGTTGGGCGGATTCTTCAAGAGTCGGACGACCGGATTCGTGCGCAGGTCATCGAAACGGTCCGCCCCGCGTTCGATTCCTACGTGCATGGACCTGAAGTCCGGTTCACTGCTGCATGCTGGATGGTCAGCGCGCGAGCGGGTTCAGCGTAGCGAGAGAGACGGATGCTGTTCCGTCAGGACGTCCTGCAGGGCATCGCCGAGGGCAGGGTCACGCTTGCGTTCAGGCGCTGGCGGCGGGCGCCGCCCGCCGACGGTTCTTCGCTCCGCTCGCCGGTCGGCGTGCTCAGCCTCGATCGCGTCACCGTCGTCGAGGAAGACGACATCACGCCGGAGGATGTGCGGCGCACGGGCATGTCGGTCGAGGAGCTGCGCTCGTCGATCGCGGGCGAGGGCACGCTCCTGCGCATCGAGCTCCGTCTCGCCGGCGACGACCCTCGCATCGCCCTTCGGGAGCGTGTACCAGAGTCCACAGAGCTCGAGTCGATCGTCGCGAGGCTGGCCAGGATCGACGCCGCGACGGCAACGCCCTGGACGACACGCTACCTGCAGCTCATCGCCGATCAGCCGACGATCGTGTCGCATGTGCTCGCGCGGCAGGTGCAGGTCGAAGTCCCGCCATTCAAGCGTCGCGTCCGACAGCTGAAAGAACTCGGTCTCACCGAGAGCCTTGAAGTCGGCTACCGTCTGTCGCCGCGCGGCCGCGCAGTACTCGAGCACCTCGCGCGGAAGCCGCGCTGAACACTCAGGGCAGAAAGCGCTCGAGCGTGCGGATGACGTTCCCGCCCATGATCTGTGCGATCTGCGGCTCATCGAACCCTTCGAGCATCAATGCGTCTGTAATCAGCACCACACCGGTCGTATCGAACGGCGCTTCGATCGTCCCGTCGAAGTCCGACCCCAGTGCAACGTGATCCACGCCGATCAGATCGACTGTGTAGCGAATACTGCGGGCGATGGCTTTCGCGTCGCGTCCACATGTTGCGGTTTGCCAGTAGCCGATCCCGACCAGACCGTCGCTCCGCGCGATGCCTTTCAATTCGTCGTCACTCAAGTTACGCGCGTTGTCGCACGCACCTTTGACGCCAGTGTGCGACACGATGACCGGGCGGCGGGTCATCGCCAGCACGTCCGCAATGACACGCGGTGAGGCATGGGAGAGATCGACGAACATCCGCTTCTCCTCGATCTTCTCGATCATTCTCTTGCCCATTTCGGTCAGTCCGCCTTTCTCGATCCCGTGCGCCGACCCACCCATCTCGTTGTCGAAGAAGTGGGCGATTCCGATCATCCGAAAGCCTGCGTCATAGAGTCTGTCCAGGTTCTTCAGATCGCCTGACAGCGCATGCGCGCCTTCCAGACCCAGGAAGCCGGCAACGATGTCTTTCCCGTCCTTCCGACGCCCGAGAAACGTGACCACGTCGTCGCTGGTCTCCAGGACGGTGAGCGTGCCGTTCGACCTCGCCGAGGCCTCGTGCAGGCGGCGAGCTTGATAGAGTGCGCGCTCGGTCAGATCTGTCCATGCGGCCGGCGGCCAGCGCTGGGCGAAGGCCAACAGCGTGATGTTGTCGGTATCGCCGGCATTCTTCTCGATGTTCAGACTGCGCGGCGTCTTGGTGACGACGGTGAAGGCTTGCACCGCGACGTGACCTTCGATCAAACGCGGTACGTCCACGTGACCGTAGTCCGAGCGCTGCAGGATGTCCCGATTCCACAGGAGTGTGTCGGCGTGCAGGTCCGCGATCAGCAGTCGTTGGTGCAACGCTCGCGCGGCATCTGACGCCTTGTATGGCGGCCGGTTGAGGATGACGTTGTGCCCCCTGTCGACGAAAGCGGGAGCGACGAACCAGACGACAAAGAGTGCAACTGTCAGGATGGCGATACTGCCAAGCAGAATTCTTCCCATGCTCACGTCTACCTCGATGAAGTGTGCGGTCGGGGTGGCGGGCCTGCATGTTGCACGCCATGGAATAAATGCCGCGGTTGAGAAATCTAGACAAGACGTCTCTCCGTAGTAGCTAAGTGTCGCCACCCGCGACCTCAATGACTATGACGCGACTGTGGATCTTGTCCTTCGCGATTGCGGCCGCCGCGTGTTCCGCCGGCGAACCACGCGATCAATCGGCACCGCGCATCCGTACGGCGGGACAGCCATCAACGGCGACGCCGACGCTCGACAGCGTGCGCGCCAGGGGTTTCGTGCGATGCGGGGTCAGCACTGGCATCGCCGGCTTCTCCACGCAGGACACGCAAGGGCAATGGCAAGGCATCGACGTCGACGTGTGCCGTGCGATCGCCGCGGCCGTGCTCGGCGACGCCGGAAAGGTGCGTTACACGCCACTGACGGCAGCGCAGCGCTTTACCGCGCTGCAATCGGGCGAGATCGACGTCCTCTCGCGCAACACGACCGTTACCTTCCAGCGTGACGTTCAACTCGGCATCGAGTTCCCGGCGATCAACTGGTACGACGGGACCGGGTTCATCGTGCGCAAGGCGTCGAAAGTACAGTCGGTCAAGGATCTGAACGGCGCCACCATCTGCATGCAGCCCGGCACGACCACCGAAACCGACGTCGCCGACTACTTCCGAAAACAGCACCTCACGTTCATGCCGGTCGTCATCGAGCGGCTCGAGGAAGTCACCAACGCGTATTTCGCCGGCCGCTGCGACGCCTTCAGCCAGGATCGGTCCACTCTCGCGTCCGTGCGCGCGCGGGCGCCGAATCCCACCGACCATATGGTGCTGTCCGACGTGATCTCCAAGGCGCCTTTCGGACCGGGCGTCATGTCCAACGACCCGCGCTGGATCGAGATCGTACGTTGGTCTGTGTACGCACTGATCGACGCCGAGGAGCTCGGACTCAGTTCGAAGACGATCGATCGCGCGTTCGAGAGCGACGATCCCGATGTGCGCCGTTTCGTCGGCAAGACCGACGGCTTCGGCGCGATGCTCGGTCTCGATCCGCAGTGGGCGTTCAGAATCGTCAAGCAGGTCGGCAGCTACGCCGAGAGCCTCGAGCGCAACATCGCGCCGCTCGGCATCGACCGGGGCATCAATCGTTTGTGGAAAGACGGCGGCGTTCTGTACGTCCCGGCCCTGCGATGATCCCGTACGCGCACGGCACCGCGCCGCCGATGCGGACCACGCCACGCCGTGTGTCCTGGACGGACCCTCGAGTGCGGGCGATCGCGTGGCAGTTGGCGGTTGTGGCTGCCCTCATCGCGGTCATCGCGACCGTCGCTTTACAGACGGCGATCAACCTGCGCGCGCGCGGCATCGCATCAGGCTTTGACTTCCTGACCCGCCCCGCAGGATTCGAGATCGCCCGCGGGCTGCTGCCATTCTCGTCACGCGACTCGTACACACGCGCGCTGCTCGTGGGGCTGCTCAATACCGTTCGGGTCTCGCTTCTCGGGATCGCCATTGCCACCTCGCTCGGCCTGCTGATCGGCGTCGCGCGTCTCTCGGGCATCTGGATCGTCTCGACCGTCGCGCGCGTGTACGTCGAGGTGACGCGAAACACGCCGCTGCTGCTGCAGTTGCTGTTCTGGTACACGGTCACCCAAGCGTTGCCGGCGCCGTCCGATGCGTTGAACCCGCTCCCAGGCGTGTACCTCTGTTTCCGCGGTCTCTTCCTGCCCGCTCCGATCTGGCATGACGGGTTCCCGTGGATAGACCTCGAGCAGCCGACGCTCGTCGGTTTCGGGTTCCAGGGCGGCACGTCGGTCTCGCCGGAATTCGCTGCGCTTCTGGTCGGGCTCTCGACGTACACGGCCGCGTTCATCGGCGAGACGGTCCGCGCCGGGATCCTCGCCGTCGGCCGCGGCCAGGCCGAAGCGGCCGCGGCACTGGGATTGTCCCGTCTCCACGCGCTTCGGTTCGTGGTGCTGCCGCAGGCGCTGCGCGTGATCGTTCCGCCGACAACGAGCCAGTATCTGAACCTCTTCAAGAACTCTTCGCTGGCAGTGGCGATCGGCTTTCCCGATCTGATGTCGATAACGAACACGACGCTGAATCAGACCGGGCAGGCGATCGAAGCGATCGCGCTCGCGATGATCGTCTACCTCGGGATCAGCCTGAGCCTGTCGGCCGGAATGAACCTCTATAACCGTGCGACCCTCCGCCGGGGAGGCACCGCATGACGCGGCACGGACGTCCGCCCCCGATGTTCCACGATTGGACCAACACGATTGCGACGATCGTACTCGGAGCCTTGCTCGCATACGTGGCGTACTCGTTTGTGCAGTGGGGCGTCGTCCACGCCATCTGGCGTCTGCCAGACGGTGCGAGCTCAATCATGTGCCGCGACGTGAGAGGCGAAGGCGCGTGCTGGGCCGTCGTCGTCGAGCGCGCGCGCTTCATGCTCGTCGGCGGCTATCCGATCGACGAGCAGTGGCGCCCGTATGCGGTGTGCCTGCTTTTCGTGGCGTTGTACGCGGCAAGTCTGGTGCGGACGCTGTGGAGCCGATGGCTGCTCGCGTTCTGGATTGCGGTACCGGTGGTTGCGGTCGTGCTTCTGCGCGGCCGCTGGCTGGGACTCACCGACGTGCCGAGTGAATTCTGGGGAGGACTGCCGCTCACGTTCCTGCTATCGACGGCCGGCTTCACCGTGGCGCTTCCGTTCGCGGTCCTCCTTGCTCTCGGCCGGCGTTCGACGCTGCCCGCAATCAGGGCGCTGAGCGTCGGGTATATCGAAGTCGTCCGCGGAGTGCCGCTGATCACGTTTCTCTTCATGGCGGCCGTAATGTTTCCGCTGTTCGCGCCACAGGGTGTCAACGTCGACAAACTGCTGCGAGCGCAGATCGCGTTCATCATGGTCACGGCCGCGTATCTCGCCGAAGTGATTCGCGGTGGTCTCCAGGCCGTACCTCGCGGTCAGTACGAAGCCGCAGCCAGCCTCGGACTCTCGTTCTGGCCGGCGATGATGCTGGTCGTGCTGCCCCAGGCGTTCCGCGTCAGCATTCCGCCGCTCGTCAACACGTTCATCGCCCTGTTCAAAGACACCTCGCTCGTGATCGTCATCGGCCTCTTCGATCTGCTCGGCGCCGCCAAAGCCGTGATCGTCGATCCGAAGTGGGTTGGTTTCGGTGTGGAGGTGTATCTGTTCGCGGCGGCCGTCTACTTCGCATTCAGCTACGCGGTGTCGCGTTTCAGCCTGCGCCTCGAGCGGGAGCTGCAGCGCGCGGCAGGGACAGCATAGGGGGAGATGCAATGGGCGGACGCGAGAGTTCTCCGTTTCAGGCGCACGTAGACATGCAGGCGGTCAACAAATGGTTCGGGGCGCTGCACGTACTGCGCGACGTCACACTGAAGGTCAGGCGGGGCGAGCGAATCGTCATCTGCGGACCATCGGGCTCGGGCAAATCCACATTGATCCGATGCATCAATGGGCTCGAAGTGCACCACGCTGGACGCATCGTCGTCGACGGCGTCGAGCTCAATGACGATGCGAGGACGATCGACCAGGTGCGATGCGGTGTCGGGATGGTGTTCCAGCAGTTCAATCTGTTTCCGCACCTGACCGTCCTCGAGAACTGCACGCTGGCGCCAATCCGGGTGAAGAAGGCGACCAGGACAGCTGCACGCGATCTCGCCCTGCACCATCTCACCAGGGTTCGAATCAGCGATCAGGCCGACAAATATCCGAGCCAACTCTCCGGCGGCCAGCAACAGCGCGCCGCGATCGCCCGCGCGCTCTGCATGAACCCGAAAATCATGCTGTTCGACGAGCCCACCTCGGCGCTCGATCCGGAGATGGTCAAGGAAGTGCTCAACACGATGGTGTCCCTCGCAGACGAGGGGATGACGATGCTGTGCGTCACGCACGAAATGACGTTCGCGCGTCAGGTGGCCAACCGCGTGATCTTCATCGACGCGGGCCGGATACTCGAGGACGAGGCGCCCGAGGCGTTCTTCGATACCCCCAAGCACGACCGCACGAGAGCGTTTCTCAGCCAGATCCTGCACTGAGTCCCCGATCGATTCACACTCTCCGTCGCGCGATCGTCAAAAGAAATGTGATGTCGGATCAGCCGCGAGGAGACCGATGATGCATATGTACGACGTGCAAGCCATCGAAATCATGGCCCCCTCTCGCAGGGTGTTCGAATTCGTGCGGGAGTCCAGCAATCTGCCGCGCTGGGCGCAGGCGTTCGTATCGGCCGCAGATGGCCGCGCCCGGCTCGAGACGCCGCAGGGAGTCGTCGATATCGCCCTGAATGTGTCGGCGAATGCTGAGACAGGCACCGTGGACTGGCGACTCGTCTTTCCCGACGGTGGCGTCGGGATTGCTCAGTCACGAGTGACAGAGACGACACGCGGCACCTGTATCTACAGCTTCGTGTTGCATGCGCCCCCGGTGGCGCTCGAACAGATCGAGGGCGCGCTCGACGCTCAGCGGGCGACTCTGCGGTCCGAACTTGCAACGCTGAAGTCCTTGATGGAGCGGGATGATGCCGGAGACACTCGAAGCGCTCGCCAGACGGGCGATCGACGGTGATCGGGACGCGCTCGACCTCATCGTCAAAGACCTGCAAGGCGATATCTACGGTCTCGCCCTGCGCATGCTGTGGAATCGAGAGGACGCGGAGGACGCGACACAGGAAATCCTGGTTCGGGTGGTCACACGACTGTCGCAATTCGATTTCCGCAGCAAGTTGAAGACGTGGGTGTACAGGATCGCGGTCAACCACATCCTCGATGTGAAGAAGAGTCCCGTCGAACGAATGGAACTCACCTTCGAGCGGTTCGGCCGCGATCTCGCCGACGGCCTCTCTTCGGAAGGACCTGGGAACGCTGAGCGTTCGCTGCTCACCGAAGAAGTGAAGGTTGGGTGCACGATCGGCATGCTCCAGTGCCTGGACCGGCCGCATCGGCTGGCGTACATCCTCGGCGAGATCTTCGAACTACCTGGGCCTGAAGGCGCCGACGCTCTGGGGATCCCGGAGGAACTCTTTCGCAAGCGCCTTCAGCACGCGCGTGCGGCGATCACCTCGTTCACGCGCGTCCACTGTGGTCTGGCGTCAGACACGGCCGCGTGCTCCTGCAACCGTCGAGTGCCAGCGGCTCTCCGGGCCGGGCGGGTTCGCGAAGACGCACTGTACTTCGCGAGAGAGGCGTCGTCATTTCAGGAGACACGCTCGTACGTTCGTCGGGTCGAAGAAGCGCGATGGGCGCTCGAGGTTCATCGCAGCAGTCGACCACGTGCCTCGTCAGTCGAGTTCGCGCGTCGGCTGGTCCGGGCGATCGACTCCAGAGTGCAACCCGAAGGCCGGCGCTGAGCGTCGTTCGGCCCGCGTCGCACCCAGCATCACTTCGGGTCAAGCCGCCGACCGGTTTCCCTGTTGAACCAATGCAGACGATCGCGCCGCACCCTGAAGCCGACGCGATCGCCGATCGCCATCCGCGTGTTCGCGCCGATGACGATTCGAACGCGGCTCTCCGAACCATCGATGCCGACGTGGGCCAGCATCGTCGGACCGAGCGGCTCCAGAATCTCGACGCGCCCGATCGCGTCGCTCGCATCGGGTGACGTGATATCGACGTCGTGCGGGCGAGCGCCGATGAGCACACGCTCACCATCGACGTCTCCAACCGGCAGATCGTCCCACTGGAACCCGTCCGCGCGAACGTGCCCGCGACCGTCCGACTGGACGATGGTGCACGGCCAGATGTTCATCGCGGGCGAACCGATGAACCCGGCCACGAAGGTGTCTGCCGGCCGGTCGTAAAGATCCATCGGCGCTGCCACCTGCTCGATGGCGCCGTCTCGCATGACAGCGATCCGCGAGCCCAGTGTCATCGCTTCTTCCTGATCGTGAGTCACGTAGACCATCGTGGCGCCGAGGCGGCGATGCAGAAGCGTCAGCTCCGCGCGCATCTCGATGCGCAAAACCGGATCGAGGTTGGAGAGCGGCTCATCGAGCAGGAACGCCTTCGGGTCGCGAACGATCGCGCGACCGAGCGCAACGCGCTGGCGCTGCCCGCCCGACAGGGCTGCCGGCCTGCGATCCAGCAGGGCGTCGATGCCGAGCGTGCGCGCCACCTCTCGCACGCGTTCATCGATGCGCGCGGTGTCGACACGGCGCATCTGCAGACCGAATGCGAGGTTCTCGCGAACGGTCTTGTGCGGATACAGCGCGTAGCTCTGGAAGACCATCGCCAGATCGCGCTGTTGGGGCGGCACGCCCGTGACGTCCTTGCCATCGATCAGGACGCGGCCACTCGTCGGTTCGTCGAGACCGGCGATCAATCGAAGCACCGTGCTCTTGCCGCTGCCCGATGGTCCGACCAGCACCAGCAGCTCGCCGTGCGCGATCTCGAGATTCAGATCGGTCAGCGCACTGACGCCGCCGGCAAAACGCTTACTGACACCTTGCAACGAGATCGATGCCATGTCAGCCCTTGATCGCGCCCGACGTCAGCCCAGCGACGATCCGGCGCTGAGCCACGAAGACGAGCGCGGCAACCGGCAGCGTCGCAACCAGCGAGCCTGCGAGAATCTGTCCCCACGGCACCTGGTATTGCCCGCGAAAGAGCGCAATCGCCACCGGCACGGTATAGCGCTCGGGCCCGAGCGTGAAACAGAGCGCGAACAGAAACTCATTCCAGCAATAGAGAAACGTCAGAATCGCCGTTGTTGCCAGCCCTGGCCACGACAGCGGCAGCACTATCGTCCACAAGGCTCGAAACCGGCCAGCGCCGTCTATCAACGCTGCTTCTTCGAGCTCGCGTGGAAGCTGGCGGAAGAAGCCGACGAGGAGCCAGATCGTGAGTGGCATTGCGAACGTCAGGTACGGGAGGACGAGGCCAGCGTAGGTGTCGATGAGCCGAAGTTCGCGAAGCAGCAGGTAGAGCGGCGACACGATTGAGATCTGCGGAAACATCGAGATGGCCAGCACAGACGTCAGCACCAGCGTTCTGCCGCGAAATGGCACGCGCGCGAGCGCGTACGCGCACAGCGCTCCGATGATCACGCACACGAAGGTGGTGGCTCCGGCAACCACCAGGGAGTTGCGGACCGCGGTGCCGAGTCCGCGCTCGCCGAACACAGCGCGATAGTGATCGAGCACAAGTCGGGTCGGAACGACATCAACCTGACCGAACAGCTGCGATTCGGGCGTGAACGAGGCGACCGCGGCCCAGTAGAGTGGGAAGAGGATCGCGGCAACCATCATTGCGATCGCCCACGTAGGGGCCGCCTTCAGGCGGTCCTGCCGGCTCCGCCAGCTCATGACGACGGCTCGACGAGCGCCCGGCGCCCCATCAGACGAATCGCGAAAAGGGCCAGCACGAACGTCACCGTGAAGATGATGACCGAGAGGGCAGACCCGTAACCGAATCGCAGGTTCTCGAGCAGCGCGCTGAACGTGTACATGGCGATCGTTTCGGTGGCGGTTCCGGGTCCGCCGCTGGTCATCACGAAGATCACGTCGAACACGCGAAACGCGTCGACGGTGCGGAAGACGAGCGCCACGAGCAGCGCGGGCTTCAGAAGCGGCAACGTGATTGCGGTGAATTGCCGCCAGGCGCTGGCCCCGTCGATCCGCGCGGCTTCGTACAACGTGCGGTCGATGTTCTGAAGTCCCGCAAGCAGCAGGAGGGCCACAAACGGCGTCGTCTTCCACACGTCCGCGAGCACAACGGGAACCCAGGCGGCCAGTGGATCCGCAAACCAGATCGGCGGCGTCGCGCCGCTGCGGACGAGCATCGTATTCATCAACCCGCCCGGCGTTTCGAAGAGGAAGCGCCACACCAATCCCACGACCACGGTCGGCACCGCCCACGGAAGCAGCATGGCGGTGCGGACGACGCCTCGACCGCGCATCATGCTGTCGACCGCGGCCGCGAGCGCAAGGCCGAGCACGAGCTCACTCGTCACCGACACTGCCGCAAAGGCCACCGTGTGACCGATGGCTCCCCAGAATCGCGGATCGGAGAACGCCTCGACGTAGTTCTGCAGCCCGATGAATCGACGACCCAGCCAGGGCATCCGCAGATCGTGCAGGTAGAGCGACTCCCACACCGCCCAGAGCACGGGGCCGAGGGCGATGAGCGCAATGACGCTCAGCGCCGGCAGCGCCATCATCCACCCGAGGCGCGCCTCGTGGCGTCGTGGCAGCGCGCCTGCAGCGATCGTTCGCCGACGCGTCATGGTTGTGTCGCGCCGAGCTCTGTTCTCGCGAGCAGCGCGCGCATGTCCTTCGCCGCCTGTTGCAGCGCGGCTCGCGGTTCCAGCTGCCTCGTCAGCCCACGATGAAGGGCGATTTGAAGAATCTGCGAGAGCTCGGTGTAGACCGGGGTCGCGGGACGCGGGACCGCATGCTCGATGATGGCACGCGCTTCGGACGGGACGACACGAAGCGCATCCTCCAACTCATGGCTGTCGTACATCGACGGGCGCGGTGGATACTGCCCGACGATACGCGCGCGTTCGAGAAGCTGCGCCGGTTCGAGAAGGTACTCGATCAATTGATACGCCGCCTCGGAGTCGCCGCTGTTGGCGTTGATGGCCAGCACGGAACCACCGAGGGCGGCTGTTGGTGCGCCGCCGCTGGCAGCCGGCATCGGTGCGATTCCAAAACGTCCGGCGACGCGCGACTGCTCAGGGTCCTGCAGCAGAGCGTGCGCGTACGGCCAGTTGCGCATGAACACCGCCTGGCCGTTTTGAAACGCCAGTCGGACCTGCTCCTCCTGCCACGTGAGCACCGCGGCCGGAACGACCGCATCGACATGAATCGAATCGCGCATATACGTGAGTGCGGCGACTGCGCGGTCGGAGTCCACAGCCACGCGACCGTGGTCATCGAGAATGACTGCGCCGAACGCACCGAGCTGCTCGAGAAAGACCGTGACCAGTCCCTCGTAGCGCGCGCCTTGCCACACGAACCCGAATGGAATCGCGTGCTCGCGCACGCCGCGCGCAGCCAGCTGGCGCAGTCCGTCGAGATCCGTCGGCGGGTGCGACATCAGGTCCGAGCGCCAGTACAGCATCCCCACATCGACGAACCACGGCAGCGCGTAGAGCGCACCATTCCAGCGATTGGCCGTCAGAGCGGCGGGGAAGAAGTCGTCGACGGGAGGGCGAAAGCGATCGAGATCGAGAATCCATCCGGCGGCGGCAAACTCGGGCGCCCAGATCACATCGAGCTGCAACACATCGGGATCGGCGGCCCGGGCGTTCAGCCACTGCACGTAGAGCTGATGTCGATGGTCGGCGGCGTCTGGCGTCGACTGCACGTCGACGCGAATGCCCGGATGCATCGCCTGGAAATGTTCGAGTTGTCGCCGGATCGACTCGCCCTCCTTGCCCAGGGCGCTGCCGGCGAAGGTCAGCACGTGAGGATCGGTTCGAGCGCAACCGACACAGACGAAGACGCCGGTCCACAGCAGAGATGCAACCGCGCGTCGGAACTCGCGAGCCACGGACACGAATGGTGCCCCGATCGGGCGTCATCCCTCAAGATCCACCTTCGCCCTCCGGGCTATGGTGGACAGGGTTGACTCATCTCCTCTTGGATCGCCGGACGGCTCGCACCTTCCCGCTTTTTCCTCCTCCACAGAAGAATCGATCGCCGCCATCGGATTCGAGCCCTGACACTTTCACTCCTGGCGGCATCTCGATCCTCTCTAGGACCTCTCCTGTTCGCGGATCGACTCGTCGCAGCTCGCTCTCGTCACCTTCCCATGTGGCGTGCCACAGCTCGCCGTCGACCCACGTGACTCCGGTGACGAAGCGGTTGGACTCGATCGTGCGGAGAATCGCTCCCGTGTCGGGATCGACTTGATGGATCTTCCGCTCTCGATAGTGCCCGACCCAGAGCGCGCCTTCTGCCCACGCGAGCCCCGAGTCACCGCCGCCGCCGGGCGCCGGGATCGTCGAGAGGACGCGGCCGGTCTTCGGATCGATCTTCTGGATGCGATCCTCGGCGAGTTGATAGAGGTAGGTGCCGTCCCACGCCGTGCCTGCATGCGCGGCGACATCGATGGCGCGCACCGTCCTCCCGCTCGCAGGGTCCAATGCATTCAGCGTGTCACCGGCAGCGAACCACACGTGCTGACCGTCAAAGGTGACGCCATGTACCTGGTCAACACCTGGAAAGGGGCCGTACTCACGGACGATCTCGGCGGGCGATCGAGACATGCTCTCAGCTTAGTCACTCGGCAGTGGGGCAGGAAGTAACAACGTCGTCGTGAATCCCGGCACCGGCGGGGTCATCCACCGGGAGGCGCGACCGCCACCAAACGACTGCACCTTGCCTGCTGCCGCGAGCGAGTCGAGCGCCCGCTGCACGGTGCGCTGACTCGATCCAAGCGCGAGCGCCAGCGCCGAACTCGACCACGACTCGCCATCGGCTAAGAGGGCCAGCACTGCTGAGACAAGCACTCCTGCCGCGTGCTCCTCCTCGACGGGGCGCGCCAGCACGACGACCTCACGCGCCCGTCGTGGGGTCAGCGCAAACCCACTTGTGGTCGCCGTCACAACCGCCAGCGTTCGAAGCGCGGCGCGAAGACGACCGATTTCGACCCGCAGCCGCGCGCGATGCGATTCATCCACAAGCGTCGCTCCGAACGCGCGCGCCAGGAGCACGTCCCTCGCCACGTCTCCAGGCCACGCTTCGCCCAACGCGCGTGCAAGCGCGAACAACACCGGACGCGTCGCCAGCGAGATGACGCGGCCGGCGTGACGCACGACATGACGGCACGCGTCGACGACGAACGCCTTCGACCCGAGCAACGACTCGACGTCCGCGAGCAGGAGCGGACGCTCGTCGCCATTGGCAATCAGGCGTGCGGCCGGCGTGGTCAGGACGCGGGATGCGCTCTCCACTTCCGCGATCAACGCTGGTATGCGTGCATGACGCGCAGTCCGCTCGGCACGATCGAGCGCCTCGCGCGCGGCCTTCGTTCGCAGGCGTCGCATCGCAATACCTGCGACCACCAGTTCATGCGCCGTCCTCGACGCGGGCGGAAAGGGCGAGGGATCGAGATCGGCGATCGCATGCTCGGCTTCGTCGAGGCGGCCGATCAGGAGAAGACGCCTGACTTCGAGATACCGCGCGTGCGCGGCATTCACCCGATCGCCATGCGCGTCGAGCACCGCCCGCGCCGCCTCGAGTGCCTTCGCGGGAAAACCGAGATCGCGCGAGACGAGCGCGATTTCGGCCTCGGCGACCACGCACCTCGCGCGAGCGACCGCCTCTTTCGGACCGAACGCCCGCGCGGCCCTTCGCAGGAGTGTCTTCGCGCGAACGAGATCGCCGAGCTGCGCCATCGCGATCCCTCGAAGCGCGAGCGCAGATGCATCGTCGCGCAGCGCGACGCGCTTCAGTGCGCCCAGGGGATCACCTGCGGCGAGCGCACGCGCTGCGGCTGTGATCAGCGAGTCCATTCGAATCCCGCCACACTTGTCACTCCCACCCTTCGACGCCCGGGCGCTACATCTATCTCACGGCCAAGGAGCAATCATGGCATCCCACACGAGGAAAGGGAGAACGCGATGACGACGACGCATGCAACCGGAACACGCGAAGAGTGGCTTGCCGCACGGCTCGAGCTGCTCGAGGCAGAGAAGGAACACACGCGGCGCGGCGACGAGCTGGCGCAGCGACGGCAGGAACTGCCGTGGGTCCGAATCGATAAGGCGTATCGATTCGACACTGACAAGGGAAGCGCATCGCTGGCCGATCTGTTCGGGGGACGATCACAGCTCCTCGTGTATCATTTCATGTTCGGCCCCGATTACACTGCCGGATGTCCCTCGTGTTCGGCGATCGCGGACGGCTTCAACGGCTTCGTCGCGCACCTCGAGCATCACGACGTCGCGTTTTCAGCGGTGTCACGTGCACCGCTCGCCAAGCTGCAGGCGTACAAGCGCCGGTTGGGATGGACGTTCCCGTGGGCGTCCTCGTCTGGCTCTGACTTCAACGCCGACTTCAGCGTCGGGTTCACCGAGGAACAGCAGCGCGAGGGCATCGAATACAACTACCACCGCGAGGGCGCGTGGAAGCCGCCCGCGCCCGGCTCGGGATCCGTCTCCTTCGCGGCCATGAGCGGCACCGACGCCGCCACGTTCACGCGCGAGAGGCCGGGCATGAGCGCGTTCGTTCTCGAAGATGGAGTCCTGTACCACACGTACTCCGCGTATGCTCGCGGACTGGACGGGCTATGGGGCATGTATCAGTGGCTCGATCGCGCACCGAAGGGTCGCAATGAGAAAGGCGCGTGGTGGCGCCGACACGACGAGTACAAGGACTGACCGCGTCATGTGCGAGATGCCGATGCCCGGACACGCGTGGCCGATGGCCGCAGCATCGTTCCTTGGCATGTGGGTCGCGATGATGGTGGCGATGATGCTGCCATCCTTGATCCCGATGCTGCGGCACTATCGCCAGGCGGTCGCCACGATCGACGCGAGGCGCCTTGGTCTCTTAACCGCGATCGTGGGCGTCGGATACTTCTTCGTCTGGACCGTGTTCGGGGTGGTCGCGTATCCGCTGGGAGTCGCGCTGAACGCGATCGAGTTGCAGCATCCTGCGGTGGCGGGTGCGATACCGATCGCCGGCGGTGTGGTCGTCCTGATCGCCGGCGCGTTTCAGTTCACCTCATGGAAAGCGCGTCAGCTCGCGTGTTGCCGTGAGCCGCTCGAGCGTGGCTGTGCGCTCCCGGCGGCTGCTGCCGCCTGGCGACACGGCTTCCGCCTCGGCCTCAACTGCACCAGCTGCTGCGCCAATCTGATGGTGATCCTGCTCGTGCTCGGGGTTATGGATGTGCGCGTGATGGCCGTTGTGACGGTTGCGATCACTGCCGAACGTCTCGCTCCCGCAGGCGAACGCGTCGCGCATGCCATCGGGGCCGTCATTGTCGGGTCAGGTGTCTGTTTGCTCCTTCGAATACCAATGTAACGGAGGGGCAGCTTCATCACACACGTCTGTGCTCGGACTACCCAAGCAGCGGCGGCCGCCGTCTCCCGTGATGCGTGGCCTGTTCGAATGCATGCGCGAGCTGCAGAACGCTCCAGTCATCGCGATGGCGACCGACGATCTGCAGGCCGACGGGAAGCCCGCTGGCGGAGAATCCCGCCGGGACCGAGATCGCCGGGTTCGACATCATCGTCACGTACCAGCACGATCGCATCCAGTCGATGTAGCTCGCCATCGTCGTGCCCGCGATCTCGGTTGGGTACGGCGTGTTCACGTCGAACGGTTCGACCTGCGTCACCGGCAGGATGAAGTACGCGTACCGCTCGAAGAACCCACGGCTCTGGTCGAACATCCGTGCCTGCCGCGCGAGCGCCCGGCTGACCTCCGCTCCGGTGGCTCGCTCCGCTTGCACAACCTCGAATTTGATCGTGTCCTTCACCCAGTCCGGTCGTTGACGAATCAACGGTGCATACCGCGAATGATTGCCAACGTAGCGCAGCAGCGGAAACGCCTCGTCGACACCGGCGAAGTCCGGCTCCGCCTCCTCGACGATGCAACCCAGATCCTCGAAGATCTTTCGAGTGCTGTCGACGACGCGGTGGATCTCGGGCTCGAACGGAATCCCGCCGAGACCGCTCCACCACGCGACGCGAACGCCTTTGAACTCTGTTCCGAGCGGCGCGCGAAACTGCGCCGGGTCTTGATTGATTGAAAGAGGGTTCCGGGTATCAGGGCCGGCAATCGCACTGAGGAAGAGCGCGACATCGGCAACCGTTCGCGCAATCGGGCCGCTCACCGTCAACGGCGACCACGACGCGGAATCACTGACCACACGGCCGGGCGATGGCCGGAGCCCGACGACGTTGCAGAACGCGGGCGGGTTGCGGAGTGAGCCACCGGTATCGCTGCCATCGGCGATCGGCAGCATCCGGGCGGCGACCGCGACCGCCGCGCCACCGCTGCTGCCTCCGCATGTCTTCGTCAGGTCGTACGGGTTCCGCGTCGCCCCGAACACCGCATTGAATGTCTGTGAACCGGCACCGAACTCCGGCGTGTTCGTCTTGCCGAGAGTAATCGCGCCAGCTTTCCTGATCCTCGTCACGATGACGGCGTCGCGGGTCGGGATGTTGTCGCGATAGAACGGCGAGCCGTGCGTCGTGCGAATGCCAGCGGTGTCGACGAGGTCCTTGTGCGCGACCGGCAGTCCGTGGAGCACGCCGATCGGGCCGCGACGCATGATCGCCTCGTCGGCTTTGACCGCGCCTGCCATCGCCTGTTCGGCCACGAGCGTCACGATGGCGTTGACCTTTGGATTGACGCCTTCGATCTGGGTCAGGTGCGCACTCATGACCTCGCGCGCCGATACCTGCTTGCGGGCGAGGCGGGCCGCCAGTTCGACAGCGTTCAGGTCGCAGAGCTCCTGCCGTGCCGGCCGTGGCGCCTGTGCGGCAATCCCGCTCGCATCGAGGGAACCCAAAGCCGTGTACGCGGCACCCGCAGCCACCGTGGCATTGAAACGCCTGCGGCTCAAGACGGCGTCACCGCGCCCGGCTCTCGACTCTGACGACTCGCGATCTCTCGACATCGACTCCTCCCGGACCTTCATTCCGCTCGAACGCGGCGTCGAGGCCTTATCTTGCGCCGAGAGTGTATCGGACCGCCGGGATGTACCGCTCAGCGCGCGTCTGCGTAGGCCTTCAGCTGGGCCAGGATCTGCGGCCATCCCCGATGGCTGGTGCGCGAACGCTCGCTCGCAAGACCGGAATGCGTCAGGCGAACGCGGGTGACGCCGCCGGCTTCCGCAAACTCGACGCGCACCAGCGATTCGATCGCGTCGCCCTGCCAGTCAGGCAGCCACGTGAACACGAGCAGCGTGGGGCGTTCGACGGCGCGATATTCCCCGATGACGGAGAAGGCTGATCCATCCGCCCGCGTCCCGCGCATTTCCCACTTGCCACCCGGACGAAGGTCGGAATCCATGTGCGTCGTGCGGAAGCGGCCGTCGGGAGCAGTCCACCACACGACCCGCTCTGACGGATTGATGAAGGCATCGAACACGCGCCCAGCAGGCGCGTTGATCGTGATCTCCTCGACGATGGTGTCGGCAGCGATGCTTGTAGGATTCATGATTTCCTCTCGACATAACGCTTGAGGTTGCGCAGCGACTCGCTCCAGAGCGCCTCGTAATCGCGCAGCCAGGTGTCCACTGCACGAAGCGGCTTAGCGTTCAGCTCGCAGATGCGGGTGGTGCCGCTTTCACGAGTGACCACGAGACCGGCAGAACGCAGCAGCCGCAAGTGCTTCGAAATCGCGGGTCGGCTCTGACTGAAGTTCGCGGCAAGATCTCCGACGCTGCGTCCTCCGTCGCGCAGCAGTCGAAGGATCTGGCGCCGCGTTGGGTCGGCGATGGCACGAAAGACGACGTCCTGACGGGCGGCTGAAGCGGTAACCATATGGTTACCGTTAATGTAACCTTCAGGTTACCGATTGTCAAGCCGACTGTCTCAGGCGCCGAGCGCGCGGGCGATGACGAGCAGATACTCGTATGGGAGCTGGACTGGTCCTTCCCGTGCGCCTCGATTCCACCGTGCGATGAACTGAAGAAACGCGTCGTCGAGCTCCGTGACCGCGGAGGCTGAAGCCTCCGCTCTACCCGGCTGATCCTTCAGGCTGGCGTAGATCGCAACCATCGGTCCGAACGTGTGCTTGAACAGGTCGAGGTACTCGCGTGAGCTCGACGCCTCTTCCTCGTACTCGTGCCGTGTCATGTTCAGCGACTGAACCCGGTCGTCAAACAGACTTCGTACGTGATCCTCGGTTCCCCACAACAGCGGCGAGAGAGCGCCCGAAGGCGGAGGCGGAGCATAGGCCGAGAGCAGCCGAAAGAAGTCGGCGGCAGCGCCGCGAGGTGCGAAATTCATCATGCCGATCACACCACCGGGGCGACAGACGCGCAGCAGCTCGCGCGCGGTCGCCTGATGATCGGCGGCGAACATCGCACCAAAGCACGACGTCACGACATCGAACTCGGCGTCGGCAAACGGGAGCATGGTCGCGTCGCCTTCGATCCATTCGAGATCGACGCCAGCCTCGCTGGCGGCTCGGCGCCCTGCGTCGAAGTGCTCGGGCGTCACATCCAGCGCGACGACCGCCGCGCCCGCCTGGGCGGCACGGATGGCGACGTTGCCGGTGCCGGCGGCGACATCGAGCACACGCTCGCCCGCAGAGATCCGGCACGCCTCAACGAGCGCGGGCCCGAGCGTCCAGACCGTGGCGGTTGCAAACCGGTGGTAGTCGCCAAGTGCCCACATGGTCCGAACGGATGCTTGTGTCGAAGCCATCTGCGCCCTCCCGTGTTCAGCGAGCAGATCGGGAGCACTGTAAGATCGCGCCGTGGCCCACCGCCATGACCGGTCGTCCGAGATGTCTGCCCTGGCGTCCACCGCCCGGCGCGTCGACACGATTGCGGAGCCTCAGGCCTCGACGACCGTGCATGAGTCGAGCAGGGTCGACGTCCTGTCGGATGTCCTGCGCGCCGTGAGACTCACCAGCGCCTTGTTCTTTCCGATGGACGTGTCGTCGCCCTGGGTGGACGAGGTCCCGACCGCGACCGAGTTCGCGTCGATCGCGCTGCCTGGCGCAGAGCACGTCGTCTCGTATCACATCGTCAAAGAGGGCGGATGCTGGGCTGCACTTCGCGGCGAGACACCGGTCCACCTGGAGGCTGGCGACGTATTCGTCGTCCCACACGGCGATGCCTACACGATGGCCAGTGCGCCTGATCTGCGATCGCACATGCCGGCGGAATCGGTGCTGAAATTCTTCCAACTCATGGCGACACGGTCCGCTCCGTTCACCGTGACCGAAGGCGGAGGAGGCACCGAACGCGCGCGGATCATCTGCGGATTCCTCGGCTGCGACGTTCGTCCCTACAATCCAGTGCTCGAATCGCTTCCCCGGGTGCTCTATCTGCGACTGCAGCCCGGGACGAGAGCAAGTGAGCGCCTCTCTCAACTGGTGGAGTTCGCGCTCATGGAATCCCGGGAGCGGCAGTCAGGCACGCGGTGTGTGCTCCTGCATCTGAGCGAGCTCCTGTTCGTAGAAGTTATCAGGCATTATCTGAGTTCGCTCCCGAGTGAGCAGACCGGATGGCTAGCCGGGCTCTGCGAGCCGATCGTTGCGCAGGCACTCGCACTGCTGCACAGTCGACCCGCGGATCCGTGGTCGTTGGAACAGCTCGCCAGAGAGATCGGCGTCTCGCGATCGCGGCTCGCCGATCGTTTCAGTGCGCTCATCGGGCAGCCGCCGATGCGGTATCTCACGCGGTGGCGCATCCAGCTCGCGTCGCGGCTGCTTTCCGAGGACGCGGCGAAGGTGTCGGCCGTCGCCATTGACGTCGGGTATCAGTCAGAGGCGGCGTTCAGCCGCGCGTTCAAGGCCGTCGTGGGCATGTCGCCCGCCGCCTGGCGGCGGAGCCGACCGAGGTCCGTTTCCGTCGATCACATGAGATTCTAAGGATGCGATAGGATTCGCGCTTTCACGGAGGTCCCGATGAGACACGCGGTGGCGATTCGACGATTGATCTGCAGCGTCGGCTTCTTGCTGGTTTGCGTCGATCACGCGCACGCACAGTTCGGCGTCGGCAGCACGTGGGTGCGAACCGACGCACAAGGCAAGGGCATCACGCTGACGGTCGAAGCGTGCTGCAACGGCGGACTCCGCCTCATCTACCAGATACCGCCGACCAGCGGTCAGCCGGCAGCAGCGCCGATCACCATCGATTCACCGATGGATGGCCGAGACGCGCCCGCACTGATCGGGGGCAAGCCTTCAGGCCAGACGATGGCAGTCAAACGCATCGACGATCACCATTACAACGCGGTCGTGAAGATGAACGGCCAGCCGTTTGTCACGTCCACCAGCACCGTGTCGGCGGACGGCAAGACGATGACGGTCGAGACTGTCGGTCAGAGCGGAGGCAACCCCACGAAAACCACTGAGACGTGGGTCCGGAAATAGGCGTCAACCGCCAATCGACATCGGTCACTGCACCGCTGTACGCGCGAGTCCTGGGTGCGTCCTGGCACGAGCTTGCGGAACCGCTCCGGTGCCTGCACACCGCACGCGCGATCGTTCGCGCGCACGGCGATGTCCGTATCGAATGCGGCCGCCACCCCGTTGCTCGCATGCTCGCGCGGATGCTGCGTTTGCCCGAGCCGAGCACTGCAGCCGGCACGCGACTCGTCATCACCGCACATGGCGCGGGCGAGCACTGGGCGAGGACGTTCAGTGGCCGGCGTCTCGACACGCTTCAGTACGCATGTGAGGACGGACTGGCCGAGCGGTTTGGCATTCTCGAGTTCCGTTTTCGCCTGCACGCGTCTGACGGAAGTCTTCTTTACGTTCAGTGTGATGCGGCGTGCCTGTTCAGATCGGTTCGCCTTCCGGTCCCGGCGTCGTGGGCGCCGCGCGTAGAGGCGCGTGAAGATCCGGCAGGCACACGACGGCTTCGCGTCGACGTTCGCGTTGTGCTTCCGGTCGTCGGCCAATTGATCGCCTACGCCGGGATCGTGGAGCTCGAGGAGACGCCACCATGATGGTGGCGCTCTGGCTGCTCGCGATTCAGGGCGTCATCGGCGCATTCGACACGCTCTATTACCACGAGTGGCGCGCGCGTCTCCCCGCGCAAGGCGGCCGCTGCGCCTCCGAACTGAAGCTGCATGCCGCCCGCGATTTCTTGTATGCCGTCCTGTTCTTCACGCTCCCCTGGCTCGCGTGGCAGGGGCGTTGGGTGTGCGTGCTCGTCGGTGTGTTGATTGCGGAGATCGCTCTCACGCTCACTGACTTCGTGGTGGAGGCCGACGTGCGCAAAGCGCTGGGAGACGTGTACGCCGGCGAGCGCGTCACGCACGCAGTCATGGGCATCCTGTATGGCGCGATGATCGCGAGCCTCATTCCAGTGTTGCTTGCGTGGTCGCGGCTGCCAAGCGGCCTCGTGACAATGTCTCTGGATCTGCCGGACGTGTTGCGCTGGGGCCTCGCGATGATGGCTGTCGGCGTCTTCGTATCGGGCCTCCGCGATTTGTATGCGGCGCTGGAGTTGCCGCATGGGAGCTGGCCCTGGCGGTGATCCGTCGACGCGGGTTTCATCGCGTCTCGTTCACCGCCGCCGGCCTGTACAACATTCTGTGGGGCTTGTGGTCGGTCGCCGATCCGCAATGGTTCTTCAGATCCACTGGCATGCCGCTGTCGAACCAGCCGGCAGTGTTCGCGTGTCTCGGGATGGTGGTGGGACTCTACGGCGTGCTCTACCTCGACGTCGCCCGCAATCCCGAACGCGGCTGGCTCATCGCGGCTGTCGGCCTGACGGGAAAGCTGCTCGGGCCGATCGGCATGGGCTGGTTGATTGCGACCGGTGCGTGGCCGGTCTCCGCCTTTGTTTTGTGCCTGACGAACGATGTCATCTGGTGGATTCCATTCGGCCTGTACTTACGGGATGCCTGGCCCGCGCATGCTAGAACGGCGGTCGATGGGCGTTGAGCTCGCGCTGTGCGAGATCGATCGCCGCCGACGTATCGAGTGAACCGCCCCTCCTGACGCGAGCCACGAACAGATAGCGCTCACGCTTCACCTCCAGCGCACCGATCACCCAACTCACACGTTCATCCATCACGGTCGTGTTGCCGGTTTTGGTCCGAACAACTGTGTCTGCCGGCCACGACAGATCGAAGCGATGCGGCCCGGCCGCCATCAACACCTGGCCCGTCGGCATCTGCATGGCGCGCTGTACCGACGCGACGTGCTGCGCGGAGACCGGCAGCTGCCCCCCGAAGAACCGTTCGAGAAACGCGAGCTGCTCGACCGGCGATACCACCAGATCGCCGTTCAGCCAGAACGTGGAGATGTCGCCGTCGAAACTGTCGCGGGCGTATTTCAGGCGAGCCAGCCCCCGGTGCATGCGCTCGGGTCCGATCAGCCGTGCGGTGTTCTGGAAAAACGGCAGCACCGACCACTTGATGGCCGAATCGAGGGTGTGATCGCGTTGCCAGCTCTCATTCGCGCGCGACGATCCGTCCCACCGGAAGATCGTGTCGGCGGTGATGACGCCGGTCTCGAGTGCGATGAGCGCGTGAGGGATCTTGAAGGTGGATGCGGGCGCTGTCGGGTGTCCGCATTCATCTGAATCGGAGACAAAGGCGGGCCTGCCTTGCCGCGCCAGCATGAAGCACTCAGCCTCGGGTGCCGCCGTCGATGCGATCGACGATGCCATCGCAATCGTGGCGATGAGGGCCAATCGCACACAACGAAGGTGCATC
>Ga0126377_10000424_pt1 | contig 25489 bp, 21 predicted proteins | sample PanSoiMetPlot_22_FD_92647 | JGI IMG/M metagenome (GOLD analysis project Ga0126377, IMG submission 92647) | Tropical forest soil microbial communities from Panama - MetaG Plot_22 | ecosystem: Environmental > Terrestrial > Soil > Tropical forest > Bulk soil | place: Panama | collected 2016-02-17 | reverse complement strand
GCATGCGGTCGGCGACCGAGCCGGCGACCAGCGCGACGGTGATGATCGCGAACGTCATCTGATAGATCATGAACAGGCCTTCCGGGATGGTCTTGGCGAGCGGACTGATCGCGTCCATCGCCATGCCGTTCAGGAACAGGCGTTCGGTCGTGCCGATGAACGGCGCTTCGCCGGTGAAGGCGAGGCTGTAGCCGATCATCATCCACAGAAGGGAGACGAGCGCGGTCGCCGCAAGGCTCTGCGCCATGGTGGCGAGCACATTCTTCTTGCGCACCATTCCACAATAGAACAGCGCCAGTCCCGGGATCGTCATCATCAGCACGATGCCGGTCGCGACGATCATCCACGCGGTATCAGCGCCATCGATCTTGGCTGTTTGCGCGCAGGCAGGCGATGCCACGAGTGCTGCCGCGGCGGTCGCGGCAATGCCGCTCAGGATGCGGCGCGGTGACGATGGGATCGTCATGGTCCTCCCCTCCATTCGTTTTTTAAGTTTCGGTGTCCGGTGAAACCGAATGTTGACGGTCAGAGCGCGTCGGCGTCGCTCTCGCCGGTGCGGATGCGCACGGCATGGCTGAGGGCGACGACGAAGATCTTGCCGTCGCCGATCTGGCCGGTGCGGGCGGCGGCGGTGATGGCCTCGACCACCTTGTCGGCGCGGTCGGACGGCACGGCGACTTCGATTTGCAGCTTGGGCAGAAAATTGATGGCGTATTCGGCGCCGCGGTAGATTTCGGTATGGCCCTTCTGGCGTCCGTAACCCTTGACCTCGGCGACGGTCATGCCGCTGACGCCAAGGCGGGAGAGCGCTTCGCGCACCTCGTCGAGCTTGAAAGGTTTGATGATGGCGATGATAAATTTCATGGATGACACCCCGGCAAGGCGGCCCGCCTGGCAGCAGGCCACGGACGACTCGTCGGCCGTGCGGGAAGGTCCGACCTGGGTACCGCACGCCCCATGCGCACGATATCGGCATAACGCCGAAAAATTAAGCGGGTTGATTGCCGCTATCCCGGGCTTTTGACCACGGGATGGGCAAATAAGGTCAGGATCGCTGTCCAGGATGTCTTGGATCAGGTGTCCGCCCGGCGCTCGCGCAACAGACCTTCCTGCGTCACCGAGGCCACCAGCGTGCCGTTGCGTGCGAAAATGAGGCCGCGGGCAAAGCCGAGCGCGCCGGTCATGCTCGGGCTGTCCTGGGCATAAAGCATCCACTCGTCGGCCCGGAACGGACGGTGGAACCACAGGGCGTGGTCGAGGCTCGCCGCCATGATCGCTTTGTCGAACACCGTGCGGCCGTGGGAGACCAGCGCGGCGTCGAGCAGTGTCATATCGGAGGCATAGGCGAGGGCGCATTGATGGATCGCCGGCTCGTCGGGGAGCCGGCCGGTGACGCGAATCCACACATGGAATTTTCCGCTCTCGATCGTCTTGCCGAGATAGCGGCCGAATTCGACCGGCCGCAGCTCGATCGGCCGTTCGCGCTCGTAGTAGCGCCGGACCGGCTCGGGCATCATCGGCAGGAAGCTTTCCTTGATCTGGGCCTCGCTCGGCAGATCCTCGGGCTTGGGCACTTCCGGCATGACGACTTGGTGGCTGAAGCTTTCCTCACGGCAGTGGAACGACACCGACATGGCGAAGATCGCTCTGCCGTGCTGGATGGCGATGACGCGGCGGGTGGCGAAGCTCTTGCCGTCGCGAATGCGGTCGACCTCGTAGATGATCGGCACCTTGGCATCGCCGCCCAGCAGAAAATAAGCGTGCAGCGAATGCGGCGGCCGCTCGGCGACATCGACCGTGCGGCAGGCTGCGACCAACGCTTGGCCGATGACTTGTCCGCCGAACACGCGCTGCCAAGTCGATTGCGGGCTGCGGCCACGAAACAGGTTCACCTCGAGCGCTTCGAGATCGAGGATCGACACCAGTTCCTGAACGGCGTTGGACATGAAAACCTCGGGTGCTGCGATGGACGTAGCCTGGCGTGTGCCAACATTTGCGAACCAAATGTTGCGGTCAGGCGGCGAGACGATGCTAGTCTCCAATCGTCCCTCGGTCGAGGAACGCGGACGATCGAATTGGCATGGCACAGGACATCAAAGGTAGACCCGGCGACGTTGTGATCGCCGGCGGCGGCTTGGCCGGCCTGGCGCTGGCGATCGCACTGCGTCAGGGCCTTGGGCCGGGCTTCGTGGTCGTCGTCGCCGATCCGGCGCTCGGCCGCAGCCATGCCGACGATACGCGGGCATCCGCCATCGCCGCCGCGGCCCGGCGGCTGTTCGAAACCATCGGCGTGTGGGACGCGGTCGCCGGCGAGGCCGAGCCGATCCGCGACATGGTGATCACCGATTCCAAGCTCGACGACGCGATGCGGCCGGTCTTCCTCACCTTCGGCGGCGAGGTGCGGCCGGGCGAGCCGTTCGCCCACATGGTCGAGAACGGCCCCTTGGTGCAGGCGCTGCACGACAAGGCGCGCGCCGAGGGCGTGGCGTTGTTGGAAACCGCCGTCGCCGATTTCGAAGTCACGTCGGCTCGCGTTGTGGCGCGCCTCGCCGATGGAACCCAGTCGGCGGCGAAGCTCTTGGTCGGCGCCGACGGCGTGCGCTCGAACGTCCGCAAGCTCGCCGGCATTCAGTCGTTCGGCTGGTCGTATGGTCAGTCGGCGATCGCGACGACCGTTGCCCATGCGCGGGATCACCAGGGCCGCGCCGATGAGCATTTCCTGCCGGCCGGGCCGTTCGCGACGCTACCGCTGCGCGGCCGGCGTTCGTCGATCGTGTGGACCGAGGAAACGGCCGAGGCCGATCGCATCGTCGCACTGCCGGATGTCGCGTTTCGCGACGAGCTGGAAAAGCGCTTCGGCCTGCACCTTGGCGATATCAGCCTCGCCGGCCCGCGCCGCGCCTACCCGCTCGGGCTCTCGGTCGCGCGCAGCTTCATCGCCGACCGGCTCGCGCTCGTCGGCGACGCCGCCCACATGATCCATCCGATCGCCGGACAGGGATTGAATCTCGGCCTGCGCGATGTCGCGGCGCTCGCCGAAGCGGTCGTCGACGCCGCGCGGCTCGGTCTCGACCCCGGCGGTGTCGACGTGCTGGAGCGTTACCAGCGCTGGCGACGCTTCGACACCATGGCCATGGGGGTCGCGACCGACGGCCTCAACCGGCTGTTCTCCAACCATTCCGACGTGTTGCGGCTCGCGCGCGACATCGGTCTTGGCGTCGTTCAGCGGTGGCCGGCGCTCAAGGACGTGTTCATGCGCGAGGCCGCCGGCGTGGTCGGCGAGGTGCCCAAGCTGATGAAGGGCGAAGCGCTTTGAAGCCGCCAATCCACACGGGGGGTGGACGCTGCGGCCGATGATGCACAATCGATGCGCTTGACCCCCTATTGTCCTCTACACCAGCGGAATGTCGAGGACGTGCTGCTTGAACGCGGGCCGCTGCTCGATCGTGGCGTACCAGCGTTCGAAATTCTGCAGCGCCGGGCGCTCGGGAACCAGGTCGCGATAGCGCCGCGCCATGATGCCGGCCGGAATGTCGCCGTAGGAGAACGTGTCGCCGGCGAGAAATGCGGTCTTGGCCAGCCGGGCCTCGAGGATCTTGACCGCGTCGGTGGTCTTCGCCTTGCCGGCGTCGATCGCTTTCATGTCGCGCTGCTCCGGCGCCGTGCGCACCAAACCCCAGAACACCGGAAGGATCGCCGGCCCGATGACCGACAGCTGCCAATCCATCCACTGGCTGGCGAGTGCGCGAGTCTTCGCATCGGCCGGCTCGATCACGCGGGCATTATGCTTGCCGGCGAGATAACGGATGATCGAATTCGATTCCCACAAGAGGAAGCCGTCATCCTCCTCGAGCGTCGGCACCAGACCGTTGGGATTCATCGCCAGGTAGGCCGGCTCCTTGTTTTTGCCGAATGGCCCGCCGATGTCGATGCGCTCATAAGCGAGCCCCATCTCGCCGATCGCCCACATGACCTTCTGCACGTTGGACGACGTATTGCGGCCCCAGATCTTGAGCATGGTGTTCTCCCTGTATGCGCAGCATCATGGCTGGGCGCGTCCCGGCCACCCCCCGCCTTCAATCGTTGTTGCGCCGGAACGACATGCGTGCCCGGGACAAAGCCAGGCACGGCGAACCATTCTTGTGATTGACCATCAGTCGAGCTGCCGCGCCTCTTCCGCCAGCATGATCGGAATGCCGTCGCGGATCGGATAGGCGCGCTTGGCTGAGCGTGAGATCAGTTCCTGCTTCTCGGCGTCGTATTCCAGCGGACCCTTGGTGAGCGGGCAGACGAGGATTTCAAGCAGCTTCGGATCGACGGAGCCGGGCGGGCGATCGTTGGGGGGCGTGGTCATGGCCATCTCGATATCACAGGTCCGACCATGATAGCACGGCGATGCCACCCCCATGCCATCGTCTCGGCCCGCTACTGCACCGGCGTCTCGCCGGAGGTCTTGTTCTTGGCGAGCTCGATCTCGGTGACGGCGACGAGGATTTCGGCGCGCGTCTTGAGGTTGGGCGCTTCCAGCAGCGCCTGCTTCTCTGCCGAGCCGTAGGGCGACATCATGGCGAGTGCGTTGACCAGCGCTTCGTTGGGGGCGCTCTCGATCCCCTCCCAGTCGGCCTTGAGATCGTTGGCCTCTAGGAAGTCCGCCAGGGCCTTAAGCAAGGTCTCGCGGTCGACCGCTTCCTCGCCCTTGCGGGCGATGAAGTCGTCGAGGAACGGGGCATAGGTTACGCGGCATTGTCGATAGGCGGTCGCGACGTTGAGCTCTTCCGCGATGCGGAAACGCACGACACCGGTGAGCTGCATGAGATAACGCCCATCGCCGGTCTCAGCGATCTGGGTGATGCGGCCGATGCAACCGATCCTGTAGAGGTTGGGCTTGGCCTCATCTCGGCCGGGATGGGCGGCGTCCGGCTGGATCATCCCGATCAAGCGATGCCCGTCGCGCAGCGCGTCGTCGACCATCGCCAGATAGCGCGGCTCGAAGATATTGAGCGGCATCTGTCCGCGCGGCAGAAGCAACGCGCCCGGCAGCGGAAATACCGGGATCGTTTCCGGCAGATCCGCCGGCCCGCGATAGACCGCGTTCATCGGCATTGCCGCCTCCATCTCCGCCCCTGCGCGCCGCGAGGTAGCTACGAACTCCATCAATCTAGCGGTAGCGGAACGGCGGGATCACGTCATGCGAACAGGATCGATGACAGGCGCTTGCGGCCGGCGACGGTTGCCTCGTCAGCCGGACCCCAGGCGTCGAACAATTGCACGAGCTGCTTGCGCGCGCCATCGTCGTTCCATTTGCGGTCACGGCGCACGATCTCGATCAGATGGTCGAGCGTCTCCGCGCGCCGACCCTTGGCATTGAGCGCGACCGCGAGATCGAAGCGCGATTGGTGGTCGGCGGGATCGGCGGCAACTTTCTGCTCCAGCTCGGCGATCGGTCCGAGCGACTTCGCCTGCTCGGCCAGTTCGAGCGCGGCGCGTGCAGCGGCGACCGGCGCCTCGTTGTGCTTGGTCTCCGGAACCAGGGCGAGCGTTTGCTTGGCCTGCTCGATCGCGCCGGTCTCGAGATAGCTGCGCGCCAATCCGGCAAGGGCATGCACGTTGGTGGCATCGTCGGCGAGGATCTGCGCATAGATGTCGGCGGCGCCGGCCGCGTCGCCCTCGGCCAGGGCGGCGTCGGCGGCCTTGAGCAGGTCCTTCTCCTCGCCGCCGATGCGGTCCTTGGTGACCCGCTCGACGAAGGCGGTCACTTGCGTTTCGGGCAGGGCGCCGAGGAAACCGTCGGCCGGTTGGCCATTGACGAATGCGATCACGGCCGGGATCGACTGGATGCCCATCTGACCGGGAATGGTCGGATGCTCGTCGATGTTCATCTTGACCAGCTTGACCTTGCCCTTGGCGGTCTTGACGATTTTCTCGAGGACGGGGGTGAGCTGCTTGCACGGTCCGCACCACGGCGCCCAAAAGTCGACCAGCACCGGCTGGCGGCGCGACTCCTCGATGACGTCCTTGATGAAGCCCTGAGTTGTGGTCTCCTTGATGAGACCGTCTGTCGCCGCGGGCGCGGCGCTGTCGTTGTCCAGCATGGTCATCCGATTTACCTACCTCCGAAAAAGGTCCCGGCCGGTTCGAAAAGCCCCTATTCAAGGCCGGGTTATGTCATAAATTAAATGGCTACGCGGGGGGTTATTGCAATCGTGCCGTCACGCCGGCCCGTCCGGCCCCTCGCCGGATGCCTGGGCGACGCGGGGTTCGTGGCCGGTCGCGGCGAGGAATTTCATCAGGTCGTCGCGTCCTATCGAGGTGGTCATGGTGTTGACCAGCGGGTGATAGTTGAGCGTCCGGTGCGCCATCATGGCGGCGTCGAGCACCACGGCGACCCGGCCGGCGGTATCATTGATCACACCGAACGGGGTCACCGCACCGGGCGCGACGCCGAGCGTCTCGTGCAGGAGATCGGCCGCCCCGAAGGAGAAACGGCCGACTCCCAGGCGATGGTGCACAGACTTGAGGTCGATCCTTGCGTCTTCGAGCGCGACCACCAGATAGAGTGCGCCTTTCTTGTCCTTAAGGAACAAATTCTTGGTATGGCCGCCGGGAATGGTTCCACGCAGCGCACGCGATTGGTCGACCGTGAACAGGGGTGGATGTGTGACCGTGCTGTGCGCGATGCCCAGCTGGTCGAGGAAGGCGAACAGGTCGTCGGGTGTGGCGGACATGGCAGGAGACCTTGAGCGAGAGGTATGCTATGGCCGATAAAAGGCCGCGGAGAAGATGCCGCAGGTAGGCCAATGGGGTTATCGGCAGCGGTAACCGAATCGTTCCGAATTGGTTGCAAACATAGGGTCGTTTTGGCATAGGAATCGCCCCGGTGGCGAAGGCTGCTGCGGTCAGGATGCGGGTGTAGCTCAGGGGTAGAGCACAACCTTGCCAAGGTTGGGGTCGAGGGTTCGAATCCCTTCGCCCGCTCCAGTCCGCTCAGGCGATGAGTATGCGGCGTGTAACCAGGATTGTACCCGATGTCGCGTAATTCGTTGAGCGAACTGGAAAAGCCTCTTGATGAATCGCCTGTGGCGATTGGCGGGGGCTACCGTGTAGCCCGCATCTTCATCCCCGTCGATAAATCGTCCGTTGCCATCCGGCTCACCGGACGGCACGACCGTGCCACCGCCCGGCGCCAGCTCGCGCGTGTGATCGAGCCGCGCCGGATGGTGTCATAGGGCCCGATCCAAATTCTTAATATCCCGCGGCCAGCGCGCCGCGCACCCGTGCATCGGCCACACCGACTAGGCCGTTGCGTGTTGCGGCGATCGATTGGGCCGATCCTGATACCGGGCCGACGCGCACCGTGTGGCCGCGCCGGTTCAAGTCGTCGATGGTCGCTGGCGGAAGGTTCGGCTCGACCACCACTTCGTCCGGCATCCACTGATGGTGCACGCGCGGCGCGGCGACCGCCGCGTCGATCGGCTCGTTGAAATCGATGGCATTGACGATCACCTGCAGCACCGCGGTGATGATGCGGCTGCCGCCGGGCGCTCCGGTGACGAGCACCGGCTTGCCGTTGTGCAACACGATGGTCGGGCTCATCGACGACAGCGGGCGCTTTCCCGGTCCCGGCGCGTTGGCCGCGCCGCCGACCAGGCCGAAGGCGTTGGGCGCACCCGGCTTGGCGGCAAAATCGTCGAGCTCGTTGTTGAGCAGGATGCCGGTGCCCTCGGCGACGAGGCCGAGGCCGTAGTTGAAGTTCAGCGTATAGGTATTGGCGACGGCGTTGCCGAAGCGATCCATGACCGAGAAATGCGTGGTGTTGTCGCCTTCGCGCGGCGCCTTGCCACCCGGACGGATGTCGCGCGCCGGCCGCGCGCGCTCGCGGTCGATGCTGCCGGCGAGCGTCGCCGCGTACCGCTTCGAGATGAGACGCGAGACCGGCACGGCAACGACGTCGCTGTCGCCGAGGTATTCGGCCCGATCGGCATAGGCGAGCTTCATCGCCTCGATCATCACGTGAAGCGCCGCCGGCGAGCCGGCGCCAGCCAGCGGACATCGTTCGAGGATATTGAGCATCTCGACCAGGTGAATGCCGCCGGAGGAGGGCGGCGGCATCGACAGGATGGTGTGGCCGCGATAGGTGCCGCGCACCGGTGCGCGCACGATCGGACGATAGGCGGCGAGATCCTCGCGCGTCATCACGCCGCCGGCCGCCCGTACCGCGGCAGCGATCTTATCCGCCATCGGTCCGCCATAGAAGGCGCGCGGGCCTTCCCGTGCAATTGCTGCGAGCGAGTCGGCGAGATCGGCCTGCACGATCGTGTCGCCGGCGCCGGGCGCGGCGCCATCCGGCTTGAGGAATATCCTCGCCGATGATGGCCAGCGCGCCAGCCGCGGGCCGTACAGCAGCAGCGAATCGAGCAGGTCGTCCTCGACCGGCACGCCGTCGCGCGCCAGCTTGATCGCCGGCGCGATCAGCTCGGCAAGGGTGAAGCGACCCGAGCCGTAGCGGGCATGCGCCAGTGCAAGGCCGGCCACCGTGCCGGGCACGCCGACGCCAAGCCCGCTGAAGCGCGACTTCTCAGGATCGGCCTCGCCGTTGTCGTTGAGAAAGGTGTCGCGTGTGATCGCCGCCGGCGCGGTCTCGCGATAGTCGATGGCGAGGGTGCGCTTGCCGTGTGCGAGATGAACCAGCATGAACCCGCCGCCGCCGATATTGCCGGCGCGCGGCAAGGTCACGGCGAGCGCAAAGCCGACCGCGACCGCCGCGTCGACGGCATTGCCGCCGCCGCGCAGAATGTCAACGCCGATCTGCGTCGCGCGCTTCTCCTGGCTCGCCACCATGCCGTGACGGGCGAGCACCGGCGCCATGCGCGCGATCTGGGTGCTCGGTGCGGCGGCGTCCTGCGCCGGCACCGCCGGCGGCAATGCCGCGACGGCGGTCAAGGCAATGGCGGCAATACGGAGAAGGTTGAACATGCGTTCATCGTGCCGGAATGGCGCCGGGGCGGGCCCTGCAAGCAGGGGGCGCTTGCGATAGGGTCTGGGCCGCCATCGCTATTTGAATTTGCCGGTCGAGGCAAATCAGCCGAGGGCGCGTTGCAGCCGAGTTGAATCGGAAACGCGCTCGAGCGGCGTTCGTTGATCGCGGAAAACCGGGTGGCCAATTTTCCGGAAAATGCTCTAGTGTGCCGATTCCGAGGTTCGCCAATCCTCGCGGCGCATGCCGATATGAACGTCGAAATCGAAGGACACCAGCAGACTCATGCTTCAACGTTCTGGATTTGAAGGTTCTATGTGAGCTTGCTGCAACGTTGGTAGGAACTTCCAATCCACGAACGACAGCCATGTCCGATCGAATGGAATCGGACCTTGTTGCAGGGTCACCTGGAAATGGCTGTCGATCCTTGAGTGGCGCATGGTCCTGTCGGCGAACCGGCATCGCCGGAACATGCGCTTAGACGCCGCCACAGTATGGAGAAGCATCATGTTTGCCGCCTCCCTGCGCCCGTTGAGCCTGTCGCTGCTGACCGTCGTAATCGGCCTTACTCTCGCGAGCTGCGGGATCAACGCCATACCGACCTATGAGGAAGGCGCCAAGGCCAAGTGGTCGGACGTGCTCAACCAGTATCAGCGCCGTGCCGATCTCATTCCCAACTTGGTCGAGACCGTGAAGGGCTACGCGCGCCAGGAACGCGAGGTGCTGGAAGCCGTCACCAATGCGCGGGCCCGCGCGACCTCGATCCAGGCTACGCCCGATCTCGTGAACAATCCGGAGGAATTCAAGAAATTCCAGGAGGCGCAGGCGCAACTGTCCGGCGCGCTCGGCCGCCTCATCGCGGTGTCCGAACGCTATCCCGACCTCAAGTCGAACCAGAACTTCCTGGCGTTGCAGTCGCAGCTCGAAGGCACCGAGAACCGCATCGCGGTGGCGCGACGCGACTACATCGAGGCGGTGCGGCTCTATAACACCGAGCTCAAGACCTTCCCGGGCTCGATCTGGGCGGCGACCCTCTACCGAAACAACAAGCCAATGGAAGAATTCACCGTCGCCGAGGAAACGCGCAAGGCGCCACAGGTGAAGTTCTGATCGCATCCGAGCAACGGCGATGAGCCGACGCGGAGCAGCCGTTCTTGCCGTGTGGTTCGTGCTCGCCGCGCCGGCGGCGGCGCTCGATTTTCCTGCGCTCACCGGCCGCGTGGTCGACGAGGCCGGCATCCTCGATGCTGCAATGCGGACGAGCCTGGCCGCGAAACTTGCGGCGCTCGAAGCCAAGAGTAGCGATCAGCTCGTCGTCGTCACCGTGAAGTCGCTGCAGGGCACCTCGATCGAGGATTTCGGCGTGCAGCTCGGCCGCCGCTGGCAGATCGGCCAACAGGGCAAGAACAACGGCGCCATCCTGATCGTCGCCCCCAATGAGCGCAAGGTACGCATCGAGGTCGGCTATGGTCTCGAAGGCACGCTGACCGACGCCATGACCAGGTTCATCATCGAGACGTCGATCATTCCGCGCTTTCGCGCCGGCGACGTCGCCGGCGGGATCACCCGCGGTGTCGACGACATCATCCAGGTGCTGACCGGCGATGCCGAGGACTGGAAGCAGCGCGCCGCCCGGTCGGCGGCGAATGCCGCCAGTCCCGCCGACGTGTTCTTCACATTCTTGTTCGTCGCCATCGCCGTCTTCATCGTCTTGAACGTGCTGCTCGGCATGATGCGCAGCGCGGCACCCGGGAACCGGCGCAACCGCCCCTGGATCGCCAGCGGTCCGATCGCCGGCTCGTCGTGGGGGTCGCCGTCGTCGGGCGGAGGGTTCTCCGATGGCGGCGGCTTCTCGGGCGGCGGCGGTTCGTTCGGCGGCGGCGGCGCGTCGGGAAGCTGGTAGGGATCGGAATGATTTCGGATGCAGACAAGGCCCGTGTCGCCGATGCCATCCGCGCGGCCGAGGCCGCGACGTCGGGCGAAATCTTCTGCGTCATCGCCCGCCATGCGAGCGACTATCGGCTGGTCCCGCTGGTGTGGGCCGCATTGCTCGCGCTCGCCGTGCCGCTACCGCTGATCTATCTCGCGTCGTGGCGGGCGACGGTGATCTACCTCGTCCAACTCGCGGTGTTCGCCGTCGGCTCGCTGGTCCTGTCGCTGCCGCAGCTGCGCTTTCACGTGGTGCCACGGCGCCTGATGCAGGAGCGCGCGCATGCCGAAGCGCTGCGCCAGTTCTGGGCTCAAGGCCTGCATCTGACCGAGAACCGAACCGGCGTCTTGATCTTCGCCTCGCAGGCCGAACGCTACGCCGAGATCATCGCCGACACCGGCATCTACCGGAAGGTTGATGCCCATGTGTGGGACAACGCCGTTGTCGCGCTGATCGCTGGTATCAAGGCGGACCGGGCGGGCGACGGCTTCGTCGCGGCGATCGAGCAATGCGGTGCGGTGCTGGCGCAGTACTTTCCGCCTGGCGCGATCAGACGCGACCAATTGCCGAACAAGCTGGTGGAGATTTGAATGTCAGGTTCCCGGAGATGAGAGCACATCGCGTGCCGGCTTACGATCCCCCCGCCTCGTCGAGGAACGATTGCACCGCCTCGAACAATTTCAGGCGGTTCTTTTCCATGATGATGGTGTGCGTGCCTTCGGCCAGCATGACGTAGCGCTTGCCGGGCGCGTTCACCAGCAGGGGGAACAGGGTCTGCGCCATCTCGGGTGGCAGGTCGCGGTCCCATTCGGCCTGCACCAGCAGGGTCGGCACGGTGATCTTGGCCGGATCGTAATAGGCTTTGCCGGCCGACCAGTAGTCCTGGCTGTCCTGCAACACGCCGTTGGGCGCACGGATCACCGGTGGGTTCATCTTGGCGCCATCGGGATCGCTCGCCCAGGTGGCGTCGGCCCAGGCGTCGAACCAGCCGGCGGGAATGAGTGCCGCCTTCTTGTCGTCGGGCACGCCGGTCATCCAGCGGACGAGCGCCTGCTCGCGCGTCACGCTGCGATAGGCGCCGAGCGCGCCCGGCCCGGCCTGTGGCCCGGCGAGCGAGGCGGTCTGGCGGATCCAGCCCGGCGCGTAGAGCACCAGCCGCTCCACCTTGTCGGGGTTCTGCGTGGTGTAGGTCGCCATGGTGACCGTGCCCCACGACCAGCCGATCAGGTCGAGGCGCGCGATGTTGCGGCGGGCGAGGATGAAATCGACCACCGTGCCGATGTCTTTGACCGCGGTATCGCCGCGCACGATCGGCGGGTTGGCCTTGCTGTCCTGCGCCATCTCGGGTGGCCGCGTCGATCGGCCGTAGCCGCGCAGGTCGAGCAGGTAGACGTCGTAGCCGCGCGCGGCGATGTAGTCCATCCACGACAGGTTATCGAGCTTGAGATCGAACGCGGTCGAGGCCGGATAGGTCGCGCCGTGGACATAGAGCACGGTGCGCTCCGGCCGGAACGAGGTCATCCCCGCCGGGCGCTTGTTGCGCACGTAGAGCGCGATCCCCGCATCGGAGGACTTCACCATCATCTCTTCGGTCACGAGCTGCGGCGCCTGTGCGGCTGCGGCAGTCACGAGCAATGCGGTGGCGGACAAGCCGAGCGCGATCGAGTGCAGTGTCACGATGGCCTCCCTGATGGACTGGCGGAGCGGTCGGCAAACGGATACGCCCCAGCGTAGCAAAGGCGACGGCGCGAGTCCCCCCCGGTGCGGTCATTCATTGCGCGATCTCGAACACAACAGGTTCATCGCCCCTGCCGGTGATAGACGCTGTTTGGCCGCATGTCGGTCGCCGAGGCGACCCGGTTCGACATGTTGAAGAAGCCGGCGATTGCGGAAATGTCCCAGATGTCGTGGTCGGAAAATCCGGCCTTGCGCAGCCGCGCGCGATCGTCCTGCTCGATCGCCCACGGCTCGGCGGTGAGCTTGACCGCGAAATCGAGCATGGCGCGCTGCCGCCTGGAGAGCCGCGCCGCGCGGTAATTCATCACCATCAATTCGCCGAGTGGCGGATCGCCGGAATAGGTGCGCACCGCGGCCCCATGTGCGGCCAGGCAGTAGTAGCAGCGGTTGTGCGAGGATACTGCGACCGCGATCATCTCGCGTTCGAGCTTGGAGAGGCCCGATGGCGCCAGCATCAGGTTGTTGTACATGGCGACGAAGGCTTCGAGCTTCGCCATATCGAAAGCATAGGCCTTCAGCACGTTGGGAACGAAGCCGAGTTTCTCCTCGCATTTCTTGAAATAAGCCACCATTGCCGCGGTGAGCCTGGCCGGTTGGAGATCGAGCGCAGTGACGGCGACGTCGTCACCGGCCGTTGCACGCGGCACGCCCTTGTCATCGAGCGACCTGACGGTCCATTCGACCGTCGCCTGGACGGCGGAACTGCTGCGGGCCTTTTTCGCTTTCGCCATCATGGTCTCCCTGCGTCAGGCGCGGCGCCGCCGCCGAAATGATTGTGCGCCATGAGGGAATTTTAGCATGGCCGCGCGTGTCGTAAGCGTGCAATAAGGCTGAGCGCGTTAGCCAGCCGGATGCGGTGTGGATTTCGTGACAATCCCGTCTCGACGCCGTCTCGGGGATGGGAGACACTCCCCGCATCCACCACCGACAGGCAATGTCGCCGAACGCCAGAAAGGAACACATGGGCGCCGACGGTTCCATCGCCCGTGGCGAAGAAGGTACCGCGCGCCAGATCGTCGAGCAGGCAGGTGCCCAGCTTGCCGCGATCGACCGCGATGCTCCCAAGGACTTCGCCGCTCGGCTGTTCGGCGACGTCGCGCCGGAAGACGTCATCGGCTACGAACCGCGCGAGCTCGCCGCGCTCGCCGCCGGTGCCTGGGAGTTTCTGACGACGCGCCTGCCCGGCGCCGCCAAGATCCGGTTCTATTCGCCACCCGCCTCCGCCACCGAACGGCTCAAGACCATCTCGGTGGTCGAGGTCGTCAACGACAACATGCCCTTCCTCGTCGACTCGGTGATGGGCGAGCTGACCGACCAGGGCTTCGACATCCGCCTCGTCGCCCATCCGATCTTGAGTGTCGCGCGCGACGGCCAGGGCGCACTCGCTGCTCCGGCGGCCGACGGATCGGCGAGTGGCGTACGCGAAAGCCTCATCCACATTCACGTCGATCGCGCCGACGATCAACGTGGCACACAGGTCGTCGCCGCGTTGGAGCAGGTGCTGGCCGAGGTCCGCGTGTGCACCGCCGACTGGCGTGCCATGCGCGATCGCGTCGAGGCCGTCATGATCGACTTGCAAACGAACCCGCCGCCGCTGTCGGTGGTCGAGATCGCCGAGACGGTGCAGTTCCTCGACTGGCTGATCGCCGACAATTTCACCTTCCTCGGCACGCGCAGCTACGGCGTCACCAGCGCCGAGGGCACGCTCGAGCCCAGCTTCGAGACCGGGCTCGGCCTGCTGCGTGCACGCGACGTGCGCGTGTTCAAGCGCGGCGCCGAGCTGGTCGCGGCGTCGCCCGAAATCCATCACTTTCTGAAAGAGCCGAAGCTGCTGATCGTGATGAAGGCGAATGCTCGCGCGCGCGTGCATCGCCGCGTTCCCCTCGACTACATCGGCGTCAAGCGCTTCGACGCCGACGGCAAGCTGATCGGCGAATTCCGCATCGTCGGCCTGTTCACCTCGACCGCCTATACGCGCTCGACCAGGACCATTCCCTATCTGCGGCGCAAGGTCGACGCCGTCGTCGCGCGCGCCGGCTTCGATTCCGGCGGCCATTCTGGCAAGGCGCTGGTCAACGTGCTGGAAACCTATCCGCGCGACGAGTTGTTCCAGGTCGACGAGGACACGCTCTATCACTTTGCCGTCGCCATCCTCCATCTCGAAGAGCGCCCGCGGGTGCGTGTGCTGGTGCGGCGCGACCGCTTCGACCAGTTTGTCTCCGCGCTCGTCTATGTCCCGCGCGACCGCTACAGCAGCCAGGTCCGCGCCACCATCGGCGACCATCTCGCCCGGGTCTATGACGGCTATGTCAGCGCCTATTATCCATTCTATCCCGAAGGCCCGCTGGTGCGCGTGCACTTCATCATCGGGCGGACGAACGGCACGACGCCCAATCCTGACCGCGCCAGCCTCGAATGCGCGGTCACCGACATTGTCCACACCTGGAACGACCGGCTCGCCGATGCACTGGCCGCCGCCCACGATCCGGCCAAGGCGCGCGCGCTGGGGCAGCGCTACAGCAACGCGGTCTCGGCCGCCTATCGCGAGGCCTATTCCCCCGCCACCGCGGTCGCCGACATCAGGGTGATCGAGGGTCTTTCAGCCGAGCGTCCGATCGCCGTCGATTTCTACCCCGACCCCGATCACGAACCGGGCTGCGCCGGGCTCAAGGTGTGGAGCTACGACCGGCCGATCCCGCTGTCCGAGCGCGTGCCGGTGCTCGAGCACATGGGCTTCAAGGTGGTCGACGAGCGCACCTATCACGCCGAGTCGGACGATCCGGCCGGGCCGAAATTCTGGCTGCACGACATGTCGATTACCCGCGCCGGCGGCGGCGCGATCGACCTTGCCGCGGTCGAGACCAAGCTCGAAGCCTGCTTCATGACGGTGATGCGCGGGCTCGCCGAGAATGACGGCTACAACGCGCTCGTGCTCACGGCTGGCCTGCCATGGCGCGACGTCGCGCTCGTGCGCGCCATTTCGCGCTATCTGCGCCAGGTGCGCGTGCCCCATTCACAGGACTACATGTGGGCGACGCTACGCCAGCACGCCGCGGTCGCGGCGCAGATCGTGCGCCTGTTCCACCTGCGCTTCGATCCGCATCTCGACGTTACGCGCGAGGCGCGCGCAACATCTGAGGCCGCGGTCGCCGGCGAGATCGAAACCATGCTCGCCGACGTGCAGAGCCTCGACGAGGACCGCATCCTGCGCCGCTTCGTCAATGCGGTGCAGTCGGCGCTGCGCACCAATTATTTCCAGCTCGACAGCGATGGTCTGCCTTTCCAGACAATCGCCATCAAGTTCGACAGCCGCAAGATCGACTACATGCCGCTGCCGCGGCCGCTGGTCGAGATCTTCGTGTCCTCGCCGCGCGTCGAAGGCGTCCACATGCGCTTCGGCAAGGTGGCGCGCGGCGGCATCCGCTGGTCGGACCGTCCGCAGGATTTCCGCACCGAGGTGCTCGGTCTGGTCAAGGCGCAGCAGGTCAAGAATGCCGTGATCGTGCCCAACGGCGCCAAGGGCGGGTTCGTGCCCCAGCACCTTCCCGCTGCCAACCGCGAAGCGATCCAGGCGGAAGGCGTCGCGACCTACCGCATCTTCATGTCCACGCTGCTCGACCTGACCGACAATATCGGTCCGCAAGGCATCGTTCCGCCGGTCGACGTGGTGCGCCACGACGGCGATGACCCTTATCTCGTGGTTGCCGCCGACAAGGGCACCGCCACGTTTTCCGACATCGCCAACGGCGTCGCGCAGGGCCACGGATTCTGGCTCGACGACGCGTTCGCCTCGGGCGGTTCGGCCGGATACGACCACAAAAAGATGGGCATCACCGCCCGCGGCGCCTGGGAATCGGTCAAGCGCCACTTCCGCGAGATGGATATCGACGTCGGCGTCACGCCGTTCACCGCCGTCGGCGTTGGCGACATGTCGGGTGACGTCTTCGGCAACGCCATGTTGCGCGAGAAGACGACCAGGCTCGTTGCCGCCTTCGACCACCGCGACATCTTCATCGATCCCGCGCCCGACCCCGAACGGAGCTTTGCTGAGCGCGCGCGCCTGTTCGGCCTGCCGCGCTCGAGCTGGCAGGACTACGACAAGGCGCTGATCTCGCCGGGCGGCGGCGTGTTTTCGCGCTCGGCCAAGGAGATCGTGCTGTCGCCGCAGGCGCAGGCGGCGATCGGCCTCGACCGCGACAAGGCTACGCCGCAGGAGGTCATGAGCGCAGTCCTCAAGGCGCCGGCGGATCTCCTGTTGTTCGGCGGCATCGGTACCTACGTTCGTGCCTCGCACGAGAGTGACGAGGCGGCCGGCGACCGCGCCAACGACGCGATCCGCATCACCGGCGCTGACCTGCGCTGCAAGGTGGTGGGCGAAGGCGCCAATCTCGGCATGACCCAGCGGGGCCGCATCGAGGCGGCGCTGCGCGGCATTCGGCTCAATACCGACGCCATCGACAACTCGGCCGGCGTCAACACCTCGGACGTCGAGGTCAATCTCAAGATCGCGCTCAGCATTCCGATGGGCGACGGACGCGTGACGCGCGAGGGCCGCAACACGCTGCTCGCGGCCATGACCGACGAGGTCGCCGCCCTCGTGTTGCGCAACAACTACCAGCAGACGCTGGCGCTCTCGCTTGCCGAGCGGCGCGGCATGGAAGACCTCGGTTTCCAGCAGCGCCTGATGCAGACGCTTGAGGCGCGCGGGCTGCTCGACCGCGCGGTCGAGTTCCTGCCCGACGACATGGAACTGGGCGAACGCGCGCGGCGGCTGCAGCCCCTGACGCGTCCGGAGCTTTCGGTGTTGCTCGCCTATGCCAAGCTCTCGCTCAGTGACGATCTCCTCGCCTCCCCGGTGCCTGACGATCCCTATCTCGGCCGCGAGCTCAACCGCTATTTCCCGCCCTCGGTCAGCACCCGCTTTCCCGACGCGCTCCAGAACCTTCGCCTGCGCCGCGAGATTATCGCCGCCCAGCTCACCAATTCCATGATCAATCGCGGCGGCGTCACCTTAATCGTGCGCATCGCTGACCAGACCGGCGCCGGTGCCGACCGCATCGCCGCCGCATTCGCGGCGGTGCGCAACAGTTACGACATGACGGGCCTCAACACCGACATCGAGGCGCTCGACAACCGGATCGCCGGCAAGCTGCAGCTCGACCTGTTCGCCGCGGTGCAGGATGTGCTGCTCGACCGCATCGTGTGGTTCCTGCGCAATGTCGACCTCGGCCAGGGCCTTGCTGCCGTGATCGAGCACTACAAGGCCGGCATCGGCGCCGTCGCGGCGGCGCTCGACCGCGTGCTTCCCGAGGACGCGCAGGCCAGGCGCGCGCAGCGGGTGATCGAGCTTGCCGCCGCCGGCGTGCCGCAAGCGCTGGCGCAACGTATCGCCGACCTGCCGGCGCTGACCGCGGCACCCGACATCGCGCTGGTCGCCGACCGGGTGGGCAAGCCGGTCGCCGAAGTGGCGGCGACCTTCTTCGCTGCGGGAGCCTTCTTCCGCCTTGACCGCATCGTCGGCGCGGCGCAGGGCATCAAGCTCGCCGACTATTTCGACCGGCTTGCGCTCGATCGCTCGCTCGACTCAATCGGCGACGCCGAGCGGCGCCTCGCCGCCGAGATGATGGGCGACGGCATGGCAGGGCCGGCTGCGGTCGAGGCCTGGGTCAAGCCGCGGGCGCGCGAGATCGAACGCGTGCGTATGGCGGTGCATGAGATCGCGGGCTCCGGACTGACGCTGTCGAAGCTGTCGGTGGCAGCGAGTCTGTTGGGCGACCTGGCGCGGAATTGAATTGCGACGATACAGTCCGCAGCGTCGCCCTCTAGGGTAGGGTCGCGAATCGCTCCGCGCGGCTTCCCGCCCAATGTCAGTGCCTGAAATGCCTGGTCCCGGTGAACACCATGGCGATGCCGTGGTCGTCGGCAGCCTTGATCACCTCGTCGTCACGCACCGAGCCGCCGGGCTGGATCACCGCGGTGGCGCCCGCTTCGATCGCCACCAGCAGGCCGTCGGCAAAGGGAAAGAACGCGTCCGACGCGACCACCGAGCCCTCGGTGAGCGGCACTTTCAGTCCCGCTTGCTTGGCCGCATCCTCGGCCTTGCGTGCGGCGATGCGGGCGGCATCGACACGGCTCATCTGGCCGGCGCCGATGCCGACGGTCGCGCCGTCCTTGGCGTAGACGATGGTGTTCGATTTGACGTGCTTGGCGACGCGAAAAGCAAAACGCAGGTCGCGCAGCTCAGCCTCGCTCGGCGCGCGCTTGGTCACCGTCTTGAGTTGCATCTCCTCGACCACCGCGTTGTCGCGTGACTGCACCAGAAGCCCGCCGGCAACGGACTTGACCACCATGCCGTCGGCGCGCGGATCGGGCAGGTTGCCAGCCACGAGCAGCCGCAGGTTCTTCTTGGCGCCGACGATCGCCACCGCCTCCTCGGTGGCCTCGGGCGCGATGATCACCTCGGTGAAGATCTCGGTGATCGCGCGTGCCGCCTCGGCGTCGAGCGTGCCGTTGAGCGCGACGATGCCGCCGAATGCCGACACCGGATCGCAGGCGAGGGCCTTGCGGTAAGCGTCGAGCAGGTTCGCATCTTCGGCGACGCCGCACGGATTGGCATGCTTGACGATAACGCAGGCGGCCGTGCGCCTGGGATCGAACTCGGCGACGCATTCATAGGCCGCATCGGTATCGTTGATGTTGTTGTAAGAAAGCTGTTTGCCCTGGAGCTGGCGCGCGCTGGCGACGCCGGCGCGGATTTCGGGCGTGTGGTAGAACGCGGCAATCTGGTGTGGATTCTCGCCGTAGCGCAGCGCCTCGATCAGCCGGCCGCCGACCGTACGGTAACCGGGCGCGGCGTCGTGAAGCTCGCCGGCGAACCAGTTAGAAATTGCCGCGTCATAGGTTGCGGTGCGGGCATAGGCCTTGGCGGCGAGACGCCGGCGCAACGCTGACGTGGTCATGCCGCTGTGGAGGGCAAGCTCGTCGAGCACCGCGCCATAGTCGGTGGGATCGACCACCACCGCGACGTCGGCATGGTTCTTGGCGGCGGCGCGGATCATCGCCGGGCCGCCGATGTCGATATTCTCGATGCAGTCGTCGAACGGCGCGCCCTTTGCCACTGTCGCCTCGAACGGATAGAGGTTGACCACCAGCAGGTCGATCGCACCAATGCCGTGCGCCTCCATCGCCGCCCGGTGCTCCTTGTTGGCGCGGACGGCGAGCAGTCCGCCATGCACGGCGGGATGCAGCGTCTTGACCCGCCCGTCCATCATCTCGGGAAAGCCGGTCAGGTCCGACACGTCGCGCACGGCGAGCCCGGCGTCGGCCAGTGCCTGCCTGGTGCCGCCGGTCGACACCAGCTCAACGCCATGGCTCGCCAGCGCATGGGCGAAGGCGACGATGCCGGTCTTGTCGGAGACGGAGAGGAGGGCGCGGACAACGCGGCGCGGATGTTCGGTCATGGCCCTGCGATCGTATGCGAAAGAATGGAGCCCGGCGGGTAGCACGAATTGCGGTGACAGGGCCAGCGCATGTTCCGGCGACGGGATGCCGGTTGGCCGACAAGACCATGCGGCGCTCAAGGATCGGGCGCTATTTCCAGGCGAATCTGCAACAAGATCCGATTACCTTCTTCGGAAATGGCGCTCGAGCGGGTCTGAGTGACGCAACGCGCGTGCCACGGGCTCATGTCAGGGGTCATAGAGGAATTTACAGCGGCGGCGCGTCCAGTCCGCGGCGGTTGCGGGCACCGGCCGGCGGCTGCGTCATCTGGGTGAACGTCCACACCACGCGCGGCGCCTTGCGGGCGCGGCCGTAGATGACGAGCTGGACGGTTCGGCGTGGGCCTTCCGGGCTGGCGAGATAGACGCTCTCTTCGATCACGACCTCGTCCTCATGGGCGTTGAATGTCCATACGTCGCGGTTCGGCATCGTCAGCATCACGCCGCGACCGTCGCTCAGCATGTTGGTGCGCACCGACGGATGCAGGTGGAAACGCACTGCGAATTCGTCGCGGGCATTGTTGGGCAGCATGTCGCCGACCGTGGGAATGAACACGTCCTCGCCGTCGAGCCGCGTACCCGCCGCGTGAAGCAGCAGCGTGCGCTGATGCACGACGCCGAATCGCTCGCCATAGCCGTTGTGCGACGCGCGCAACACGGTCGCCTGGTCGCGCACGTCGCGCGCGACCGGAACCTCGGTCGGTCCATCGACGATCGGCGCGCCGAACAGCCGCTTGAGCATGCCCGAATCGATGAAGCGGCATGAGGACGCATCGTTGAAGGTCACGGTCGAATGTGCCGCGGTGGCGCGCGCGACCTGGCGCCAGTTCTCGCGGCCGGTCGCCGGCAATCCGCAATTGACGACGATGCGCTGGTGCTTGAACGACAACTCGAAGGAGAGGCAGCCGGCGTTCGCCTCGCCGCTCATCTCAATCGGCGGCGGGCGTCCGGTGTCTACGAGCACGAGGCCCTCACCCGCCTCGATGCGCTGATAGCCGGAGTGCGGCGCATTGGCGAGCGGCGTGCCGCGGGCGTCGTCATAGGCGAGGATGGTGGCGATCAGGTCGGGCGACGTCGGCCCCATGCCGTTGAACAGCGCGAAGTTGCCGTCGCCGTGACGGAAGAAGCGCAGCATCGGCATCATGCGGTCGATGGCGTTGAGCAGCCCTGCCGGCGGCTGCACGTTGCGGGTGGTGAAGGCCTGGTTCAGCGGCAGGAGATCGAGCAGCAATTCGATCAAGGCGCCGGGATTGCGGCTGATGTGACCGCCGTCGGCCAGGATCTGGCGCTGCAATTCGTCGACGAGATGGCGCGAGGCGGTGCCGAGATGGCGAAATTGACTCGCCATGCACAGCGCGGCGTAGGTGAGCGCGATCCTGGCCTGGAGGCGTGGCACGCCGTCGCGGGCATCGCCGGCGGTGCGTCGCAGATAACGTACTTGGCGCGTGAGGTTACGCAGCAGGCGGCGATAGAACCGCACGCCCGCTTCGTTGAGGATGAGCGGCGCCTGCGACAGCCAGGAGATCACGCGGCGCGAGACGATTTCGGGACGCCAGGCGAAGCCGTGCCACGAGCCTTGCAGCGTGATCCACTCGTCGACCAAGGCGCGGGCGTTGGCCCGCGTGATGTTGGATTCCGCCGCCCGCAGGTGGCGCAGCCAGCCGAATCCGAGCAGCACCTCCGCCCATTCGTCGGACGGCGCCATCATCTCGAACGGCGAGCGCCCATCGCATACCACGATCTTTCCCGCGAAGGCGAAGCGTCCGGCATAGATCTCGCTCGCGCGCGTCGGGTCGGCCGTGCGCAGGTCCTGCGGCGCGATGACCAGCCGATCGGCCTTGCCCGGCAGCCCCGTCAGCTGATGCGACGCCACGCGGCCGACGACATGGCGCAGCTGCCGGCGCGGCAGCCGCCATGACAGCCTGATATGGTCCGCGATTGGAACGCGGGACATCGACGCCAGCCCTCGCTGTTGCGGGCGCCAATGCCCCGCCATCCGGCGCCAATCTACAGAACGGCCGACTAAGGGCCAACTGTCGGAGAAAGCGCCGTGAATCGGCTTATTCGCGGGTCAGCCGGGCGGCATAGAAGCCGTCCAAGCCCGCCATACGCGAATCGGGGTCGTGCCAATGGCACGGCAGGGTGCGTAGATCGCCGGCGGGCGTGAGCAGATCCTGCATGCCGTTGATCTCGGTCGCGGCGATCGGCGCCCGCTGGACGCGACGGTCGCGCTCTAGCAGGGTGGCGATCAGCACTTCGCCCTCCTCGGGTTCGAGCGAGCAGGTGCAGAACACGATCGTGCCCCCCGGCCTGGTGAGCTCGATCGCCCGCGCCAGCAGGCGGCTTTGCAGCACCACCAGCGTGGCGATGTCGGCTTCGCGCTTGAGCCAGGCGATGTCGGGATGGCGGCGGATCGTGCCGGTCGAGGTGCACGGCGCATCGACCAGCACCGCATCGAACGGACCGGCCTGCCATTCGGCAACGTCGGCCACAACGATCTGCGCGGCGAGGTCGAGCCGGGCGAAGTTTTCGCGCAACCGGACAAGGCGCGCTGCGGAGCGATCGACCGCGGTGACGGCGGCGCCGGCGAAGGCGAGCTGCGCGGACTTGCCGCCCGGGGCCGCGCAGAGATCGGCGACGCTCTTGCCGCGCACGTCGCCGAACAGCCGCGCCGGCAGCGCCGCGGCGGCATCCTGCACCCACCATGCGCCCTCGGCATAACCCGGCGACAGCGACACCGGCCCGTGCGGAACGAGACGGACCGTTCCGGTCGGCAGCACACGCCCGCGCAGGCGTGTCGCCCATCCTTCGGGATCGCTCTTGACGGTGAGATCGAGCGCCGGTTCGTGGCGATTCGCTTGGGCGATGGCGGTGGCGGTGTCCTTGCCGTAGGTTTGCGTCCAGCGCGCCGTCAGCCAGGCGGGCGTATCGAGGTCGCTCGACGTGACCTCCGCCAGGCGCTCGGTGCCATGTTGCGTGATGCGCCGCAGGACGGCGTTGACCAGGCCGGCGTAGCGGCCGCCACGGCGGTCGGCCTGTACGGTTCGCACCGCGAGGTCGACCGCGGCATGATCGGGCACCTCAAGCCACAGGATCTGTGCGGCACCAACTAGGAGGGCGGCTTCGACCCGCGGTGCGTCGTCGGGGAAGCCGCGGTCGAGATAGGCATTCAAGAGGTGGCGCAATGTGCCGAGCCGTCTTAGCACCGTCGCGATGATGCGGCGGGCGAGCGCGCGGTCGCGCTCGGACAGCGCGACAAGGCCGGGATGGGCCTGTTTGCCGTCGATCAGCTCATCGAGGGACCGCCCGCGGCGCAGCACGCTATCAAGGATATCGGCGGCGATGCGCCGGGCGGCAAGGCCTGGAACTTCCGGCTGAAGGGCGACACGCGGACGGTTCATCGCAGTTCCGACACGGACACGGGAGGCAATGCGTACGCGGTCAACTCGTTCCGTATTGTAACGATACAATGCTTCCATAGCATTGCGCGACGAAAGGCGAGAGGTAAAACGGCGATCTCAGCCCCACGGGCCGCGCGTCCGTCCGGAGCCGCCCCACGGTCCCGACGCGTAGGCCGCTTGCTCGCGCTGGCCGGTGCGTCCGCCGCCCTGTCCCATCTGCGCCGCAAGCTGCTGGAGCGCCGCGATGCGGTTCTCGGTCGCCGGATGCGTCGAGAACAGATTGTCCATGCGCAACCCGGACAGCGGGTTGACAATGAACAGATGCGCCGTCGCCGGATTGCGCTCGGCCGGGACGTTCTCGATGGCGTGCGCGGCACTGTCGATCTTGGCGAGCGCCGAGGCGAGCCATTGGGGGCGGCCCACGATCTGGGCGCCCATGTGGTCGGCAGCGTATTCGCGGGTGCGGCTGATCGCCATCTGCACCAGCATGGCGGCGATCGGCGCAAGAAGGACCATCGCCAGCGTGCCGATCAGGCCGACCCCGCTGTTGTTGTTGTCGCGATGGCCGCCGAAGAACATGCCGAACTGGGCGAGCATCGAGATCGCGCCGGCAATGGTGGCGGTGATCGTCATGGTCAATGTGTCGTGGTTCTTCACATGCGCAAGCTCGTGCGCGATCACGCCGGCGGCTTCCTCGTGCGTCAGCATGTTGAGAAGACCGCTGGTCACCGCGACCGCGGCGTGCTCGGGATTGCGGCCGGTGGCAAAGGCATTGGGCTGGGGATTGTCCATCAGGTAGACGCGCGGCATCGGCAGGCCGGCGCGGCCGGCGAGGTCGCGCACCATTGCGACGAGGTCGGGTGCCGTACGCTCGTCGACTTCGTGGGCCCCGTACATCGACAGAACCAGCTTGTCGGCGTTCCAGTAGCTGACGAGGTTCATCGCGGCGGCGACGAGCAATGCGATCATGGCGCCGCTCTGGCCGCCGATCAGGTAGCCGACGCCCATGAACAGGGCGGTGAGCCCCGCCAGAAGAATGGCCGTGCGCAGGTAGTTCATGGCACTCCTCCCGCCGGTCCATCGATGGGTTCGAACGAGGGCCGGCTCCGGCGAAAAACGTGGGAAGGCGGCACAGCGCCTTCAAGGCAGGGGAGGCCGGACGCGGCGCGGTGCCGCGGGCGTCAAGGTTGCTGGCGACCTTGACGGCGGCGCTCCCGAAGCTTTGTTAAAGGTGTATGAGCAAACCCGACGACCAGCCGGCTCCCGAGCGTCCGGCCGCGGGCGCGACCGATGCAGCCGGCGCGAAAACGCTCACCCCGGCGGCGCAACGGGCGCTCGCCGAGGCGGCGCAACGGCGCGCCGAGATCGATCGCAAGTCGGCAAGCCGACCGAAGGAAGTGAGCGGCCGCGAAGGTCTCGACCCGACGCGCTACGGCGACTGGGAAAACAAGGGGATCGCTTCGGATTTCTGAGCGTGGGTCGCTCTCGCAACCGATTGTACGGGCGCCGTAATTGATGTCGCGCCGGCGACCGCCGGGTTCGTGCTGGGCACAATGGTCGCCGCGGCGGTGTTCTCGACCGGAGCACCGCGGCGGCGCGTTCGCGGGGTGAAGCGTTACCGCGTCACCACCACCGTGGTGCCGATGCCGACGCGGCCGAAGAGGTCGGTGATGTCCTGGTTGTACATGCGGATGCAACCGTAGGACACGAAGCCGCCGATCGAGCCCGGCGCGTTGGTGCCGTGAATGGCATATTCGCCGCCGTTCAGCGTCATCGCCGCGACGCCCATCGGATTGCGCGGGCTGCCGCCGGGAATGACGCTGGGCAGCGAAGGCTTGTCGCGCCTGACCTCGGCGGGCGGCGACCATGCCGGATTGAGATATTTGCCGTCGATGAAGGATGTGCCGGCCCATTGCTTGCCGGCCCGGCCGACGCCGACCGGATAGCG